>Ga0160459_100813_pt1 | contig 10093 bp, 13 predicted proteins | sample HID1973K_E6MG_FD_108208 | JGI IMG/M metagenome (GOLD analysis project Ga0160459, IMG submission 108208) | Enriched mosquito-associated microbial communities from UW Madison campus, WI, USA - HID1973K_E6 MG | ecosystem: Host-associated > Arthropoda: Insects > Digestive system > Unclassified ... | reverse complement strand
CGTATGGCTCACCGATGGCGACAACAACATCTTCACGCAGATCGGTTTGATGGTGCTGGTGGGCTTGTCGGCGAAGAACGCGATCCTGATCGTCGAGTTCGCACGCGAGCTGGAGATGCAGGGACGCTCGATCGTGCAGGCCGCGATCGAAGCGAGCCGGCTGCGCCTGCGCCCGATCCTGATGACCTCCATCGCGTTCATCATGGGCGTGGTGCCGCTCGTGGTGTCGACGGGAGCGGGTTCGGAGATGCGTCACGCGATGGGCGTCGCCGTGTTCTTCGGCATGTTGGGCGTGACGCTCTTCGGTCTGATGCTGACCCCGGTGTTCTACGTGATCCTGCGCAAGCTGTCCCGCACCGAGCATGTGACGGACAAGCACGGCTCGCATCCGCAGATGCGCGGTATCGGTGCCTCCTACGAGGCGCAATGAGGTCGATGATGATGAACAAGCTACATATCGTATCGAGTCTGATGGCCACGCTGTTGCTGGTGGCAGGCTGCTCGCTCGCGCCCACTTACGAGAAGCCGGACGTCAGCGCGCCGTCAGCCTACAAGGAAACGCCGCAACAGACGCTCGACGCGTCCGAGGCGGGCACCTGGAAAACCGCGCAACCTTCGGAAGAGATGTTGCGCGGCGAATGGTGGACGATCTTCGACGACGCCACGCTGAACGATCTGGAAAAGCAGGCACAGGATGCGAACCAGAACCTGAAGGCGACGGCGGCGCGCGTGAAGGAAGCGCGCGCGATCAACCAGACGGCGCGCGCGGGCCTGTTCCCGACGCTCGACGCGGGTTTCGGCCCGACGCGCGAGAAGTTCTCGCCCGCATCGCAGTTCCTGCCGGCCGATGGCAACGTGCCCGCGCAAACGCTGTGGCGCGCGCAGGCGAGCGTGTCGTATGAAGTGGACCTGTTCGGCCGCGTGTCGAACTCGGTGCAGGCCGCCAACGCCGACACGCAGCAGAGCGAGGCGCTGTTCCGTTCGGTGCAGCTTGCGTTGCAGGCGGACGTCGCGCAGAACTACTTCAATCTGCGCGAGCTGGATGCCGAAACCGATGTCTTCACGCGCACGGTGCAGTTGCGCGAGCAAGCGCTGAAGCTCGTGCAGAAGCGCTTCACGGAAGGCGATATCAGCGAACTCGACGTCGCGCGCGCGAAGTCGGAACTCGCGACCGCGCGCTCGGACGCGATGACGGTGCAGCGTCTGCGCGCGGCGTCGGAACATGGTCTCGCGGTGCTGCTCGGCAAGGCGCCCGCCGAGTTCTCGATGGCGGCGAATCCGCTCAAGCAGGTGACGGTGCGCGTGCCGCCGGGTTTGCCTTCGGCGTTGCTCGAACGCCGTCCGGATATCGCGGCGGCGGAACGCGCGATGGCGGCGGCCAATGCGCGTATCGGCGTGGCGAAAGCGGCGTTTTTTCCGTCGCTGACACTGACGGGTTCGGGCGGCTTCGAATCGGCGACGCTCGGCGATCTTTTCAAATGGTCGAGCCGCACGTTCCTGCTCGGGCCGTTTGCGGGCACCGCGCTGAATATCCCGATCTTCGATGGCGGTCGTCGCAAGGGCAATCTCGCGAATGCGCGTGCCGTGTATGAAGAGGATGTCGCGAATTATCGGCAACAAGTGCTGGTTGCATTCCGCGAGGTTGAAGACAATCTTTCCGATCTGCGCATTCTCGAAGGTCAGACCGCGACGCAAGACGATGCTGTGAAGGCTTCGGTGCGGGCCGCGCAGCTTTCGCGGACGCAGTACACCGAAGGGGCAGTGAATTATCTCGATGTCATCGATGCCGAAAGGACGGTGCTTCAGACGCAGCGTGCGTCGGTGCAGCTTCAGGGGACGCAGGCGGTATCGACGGTGAATCTGATTCGCGCGTTGGGGGGCGGTTGGGGCGATGCCATGCCCAAACCTGTCGTGGAGCCGAGTCTCGCGCAGAAGTAGGTTTTGTTTTTTGGGTTTTCGTCGCCGGGTCCCGAATACGAGATCCGGCGAAAGTCTATTTACTCGATAAACAAAACCGATTGTTCGTCGAATGGAACATATGTCTTCACCTACGGAGCGTTTATCCGCAAGCCCCAAATCCATAAAATTCTAACTATGGGATAGGGAGCCGAAGATGAAAGACTTGATTGCAAGACAACTGTATCAGCCGGCGGTGGTGCTGCCACTGCTACTGTTGACGCGCCTGATGGTCACGCTCGACTTCAATCTCGCGCAGGTGATGTTCGTGATCATGTTGAGAGGTTCGCAGCACGCATATCAATTCGCGCTGCGTCTCGCAACGGCACGGCAGCGCAGCAATGCCACAGTGAAGCATCTTCCCTGCAGCAACTGCTGCTGAAACGCGCCGCGATATCGACGCTCAATAAATCTCGGGAACGTACATCTCATCCGGCACAGGCTGCCGCAGATAATCGGGGTTGAACACACGAGCCGGCAGCTCGATCTGCTGATGTTCGATCTCGTGATACGGCACCTGACTCAGCAGATGATGAATGCAGTTCAGTCGCGCCCGCTTCTTGTCGACGGCCTGCACGACCCACCACGGCGCTTCGGCGATGTGCGTTCGCTGAAGCATCACTTCCTTCGCCGCCGTGTACGCTTCCCATCGGCGGCGGCTTTCCAGGTCCATCGGGCTCAGCTTCCATTGCTTGAGCGGATCTTCGATGCGCGCCTCGAAGCGCACTTCCTGTTCGTCGTCGGTGATCGAGAACCAGTACTTGATGATCTGGACGCCGCTGCGCACCAGCATCTTCTCGAACTCGGGGACCGAGCGAAAGAATTCTTCATACTCGGCGTCGGTGCAGAAGTTCATCACACGTTCGACGCCCGCGCGGTTATACCAGCTGCGATCGAACAATACGATCTCGCCGGCCGCCGGCAAGTGCGACACATAACGCTGGAAATACCACTGCGTGCGTTCTCGGTTGTTCGGCGCGGGCAGGGCCGCCACGCGGCACACACGCGGATTCAGCCGTTGCGTGATGCGCTTGATCGCGCCGCCCTTGCCAGCGGCGTCGCGTCCCTCGAAGATCACGACGAGCCGATGCCCCGTATGCACGACCCAGTCCTGCAACTTCACGAGCTCGCCCTGCAGACGGAATAGCTCGCGGAAATAGGTCTTGCGCAATTGCCGCTCTTCTTCCGAGAAGGTCGATTCGCCGTCCAGGAAGCGATCGTCGACCTCCATCTCGAACTCTTCGTCATAACTGTCGATGATATCGGCGTGAAAACGGCGCTGCTTGTCCGTCGTGTTCATGAAGGGCTCCGTGGGCGTTCTGGGGCGGCCGCCGGATCGATACCGGTCGCGGCGCGGAACCGCCGATTATGCCGATATTCGATGGCAGTCATATGACAGCGGCTGATTCGGGCATTGTAGTAACGCGATGTCGCGCACCGTTAGAATGTTCCCGCACTTCGATGGCATGCCGATGGCATTGCCAGCCTCCATTCAACGCCCACAGCGAGCAAACCCGATGACCGCAACGATCCAGAGTTTCGACGAAGCCCAAACCGCGCGCCTCGTGCCGTACGGCCGGCTCGTGGACACGCTCGCCGCGACGATGCTCGATTATGCGGCGGGCCGCATCGTCAGTCCCGAGCGCATGGTGGTGCCGATCGAGGGCGGCGTCATGCTGTCGATGCCCGCGAGTGCCGCCGATCTCGCGATGCACAAGCTCGTGAACGTCTGCGCCGGCAACGGCGCGCGCGGTCTGCCGACGATCCACGGCCAGGTCACCGCCTACGATGCCGCGACCGGCGTGCCGCAGTTCATGCTCGACGGCCCGACGGTGACGGGTCGCCGCACGGCCTCGGTGTCGATGCTCGCGATCCGCGCGCTTTATGCCGATGCGCCGCGCGAAGTGCTCGTGATCGGCACGGGCAAGCAGGCGGCGTATCACGTCGAAGCGCTCTCAGCCGTTTATCCCGAAGCGCGCATTCGTGTGCAGGGTTCGCGACCCGGGCGCGCGCGTGAATTTTGCGCGGCGCATGCGTCGGCGTCGGTTAAGCTCGCTGCGTTGGACGAAGCCACGATCCCCGATTCGATCGATGTCGTCATTGCCGCGACCACGAGCAAGACGCCCGTCTACACGATGCCTGCGCGCGCGGGCCGCCTCGTGATCGGCGTGGGCGCCTTCACCGCCGATGCCGCCGAGATTGACGCCGCGACCGTTCATGCGAGCGCGCTTTATGTCGATGATCCCGCCGGTGCGCGGCACGAAGCGGGCGATTTCATTCTCGCGGGCATCGACTGGAGCGCGGTGCATGCGCTGGCCGAAGCGCTCGCGACATCGTCGAGCACCGTCGATGCCGCGCGTCCGGTGATGTTCAAATCGGTCGGCTGTGCGGCGTGGGATCTGGCGGCATGTCGCGTCGCGCGCGCGGTTTTGTCGGAAGAAAGCGGGATGGCGTAGAGTGATCGAGCTTGGAACGGTACTTGCTGAAGGTTTACAAATATGGACGGGCGCAAAGCCCCACCGCACAAACGGCGCAGCAATGCGCCACAGCAACCGAGCCAGTGAACCAACCCATGAAAAGTCGATACGACAGCAAATGGCATCCGTGGATTCCCGCGCGCGAAGACGGGCGCGAAGGCGCGGGCGGGGAACGCCAGGCGGCTTCCCAGGGAAGCGCCTCACCGCCAGCGGCCTACTTCATTTCCGTACTGGAGCTTGCCACCGGCGAGAAGCTTGGAAGTGACGAGCGCGTGCGCGCCGTGGCCATGCTCGAATCGCAATTCGGCGAAGGCCGGCCGCGCACGCTGAAAGAAGCGGTTCGAATCTGCGCAGCCGCGATCGATTCATCCACCTTGCAGCGCATGGCGCGTGGTGCGAAGGCGTAATCAAAAACATATCGGACGAGGCGCGTTTTTTCACACGAGTGTAAAACGCGCGTGCCGCCGAAAAGCGCGCATTCGTTCGAAACGCGCGCCTTTCTCGCCTATTTGACGGTCTGAATCACCTCGAATCCTTCGAACTCCGGGTGGCCGAGATAAAGCTGGCGCGCTTCGCCGCCGGCGTTGCGATGCGCCGCGCGAAACGCGTCCGAGCGCGTCCAGTCCTCGAAGGCTGCCTGGTGTGCCCAGATCGTATGGCTCGAATAGAGAACGTGATCGTCTTTCGCGGGCCCTTTGAGCAGATGAAACTCGACGAATCCCGGTACGTCCTTGAGATGCGTGTCGCGGCTGGTCCACAGGCGTTCGAAATCGGCCTCGGCGCCGGGCACGATCTTGAAGCGGTTCATGGCGATATACATGTCGATGCGTTTCCTTCAACGTAAGCGGTCAAAAGTAGAAAATATCAGCTGCGCCCGAGTTCGACGATCGTCGTGAAGCCGCCGAAAAACATGCGCTGCGGGTCGAACGGCATGTCGCCGGATTCCATCATCGTCTTGAGGCGCGTGTCTTCCATCACCTTCGCGTTGACGCGGTCGCGCTCTTCACGCGATGCGTAGACGATATACGAGAACACGACAGTCTCGCCGTCCTTCAACTGCACGCTCTGCGGAAACGATGTGACCTTGCCCGGCTTCACGTCGTCGGCGAGGGTCTCCACGAACTGCAGCGCGCCGTGCTCCAGCCAGATCTTGCCGGCGGCTTCGGCCATCGCGCGGTAGGCGTCGATCTTGTCGATCGGCACGGGTACGACGAATCCATCCACGTAGTGCGCCATCTGAGTCTCCTGAATCGGTTCGAAAAAGGGCCGCGCATGCGATGCGCTGCTCGTTTGAGCGTTTTGTAAGGAACGAAGTTCAGGCGAGCGTCCAGGCATCTCCGGGCGACGCGCGTTTGAGCACGGTGGACGAAAGCGGCGCGAGGTCCATTCCGTAGACGGACGCGAGCGGCGTGCCGAGCACATGCGCCAGCGCCACTTTCACGACGATCGCATGCGTGACGACGATGCAGCGCTCGCGCGCATTCAGGCGGTCGATGAAGGCGAGCCCCTGCGCGACGCGCATCGCCAGCATGCCGACGCTCTCGCCGCCGTGCGGACGCGCGAGCGGATCCGCGAGCCACGCTGCGACATGCTCCGGCTCGCGCTCGCCCGTCTCGCGGATGGACAGCCCACGCCAGCGGCCATAGTCGAGGTCGTCGAACGCGGGCACGATCTCGAACGCATTCGCGATCCATCCTGCCGTCTCGCGCGTCACGCGTGCGGGGCTCGCGATCACGCGCGTCTGGCCATTCGCGCGCAACGATGCGAGCACAGCGCGCCCTTCGTGATCGGCGGGTTCGTCGCCGGTGGGAAAGCGGCCGGTTTTCATCGCGCGGGTGGCGGCGTGGCACAGGAGGATGAGTTCCAAGGGAGCGGGACCGGCGGGATGAGATCGTTTTACTTTGCCGTCAATCGTCATAGAATGGCAAGCTTGCAGTGCGAGGAAGCCGGTGCAAACCCGGCACGGTCGCGCCACTGTATGCGGTTCGTGTGTCGAAAGGCGCCGTGCCGCGAGTCAGACCCCGCTGCACGCTCTTCATCAATCGGGACGCGCTTTTCCCTGGAGAACCAAAATGAATGCTTCCAACGCGCCGGCCTTTTCCGCTCCGGTTTCCCCGTCGCTCGACGTACCCGTGCCCATTCCAGTGCGCGAGGTGCTGCCCTGGGCCGTGTTCATCGGCCTGATTCTGTTGATCGCCATCTATTTCGTCGGGGCCGAGCAGGGCGCGACGTCGATTTTCTCGGGCACCTACGTCCACGAATTCGTTCACGACGGCCGGCATCTGCTCGGCTTTCCGTGCCACTGAGGTCCCGTCATGATTCGCACTTTGCTGATACGCGGCATGATCGCGGGATTGGTCGCGGGCCTGATCGGCTTCGGTTTCGCGCGTGCGTTCGGCGAGCCGTCGGTGGCGCGCGCGATCGCGTTCGAGGAGCAGCATGAGCATGCGCAGGCGCCGCATGAACATGACCATGCCGATGCATCGCCTACAGCAGCGCATTCGCACGATCACGGCGACGAAGAACTCGTCTCACGCGATACCCAAGCGGGCCTCGGTCTGCTGACCGGCGTTGCCGTATTCGGCACCGCGCTGGGCGGTCTTTTTTCGCTCGTGTTCGCGTTCGCTTATGGACGGCTCGGTGCCCTGCACGCGCGCGGCACGTCGGCGCTGCTGGCGTTGTTCGGCTTCGTGAGCGTGGCCATCGTGCCGTTTCTCAAGTACCCGCCGAATCCGCCGGCCGTGGGCAATCCCGAGACCATCGGGCCGCGCACGGCGCTCTTCTTCGGCATGGTGGCGATTTCGATCGCGGCGGCTGTGTTCGCCGTGCGGCTCCAGCGGCGCATGCAGGCGCGGCATGGCGGCTGGAACGCGACGCTCATCGGCGCGGCGGCGTATATCGTCGTGATCGTGGTGGCGCAGGTCGCGTTGCCGCGTATCGATGAAGTCCCGGCCGAATTCTCCGCATCGCTCTTGTGGAATTTCCGGCTCGCCGCGATCGGGATTCAGGCGCTGATCTGGGCCGCGCTCGGCCTCGTGTTCGGCGCGCTCGCGGCGCGGGAACTGGAACGGCCGGCAGTCAGGCGCATGGCCGCGGCTTGAACGGCCGCGTTGCCTATTTCGTTATCGCCGCACGCCGCGCAAGCAGTTCGTCGAACAAGGCGAGTTTCGCGGCGTCATCCATCGCGCGGAAGGTCTTGATCTCTTCGCGGCTTCGAAAGCAGCCGAGGCACAGCCCGTTATTGGCATCGAGCTTGCAGACGTCAGTGCAGGGCGAGCCGACTGGCTGCTGAGTTTTGGCGCGTTCGATCGTGAATGCGAGGTCGAGCGGCGTGCGAATGTCTGGCGTGGTCGTCATAGTGATTCACCGCGAAAGAGCGCGGCGGCTGCGGCCGGATTCGACGGCCAGTATGCGTGCATGTAGGTGGCCGTGACCGGGCCGTGTCGATAAAGCGCTTCGCCCGATGTGCCGGTGGTCGCGTGCGTTGCCTGAAGCGTGGGCTGCATCGGCGTCTGCAAGGTCGAGTAGTGGAACGTGTGGCCCGTCATCGGGCCGTGCGTCGTGTCGATGCGCTGCATCGCGAGGCGCGACAGCTTGCGTTGCATCGCGGCGTCGCCGGGCAGAATGCCGAGCATCGCGTGCCGGGTGCCTTCGATGTCAGTCAGCGTGTCGAGCAGATACAGCATGCCGCCGCATTCCGCGACGACCGGTTTTGCTTGCGCGACGTGTTCATCGATGGAAGCGCGCGTGCGCGAATGCGCGGCGAGTGCGGCGGCATGCAGCTCGGGATAGCCGCCGGGAAGATAGAGCGCATTGGCATCGGAGGGCGCGGGTTCGTCGGCGAGCGGCGAGAACCTGCTGATGCGCGCACCCATCGCGACGAGCAGATCCACATTCGCCGGATAGACGAAGGAAAACGCCGCGTCGCGCGCAATCGCGATATGCAGGCCTTCGAGCAGACGCGGTGGCGCGGGAAGCGTGGCATCGTCGAAATGAACCGGCGGTGGCAGATCGGCGAGCGCGGTTTGCGCGATGGCGTCGGCGGCGCGTTCGAGCCGCGCGTCGAGGCCCGCGACTTCTTCGGGCTGCGTGAGACCGAGATGACGTTCGGGCAATGCGATGTCGTCGGCATTCGACAGATGGCCGCAATAGCGCAAGCCATCGGGAATCGTCTCCGACAGCATTTGCGCATGACGCGCCGACGCGACGCGATTCGCGAGCACGCCATGAAACGGCACGTCCGCGCGATAGCGCGCGAGCCCGAACGCGATGGCGCCGAAGGTCTGCGCCATGCCGTGCGCGCCGATCACCGCGAGCACGGGCACGTTGAACGCGGCGGCGAGATCGGCGCTGCTCGGCGTGCCGTCGAACAGACCCATCACGCCTTCGATGAGAATGAGGTCCGCCTCGCGCGCCGCGTGCGCGAGCAATGCGCGGCACGCGTCGAGCCCGACCATCGACAGATGCAGCGAATAGACGGGCGCGCCGCATGCGCGTTCGAGGATCATCGGATCGAGAAAATCCGGGCCGGTCTTGAAGACGCGCACCTTCAGGCCACGTCGCGTGTGATGGCGCGCGAGCGCGGCCGTCACCGTGGTCTTGCCTTGATGCGACGCACTCGCGCCGATGAAAAGAGCGGGGCAGTCCGGCATCGCGCTTAGAATTCCACGCCGCGTTGTGCCTTCACGCCCTGCTCGCGATACGGATGCTTCACGAGGCGCATCTCGGTGACGAGATCGGCGAGCTCGACGAGCGCATCGGGAGCGTGGCGTCCCGTCACGACGACATGCAGCATTGCGGGCCTTGCCTTCAGCACGTCGAGCACTTCGTCGAGCGGCAGATATTCATACTTGAGCACGGTGTTCAGTTCGTCGAGCACGACCATCTGATACTCGCCGCTTTCGATCATGCGCCGCGCCTCGTTCCAGCCTTTGCGCGCGGTGGCGATATCGGCTTCGCGGTTCTGCGTGTTCCAGGTGTAGCCGTCGCCCATCGTGATGAAATCGCAATGCGCGATCGCGCCGAGGAAATCGCGTTCCGACGTATGCAATGCGCCTTTGATGAACTGCACGACGCCGAGTTTCATGCCGTGGCCGAGGACGCGGACGGCCATGCCGAAGGCGGCTGTGGTCTTGCCCTTGCCGTTGCCGGTATTCACGATCAGCAAGCCTTTCTCGTGGTCGGCGGCGGCCTGTTTCTTTTCGTGGCCTTCCTTGCGGCGCTGGGTCATGCGCAGATGCGATTCGGTATCGGTTTTCACGTGAACTCCGAGGGGGATGGGGCTTGGGGGTGGGTTTTGTCGCCGGATCCCGTATTGGTGTTGGTCTATTAGCGTTGCCCCTGTGCGGGGCGGCAGTCACTTTCTTTGCTGCTGCAAAGAAAGTAACCAAAGAAAGCAGCTTGAGACGCCCGCGGTCACACGCAATTTGGGTATCCTTCTCCTCGCTCGTGGCGTCTGTAGCGAGTGCCCTCGTAGGCCCCATCGGGCGTGGACCGCGCACGGTCTGCCACATCGCGCCGCGTGCGTAACTGGTTCAGCACCAAATGGCTCCGGCCCGCTTCGCGGCCGATGGGTGCATCGGGGATGCGCGTGCTTCTGCGTATCCATTTTCTCGTCGGTTTCCCTTGCATACCCAACGGCAGCGCGCAGCGCTGTGCCG
>Ga0160459_100811_pt1 | contig 10131 bp, 7 predicted proteins | sample HID1973K_E6MG_FD_108208 | JGI IMG/M metagenome (GOLD analysis project Ga0160459, IMG submission 108208) | Enriched mosquito-associated microbial communities from UW Madison campus, WI, USA - HID1973K_E6 MG | ecosystem: Host-associated > Arthropoda: Insects > Digestive system > Unclassified ... | reverse complement strand
TTGTCAATTGCCGCCAGTGCGCAGTCGGCAATCAGGGCTGACACTGAGCCGTGTGGATTTTGGCTGAAGGTGAGCTTTTCGGTGTTGCTCAGGTGTTCGAGGACGTAGCGGTCCGGCGCCGGGACGCGCAACGCCAGCAGGCGGATTACACCGCCCCTCATGGCGTCCAGCTGCTCATCCGGGGTCTGGAAGACCTGCAGCGACACGGATGGACCCTGGTCCACCAATGCCGGGTATCCGGTCACCGTATGGCCCTTGACCATGTTGCTGACCTTGCGCTCTACGGTGCCGAAGCTCCACTCCGTCAGGCCGTCTCGCTCCACGAATCCGGCAGCTGCCGGGCTGCCGCCGGCGTTGGTGGAGGCGGGCTGCCCAGCCGGCGCCGCTCCGCCGTCGCTCGTTGCTCCCGCTGGGGCGGCCCCGGACGCCCCTTGGCCCTTGCCTTGGGCCTTGGCGCGGGTCGTGGTGGCCGGCGTGGCTCCGAGGGACTCGGCTATGGCACGGCGGGTAGCCGGCGCGAGGCTCTCCTGGAGCACCGCAAGGTCCTTGCCTTCGCCCAGGGCCTTGCCTTTGCTGTCCACCACCGTGAAGCTCACCCGCAGGTGCGGCGGCACGGCGTCCCAGTTCCACGAGCCGGGGGGAATGACCGCTCCGCGGAGGCGGCGCAGCGCCAGCTCCAGTGACGGTTCAAGCCCGTCCGTGGCGGGATCGAAGTCGGCCTCAAGCAGGGCTACGGCCTGGCGTGCCACGTCGGGGGCCGGGACAAAGTTCTTCCGCACCTGTTTGGGCAGGGACTTGATCAGGGCTGCGACCAGCTCCACGCGCTGTCCGGGGATCAGCCACCGGAACGGGGCGTCATCGAGCTGATTGAGGAACAGCACGGGAACTTCCGCCGTCACGCCGTCCGAGGGATTGGGGGGAGACCCCGGGGCCACCGGGTGGAACTCGTAGGTGAGCGGAAGTTCGAAGCCCTTGTGCAGCCAGGTTTTCGGATAGGCGGCCTCGTCAAGGTCTTCGGCGTCGTCACTGAGCAGGAGTGATTTGTCGAAGTCCAGAAGGTCGGGATTGTCCCTGCGTGCCTCTTTCCACCACTTGTCGAAGTGGCGCTCGGAGACCACATCGGCGCCCACCCGGGCGTCGTAGAAGTCGAAGAGCGTGTCGTCGTCGACCATCAGGTCGCGGCGCCGCATCCTGGCCTCAAGTTCCTCCACCTCGTGCAGCAGGGCACGGTTGCGGTGGAAGAACTTGTGGTGGGTGCGCCAGTCGCCCTCCACCAGGGCGTGCCGGATGAACAGCTCCCTCGCCACTACCGGGTCTACCCGGCCATAGTTGATCCGCCGCTGGGCGATGATGGGGACACCGTAGAGGGTCACCTTTTCGTAGGCCATCACGGCGCCCTGGCGCGTTGACCAGTGCGGCTCGCTGTAGCTGCGCTTCACCAGGTCCGGTGCCACCTGCTCAGCCCAGACGGGATCGAACTTCGCGGCCACCCTGGCCCAAAGCCGGCTCGTTTCCACCAGCTCGGCAGCCATGACGAACGTGGGGGACTTCTTGAACAGCGCAGAACCCGGGAAGATGGCAAACCGGCTGCCCCGGGCACCGGCATACTCGCGCTTGCGCTCGTCCAGGATGCCGATGTGGCTAAGCAGCCCGGACAGCAGGCTGATGTGGACACCTTCGTGGTTCCCCACCGGATCCGTGAGCCGCTTGTTGTCCAGGCTGATGCCCAGTGGTCTGGCGAGCTGGCGCAGCTGGGCGAACAGGTCCTGCCACTCCCGGACCCGGAGATAGTTGATGAACTCCGCCCGGCACAGGCGGCGGAAAGCCGACGACGAGAGTTCCTGCTGCTTCTCCTGCAGGTAGTTCCACAGGTTCAGGTAGCCGGTGAAGTCCGAGTTTTCGTCCTTGAACCGGTTGTGCTTCTCGGCCGCCAGCTGCTGCTTGTCCGTGGGACGCTCGCGCGGATCCTGGATGGTCAGCGCCGCCGCCAGGATCATGACTTCCCGCACGCAGTTGCGTTTGCCGGCTTCAACGATCATCCGGCCCAGGCGGGGATCCACGGGCAGTTGGGCGAGTTTTTGCCCGACGGCGGTGAGGCCGCCGCCCTGGGGCCCGCCCCGGGTGCCGGCTTCCGCCTGGCCGCCCTTGCCCTGGGATCGCGGGGGAGCCAGGGCGCCGAGCTCACGAAGAAGGGTGACGCCGTCGTTGATGGCCCGGGTTTCCGGCGGTTCGACGAACGGGAATTCCTCCACATCCTTGGGGCCGCGTGCCACGCCCATCGCGGTCATCTGCAGGATGACGGCGGCAAGGTTGGTCCGCAGGATCTCAGGATCGGTGAACTGGGGGCGGGACTCGAAGTCCTCCTCCGAGTACAGCCGGATGGCAATACCGTCGGAGACGCGGCCGCAGCGCCCTGACCGCTGGTTGGCGGAGGCCTGGGAAACCCGTTCGATGGGCAGCCGCTGGACCTTGGTGCGGTGCGAGTACCGGGAGATGCGGGCCGTGCCGGTATCGATGACGTACTTGATGCCGGGAACCGTCAGCGACGTCTCGGCCACGTTGGTGGCCAGCACGATCCGGCGCTTGCTGCCCGGGTGGAAGACCTTGTGCTGTTCCTGCAGGCTCAGGCGGGCGAAGAGCGGAAGCACTTCGGTGCCGGCGAGCCGGCGGTTCCCCTGGATGCGCGCCTGGAGGGCTTCGGCGGCGTCACGGATCTCGCGCTCGCCGGAGAAGAACACGAGGATGTCGCCCGGGGCTTCCGCCGCGAGTTCGTCCACGGCGTCGCAGACTGCGTCCAGGGGGTCGCGGTCCTCTTCAAGTTCGTCGTCCGAGGCGTCATCGTCTTCCTCCCTGGGCTGGGAGAGGGGGCGGTAACGGATTTCCACCGGGAAGGTACGGCCGGAGACCTCGATAATGGGGGCCGGTGTTTCCGGCGTGCCGAAGTGGTTGGCGAAGCGCTCGGGATCGATGGTGGCCGAGGTAATGATGAGCTTCAGGTCCGGCCGCTGGGGGAGGATCCGCTTCAGGTAGCCGAGGATGAAGTCGATGTTGAGGCTGCGTTCATGGGCCTCATCAATGATGATGGCGTTGTACTTGCGGAGCAGCTTGTCGCGCTGGATCTCGGCCAGCAGGATGCCGTCGGTCATCAGCTTGACCTTGGTGGCCTTGCTGACTTCGCCGGTGAAGCGGACCTGGAACCCCACCTCCTGGCCGATCTCCACGCCCAATTCCTCGGCGATGCGTTCGGCGACGGTGCGGGCGGCGAGCCGGCGCGGCTGGGTGTGGCCGATCAGCCCGTTCTCGCCCAGGCCCAGTTCCAGGCACATCTTGGGAATCTGGGTGGTCTTTCCGGAACCGGTCTCGCCGGCAATGATGGTCACCTGGTTGGCCGCGATGGCTGCCATCAGGTCCTCGCGGCGCTCGGAGACCGGCAGCTCGGCGGGATAGGAAATGTGAAGAGTCATGGCTGCAGACAGTCTACTGCGGCGGGGCCGGCGCCCTGTGGTTCGACTGCCTGCGGCTGTTGCTGGTGGCTAGAAAATGCGGAGGGTGTAGTTGGTGCTGGGCAGGTCCAGCGCGGACCAGTCCTGGTGCGAAGCAACGGGAGGCGTGTGCCCCCGGCCGTCGCTGAGGAGTGCCGCCACGGTGGCCGCGGCGACGAGGAGGAGGACGATGACGAGGATGGCTGCGAAGATTTCCATACCTCCATGCTTCTCCTGTGGAGCAGCAGGAAACAGTGGCAGAAATGCCCAAAAAGAGAGAATTTCTGCCACACTGAAGACATGCTGAAAACCGTGGCAGTGATCGTGGTTCCCAACTTCTCGATGTTCGAATTCGGAACCGCCTGCGAGGTGTTCGGAATCGACCGTTCGGACCGGGGGAGCGGCGTTCCCGGTTTCGAATTCCGGGTGTGCACGCCATCGCCCGGGGAGGTGCCGCTGAAGTCCGGCCTGTCCATGAACGTCAGTCTCGGCCTCGAAGCGACCAAGGACGCGGACCTGGTGATCATGGCCCCGTTCGGACGCGACCAGGACCTGCCGGAATCGCTCCTGGATGCCCTGCGCGCCGCGGATGCCAGGGGAGCCTGGGTCATGTCCATCTGTTCCGGCGCTTTCGCCCTGGCCAGGGCCGGGCTGCTGGATGGCCGCCGCTGCACCACGCACTGGCATTACTCAGGCCAGCTGGCCGCGTCCTATCCGCACGCACTGGTCGATGAGAATGTGTTGTACGTCCAGGATGGCAACATCATCTCCTCCGCCGGAACCGCCGCAGGCATTGACGCCTGCCTGCATCTGGTGCGGGTGGAGCTCGGCGCGCAGGTGGCCTCCGCCATCGCACGGGACATGGTGGTTCCGCCGCACCGTGACGGCGGCCAGGCCCAGTTCATCGACAGGCCAATGCCTACCTGCGGTTCGGCGCCCATGGAGGCACTGCTGCGCTGGATGGTGCAGAACCTGGACCGTGAGCACTCGGTTAACGAACTGGCGGCCCGGGTACACATGTCAGCGCGCACGTTCGCACGGAAGTTCCGGTCTGAAACCGGGGCCACACCCGCCGCGTGGCTCAATTCCCAAAGGGTGATGCGGGCGCAGGAACTGCTCGAGTCCACGGACCTGAATATCGACGAAGTGGCGAGGGAATCAGGCTTCGGCCACCCGGTGCTGCTGCGGCACCATTTCGCAAAAGTGCTGGATACCAGCCCGCAGTCCTATCGCCGGGCGTTCCGGGGGCAACTGGCCGAGGCGGGGTAGGCTACGCGCCGGACGCTCCGGCGTCGTCCGCTGACGCCTGGTCCTGTTCCGCTGCGGCCCGGGCACTTTCCACCAGGATCCGCCACGGGCCGGTGACTGCGCGCTCCGGCAGGGCCGCACGGCGCCCGCCGGCACGGATGGAATAAATAAACCGATCCGGCTGGGTGTCGGCGAACTCCCTGGCCGCGGCCACCGCGGTCCGGGGGACGGCGTCCCAGGGGCACGCCTCAACGATCGGCTGCCACTGGTTGATGGCGGTCTCGGACCGGGCATCCACGGTCCACACCCTGGTGATCGCCGCGATGCCGCCCGTGCGCTCCACACTGATCTTCATGGCCTGGTTCCTGGGGCTTCCGCTCAGCCCGGCGGCCTGGAATCCGGCAGCCAGGCATCTGTTAAAGCTTGACCTTCACAGTTTCCCACGCCTGCCGGACGGCGTCATGCTCCGGGCTGTCCGAGCCGAAAAGTTCCACCGCCGCGGCGAGCGTGGCGCGGGCAAAGACGGTGAATGTGGCCGTGGTGGGAAGCGAGCCACCGGTCAGGGTTTCGTACCAGATCCTCCCCGGCGCGTCCCAGGCGTTCCCACCCAGGGCCTGGGCCACGAGGTAGAACGCCCTGTTGGGGATGCCTGAGTTAATGTGGACGCCGCCGTTGTCAGCGCTGGTCCGGACGTAGCCGTCCATGGAATCAGGCTGGGGATCCTTGCCCAGCACATCGTCGTCGTATGCCGTTCCGGGGGACTTCATGGAGCGCAGCGCCTGCCCCTGCACGTCCGGGGTGAAGAGTCCCTCGCCGATGAGCCAGCTGGCGTCCGCCGCGGATTGGCCCTTGACGTACTGCTCCACCAGTGCGCCGAAGACATCCGACATGGACTCGTTCAGGGCGCCGGCCTGGTTGCGGTACGCCAGGCCGGCGGAAAACTGCGTTACGCCGTGCGCCAGTTCGTGGCCGATGACGCTCAGTGAGGCGGTGAACCGCTGGAAGACGGCGCCGTCGCCGTCACCAAAGACCATCTGCTTACCGTCCCAGAAAGCATTGTCGTACAGCTTGCCGAAATGCACCGTGGCGTCCATCGGGAGCCCGCGGCCGTCAATGGAGTCCCGGCCAAAGACGTCGGCGTAGAGGCGGTGGGTATGGCCCAGGCCGTCATAGGCTTCATCGGCAGCGGCGTCTCCGGTCTGTGGTTCGCCTTCCTTCCGCACCAGTTTTCCGGGGAGGGATTCCGCGCCATGGGCGTCATAAATAGTCCGGATTGCCGGGCCCGGCTTGGCGGCCAGCATCCCGGCGGTGGTCTCCGGCCGGGCGGTTATCCGGGCCGCCTGGACACTCTTCACATGGACCAGGGCTTCCCTGGCAGCCCGGGCGGCGGCGGAGTACTCCGGTGCGTCCTGCCGGGCAAGGCGCCGCAGCAGGTACGGCGGAACGATGGTGCAGAACGGAACGTGCATGGCGTACCCCCTCAACTAGGTAACTTCAGGTTAGGAGGAGGCACCGACATTTGGCGGCAGCCACACGGCAGCCACGTTCCCGCCGCACGGCAGGCAGCAGCCGCGGCTGTGCACGCATGGCAGGGCGGCCTTACTGTACGGCGGGTTAAACAAAAAACCCCGCCGTACTGGACGGCGGGGTTTGCTGTGCCCTCGATAGGATTCGAACCTACGACCTTCTGCTCCGGAGGCAGACGCTCTATCCCCTGAGCTACGAGGGCAATCCGGGGTTCCTGCCGTTGCTGGCGGGACGTCCTAGAGCTTAGCAGGAAGGTGCCCCGCAAAGGAAAATCGGCTCGGGTTCAAGCCCGGCCAATCCCTGGCCGGGCCGCAGCGGCCCGCCCGGGCACACTGAGCCACGCGCATCAGTACCCCGTGGCATCAGTACCCCGAGAAGGAGTCCACGTGAACGCGCCGTGCCCCCGCCTGGCGCGCCGCGTGCCGCAGCGACGCCACACTGGCGGGCGAGCCGGACACGTACACATCGCGGTCTGCGATGTCGGGGACGAGGGCTTTCAGCCCGGCTGCGTCGAGCCTGGAATTGCCGGCGGGCGCCGCGTCGAGGCCCTGCGGCGGCTCTGAGCCGTCGGCAGTGCGGACCAGGACCCGGACACCCGAAGCCCGGAGTTCGTCCGCGTAGGCGACGTCGTCCGCGCTCCTGGCCAGCAGGACCATTACCGCGTCGCGCTCCTCAAGGGCGCCGGAGGCAACGTGCGAGAGGAACGGCGTGATGCCGATACCCGCAGCGACCAGGAGCACCGGGCGGTTCGGATCCCGGGACAGGACAAAGTCGCCACCCACGGACGTGGCCGTGAGCTCATCACCGGGCTGCAACCCCAGCAGGACCTTTTTGGCCGCAGAAAGGGGTTCGGCAGTACGGACGCCGAATTTCACGAGGCGCTCCCTTGGCGAGCCGGCAAGGCTGAACACGCGCCGCCTGCCCATGCCGTCGGTTTTCGCGTGCGGCAGGTCCAGCTCCATGTACTGGCCGGGGAGGAACCGTATGGGACGCGACGGCATGAACGAGAATTCGGTGGTGCTGGGCGTCAGTGGCCGGCTGGAGGCAAAGCGGAGCCTTACGCCGCCGCGCTGGCCCAGCAGGAAGGCCGCAAGGTTGCCCACCAGAAGGGCAGCCTCCGGTGAATTGGCAATGAAGCCGAAGTTGTACGGGACTGCGAACACCACGCCCACCACTGCCGCCAGGGAAAGCTGCTGCCAGCGGCGCGGCGGCAGCGTCAGGGGTTCCGACAGCATGAAGCCCACGAAGAACAGCACAGGACGCTGAGCCAGTGCCTGCCAGGCACCCGTCCCCACGCCCATACCGGCCCGAAGCAGTTCCATCGTGATGATCGACGTTGCAACCACCGTGAACACCGAGGCCATCAGGACCTTCCGGGTCCGGTACAGGACCAGCAGGACGCCGGGAACCAGCAGCCACAGCATGGCCGGCGTGGCCGCCCACCAGGTGGCGATATTGAGTCCGGTCAGGCCAGTTACGAAGGCTCCGAGGGCTGCCGGATTGAAGACGTGCCTGCCCCGCCACGCCAGTGCGTATTTCGATGCGGAAGCAAGGACACAGGCCAATGCCACGCCGGCGACGTCCATGGCCTGGAAGGAAGGCCAGAACAGGAAGTAGAGCAGCAGGCCGGTGATGAGGGAGGACTCGGAGTGCGGGCGTACCCTGAACAACGCCGCCAGCGCACGGTTCGAGGCGTAGGTCAGCAGGAGGCACAGGGCCAGGTGTGCCAGCATCTCCGGAATGCCGAACGTCAGCCATCCCAGCACGTCCAGCAGCAGGCTGTACGCCACCAGGCCCGCCAGGACCAGCAGGATGAGCCGGTACATCGTGAAGCGGCCAAGCACGGTGTCCAGCCGCCCGGCAATGGTGGGTGCCGGGCCGGCGGACGGCGTCTCAACGGTGCTCATGCAAACAGTGTCCCTTCGAATTCTGCGGAAAAGGCGGCGCTGCCGTCGGAAAAAACCGTCAGCCAGGAAACGTCGAACGACTCCTCGAGCACGGCGCCGGGGACGAAAAAGAGGGCGGTGGCGAGGGCATCGGCCACAGCGGCGGTGTCCGCCAGCGCCCAGGTGGCGACGGCGGTACGGACCGGTTGCCCGGTGGTCGCGTCAAGGACATGGTGAAGTCCGTCGCCCCAGGCCCGGCGGTTGGCGGCGGAAGCGCACAGTGCCCTGCCGCCCAGTTCCACCACGCCGATGGCCTGGGCCGGGTTATAAGGATGTTCGAGCCCCACCCGGACGGTACCCGGGCCGCGGACCAGCAGGTCGCCGCTGGCGTCCACCATGAAGGCCTCCACACCGCCGGCCTCCAGGGCGGACGCCAGCACATCAACCAGCAGGCCCTTGCCGGCTGCCCCGACGTCCAGCACTACCGGAGCGGTGGTGCTGATCGAGGTTCCGTTCCAGTCCAGGATGTTCTCCCAGCGCGGGGCCGGCAGTGGGCCACCCGACGGCCGGAGGGTATAGGCGGCGTCATAGCCCAGGCGCTCAAGGCTTGCGCCCACCAGCGGCGTCATGGCGCCACCGGTCAGCCCGTACAGCGTCCTGTACAGTTCCCCGAGCCCGGCAGCTTCTGCGGGAAAGCTGTAGCTGCCGGGCTTCCGGGCCATTGCACTGACCAGTGAGTCGGTGCGGAAACGGGACCAGGCGGCGTCGAACTTCTCCACGAGGGCCAGCAGGTCCTGCTGTGCGGACGGCGCAAGGACGTGCGGCGTGGAAACCTCCCAGTGCGTCCCGATTCCCTCGAAGGAAAAAGCAGCCCAGTCCCCGTGCGGCACCGCCTACTGCGCCTCCGACTTGATCTGCTCCACGGCCTGGTTGAAGCCACCGCTGGTCAGGGACGACCCGGCCACCTTGGACACGTTGAGGTCCTCGATGTTCCTGCCCACCACCTGGGCGGCGATGCCGCCGGCAAACTCGCCCTGGAACTTGCGGGTGTTGGGGTTGGACGGGTGCTGGGTGATCTGGACGTCCGTCACTTTGCCCGACGCCAGGGTCAGCTGCACGCCCACCGTTTCGTTCCCGTTGGGCGAGACGTAGGTGCCGTCCGCGCTGTAGGTACCGTCCTTGTAGCTCGAACCACTGCTGGCAAGGGCAGATTCCCCTGCGGAAGGTGTGGTTGCGGCAGCAGAGGCGCCACCCGCGGTCGAGACTGGGTTGTTTTCGGCCGCCGAGGGGGCACAGCCGGCCACCGTGCCCATGAGGGACAGCCCGGCGATTCCAACATAGATGCTCTTGCGTACTGGTCGGTTCAGTGCTGAGGGTCTCATGAAGGCTCTCGTTTCGTAGGGGATCACAGGTATCGGCGGACGTTACGACCTTGTCAACGCTGAAACCACCATATTGGTTCAACCCTGTGCATTCTCTGGGTTTTCCTTGGAGGCGTCCTTTGCGGAAGCCTGACGAAGCAAAGGCCCGCAATTCTTTGCTGTGACGGGCCCCCGGTACCCTAGAAGGGTGACTCCCGAAGAACTCTCCCTCGCCATATCCGCATGCCTGAAGGACGCCGTCGCCGCCGGCGAAATCGCCCTGGCAGAATCAGCCGTCCCCGGGGACGTGCGCGTGGAGCGACCCAAGAACCGGGACCACGGCGACTGGGCCACCAACATCGCGCTGCAGCTCGCCAAGCAGGCCGGCACGAATCCCCGCGAATTCGCCACCATCCTCAGCGCACGGTTGAAGACGATCAGCGGCGTTTCCGCCGTGGACATTGCCGGGCCGGGGTTCCTGAACATCACCGTCGACGCTGCTGCCGCCGGTGCACTTGCCAAGGCCATCGTCGAGGCCGGCACGCAGTACGGCACCAACACCGCGCTCGCAGGCCACACCGTCAACATGGAATTCGTCTCGGCCAACCCCACCGGGCCGCTGCACAT
>Ga0160459_100808_pt1 | contig 10153 bp, 7 predicted proteins | sample HID1973K_E6MG_FD_108208 | JGI IMG/M metagenome (GOLD analysis project Ga0160459, IMG submission 108208) | Enriched mosquito-associated microbial communities from UW Madison campus, WI, USA - HID1973K_E6 MG | ecosystem: Host-associated > Arthropoda: Insects > Digestive system > Unclassified ... | reverse complement strand
GCGCGGCATGTGGATCGGCACCTTTCACGGCCTGTGCAACCGCATGCTGCGCGCGCATTACCGCGACGCCGGCCTGCCGCAGACCTTCCAGATCCTCGATACGTCCGACCAGCTTTCGGCCATCAAGCGTCTGATGAAGGGCCTGAATGTCGACGACGAAAAGTATCCCGCCAAGAACCTGCAGTACTTCATCAACAACGCGAAGGAACAGGGCCTGCGTCCGAAGGACGTCGACGCCACCGATGCGTTCAACCGCAAGTTCGTCGAACTGTACGACGCGTACGACCAGCAGTGCCAGCGCGAAGGCGTCGTGGATTTTCCGGAACTGCTGCTGCGCTGTCATGAACTGCTCGCGCACAATCCGCCGCTGCGCGCGCATTATCAGGCGCGCTTTCGCAACATTCTCGTTGACGAGTTTCAGGACACCAACAAGCTGCAATACGCGTGGCTCAAGCTGCTCGCGGGCGAACACAACGCGATCTTCGCGGTCGGCGACGACGACCAGTCGATCTACGCGTTTCGCGGCGCGAACGTCGGCAACATGCACGATTTCGAGCGCGAATTCCGCGTGCGCAATCTCATCAAGCTGGAGCAGAACTACCGCTCGCACGGCCATATTCTCGACACGGCGAACTATCTGATCGCGAACAACTCGCGGCGGCTCGGCAAGAATCTGCGCACCGACGCGGGCCACGGCGAGCCGGTGCGCGTCTACGAGGCCGCGACGGATTCGCAGGAAGCGGGCTGGATCGTCGAGGAAATCAAGGCGCTCATCAATACGGGTCTGTCGCGCGGCGAAGTCGCGGTGCTTTATCGCAGCAACGCGCAGTCGCGGACCATCGAACATACGCTCGTGAACGCGGGCATTCCGTATCGCGTGTATGGCGGCCTGCGCTTCTTCGAGCGGCAGGAAGTGAAGCACGCGCTCGCGTATCTGCGCCTGATCGACAACCCGAACGACGACACCGCGTTCGCACGCGTCGTCAATTTCCCGACGCGCGGCATCGGTGCGCGGTCCATCGAGCAAGTGGCCGACGCCGCGCGTCTCTATAACTGTTCGATGGCGGCGGCCGTGCCGTACGTCACCGGCAAGGCGGGCTCGAGCCTCGGCGCGTTCGCGACGCTCATCGCGAAGATGCGCGCCGAAACGCAGCAGATGAGCCTGCCGGAGACGGTCGAATATGTGGTGCGCGCGAGCGGTCTCGCCGCGTTCTACGAAACCGAGCGCGAAGGCCAGGATCGTCTGGAGAACTTGCAGGAGCTCGTGAACGCGGCTGCGGCGTTCGTCAGCGAGGAAGGCTACGGCCTCGATACGCCCGCGCGCTCGATCCCGCTGCGTCCGGGCGCGACCGCCGCGCCGGAAATCGCGGCGGTGAGCGAGGACGGCGAGATCGAAGTGCTCGACGCGCCCGGCATCGCCGACCCCGCGCAGAATCCCGACACCATGACGCCGCTCGCCGGGTTCCTGTCGCATGCATCGCTCGAAGCCGGCGACAACCAGGCGCAGGCCGGACAGGACGCCGTGCAACTGATGACCGTGCACGCGGCGAAGGGTCTCGAATTCACCGCCGTGTTCATCACCGGGCTGGAAGAGGGCCTGTTTCCGCACGAGAACAGCGCGCAGGAAACCGACGGGCTGGAGGAAGAGCGGCGGCTCGCCTATGTGGCGATCACGCGCGCGAAGGAGCGGCTCTATCTGTCGTTCGCGCAAAGCCGCATGCTGCACGGACAGACACGCTACAACATCCGCTCGCGCTTCTTCGACGAATTGCCCGAAGGCTCGCTCAAGTGGCTCACGCCGAAGGTCGAGGCGGGCGCGCGCTGGGGCGGACGCGCGGACAACGCCGGCTGGGGCCGCGACTGGTTCGCGCGGCCCGGACAGGAGCGCGGCGGTTCCTCGTCCTACGGCGGCGTTCAGGCGAGCGCGACGCTGCCCGCATTCGCGAACGAGCAGCGCGCGGCGGAGTCCGGCTTCAAGGTCGGCCAGGCCGTGTTCCACACGAAGTTCGGCGAAGGCACCGTGACCGCGCTCGAAGGCTCCGGCGGCGATGCGCGCGCGCAAGTGCGCTTCAAGCGCCACGGCGAGAAGTGGCTCGCGCTGGCGGTCGCGAAGCTGCAGGCCGTCGAATGACGCGGCTCGGCATCATGGCGGCGCTGCCGCAGGAACTGGGCGATCTCATCGCGCAGATGCGGGCGGCGGGCGAGGTTCGCACGGTTACGCTCGGGCGGCGCGAATACTACCTCGGCGACGCGTACGGCCGGCCGGCGGTCGTCACGCTGGCGCGCATCGGCAAGGTGGCGGCGGCCGCGACCGCCAGCGCGCTCATCCACGTGTTCGATGCCGATGCGATCGTCTTCACCGGCGTCGCGGGCGGCGTGCGCGCGGATGTGCAAGTCGGCGATGTCGTCATCGCCGATACCTTGATTCAGCACGATCTCGATGCCTCGCCGCTCTTTCCGCGCTACGAGGTGCCGCTGCTCGACCGCGCGCGTTTCGACGCCGACCGCGCGCTGTCCGACGCGCTCGCCGCCGCTGCCGATGCGTTCATCGCGCAGGAAGGCGGCGCATTGTCGGAGCGTTTCGCCGTGGCCGCGCCGCGCGTGCATCGCGGGATGATCGTGAGCGGCGATCGCTTCATCGCGAGCCACGAAGCGCTCATCGCGTTGCGCGCCGCGCTGCCGGACGCGCTCGCGGTCGAAATGGAAGGCGCGGCCATCGCGCAGGTCTGCTACGAACACGACGTGCCGTGCGCGGTCGTTCGCACCATCTCCGATACGGCCGACGCCGCCGCGCCCGCGTCCTTCGCCGAATTCCTCACGTCCATCGCTGCGACTTACTCGTCGGGCATTTTGTCGCGCTTTCTGCGCGCCGCTGCCTGATTCATCCCTGAATCCCGCGCGGGCAGGGCTTTCCCGCAGTGCTGACCCGTGTCGAAAATCCCGCTTGTAGGTGAGAATGATTCTCAATACAATGACTCGCACGACGTTAAGCACGATTTGGGGCACAACGGGAGGCCCGACGACATGACCAACGATTTCACCGCCATCGGTACGGCGAGCGCGGAGCGCCCGGCGAGCGGGAAAACCGCGCGGGGTGACCGTTGCGCTATATCGGCGAACGCCGCGAAGGTGATCGAAACGACACGCCACGCCTGGAGCGAGGCGACCGCGCAGGCGCCGAAGGAGGCGACACGCCGTCCGCCGCGCGCATCGCAACCGAAAAAACGCGTCGTGGCGCGGCGTTCCCGCTGGCCGTCGCTCGTCGCCGCGCTGAATTACTGGAGCCCGAAACCGCTGTGAATGCCGCCGATTCCTCTTCGAAAACCGTGATGTCTTCCTCGCTCGCGCTCGACGAGCGTTTCTTCGACGTGAGCCGCTTTCCGCTCGTGCGCCTGCGTCCGCGCGCCGTGAAGCCCGGCTACGCGTTCGCGTGGAGCGCGCAGATGCGCCGCCTCGTGTCGCTTGCGACGCCGTTCGTGCTGGTGGCCGAACACGACGCAAACGAAACCGCCGACGACGCGCGTCTGCGCGCCGCGTGGCTGCGCACCCATCGCGCGATGCTCGCCGCGTTTTGCCGTGGGCTCATCGTGATCGAGCCGCGCATCGAGGCACGTGCGACGACGCGCGAAACATTGCGTGCGCTGACCGAGGGCAGCGGCGTACGCACGGTCGTCGTGTCGAGCATGCGGGTGGCGGGCGAACTCGCGCCGGTGCTGCTGAAACACACTGGGTCGGATACGCGGCCCGCCGCGCGCACGCAAGCTGTCTGAGTAGGACCGATCAGGGCGCGCCCTGTCTAGCAGGGGCTTCGTGGCTGCTCTATCCTGTGGAGCCAAGCCACGCTGCTTTGCAGAGGACGACGCGCATGCCGACTTACCGAGAAGCGTTCCGCCGGTCGATCGAAGAACCTGAAGCGTTCTGGGCCGAGCAGGCCCGCCGCATCCACTGGCAGACGCCGTTCGATCAGGTGCTCGACCGCAGCAGGCCGCCGTTCGCGCGCTGGTTCGTCGGCGGCAGGACCAATCTGTGCCATAACGCGGTGGACCGGCATCTCGCCTCGCGGGCGCAACAGGACGCGCTCGTTTATGTATCGACGGAAACGGGCATCGAGCGCCGCTACACCTACGCCGAGCTACATGCGGAAGTGAACCGCATGGCCGCCGTCATGCGTTCGCTGCATGTGAAGAAGGGCGACCGCGTGCTCATCTATCTGCCGATGATCCCCGAGGCGCTCTTCGCGATGCTCGCGTGCGCGCGCATCGGCGCGATTCATTCGGTCGTGTTCGGCGGCTTCGCGGCGCCGAACCTCGCGGCGCGCATCGATGACGCCGCGCCCGCGCTCATCGTCACCGCCGATGCGGGCGCGCGCGCGGGCAAGGTGATCGACTACACGCCACTCGTCGACGAAGCGCTGTCGCGCGCCGAATACAAGGTGCCGCAAGTGCTGCTGATCGACCGGCAACTCGCGCCCGAACGCTTGCAGGCGAATTATCTCGTCGCGTACGAGCCACTGCGCGAGCAGTTTTTCGATGCTCACGTGCCCTGCGAATGGCTCGAATCGAACGAGCCTTCCTACATTCTCTATACCTCCGGCACGACAGGCAGACCGAAGGGCGTGCAGCGCGACGTCGGCGGATATGCGGTGGCGCTGGCTGCATCGATGGAGCACATCTTTCAGGGCGCGCCGGGCGACACGATGTTCACCGCGTCGGATGTCGGCTGGGTCGTGGGGCACAGCTACATCATCTATGCGCCGTTGATCGCGGGCCTGACGACCGTGATGTACGAAGGCACGCCGATTCGTCCCGATGGTGGTATCTGGTGGCGGCTCGTGGAGCAATACAAAATCAATCTGATGTTCACCGCGCCGACGGCGATCCGTGTGCTCAAGAAGCAGGACCCGGCGCTGATGGAGAAATACGATCTGTCGAGCCTGCGCACGCTGTTTCTCGCGGGCGAACCGCTCGACGAGCCGACCGCGCAGTGGATCCAGAGCGCGTTGAGAAAGCCCGTCATCGACAATTACTGGCAGACGGAAACCGGCTGGCCGATGATCGCGATTCCGCGCGGCATCGAGGAGTTGCCGTCGAAACTCGGCTCGCCGGGCGTGCCGTCGATGGGCTTCGATCTCAGACTGCGCAACGAGGCGACCGGCGACGAATGCACGCCGGGCGAGAAGGGCGTCGTCACGCTCGAGTATCCGTTGCCGCCGGGCTGCATGCAGACCGTCTGGGGCGATGACAGCCGCTTCGCCGATACGTACTGGAAGAGCGTGCCGAATCGCACGGTCTATTCGACGTTCGACTGGGGCGTGCAGGATGAGGACGGCTATGTGTCGATTCTCGGTCGCACCGACGACGTGATCAATGTGGCGGGGCATCGGCTCGGGACGCGCGAGATCGAGGAAGCGTTGTCGGCGCATCCGGCGGTGGCGGAGGTGGCGGTCGTCGGTATCGCGGATTCGGTGAAGGGCCAGGCCGCGGTGGCGTTCGTGGTGCTAAGGGATGCGGACCGCATCAACGCGCCAGGCGCGCGCGAGGGGATGGTGGCGGAGTTGTGTCACGCGGTGGATTCGCAGCTCGGCGCGATCGCGCGGCCGGCCAGCGTGCACTTCGTGACGATGTTGCCGAAGACGCGTTCGGGGAAGCTGCTGCGACGGGCGATTGCGGCGCTGGCGGAAGGACGCGATCCGGGGGAACTGCCGACGATCGAGGATCCGAGTGCGTTGATGCAGGTGAGGGAGGCGTTGGGGGCGAAGTAGGGTTTCATGGCCGGATGTCGGGGAGACGGCGGTATCGCGGGCGCGATGCCGCCGTTTTTGCGTCTGGGCTTTGAATCATTGACGAATGAGTTTTGTCGGTGACATTGAGCAGAATGTGCGCGTGGATTGGCATTGATTGTTCGCAAGGAGTGGAGGAATTGATTTGCAGGCAAACATTTTGGCAGTAGCGGCCGGAATATGATCTGGATTCCAGATTAATATGAGGATCAATTCATGTCATATCGCTTCGCCGATGTCGCCGAGCTCGAAAACGAGACGATGGTCGGATCCCATCAGTGCGTCGATCTCGTCAAACATTATGCCGGCGCTCCGGCAACGTCGAAATGGCGAGAAGGAGAACGTGTTCTGGACGCCGTTCACATTCCGGTCGGTACCGCAATCGCAACGTTCGTCAATGGGAAATACCAAAGTCACGCACACGGCAATCATGCGGCTTTGTTCCTGCGTCGCGATGCGTGTTGCATCTGGGTAATGGATCAATGGGCCAACGATAAGGACAAGCCAAAAATATCGTCGCGACCGATTCCTGCGAGAGGAAAACATAAGAATGGCGAATACGTTAACCCGAGCAACAATGCGGACGCCTTTTCGATCATTGAGTGAGACGGCGGGCATGACTCAGTTGACCTTTGGTCTGAAACAAACCGCAGCATGCCTCGCGTGCCTGTTGGTTCCTGTTCTGTGTTTGGCAGTCGACATTCGCTGTCCCGCGCGCATCAACATGCAGCCAGCCGTCGTGACCAATGCGCCTGACGACTGGCGCGCGTCGCAGCGATTGACGCAACTGTCGAACGAGGGTGTAACGATGTCCTTCGGGCCTCGCGAAGAACTTGGCGATTTAAGGCCGGACATCAGAATCATCAAGAAGAGCAAGACGTTTTCGTGGGACTTTGTCCCGGCCGATCACGTGAAGGGTATCTGGCTGTCGTGCGGATACGGAAATTCCATCGCACTCTCTCAGCGTTTGCCCGAGGGAATAACCCGGTGCAGTGCCGTTGAAGCGAGTTCCCAGGACAGGCGTTCCAGTTGGGTGACTTCATGTCGATGAATAGACGCATGACCGATCTTTTGCCACGCACCATACGCATGGCGGTTTGCCTTTGCGTCCTGACTGCTCCATGTTTCGCATTGGCAGTCGAAATTCAATGTCCCGCTCGCATAGACATGGAACCGGTCGTCGTCAAGAACGTGCCAGAAGGCTGGCGACCGTCGCAAACGAATACGTCAGTCCCTGTCTGGGGCGTTGGAATAAATGTCGGACCGCCAGAAGAAGGCATGGTCCTTAAGCCGCAAATCTATAAGGTGAAAGGACGCCAAACCTTCAACTGGCCGTTCATTCCGGCAGACAGCGAAAAGGGAATATGGCTTTCCTGCGTGAACGGAACCGTGCCGGTCGCGCTGGCGCAGGAACTGCCCAAGGGAATATCCAAGTGCATCGCGAAGGAGCCGATTCCCGAAGAAGGCTGGAAGGTCGTCACGGTTTGTCGCTGAACCGCCAGCCTTGAAAAGAAAATGCCCGCCATACTTCAACTTTCATGGCGGGCGGGCGGACGAGACGAGTATGAAGCGATTACCCCTTCACCCCCACCTCATGCGTCTTCGGCAACAAAACCGCCAGCACGCCCAGCAACGGCAGGAACGCACAAACCTTGTACACATAATCGATGCTGGTCGCATCGGCAACATGACCGAGCACCGCCGCCCCGACGCCGCCCATCCCGAACGCGAAGCCGAAGAACAGTCCCGCGACCATTCCGACCTTGCCGGGAATCAGCTCCTGCGCATAGACCAGAATCGCCGAGAACGCCGAAGCCAGCACGAGCCCGATGATCACAGACAACACGCCCGTCCAGAACAGATTCACGTAAGGCATCAGGAGCGTGAACGGCGCGACGCCGAGAATCGACACCCAGATCACCGCCTTGCGCCCGACCTTGTCGCCGACCGGCCCGCCGATGATCGTGCCCGCCGCCACCGCCGCCAGGAACACGAACAGATGAATCTGCGCGGCCTGCACCGACAAACCGAACTTGCTGATCAGATAAAACGTGAAGTAACTCGTGATGCTCGCGAGATAGAAGTATTTCGAGAACACGAGCAGCACCAGCACGCTCATCGCCATCATGACCTTGTTGCGCGGGAGCGTCGCGTGCGCGACCTGCGCGCGGCCCTTCTTCGTCGCCGGATGACGCTTGTACCAGCGGCCGATGTTCGCCAGCACGAACATCGCCACGAGCGCCGCCGCCGAGAACCACGCGATGCTCTTCTGTCCATGCGGAATCACGATCAGCGCGGCGAGCAGCGGCCCGAGCGACGAGCCCGCGTTGCCGCCCACCTGAAACAGCGATTGCGCGAGACCATGCTTGCCGCCCGAAGCCATGCGCGCGACCCGCGACGACTCCGGATGAAACACCGACGACCCGCAGCCGACCAGCGCCGCAGCAATCAGCAGCGTGCCGAAGTTGCCCGCGATCGACATCAGCAGGAGACCCGACAGCGTGAAGCCCATGCCGACCGGAAGCGAATAAGGCTTCGGATGCTTGTCCGTATACAACCCGACCAGCGGCTGCAATAGCGACGCCGTGATCTGATACGTCAGCGTGATCAGGCCGATCTGCCCGAACGAGAGCGCGAACTCGCTCTTGAACATCGGATAGATCGCGAGAATCAGCGACTGGATCATGTCGTTCAAAAGGTGCGAAAAGCTGATCGCGCCCAGAACGGAATAAACGGTGCGTTGCGCGCCCGTGCTCGCGGGATTCGCGGCGGAAGCGCCGGCAGATGCGCCGGAAGGCGACAAAGCGCCCTTGTCGATGCTCGTTTGCATAGTGATGTGCTGTTGAACGCGGAATTTGTCTCGGATTTCTGCTTTTTCAATCCGGCGATTTATGCGTGGACTGAATTTCTGACAAGTTTAGGCTGTCCGCGTTGCGTTGTCATGCCAAGGATCGTCGCGAATCGGACAGGATGCACAACCAATGCTCCATGATTTCGTCTGACACAACGATTTTTGGCCGGTTATAAAAAACGCGGTGAGCGAACGTCTGTTCGCTTCCCATTAAAAAGGCTCAAGAAAGCCTCAAATCCTGCCGTACTCCCGGTGGGAACCAGACCAGGGGCGCGCCGTACGACGGCAAAGTCCACAGATCAAATCGGGGATCGATCGATGAAACTGTTTTCGCTACGCGGCGCCAAGGACGCGGGTTTTGTGGCGCATGCCGAAGCCGCGTCGACTGAAGAACACGCGCGCGGGGGCGTAGCCACGAAGCGCGCGCTGTCCGTGAAGGCATCGCTGAGACTGGCGTTCGGGCTCGTGCTCGCGGGGACGCTCGTCATCGGCGCGATATCGCTCACGCAGATCAGCCGCCTGAACGGCGCGACCGAATCCATCTACACGCAGGGCTACGTCGCGAGCCGCGCGGCGGAGGAAACGCGCGGCTATCTGCTGCGCGCGAGCCGATCGCAAAAAATGCTGCTCACCGCGACGACCGCGAAAGAGCGCGACGATCTCGGCGCGCAGGTCGAGCAGGCGCTTGCGGATATCGGCCGCGAACAGGCGCAGCTCGCGCAGTACATCGATCACGCGGATCAGGACGCGCTCGCTCAGCAGAAGCGCTTCTCGACCGCGCTGGCAACATGGAGCGGCAACCTGCGCACCTTCGTGAAGCTCGTGAAGGAACAGCCGCTCGATCTCTCGCAGATGAACTGGCAAGTCGGCACGCAGGACGTGTCGCTGCTCGTCGAAACCGGCAAGCTCGAAAAGATGGTCGACGATCTCGTCGCGCGTCGCGGCGCGGCCGCGAAGGCCACCATCGATTCCGCCGCGTTCATCTTCCAGTCGTCGTTCGTGATGGTGTCGGCGCTGACGCTTGCGTTGTTCGCGCTCGCGATCGTCGTGTCCGAGTGGGTCGTGCGGCGTCTCGCCGGACAGCTCGGCGGCGAGCCCGGCTATGCGAAGGACATCGCGCGCCGCATCGCGTCGGGCGATCTCGCGAACCGCATCAGTCTCAAGCGCCGCGACGACGCCAGCATGCTGCACGCGCTCGCCGAAATGCAGGCGGGCCTGTCGTCGACCGTCGGCGATATCGCGGCGAGCGCGGAGGCGATCGCATCGGCATCGAGCGAGATTTCGACAGGCAATGTCGACCTGTCGCGCCGCACCGAAGAGCAGGCGGTCGCGCTCGAAAAAACCGCGGCCAGCATGGAGCAGCTCACGTCCACCGTGCGTCAGAACGCCGACAACGCGCAGCAGGCGAGCACGCTCGCCGCCAATGCGTCGGAGATCGCGGAGAAGGGCGGCGCGGTCGTCGGCCGCGTCGTCGAGACGATGCAGCGCATCGATGCGAGCGCGAAGAGCATCGGCGACATCAT
>Ga0160459_100804_pt1 | contig 10211 bp, 7 predicted proteins | sample HID1973K_E6MG_FD_108208 | JGI IMG/M metagenome (GOLD analysis project Ga0160459, IMG submission 108208) | Enriched mosquito-associated microbial communities from UW Madison campus, WI, USA - HID1973K_E6 MG | ecosystem: Host-associated > Arthropoda: Insects > Digestive system > Unclassified ... | reverse complement strand
GACGGCATCCGTCACCGTGTCGCCCAGGTACTGCTCGGCGTCGTTCTTGAGCTTGCCGAGGATGCGGGCGGAGATCTCCTGCGGGGTGTACTTCTTGCCGTCGACGTCGAAGGCCCACGTGGTGCCCATGTGGCGCTTGACGCTCGCCACCGTGCGGTCGACGTTCGTGACGGCCTGGCGCTTGGCGGTCTCGCCGACGAGCACCTCGCCGTCCTTCGTGAACGCGACGTAGAACATCTTCGCGTCCGGCTTCGAACTGCTCGGATCGACCGTCACGAGATGGCCGACGGTCGCCGTATAGGCGATCTTCGCGCCGCCGATCGTCACGCTGTGATGCGTGATGGCCGCGTTCTCGTCGGCTTCGTTCGCGGCGACTGAATCGTCGGGACCGTTGCCGTAGGCGACCGGATCGAAGTACGGCTGATCCTTCTTCGCCGTCGTGGTCTTCTTCGGCGCTTTCTTCGCGGCGGCCGCCATCGCCGTCTCTTCCGCGTTCTCGGGTTTGCCGCTCGCTGCCAGTGGATCGGAGTTCATCGTCATCGCTCCAGAATCGTCGTCGTGGTTGTTGTTCACTGTTTTACGTCGTGCTGCATCGCTTCAACTCTTCGCGGGCTTGAGCGCGGCCGCGATCTTCGCGCCGTCCGGGCTGCCCATGCCGGTGCACGCATCCCAGCCGGCCGCCGCCGAGAAGCTGCCGTTGTTGCCTTCGGTGATGTCGCGAAACGACGCCTTCGCCGTATAAAGCTTCGGATTGACGAAGCCCGCCGGCGACGCGTTGATCGCGTTGATACGGGCGATCAGCGCGGCCCACAGCGGCGCGACCGCGCTCGTGCCGCCGACCACCGTATCCTCGCCGTCGATCAGCACTTCATAACCGGTTTGCGGCGATGCGTCGCCCGCCACATCCGGCACGCCGCGCTTGGCGAGCGCCGCGGTCCTGCCGTTGCGCGTGACCGACAAGCCCTTCTGCCAGACCGGCAGCGCAAACGTGCCGGACACGCCGCCGCCGCCCGAGCCGCCCTGATCGCCGTCGTTCCACACGACTTCCTTCGCGATGCCCTGCGCCGATGCCGCTAGGCTCGTGCCGCCGCAGCCGAGCACATACGGACTCGACGCGGGGAAGTCGACATGGTCCGCGCCGTCGCCGACGCCATCGGACGAGCCGCTGTCGCCCGATGCGGCGCAGACCGTCACGCCGAGCGCGGCCGCGCTTTGCAGCACGTCGTTGAAGGCGCTCATCGACTGCGATGACCAGTTCGACTCGGGGCCGCCCCAGCTGATGGATATCACGGAAGGCTTATTGGTGGAATCGTGCAGCGCGCGATTGACGGCATCGACGAAACCGGCGTCGCTGTTCGGCGCGAAGTACACGGCGATGCGCGCGCCCGGCGCAATGGCGCCCGCGATCTCGATGTCGAGCGTCACCTCGCCGTCCGGCCCGTTCGGATTGCCCGTCGGCGCGTTCTTCGCGTTGTCGACGCCCACCGCCACGACTTGCGGCGCCTTCACGCCGAGCTTCGAGAAATACGCGGACAGATCACTGTCGCGATAGCCGCCGCCCAGCTCGATGATCGCGATGCATTGGCCGGCGCCGGCGCCATCGGGAAAATCATAGAGGCGCGCGAGATCGACCGGCGTGAACGACGCGGGCGTCATGCCGCGCGCCGGCTTGAAAGGCGGACGAAAACGGAAATGCGGGCGCGCCTGCGGCTTGCTGTCGAGGCCGAGCACGGCGGTGACGGCGTCGTGCATGTCGTCGGGCACGCTGACCGGCCCGGTGCGCCCACGATATTCGCCGATGTTGTGATGTTGAAAGCGTTCGAGCCTGACGTCGAAAGCTTTCTGGAATTGTTCGATGGTGCCTTTCAGCACGACACTGCGCGTCTCGGTTTCGGCGCGCACGACCGTCAGTCCGTACTGTGCGGCGAAGGCCTTGACCTTCGCGACGTCTTCGTCGGATGCGGTGTAGCGCTTGTCGAAGTCCTCGCGAGAGACGGCTTGCGCGGGCGCGTCACCCGCGTCAACGCGCGCCATCAGCTGTTTGAAGCCGGCTTCGTCCTTGCGCCGCAGCATCACGATCACTTCGATCTGTTCGGCCGGATCGCAGTCGCCGATGCATTGCGCGCCCTCGGGATGAATCTTGTCGCTGCCGCTGACCGGTTGCTTCGTCATGGTATCGATGCTCCTCGCTGGCCGTGAAGTTCAAAGGTTCTCGATCCTGCCGCTCTCGCGCATCCGGCGCGCGCTCGTCTCGCAGTAGCGCACGCGCTTATCGTCTTATTTTCCGGGCGCGAATGCAATTGCTCGGACCGTTGACGAGAGGATGCAGTTCCGGCGAGACAAAAGCTGTCCCGGTCTTCAGGCGCTTTTCGATGGCGCGGCCTCGTGCGGGCGCTCTTCCTCGTACGACGGGCGCACGTCGTGCGGCAGCCACGGCTCACGATGCTTGACCCAGAGTTCGTAGTCCGGCTCGAAGAGACCGGTTTCGTCGAAGCCGCCGAGCGGCAGATCGACTTCATCGCGTGTCGTGAACTCCATGTACGCGACCGATCCGCACACGGGGCAGAAGTGCCGCCGCCCGTCGTCGGAGCTGCGCCAGGTCGAGAGGCTGCCGCTCATCATCACGTCGCCGCGCGGGTACATCGCATAAGCTCCAAAGGCGGAGCCATGCACTTGCCGGCATGTCATGCAATGACACATGCCGACGCGCTTCGGCTTGCCCGTCGCGCGAAAGCGGAACGCGCCGCAGGCGCATCCTCCTTCATGCACGGTCGTCGCCAGTTCATCTTTCGTTTGAACGTTCATCGATCCCTCCCGTAAATACGGCGGTTTGTTACGATAGCCCTTCACGATCGGAGATGGCACTCATGAGCACATCGAGCACGGCCGGCACCACCAGCACCACGAGTACCTTGTCCCTCCTGAAGCTGCTCCCCGGCGCCGGATCGGAGTTCGGTCCCGCCGCGTCCGACCTGCTCGCCCACGTGCTGTCGCACGATCGCTTCGATGCGGCGGCGAACGTGAGCGCGCCGCGCGAAACCTTTCGCGGCGTCACCGTCGACGACGCCATGAACGACGAATACGTGTTCCCGCTCGGACGCACCGGCCAGTCGATCGTGCTGACGGGGTATCGCATCGCGGCGGGTTTCATCGCCGAGCGCGCCGCCGACGAGTGGCTCGAGCTCGCGCACAAGGAACGTCTCGCAAGAGGCTTGCCCGCAGTTCCTCAGGGCAGCGAGCCGCACCTCGCGCCCGATCCCGCCGAAGCCGATCAGCTCCTCGACCGCGCCTACGAATGCGCCCAGCGCATCCTCGATCCAGCCGCGAGCGAGCCGGTGCTCTCGCTCTTCGAAACGCACTATCGCGGCGGGCGAGAATTCCTGCGTCTCACGTGGGAAGGTTTGCCAGAGGATCTCGTGCCCGAATCGCGCCGTCCGCTCGCGGCGCTCGCTGCCGCCGTGCAGAACGGCGCGCGGCGTGAGAAGCGCGATTACGATCCCTACGGCCTCGACGGCGTCGATGTGTACGACGTCGACCGGCCGCTCGCCTATCGCGAGAAGATCGGGCCGTTTCTCTTCACGATGACCTACCGCCACGAATATCCGCAGGTCGACGACGAACGTCTCGGCACCGCGTTCGCCGTGTTTCACGAGGCGGGCAGCGACATCGTCGCGGCGGCGGTGCGGCTGCAACTCGTCAAGGTCCCGCCGCTCACGAGCAGCGCCGATCTCGTCTATACGCTCGACACGTACTCGGGCGAGATGCTCTCGCTCGCGCTGGCGGCCACCGAGGCGCTCGGGCCCGAGCGGCTGTGCGAAGTCTTCAACGCGCATCGCGTGATCTATATCAGCCTGTGGGAAGTGCGCAAGCCGTGGCGCGGCGAAGGTCTGGGCGTCGCGCTGCTGCATCAGGCGCTGGAGCGTCTGCCGCTCGATGTCGATGGCCGGCCCAACGCGCTGTGCGTCGCGCCCGAGCCGTATCAGACGGACATGCGCCACTTCGAAAAACTTCCCGGCGTGCTGCGCGAGGAGCTGAAAACGCCGGCCAGGCGGCTCGGCGCGCATCTGACCAACTGGCTCGAGCGCTCGAAACTGCCGATCGCGACGCACTTCTTCGTGCCGATGGCCAAGCACGCGGGCATCGGCTCGGCAGGCGAGAACGCGCGTCTGATCGACCGGATCATGGAGAGCGAGGCTTAAGCGATGCTCGTCATCGTCGACATGCAGGCGCGGCTGCTGCCGCACCTCGACGGCGGCGAGCGCCTGGCTGCGCGCGTCGGCACGTTGCTGCGCGCGGCGAATCTGCTCGACGTGCCGGTGGTCGTCACGGAGCAGAATCCGCAAGGGCTCGGTGGGACCGTGGAGACGTTGCTGGATGATCTTCGCGCGGCGAAGGTCATCGAGAAGCACACGTTCGATGCGACGCTCGCGCCCGCCTTCGTCGATGCACTGCCGCCCGCACCCGCCGCGCTGTGGGTGGCTGGCGCGGAAGCGCATGTGTGCGTGTTGTTGACCGTGCTCGGGCTGCTGCGGCTCGGCTATCGCGTGGAGTATGTCGCGGACGCCGTCGCGTCGCGCCGCGCGGATGACCGCGCCGTCGCGCTCGAACGGGCGCAACAAGACGGCGCGCGGCTCGCGACCGTGGAGACGGCGATCTTTGGCTGGCTCGGCAGTTTCAGGCATCCGCGGTTCAGGGACGTGCTCGCACTAGTCAAATGAATGTGCGGTCGTCGCGATTAAAGACAGTTAGTTGCAATCACGCCATTCGGCCAGCGCATCCGCGACGCGCGTGATCACATCGTCCCATTGGTTGGGTGTTTTCTGCCGGAACAGGCGCGCCTTCGGGTACCAGGCTGAATCTTCGCCGTCGATCAGCCAGCGCCAGCATGGATTCCAGGGCAGCAGCATCCACACCGGCTTGCCGAGCGCGCCCGCGAGATGCGCGACGGAGGTATCCACGGAGATCACGAGATCGAGCGAGGCAATGATTGCAGCCGTATCCGAGAAGTCCTTGACGTCGTCCATCAGGTCGAGGGGTCGCAGGTGGGGCGGCAAAGTAGCGAGTTGCGCGCGCGCGACCGGCGCCTTCTGCAGATTGACGAACCGCACGCCGGGCACGCCGAGCAATGCAATGCTTGCTTGGGCACCAACCCAACGGCAGGCATCGAACGGACTCAGGCGCGGTTCGGGCATCCCCACGAAGCCAACCTTCGGCGCCCGCGTGGGCAGCCGGCTGCGCCAGTAGTCGACGCGTTGTTGATCGGCGGCGAGATAGGGCGTGACGTTGGGAATGGTCTCGAGCGTGGTGCCAAGTAGTTTCGGTAAGCTCATCATGAAACACCAGTAGTCATGTGGCAGCAGGGTGTGCAGCGCGTCGCCGCTGACGCAGACGTCGACGCCATCGACCGAGGCAAGCAGCGGGTCCCGTAGCGGCCACACGACCGACAGCCTCGAAAGCCCTTGCGACTTCAGGATCGGCAGAAAGCGGCAAAACTGGAAGGCGTCGCCGAATCCCTGTTCGTGAATCACGAGCATCGACTTGCCGGCGAGAGGCTCGCCTCGCCACTGCGAAAAAGGCAAGTCCGGTACGCGGATGCGCCGATCCGGCCAACTATCGTCGTAGCGGTATTCGAACAACGGCCACCCTTCCGCGTACGCTCCAATGCGCAGGAGCCCCCCGGCGAGATTGAACTTGGCTTCCCCCGAATTCGGATCGACTTCCACGGCGCGCCGGAACGTATCCAGCATCTCGTTCACGCGCCCGGGGTGCTCCTTCAGCAAGTTGCCGAGCGCAAGGCGCGCCTGCGTGTAATCGGGCTGAAGCTCGATCGCGCGACGGTACGCCGCTTCGGCCTCGTCGACACGCTCAAGCCCAGCGACGGCCGTTGTCCGATAAATCACCTGGCCCAGGTTGTAATGCGCGGCGCTCAGGTCGGGTATGTGTTCAACCAGACGGCGATACACGCTCTCCAGGTCCGCGTCTCGTCCCTGCGTTTCGAGCAACGCGGCCAGTTCCTGATACGCAATCGTCAGGCGCGGATTCACTTCGATGGCCGCGCGATACGCGCGCTCGGCTTCATCCCAGCGCTGCAAGGCGGCGAACGCGTTGCCGAGGTTGTGGTGCGCGTCGGCCCAGTCCGGGCGCACGTCGAGTGCGAATCGAAAATGCGCTTGCGCTTCGTCGGGGCGTGCCTGCTTCATCAGCAACTTGCCCAGGCTGTAATGCGCCGGCGCCAGATCCGGCCGCAGTTCGAGCGCGCGCCTCAGCGACTGTTCCGCGTCGGCGATGCGGTCCTGCAGCGCCAGCACGTTGCCGAGGTTGTAATGGGCTTCGGCAAAACCGGGGTTCAGTTCGAGCGAACGCCGATACATCGCCTCCGCTTCCGGGTGCCGTTTGAGTTGCTCGTACAGGCTTCCGAGGTTGTTGTGAACACCCGCGTCTTGCGGATGTTCCGCGACCGCGCGTTGCCAGTACGCCTGGGCCAGATCGACTCGATTAATCGCGTAAGCGCATGCCGCCGCGAGATTGAGCGTATCCGCATCGGCGTACGGGCGATCGAGCAGGGGCGACAAAACAGCCAGCGCGTCGGCAGGCTCATTCGCCGAGTAGTGCCGCGCTGCACGGTGATACTGGTCGACGGACATGAAAGACGTGGAGGGATTGAAAGAATTCATCTGGGCCGCGATATCGCCTTTCGACGACAACGACGACTAAACCATGCAATTTTGAACCGCGCGCACCCGCGCAAACGTCACAAAACTTGCTTTACGCCGAATCCGTTAGCGAAACAATCACGTCGCGCGAGTGCTCTGCATTGCAGCGTAGACGCGCGTGAGGGCAAGAGATCGGCGTGAGATGCGTCTCGTCGCCCGCCGTATGGCATCCGACTTGCTTCGACTCGCCGGTTGCGGGTCGACGAACGTTCGGTTCCCTTACAGTTGGCGGACGAACGCGAGCCCGCGCCCCACGCGCCGCCCATGAACTCCGGCATCGGCGCTCCGTCCGATCCGTCGCAATCGGTCGCGAGCAGATGGCCACGAAGACTGGAGCAGACCGGCGCCCTTCCGAACGAGCGAGGAGCAACCGATCGCCATGTCCCCAGCCGATACTCATCCCCACGACGCCAGCGACACGGCGCAAAAGCCGTCGCGCCGACGTTTCCTGCAATCGGCCGCAGCGGCCGCCGCCGTCAGCGCCGCGCCGCTCGCGCATGCGCAACAACAAGCCGCGACGCCAGCAATCGCGCCGCCGCCCGCCGCCGCGCCGATGATGCCCGTAAAGCTCACCATCAACGGCCACCCGTACGAGTTGCAGGTGGAAGCGCGCACGACGCTGCTCGACGCCCTGCGCGAGTACGCAAACCTCACCGGCACGAAGAAAGGCTGCGACCGCGGCCAGTGCGGCGCGTGCACGGTAATCGTGTCGGGCCGGCGCATCAACTCGTGTCTCACGCTCGCCGTGATGCACGACGGCGAAGCCATCACGACCGTCGAAGGCCTCGCGCCCGACGGCGACACGCTCGCGCCGATCCAGCGCGCGTTCATCGAGAAGGACGCCTTTCAGTGCGGCTACTGTACGCCCGGGCAGTTGTGCTCGGCGACCGCGCTCATCGACGAATATCGCGCCGGCGACGCCAGCGCGGTCACCGCCGACGTGCGCTTTCGCCCCGCGCAACTGTCCGACGATGAAATCCGCGAGCGCATGAGCGGCAACATCTGCCGCTGCGGCGCGTATCCGAACATCGTCGCGGCGGTGAAAGCCGTCGCGTCGGGCAACGCCTGAAGGAGACGCACATGGACTCGATCTCCTATCAGCGCGCCGCAGACATCAACGCCGCGCTCGCCGCGGCGAGCCAGCCGGGCGCGATGTTCATCGGCGGCGGCACGAACCTGCTCGATCTCATGAAAGGCGGCGTGCTGCGGCCGATGAAACTCGTCGACATCACGCACATCGATGCGCTCAACGGCATCACCGCTCTGCCCGACGGCGGCCTGCGCCTCGGCGCGCTCGTACGCAACAGCGACGCGGCGAATCACGCGTGGGTGCGCGAGCGTTATCCGCTGCTGTCGCAGGCGCTGCTCGCGGGCGCATCGGCGCAATTGCGCAACATGGCGACCGTCGGCGGCAATCTGATGCAGCGCACGCGCTGCGCCTATTTCTACGATACCGGCTTTCCCCAGTGCAACAAGCGCGCGCCAGGCAGCGGCTGCGCGGCGATCGACGGCCACAACCGCATGCACGCGATTCTCGGCGCGAGCCGTCAATGCATCGCGACGAATCCCTCCGACATGAGTGTCGCGCTCGCGGCGCTCGATGCCGTCGTGCGCGTGACCGGCCCGAACGGCGAACGGACGATCGCGTTCGCGGAGTTTCATCGGCTGCCGGGCGACCGGCCGGATCTCGATACGACCTTGCAGGCGGGCGAACTGATTACATCGGTCGATCTGCCGCCGCCGCTGTTCGCCGGGCATTCGAAATATCTGAAGGTGCGTGACCGGGCGAGCTATGCATTCGCGCTCGTATCGGTCGCGGCGGCCTTGCAGATGGATGGCAACACCGTGACCAACGCGCGCATCGCGCTCGGCGGCGTCGCGCACAAGCCGTGGCGCGCGAACGCGACGGAACGCGCGCTCATCGGCAAACCGCTCGACAGGCCGACGCTGCAAACCGCCGCCGCGCTCGCCGTGCAGGGCGCACAGCCGCAGCGTGACAACGCCTTCAAGGTCGCGCTCGCGCAGCGCGCCATCGTGCGGGCGGTTCAACAGGCCGGAGGTGTCGCATGACTTTCATCGGAAAACCGCTCGATCGCACCGACGGCGTGCTGAAGGTCACGGGCCAGGCGCGCTATTCGGCCGACAACACCGACGCCAAGCTCGCGCACGCGGTCATCGTGACGAGCACGGTCGCGAAAGGCCGCATCGCGTCGATCGACACGAGCCGCGCGCAGGCGCTGCCCGGCGTGCTGCTCGTGATGACGTATCAGAACGCGATGCGCCTGCCCAACAACGGCGTCCCCGATGCGCAGCCGCCCGCCGTGCGCAAGCTCACGCTTCTGCAGACCAGCGAGGTGCGCTACAGCAACGAGCCGGTCGCGGTGGTCGTTGCGGATTCGCTGGAACATGCGCAGGGCGCGGCGCGTTACGTCGACGTGCGCTACGAAGCCGCGATGCCCACCGCGGATTTCGAACGCGCGAAGGCGCAGGCCTATCAGCCGGAAAAGATGATGGGCCGCGCGATCACGACCAGGCGCGGCGATGTCGACGCCGGCTTGCGCCAGGGCCCGACGCGCCTCGACGCGGTCTACACGACGCCCTACGAGCATCACAATCCGATGGAGCCGCACGCGACGCTCGCCCGCTGGGACGGCCCCAACCTCACGCTCTACGACGCGACGCAAGGCGTGTCCGGCGCGCGCAGCGCGGTGGCGAAGTTCTTCGGCATTCCGGATGACAACGTGCGCGTGATCTGCCCGTTCGTCGGCGGCGGCTTCGGTTGCAAGGGTTCGGCGTGGTCGCACGTCGTGCTCGCGGCGATGGCGGCGAAGCAGACCGGCCGGCCCGTCAAGCTCGTGCTCGAACGCCCGCAGATGTTCGGCATGGTCGGCCACCGTCCGTACACGGAGCAGCGCATCCAGGTGAGCGCGCGCGACGACGGCATCATGACCGGCATGCGTCACGACGTGATCTCGACGACCTCGACCTTCGAGGACTGGACCGAGAGTTCCGCGATCGTCACGCGCATGCTCTACGCGGTGCCGAATCAGTCGACATCGCACAAACTCGTGAAGCTCGATATCGGCACGCCGACCTTCATGCGCGCGCCCGGCGAGACGAGCGGCTCGTTCGCGCTCGAAACGGCGATGGACGAAATGGCGTATCAGCTGAAGATGGATCCGCTCGCGTTTCGCATCCGCAATCACGCGAACATGGAGCCGCAGGAAAAGAAGCCGTGGTCGGAGAAATCGCTGCTGGAGTGTTACCAGCAGGGCGCGGAGAAATTCGGCTGGTCGCGCCGCAGCGCGGCACCGAAGTCGATGCGCGAGGGCAACACGCTAATCGGCTGGGGCGTGGGCACGGCGACGTATCCGGCGAACCGCAGCGAGGCGTCGGCGCTCGCGCGCATCCTCCCCGATGGCACCGCGATGGTTGCCTCCGGCACGCAGGATCTCGGCACCGGCACCTACACGATCATGACGCAGATCGCCGCCGACG
>Ga0160459_100802_pt1 | contig 10245 bp, 6 predicted proteins | sample HID1973K_E6MG_FD_108208 | JGI IMG/M metagenome (GOLD analysis project Ga0160459, IMG submission 108208) | Enriched mosquito-associated microbial communities from UW Madison campus, WI, USA - HID1973K_E6 MG | ecosystem: Host-associated > Arthropoda: Insects > Digestive system > Unclassified ... | reverse complement strand
CAGGCCCCGGGAAGGGTGAGCGGAACGGCACCCCCGATCTCCCGGTGCAGGCGCCGGTGCACTTTGCGGAGCGGGGCAGTCAGCACCACGGACCGGGCCAGGACATACCTGTCCCTGCCGGCGGCAAAAACCTGCACGCCGGAGAAGACGGCCTCCATGGGAAGCGCGCCATCGAACGCGTGAAGTTGCGGCACGGACAGTTCCGCCCCGGCCGCGAGCGTGAGGTGTGGCCGGTTGCTGGCGCCGGTATGGCCGGCAAGGCTGGGAAGCCCCGCCTCGGCGAGCCGCGCCCAGTCTGCCCGGACGGCGGATTCGGTGCCGTCGTCGAACACCAGCTCTATGCTGCGCATGCACCCATCATGCCTTTTCAGGCGGCAACCCGCGTGGTCCCGGACAGGAAGACCCCGGAGCTGAGGGCCGGACAGGAAGAGCCAAAAGGGAAAGCGAAGGTAAGCCCGCTTCAGCGTGCCCTGACCCGGAGCATCCGCTCAAGGTCCTTGCTGACCCTGGCGAGCGATGCTGCCCGGAGTGCTTTCAGCTCGGCCGCCGACTGGACGCCCTTTGATTGCGGAGTTGCGTCTCCTTGGCCTGCGCTGTGCTCCTGCATCCTGGCAGGACCAATGCTGGAGGCGAAGGGATCGTGGAAGGGGTTGCCCGGCGTCATCATGCCGCCACGGTAGCGGGCCCTCGTTTCGCTGCCTTGAACTGCCGGTTTCGCGGGCGTTAAGCCGACCTGCGCCGGTTTGCGGGCCTGCGATAAAATTGGACTTTGGCTTCATCCAGCCGCAACCGCAGCGAAAGTAGCACCGTGTCCCAAGATGTCCTGACCCCCGCCCGGATCAATGAGATTCACAAGGAAGCGGGCCGCCGCAGGACCTTCGCCGTCATCTCCCACCCCGACGCCGGCAAGTCCACCCTCACGGAAGCCCTCGCCCTGCACGCCAAGGTGATCGGCACCGCCGGCGCCTCCAGCGGTAAGGCCAACCGCAAGGAAACGGTCTCGGACTGGATGCAGATGGAGAAGGACCGCGGCATCTCCATCAGCTCCGCTGCCCTGCAGTTCTCCTACCGGGACACGGTCATCAACCTCCTGGACACCCCCGGCCACGCCGACTTCTCCGAGGACACCTACCGCGTGCTGGCCGCCGTCGACTGCGCCGTGATGCTGGTGGACGCCGCCAAGGGCCTGGAAACCCAGACCATGAAGCTTTTTGAGGTCTGCAAGCAGCGGAACCTGCCCATCATCACCGTCATCAACAAGTGGGACCGGCCCGGCCTGGACGCCCTGGCGCTGATGGACGAGATCACCGAGCGCACCGGCCTGCAGCCCATGCCGCTGACCTGGGCCGTGGGCATCTCCGGTGACTTCCGCGGTGTCTGGGACCTGCGCAATGACCGGTTCGCCCGGTTCCAGCGCAACAACGCCGGCGCCCAGATCGCCCTTACCGAGTACTTCACCCCGGAGGAAGCCGCCGAAAGCCAGGGCAGCAACTGGTCAGATGCCGTGGATGAGGCCGGCCTGGTGGTCGAGTCCAACCTCGAGTTCGACGTCGATGCCTTCCACGCCGGCAAGGCCACCCCCATCCTGTTCAGCTCCGCCGCGCTCAACTTCGGTGTCAAGGAGCTGCTGGACGCGCTGGTGGACTTCGCGCCGCCCGCGGCACCACGCCCCGACGTGGACGGCAGCCCGCGCCCCGTCGAATCCCCGTTCTCTGGCTTTGTGTTCAAGGTCCAGGCCGGTATGAACAAGGCCCACCGCGACCATGTGGCCTTCATCCGCGTCTGCTCCGGCGTCTTCGAACGCGGCATGGTGGTCACCCAGACCCGCACCGGCAAGTCCTTCGCCACCAAGTACGCCCAGCAGGTGTTCGGCCGCGAACGTGAAGTCATCGACGAGGCGTACCCCGGTGACGTGGTGGGACTCGTCAACGCCTCCTCGTTGCGCGTGGGAGACAGCCTCTTCCTCGAAGACTCTGTGGAATACCCGGCCATCCCGCTCTTCGCCCCGGAACACTTCCAGGTGGCCCGCTCCAAGGACCCCAGCAAGTTCAAGCAGTTCCGCCGCGGCATCGAACAGCTTGAGCACGAAGGCGTCATCCAGGTGCTCCGCTCCGACGTCCGCGGTGATCAGGCGCCGGTGCTCGCCGCCGTCGGCCCCATGCAGTTCGAGGTGGTGGAGGACCGGATGGCGCACGACTTCAGCGCCCCCATGCGGCTGGAGCGCCTGCCCTACTCGCTGGCCAGGATCTCGACGGCGGACGCCATGCCCGCGCTGGCCAACGTTCCGGGCGCGGAGGTGCTCCTGCGGTCCGACGGCGAATACCTCGCCCTGTTCAACGACGTCTGGGCCCTGCGCCGGATCGAAAAGAACCACCCGGACCTGACCCTGGTGCCCATCGGCACGCACAACCCCGCAAAGTAAGGGCGCCAATGACGGAACCCACCACGGCCCAGCCGCGCGCCCTCGTTACCGGCGCCGGTACCATCAACCCGCTGGGCGCCTCCGTGGCGGAGACCTGGCAGGCGCTGCTCGCCGGGAAATCCGGCATCACCGCGCTGACCGGGGACTGGGCCGGGCAGCTGCCCGTCAAGATCGCCGGACAGGTGTCCGCGGACCTCTCCCAGCACCTCAGCACCCGGGAACTGAAGCGCATGGACCGGTGCGGCCAGCTGGCGCTCATCGCCGCCCGCGAAGCCTGGACCCAGGCAGGCGCCCCTGAGGTGGACCCGGAACGGTTCGCCGTGGTGATCGGCTCCGCGTACGGCGGGCTGGGTTCCACCATCGAGCAGGACCGGGTGCTGGCGGCATCCGGCCCCCGCAAGGTCTCCCCGCACACCCTGACCCGGCTGATGGTCAACGGCCCCGCCGCCTGGGTGTCCATCGACCTCGGAGCCCGCGGCGGCGCGCGTACTCCCGTGAGCGCCTGCGCCTCCGGGGCTGAGGCGATTGTCCAGGCAGCCGAGATGATCCGCTCCGGTGCTGCCGACGTCGTGATTGCCGGCGGCGTGGACGCCTCCATCAACGACCTCGTGATCAGCGGCTTTTCCCAGATCCGTGCGCTGTCCACGCGCCCGGGGGATCCGGCGGAAGCGTCACGGCCGTTCGACGGCGGCCGGGACGGCTTCGTGCTCTCCGAAGGGGCCGGGATGGTGGTGCTGGAGAGCGAAGGCCACGCCCGTGCCCGGGGCGCCGCAATCCTCGGCGAAGTTGCCGGGGGTGCTGTGACCTCCGACGCGAACGACATCGTGGCCGCGGACCCGGCCATGCAGCGCCGCGTCATGCAAAAGGCGCTGGCTTCGGCCGGGATGGAACCGGCGGACATTGGCTTCGTCCACGCCCACGCCACCTCCACCCCTGTGGGTGACCGGCTCGAGGGCCAGGCCATCAGCGCCATCTTCGGCACCGAGGTGCCCGTGACCTCCACCAAGGGGCACACCGGCCACCTGCTGGGCGGCGCTGGTGCCCTTGCCGCCGTCGTGGTTCTCGAAGCGCTCCGCACCGGGCAACTTCCAGGGACGCTGAACGTGGAGGCGCTGGACCCCGAGGTGGAACTGAACGTCGTCACCGACATCGCCATTGGACTGGCTGCCGGCTCTCCCCGGGCCGGTCTGGTCAATGCGTTCGGCTTCGGCGGACACAGCGTGGCGCTGGTGATCGCGGGAAGCTAAGCCGCCTGCCGCCGTCGTAGGCCGTACCCGGGGGAGCCAACTGGACGCGGGGACGCTGGAACGGTGCGGGGACGCTGTACCTGCGGCCTGTTCAGCGTTCCCGCACCGTTCCAGCGATTTGGACTGTGCTAAGCGTCAGGCGCGGGCGGGAACCGCTTCGGCTGCCTCCGCTGCCTTTGCTGAAGGGTTCGCAGAATCCACGACGGCGTCCCCTCCGCTGCGGCGCTCCTTCAGGAAGTAGACCAGGCCGGCGGCAATGGTGGACGCGGCGGCCAGCGCGAACAGGCCTGGGACCACGCTGCCGGTCTGCTCCTTGATGATGCCGAAGCCGAAGGGCGCCACGAAGCCGCCGAGGTTACCCAGCGAGTTGATGATGGCGATGGCCGGGGCCAGGACCAACGGGTGCAGTCCGGACTGCGGGATGGTCCAGAACAGGGGCGAGGCGCTCTTGAAGCCCATGGCGGCGACGGCCAGGAACACCAGCGCCAGAACCGGTGAGGCAATGGCGGCCGCGAAGGTGCCCACTGCCGCCACCAGCAGTGCGGCCACCAGGAGCGGCTTCTTGGACTTTGCCTTGTCCTGCATCTTGGCGGCGAAGTACATCGCGAACACGGCGCAGACCCAGGGTATGGAGGACAGGAAGCCCACAGCCAGGTCCGTGGTGCCGGGGATCTGCTTGATGATGCTGGGCAGCCAGAACGTGTTGGCGTAGATGGAGAGCTGCACGGAGAAGTAGATGCCGCACAGCAGCAGGATCTGCGGGTTCAGCAGCATCTTCCAGCGGTTTAGCTTGCCGCCGGCGCCAGCGCCGTCGCCTGTCTCGTCGCCTTCGGCGGGGGCGTGCCGGGCGTCCTCGTCACTGATGGCCTGCGTGAGCGCGGCCTTCTCGGCGGGGGAGAGCCACTTGGCATCCTTGATGCCGGCGTCCAGGACGAAGAACACGGCCATGCCCACCACGACGGACAGCGCGCCCTCGAAACCGAACAGCCACTGCCAGCCGCGGAGGCCAAGGACACCCTGCAGGCTCAGGAGGCCACCGGCAACGGGACCGGAGATCGCCGCGGCCACGGAGGAACCGGCGATGAAGATGGCGGTGGCCTTGCCGCGTTGCCCGGCAGGGACCCAGCGGGCGAAGTAGAAGATGACAGCGGGGAAGAACCCGGCCTCCGCAGCGCCGAGCAGGAAACGGAGGACGTAAAACATGGTCTCGTTCTGCACGAAGGCCATCAGGAAGGAGACGATGCCCCAGCTGATCATGATCCTGGTCAGCCAGATCTTGGCGCCGTACTTCTCCATCATCACGTTGCTGGGAAGTTCGAAGATGGCGTAGGCGATGAAGAACAGGCCCGCGCCGAAGCCGTAGGCCGCGGCGCCGATGCCCACGTCGGCCTGCAAGTGGTCCTGCGCGTAGCCGATATTGGAGCGGTTGAGCTGGTTGCAGACCAGCATCACCAACATAATGGGCAGTACGCGCTTGAAGAACTTCTTCGTGGCCGAGGCCACGTCCGTGACGGCATTGTCCACAGACACCATTGAGTATTTCCTTCGGGATAGATCTGTCTGCCGGCTGTGGGGCTGGGGAATGTGGGGTGCGCCACAGCGACTCAATTACTTTAGGGGACAGGCATGGGGAGGGCCCCTTTTGTGTCCGGCGAGCAGAACAAAAGGGGCCCTAAATTTGTGGCAGCTGCGCTCCCGGTCCGGGGCTGCTGCCGCGGTCCTACCTGACCAGGCAGGGCCGCTTCGGATCGAAGGACCAGCCGTCGACGTAGTACTGCATGCCGATGCTGTCGTCACGGGCGTCCAGTCCGTGCTCCCGGTACAGCTGGTGCGCCCTGTCCAGCGCTTCGCGGTCCAGCTCGATGCCCAGCCCGGGTGCGGCCGGGACCTCGATGGCGCCGCCCTTGATCTGCAGCGGGCTCTTGGTCAGGCCTTGGCCGTCCTGCCAGATCCAGTGCGTGTCCAGGGCGGTGATTTCACCCGGCGCCGCGGCACCTGTGTGGGTGAACATGGCCAGCGAAATATCGAAGTGGTTGTTGGAGTGCGAGCCCCAGGTGAGGCCGAACTCGTTGCACAGCTGCGCCACCCGGACCGAGCCGTGCATGGTCCAGAAGTGCGGGTCCGCCAGCGGGATGTCCACGGCGTTGCTGCGGATGGCGTGGGACATCTCGCGCCAGTCCGTGGCGATCATGTTGGTGGCCGTCTTCAGGCCGGTGGCCCGGCGGAATTCCGCCATGACCTCACGGCCGGAGAAGCGTCCCTCGGCGCCGCACGGATCCTCGGCGTATGCCACCACTCCCTGCATCCGCTTGCCGAGCCGGATGGCGTCGTCGAGGAGCCAGCCGCCGTTGGGATCGAGCGTGACCCGGGCGTCCGGGAAGCGCTTGGCCAGGGCCGTGACCACGTCCACCTCGTCGTCGCCGGACAGGACGCCGCCCTTGAGTTTGAAGTCGCTGAAGCCGTAACGTTCCTGGGCGGCTTCGGCCAGGGCTACCACTGCCTCCGGCGTCATGGCCTCCTGCCGGCGCAGCTTCTCCCAGCGGTCCGACGGCGATTCCTCCACCAGGTAGGGCAGGTCCGTCCGCTGGTGGTCGCCCACGAAGAAGAGGTATCCGAGCATGGGCACCGAGGTGCGCTGCTGCCCGTCCCCGAGCAGTTCCGCGACAGGGACGCCGAGGAACTGGCCGTGCAGGTCCAGCAGGGCCGATTCGACGGCGGTGACCGCGTGGACGGTGGTGCGCAGGTCGAAGGTCTGCAGGCCGCGGCCGCCGGCGTCGCGGTCCGCGAACTCCGCCGCAACGTCGCGCAGCAGCGAGCGGTACCGGGCCACCGGCTTGCCCTTGAGCAGTGCACCGGCCTCTTCGATGGTGGTGCGGATCTTTTCGCCGCCGGGCACCTCGCCCAGCCCGGTGCGCCCATCGGAGTCGGTCAGGATGACCACGTTGCGGGTGAAGAACGGGCCGTGGGCGCCGCTGAGGTTCATCAGCATGCTGTCGTGCCCCGCGACAGGTACTACCTCAACGCCGGCAATGGTGGGCTGGCCGCTCATGCGACGACCTCTGCCTTCTCGGGTGCTGCCACGACGTCGCCGTCGATGCGGCGGCTGAGGTGCCAGGGGTTGGCGTCCTGCAGGGGTGCCGGCAGCAGTTCCTGGGGGATGTTCTGGTATGCAACCGGGCGGAGGAAACGGTTGATGGCGAGGGTTCCCACCGAGGTGGTGCGGGTGTCGGAGGTGGCGGGGAAGGGGCCGCCGTGGACCATGGCGTGGCCAACTTCGACGCCGGTGGGCCAGCCGTTGACGATGATGCGGCCCACTTTCTGTTCGAGGACGGGGATCAGCGGCGCCGCCGTCGCGTAGTCAGCTTCGGTCAGGTGCAGGGACGCGGTGAGCTGGCCCTCGATCCGGGCGGCTGCCCGGAGCAGGTCTTCGGTGCCGGTGTAGCGGATCACCAGGGATGCTGCGCCGAAAATTTCCTGGTGCAGGACGTGGTTGGTGGTGAACTGGTCAACGCCGGTGCCGAAGATCGCCGGTGCGGGGGCGTTTTCGGTGGGCCCAGGGGTGCCCTGGCCGATGAGTTCGACGCCGTCCGCTGCGCCGAGCGCCTCGGTGCCGGTATTCCAGGACCCGGCGATGCCGGCGGTGAGCATGGTCTGCCCGGCGCTGGCTGCCACGGCGCGTCCGACGGCGGCAGCGAGTTTGTCGCCAGCCTCGCCTGCGGGGGCGAAAAGCAGGCCGGGGGAGGTGCAGAGCTGCCCGGAGCTGCCGGTGACGGCGGTGACGTAGGCGGACGCGAGGGCGTCGATGCTTTCGGGACTGCCGGCGAGGGCGCCGTCGAAGACGAAGACAGGGTTCAGGGACGACATTTCGGCGTAGACCGGGATGGGTTCCGGGCGCGCGGCAGCGGTCTTCATGAGGGCGATGCCGGCGGACTGCGATCCAGTGAACCCGACGGCCTTGATGGCGGGGTCTGCCACGAGGGCCTGGCCGATGCTGGAGCCCGGGCCGTAAATCAGCGAGAACACGCCGGGGTGCAGGCCGTTGTCCTGGACGGCTTTGCTGATGGCCTGGCCCACGAGTTCGCTGGTGCCGGGGTGGGCGTTGTGGGCCTTGAAGACCACGGGGCAGCCGGCGGCGAGGGCCGAGGCGGTGTCGCCGCCCGCCGTTGAAAACGCCAACGGGAAGTTGCTGGCGCCGAACACGGCCACCGGGCCCAGCGGGATCTGCCGCTGGCGGATGTCCGCGCGGGGCAGCGGGGCCCGGTCCGGGATGGCGGGGTCGATGCGGACGCCGCGGAAGTCGCCCTGGCGGACCACAGCGGCGAAGAGGCGCAGTTGGCCGGTGGTGCGGGCACGCTCGCCGGTGAGCCTAGCGGCGGGCAGGCCGGTTTCCTGGCCGGCACGGACCAGCAGTTCGTCGCCGATGGCTTCGATGTTGTCGGCGATGGACTCCAGGAAGGAGGCGTGGGTTTCCGGGTCCAAGGTGCTGAAGGAGGGGAAAGCTTCCCTCGCTGCCGTGGTGGCCGTGGCGAGCTGTTCTTCGGTGAGCAGCGTATAGGCGGGCTCGAGGGCCTCGTTGGTGGCGGGGTTGAAGCCGAAAGCGGTCTTGCCTTCGCCGGCAACCGTCCGGCCGGCGATGAGTGAATGTCCGGTGAGGGTCATGAATTGCTCCTGTGTCTTCGGTGACGGCTAGGAAACGGTGGCGATGAGGGCTTTAAGGTCCGCGAGGTCCTGCGGCGCCAGGTTCTGCAGCGGCGTGCGCACCGGTCCCGCGGAGCGGCCGATGGCGTCCAGGCCGCCCTTGACGATGGAGACAGAGTAGCCCTTCACGCGGTCGCGGATGTCCAGGTACGGGATGACGAAGTCGTTCAGCTTCTTGTTCACGGCGGCGCGGTCCTGGTTGCGGACGTCCTGGTAGAAGTCCAGGGCGAACTGCGGAACGAAGTTGTACATGGCACTGGAGTAGGTGCTCATGCCCAGCTGCAGCAGGGGCAGCGCGAAGGTTTCGGCGGTGGGAAGGCCACCGAGGTAGAAGAGCCGGTCGCCGAGCTTGGCGTAGACGCGGGCATCGTGCTCGAGGTCGCCCACACCGTCCTTGAATCCGATGAGGTTGTCGTGGCGGTCCGCCAGGGTGGCCACCGTGGTGTCTTTGTAGATGGCGTTCGCACGGTTGTAGATGATCACGCCGAGGGACGTGGCGCGGCAGACGGCGCTGACGTGCTCCACCAGGCCGGCCTGGTCGGCTTCGGTCAGATACGGCGGCAGGAGCAGGATGCCGTCGGCGCCGGCAGCTTCCGCGGCTTGGGCGTTTTCGATGGCCTGGGCGGTGGATCCGCCGGCGGAGGCCAGGACCGGAACGCGGCTGCCCACTTCGTCGACGGCGGTGCGGACCACGCGCTCGGACTCCGCGGGTGTCAGGGAGAAGCCTTCGCCGGTGCCGCCGGCGGCGAAGAGGCCGGCCACGGGGAAGCTTGCCTGCCAGGACAGGTGCTTGCGGTAGTTCTCCTCATCGAACTGGAGGTTGGCGTCGAACGACGTCACGGGGAAGGACAGCAGGCCTTCCTTAAGAGTGTCCGCCAGTTCCTGGGGGGTGTACTTTGCCACGGTGTGGTCCTCCGGGTGTGTGCGCCGCGAAGGCGGCAGGCTGATGATTCCCTCCCAGCGTAGGAGCGCCGCCGATGCCTGTCTAAGTGTATTTTTATATGTATTGATACCTTTGTTGCATCATCATGCCGCATGCGCCGGTGTGGCAACTCGGGCTGGGAGGCCAGCCCCGGAGGATCACTCCATCGCGAATTCGAGATCGCGCAGCAGCCTGGCCAGAGCTGGGTTGGTGATCCTGCGGTTCCATAGGGCATGCAGTTCCACTTCCTCCCCGCGCCCGGCCTCGAGCGGCAGGAACTCCACGTCCTTGATGCCCAGCAGGGTGGCGGAGTGGGGGACGAAGGCAAGGCCTCGGCCGGCGGCCACCAGCGAAACCATGGTGAGGATCTGGCTGACTGTGTGCACCACGTTGGCGTGGCGGATGGGCAGCATCCGCACCACCAGATCGTAGAAATACCGGGCCTGGGTGGGGGAGTGCATGATCAGGGGCTCGTCCTTGAAGTCCTCGGCCGTGATGTCCCGTGCCAACAGCGTCAGAGGGTGGCCGGCCGGTACCGCTATCACCATGGACTCGCGGTAGAGCAGGTGTGAATCGAAGGTCTCACTGTCGAACGGCGGCCGGGCCAGCCCCAAGTCGAGTTCACCGGTGAGGAGGCCGCTGAGCTGCTCGCCAGTCACCAGTTCCTGCAGGTCGATGTCCACATCCGGGATGATGGCCGCCAGTTCCCCCAGAAGGGGGCCCAGGATGCTGAAGCCGCTGGCTGCCGTAAACCCCACCCGCAGGACACCTGACCGTCCGGAGGCGATCCGCCGGGCCGTCACGGGGGCCCGCTCGGCAAGTGCCATCAGCCGCCGGGCCTCGTCCAGGAAGGCTTCGCCGGCCAAGGTCAGGGTGACTTTCCGGTTGTCCCGCTCCAGCAGCTCGGCCCCGACAATCTTTTCCAGCTTCTGGATCTGCCGGCTGAGCGGCGGCTG
>Ga0160459_100801_pt1 | contig 10255 bp, 9 predicted proteins | sample HID1973K_E6MG_FD_108208 | JGI IMG/M metagenome (GOLD analysis project Ga0160459, IMG submission 108208) | Enriched mosquito-associated microbial communities from UW Madison campus, WI, USA - HID1973K_E6 MG | ecosystem: Host-associated > Arthropoda: Insects > Digestive system > Unclassified ... | reverse complement strand
TGGGGTCCACCAGGCCGATGCCCATGAACGCGAAGACCGCGGCCAGGGCGGTGGCCCACACGGCTTTTGGCTGTTTGAGGAAGGAGGCCTTTTCGGCCTGCAGGGTGTTCCCGGGTGCCGGCAGGGTGTCTGCTTGGCGGTTCATGGGGTGTGCTCCTAAGGGGGGTGCGGTGCGTCAGTTCTGGAGGGACGCGTTGATTTTGTCGATGACGGGCAGCGCCGCCGCCAGTGCTTCCCGGTCCTGCTCGGTGAGTTCGCCGAGGAGTTCGGCCATGACGGCGTTGCGCCGCTGGTTTGCGGACTCGACGGCGGCGCGGCCTTCGGCGGTCAGGATGACGCGGACGGCGCGGGAGTCGGCGGGGTCGGGTTCGCGGCGGGCCAACCCTGCGCGTTCGAGCTTGATGATCTGCTCGGTGGCGCTGGGTACCCTGACGCCGAGGTTGCGGGCGATCTCACCTACCCGGACGCCGTCGTCCAGCAGCATCTTCAGGGTGCTGAGCTGGGCGGCGCTGAGGTCTCCGTCCGCGTCGAGGCGGCGGACCAGGTAGACGCTGTGGCGCAGGGCTTCGCGGAAGCCTGCGGCGAGTTCCTGGAGCTTGTTCTCGTTCATCATTAGGTACCCTAACATTTAGGGTACCTAACAGTCAAAGTTATGTGGTCAGAGCGTGAGCTTCATGCCCTCGTGCGAGCCTTCAAATCCGAGCCGCTGGTAGAAGCGCTGGGCAGCCGTCCGCGTCTTGTGCGTGGTCAGCTGCACCAGCGAACAGCCCTGCCGCCTGGACTCGCCGATGGCCCACTGGATCATCAGGTTGCCGATGCCCTGGCCCCTGAGGGCGTCGGCCACCCGCACGCCCTCGATCTGCGAGCGCCACGCCCCGTGCCGCGAGATGCCGGGGAGGAAGCTCAGCTGGAACGTGGCAACCACCGGACCCGCGGCTTCCCCGGGCGGCACCAGCTCGCCCACAAGGAGCATGTGGCGGGGGTCGCCGTCGATCGCGTCAAAGGCGCGTTCGTAGGGCGCCATGTCCTGGCCCGCCTCGCGGCCCGCGCCCAGCGCGTCATCGGCGAGGAGCTGCACGACGGCGGGCAGGTCCGCCCGCGTGGCGTGGCGGAGGCGGAAAGTCCCGCGCTCGACGTCGGTGGTCAGCAAAGGTTCCGGGGCACCAGCGGTTTCACTCACCTGCCCAGCCTTTCACGGGTGAGCGGGCGTTTCAGGAATACCCACCTTAAGTGAGTGCGGGTCAGGTGAAGTAGACGCCGATCCGGTGGGCGCCGATTTCCTCGATACGGATATCGATGTCGTAAACGTCGCGGAGCATGGCCTGCTGCATGATCTGCCGCGGGCCGCCCTGGTGGATCAGCCTGCCGTCCTTCATGGCCAGGATGGTGTCCGAGTAGCAGGAGGCGAAGTTGATGTCGTGGACCACGATCACAATCGTCTTGCCGAATTCGTCGGCAAGACGCCGCAGGAGCCGCATCATCTCCACCGAGTGCTTCATGTCCAGGTTGTTCAGCGGCTCGTCCAGGAGCAGGTACTGCGTGTCCTGGGCCAGCACCATGGCAATGAACGCGCGCTGCCGCTGCCCGCCGGAGAGCTCGTCCACGAACTTGTCCGCCATGGGCGTCAGGTCCAGGTGCGCGATGGCCTCTTCCACCTTGGCGAGGTCCTCAACGGTGGGCCGGCCGCCGGAGTGGGGGAACCGGCCGAAGGCCACCAGGTCGCGGACGGTGAGCCGCATGGTGAGGTGGTTCTCCTGGCGGAGGATGGCCATGGTCCGGGCCAGCTGGCGGCTGTCCGTGGACGCGATGTCCAGGCCGCCCACGGACACCTCGCCTGAGCCCAGGGGCTGCAACCGGCTGATCAGTGAGAGCAGGGTGGATTTGCCGGCGCCGTTGGGTCCGATGATCGAGGTGATGCCGCCCTGCGGGATCTCGCAGCTGACGTCGTCGAGGACCGTCTGGCCGCCGTAGCTTTTGGAGACGTTGCGGACCGCGATGGTCATTTGAGCGAGCCTTTCAGCAGGAGGTAGAGGAAGAGGATGCCGCCGGTGAACTCGATGACCACGCTGAGCGCCGTGCCGAAGCCGAAAACCTTCTCCAGAACCAGCTGGCCGCCTACCAGGGCAATGGCGCCGATCAGTACCACGATGGGCAGCAGCCAGGCGTGGCTGAACCCGCGGCACAGCTGGTAGCCCAGGCTCACCACCAGGAGTCCGAAGAAGGTCACCGGGCCCACCAGGGCGGTGGAGACGGCCACCAGCAGCGAGCACGCCAGCAGCACGCGCATCACCACCTTGCGGTGGTCCACGCCCACGTTGATGGCCACGTCCCGGCCCAATGCCAGGACGTCAAGGGTGTGCCGGGCCCGCCACACGGCAGCGCAAACGGCGGCGACGATCACCGCGGCCACTCCCAGCAGTGCGGGGTCCACATTGTTGAAGGATGCGAAGAACAGGTCCTGCAGGATGATGAACTCGCTGGGTTCCATCAGCCGCTGCAGCAGGGAGGAGAAGCCGCGGAACAGGCTGCCGAGGATCACGCCCACCAGCAGGAGCAGGTGCAGCGACCGGGTGGCGCCGGTGAACATCCAGCGGTACAGCAGAGCGCTGAAGGCCACCATCAGCACCACCTCGGCGCCGAACTGCAGGGTGGGCGGGGCGGTCACCACGGCGGCGGCACCGAGGGCGAAGGCCATGACGGTCTGCACCAGGATGTACAGCGAGTCGAAGCCCATGATGGATGGCGTCAGGATGCGGTTGGCCGTCACGGTCTGGAACAGCAGCGTGGATACGCCCACGGCAACGGCCACCAGCAGCATCGCGGAGACCTTGATGGCGCGGCGCGGCAGGATGTAGCCCACGTTGCCCTTGAGTTCGAAGAACAGGAAGAAGAGGACGACGGTGGCGGTAGCCGCGAGCAGGACACCCACCACGAGTTGGGGCGGGGCATTGCGGAACCGGCGCCTGACGGGGCCGGTGGACGGGGCCACGGCGGCGTCCACGGGAGCCGGGGAGGTCAGGGCAGGAGCCTTAGGCATTGCGTTTCCTCAGGATCAGGGCGAGGAAGAGGACGGCGCCCAGCACGGACATCACCATCCCCACTGGAACCTCGTAGGGGTACCGGATGGTCCGGCCGATAATGTCGCAGACCAGCACGAACGCCGCCCCGAACAGGGCGGTCCACGGGACGGCGCGGCGGAGGTTGTCACCGAAGATGAGGGAGACGATGTTGGGCACCACCAGGCCCAGGAAAGGTACGGCGCCCACGGTGGTGACCACCACGGCGGAGATCAGGGAGACGATCAGCAGCCCCAGCCGCATGGTGCGCGCATAGTTCAGGCCCAGGTTGGTGGTGAAGTCCTGCCCCATCCCGGCCACGGTGAAACGGTCTGCGGCGAGCAGGCCCACCAGCATGAGCGCCGCGACGATCCAGAGCAGCTCGTACCGGCCGCGGAGGACGCCCGAGAAGTCGCCGATCATCCAGTTGCTGAGCGTCTGCAGCAGGTCGTACCGGTAGGCGAAGAAGGTGGTGACGGCGGCGATGATGCCACCCAGCATGATGCCCACCAGCGGGATGAGCAGGGTGTTCCTGGCGGGCAGCCGCCGCAGGATGGCCAGGAACAGGGCGGTGCCCAGCATCGCGAAAACGCTGGCCACCAGCATCTTGGCCAGCATGGGAGCGCCCGGGGCGAGGACGGTGACCACCAGGATGCCCAGCGTGGCGGACTCCACGGTACCCACGGTGGAGGGTTCCACGAAGCGGTTCCGGGCCATGAGCTGCATGATCAGCCCGGCCACGGCCACGGCCATTCCTGCCAGCAGCACAGCCAGGGTGCGGGGCACCCGGGAGATCCAGAAGATGTCGATGGTATCCGCGTCCCCCGCGAGGAGGGACGGGAGCGAGACGTCGCTGACGCCCACGAACATGCTTCCGGCGGCGAGGACCAGGACGGCAACTGCGGCGGCAGCCAGGCCCGCGTAGTGGCGGGCCTGGCTGCGGGTCGCCGGCGCCTGGGGGCGCGCGGCGGTGATGGTCATGCTGTAGCCCGGTGGGGGTTTAAGCGACGGAGCCGGCTACGGCATCCACCATGGCCTTGACGTTGTTCAGGCCGTATCCCACGATGTACCAGCCCGCAGGGTCAAGGTTGATGACCTTGCCGTTCTTGGCGGCATTGGTGGACTGGACCAGCTCGTTGTCCAAAATGGCGTTGGCGGTGCCTTCGGTTCCGATGGCGGTATCGCGGTTGATCACGTAGAGGAGGTCCGGGTTGGCCTGCTTGATGTATTCGAAGGAGATGGCCTCGCCGTGGGATCCCTCGGACTTCACGTCCGCCGCAGTGGGGACGCCCAGGACGTCGTGGATGATGCCGAAGCGGGAGCCGGCGCCGTAGGCGGTGACTTCGCCGCCGGAAGTGAGGACGATCAGGCCCTTGCCGGCTGTTGCGGCCTTGGCTTTGGTGCCGGCCACGGTGGTATCCACGGCGGCGAGCTTCTCCTCAACCTCGGCTGACTTGTTGAAGATGGTCCCCAGCTTTCCGGCCTGCTCTTTAAAGCTGTCCATGGGCTTGGCGGCATCAATGGAGAGATCAATCGTGGGGGCGATCTTGCTCAGCTCTTCATAGGCTCCGGCGGTGCGGCCGGAGATGATGATGAGGTCCGGGTCGCCGGCACTGACGGCTTCGAAGTCGGGTTCCTTCAGGGAGCCGATCTTTGCGTACTTGGCGTCGGAGTATTTCTTCAGCGCGTCCGGGTAGGCGGCCTCCGGCACACCGGCAGGTTCTACTCCCAGGGCATCCATCGTGTCCAGGACGCCGAGATCGAACGTGAAGACTTTTTCCGGGTTGACGGGAACGTTGGCCGTGCTCCCCTGGGCGTGCTCAACGGTGATGGTGGAAGTTTCCGCTGCGGGGGTTGCCGTGGCGTTGCCGCCGCACGCGGTCACGGTCAGGAGAGCCGCCCCCGCTGCCATTGCCCCCAGATAGCCCTGCAGCCTCTTCTTCACGATGTTCTCCACTCGGTAATAACGTCACAACTTCGTTGCCTAATAGAGCTGAGCCTATAAGTAAGGGCAGGCTAACCAATGCACTTTCGATCCGTTTGTGTGCGAGATCACAGAAGAACGGCGCCAGCACTGGGGTTCAGTGCCGGCGCCGTCCTTGTGCATTACGTCGATGCAGTCATACGTCGGATGGTGCGGCAGGCAGCGTGCTGCCCACTGCGGACATCAGGCGGAGGTGGCGGCCACCTCTGCCTGCCGTTCCTCCACGAGGGTGGCCACGGCGCTGAAGAGCGGGTGGTCCGGTTCCAGGCCAGTGATCCTGGCGGTGGTGTCCGCCGCACTGCCCGACGCGAGGATGCCGGCCAGTTCGGTGGCCTCGGCGTCGGCGGGATCAGTGAACCGCAGCGCCGCTGAAATGGCTCCGAGCAGAGCCTCGGGCACCACGCCGCGTTCGGCCAGCTCGGCCGCGGGGCCGATGAACCGCTCGTGCCGGCTGAGCTTGCGCAGCGGGGCTCGCCCCACCCGGTTCACGGTGTCCGGCAGGTGCGGGTTGGTGAACCGGACCAGGATCTTCTGCACGTAGGCTTCCTGCGCCTCGTTGCTAAACCCGTGCTTGGACACCAGGAGTTGCTTGGTTTCCTCCAGCACGGCCCGCACGTCTTCCGCCACGTCCTGGTCCGCCATGGCGTCGGAGATCTTCTCCAGTCCTGCCTCGAACCCGAAATAGGCGGCCGAGGCATGGCCGGTGTTCACCGTGAACAGCTTGCGCTCGATGTAGGGCGCGAGCTCGTCCACAAAGGTGGCGCCGGGGATCTCCGGCTCCGATCCGGCGAAGGCTGTCCGGTCGATGACCCACTCATAGAAGGATTCCACGGTGACGTCCAGGCCCTGCCCGGCCTCCTGGTTGGGCACGATCCGGTCCACGGCGGTGTTGGCGAACACGGCCTGGCCGTCCAGCGCCCCGCCGGCGGCCTCCGGGCGGGAGGCCACCTCCCGGGCCAGGATGTCCGTGGCATTGATGGCGTTCTCGCAGGCCATGACCTGCAGCGGCGCCATCCCGGCCCCGCGTGCGGCAATGCCCCGCGCGATCACCGGTGCCACGAACTTCAGGATGTGCGGCCCCACCGCGGTGGTGACGAGGTCCGCCGTCGCGATTTCCGTGATGAGTTCCGCTTCCTGGGTGTTCGAATTCAGGGCGCGGAAGTTGTCAACGGTCTGCACGGCGGGGTTCTCCCCCACTTCATGGACGGCGTAGCTGTCCGCGGCCGCCAGTTGGTCGATCAGCGCGTCGGCGACGTCAGCGAACACCACCTCGTAGCCGGCGTTGTGCAGGAGTAGCCCCACGAAGCCGCGGCCGATGTTGCCGGCACCAAAATGTACAGCCTTCACTATGCGTTGACCTTCCCGAAGAGCTCCAGGACTTCATCCACGGAGCTGGCCGCCTCGAGGCGGGCCACCTGCTCCTTGTTGGTGAAGACCTTGGCGATGGAGGACAGGATGTGCAGGTGTTCGTTGTTCACGCCGGCGACGCCCACCACGAACTTGACCTCCTTGCCGTTCCAGTCGATGCCCTGCGGGTAGCGGATCACCGAGACTGCCGACTTCCGGATGTGGTCCTTGGCGGCGTTGGTGCCGTGCGGGATGGCCAGGAAGCTGCCCATGTAGGTGGACACGGATTCCTCGCGCTCGTGCATGGCGTCGATGTAGCCCTGGTCCACCGCGCCGCGGGCCAGCAGGAGCCTGCCGGCTTCGTCGATGGCGGCGTCGCGGGTGGTGGCCGTTCCGGTCAGGATGACGCTTTCACGGGCCAGGATCTCCGCCTGTCCCGCGGCCGGGGCGTCTGCGGCGTGCGCACCCCGGCCCGCGGCTGCAGCAGCCCCGGCGCCAACTCCTGCAGCGCCCGCTGCAGCAGCACCGCCGGAGGTTCCGGCATCCGGTTCGGCCGTGGCGCCGGCGTCGGACGTTCCGCCGTCGGTGTTGCTCTCCCTGACCAGGTCAACGATCTCGTCGTAACGTGGGCTGTTCATGAAGTTGTCCACCGAGAAGTGAGCGGCGCTGGACGTGGACGGCTTGGCACGTTCGGTGAGGTCCTGGTGCGTGACCACAACGTCGTACGTGTCGCTGAGGTTGGCGATTGCCGAGTTGGTGACCTTGACATCCGGGAAGCCGGCGGCCTTGATCTTGTTGCGGAGCACTGATGCGCCCATGGCGCTGGAGCCCATTCCGGCGTCGCAGGCGAACACAATGTTCTTGATGGGACCAGCCATCACGGCGGTTCCCACACCGGCACCCGCACCGGTCAGGTGGGAGGAGACGGAGCTCTTCTTGCCCTTCATTTCTTCCATGCGGGAGGTTGCGGCGTTGAGGTCGCCTTCGTCGCTGTGCTTGGTGGTCTTCATGATCACCGAGGCCACCAGGAAGGACGCGGCCGTGGCAAGCAGCACCGCGAGGATCACCCCGAGGTAGCTGTCACGGGAGGTCTGTGCGAGTACGGCGAAGATGGAACCCGGGGCTGCCGGTGCCACGAGGCCGGCACCGGTGACCGCCAGGGTGGCGATGCCTGTCATGCCGCCGGCGATGGCGGCCAGGATGAGCAGCGGGCGCATCAGGACGTACGGGAAGTAGATCTCGTGGATGCCGCCGAGGAAGTGGATGATTGCGGCGCCCGGGGCGGAGGCCTTGGCCGCGCCCTTGCCGAAGAACATGTAGGCCAGCAGGATGCCCAGGCCCGGGCCGGGGTTGGCCTCGAGCAGGAAGAGGATGGACTTGCCCTGCTCCAGCGACTGCTGGACGCCCAGCGGGGTCAGCACACCGTGGTTGATGGCGTTGTTCAGGAAGAGGACTTTGGCGGGCTCAATGAAGATGCTGGTGAGCGGCAGCAGGCCGTTGTTGACCAGGAACTGCACCACGTTGCCGGCACCGGCGCTGAACCCTGACACCACCGGAGCGACCGCGTAGAAGCCCAGCATGGCAAGCAGCGCACCCCAAATACCCGCGGAGAAGTTGTTGACCAGCATTTCGAAGCCCGGGCGGATTTTTCCGTCCCAGAGCGAATCGATCTTCTTCATGGTCCAGCCGCCCAGCGGGCCCATGATCATGGCGCCGATGAACATCGGGATGCCGGCGCCCACAATCACGCCCATGGTGCCGATAGCGCCCACCACGCCGCCGCGGACGTCGTAGACCATCTTGCCGCCGGTGTAACCGATCAGCAGCGGCAGCAGGTAGGTGATCATGGGCCCTACGAGGCCGATGTTCGGCTTCCCGTCGGTTTCACCGAAGCCGCCAAGCTGGGGAACCGGCAGCCAGCCCTTTTCGATGAAGAGGGCTGTGATGATGCCCCAAGCGATGAAGGCGCCGATGTTGGGCATGATCATTCCGGACAGGAACGTCCCGAATTTCTGGACGTGTACCCGAGCGCTGGTACGGGGCTTTGCAACTGTCTCTGTTGCCATGTGATTTCCTAACCGTTCGTCCTGCTGCTCCGCAGGATGGTCCGATACTGACGACGACGTACTGCTGGTGGAACCGGGTGGCGCAGGTTTTGCCGGGCTAACCGGCGGGGGTGGCGGAGATCCGGTGCAGCCACTCGAGGAAGAGCTTGAGCTCCGAGCTCGAGAGCTGGTCTGAGTGCGAGGCCTGAAGTGCGGCGTTCAGGGCAATCGCTGCCACCACCACCGAGGACTTTCCGGCGCTGTCCGGGGCCGAGCCACTGGCGGGCTCGGCGGACACCGCGAAAATCATGGCATCCCGGGTCATGGTGGACAGTTCGAGGTTCCGGTCCGGAGCGGGTTCCGCGATCAGCATCAGCGTCACGCCAACGTTGGCCGCCAGGATGGACCTGGCCGCCTCCCTGGGCTGGACGTTGAGCTGGCCCGCCGCTGCGGCCTTGTTCAGCATCTCCTCCATCAGCGCCTCGGCATCGGCAACGATGGCGGGGCGGCTTTCCGGGCGGATGTTGCCGAACATCACCAGGTAGAGCTCCGGCTGGTTAAGCCCGAACTGCACGTGGTTGTCCCACATTCTCCGGATGTCCTCGAGAGGCTGCCCGGAGGGGGCGAAATCCCTTTCGCCTGCGACATATTCTTCGAATCCTGCAGCCACCACAGCGTCGAAAAGGCCTTCCTTGTCGCCGAAGTGGTGGTACAGGGTGGGTGCAGATACCCCTGCCAGCTGCGTGATCTGGCGGGTGGAGACCGGCGCTCCCGCGGATTTTGCCAGCAGCTCCGCCGCTGCACGGAGCAGCCGCATTTTGGGGGGAAGCTGGCCATCCAAACTCATAACCGCTACCCTAGCACCTATAGCGTTGCTATATGAACTGAATCACATACAATTTTTTCAGGCTCGTTTCCATCTCCTGACGTGACGCGTTGTGGCGGGGCGGAGGTGTTCCGGCATGGCGCCGGGATTGTTTGGCGGGCCTGGCTACCGGCAGAGAATGAGGACCTTCAGTGCAGAACTTCCCAGGAGTAGGCGTCAGTCCAGGCCGCGTCATCGGCACCGTGCGGCAGATGCCCAAACCGATCAGCGAACCTCCCGCCGGTGAGCAGCTGGCACCGGACACCACCGCCGAGGAAGCCACTGCAGCACTGAAGGCGGCCTCCCAGGCCGTGCATGACGAACTGAAGGCGCGCGCCGCGCACGCCAGCGGCGACGGCAAGGCCGTCCTGGAGGCCACTGCACTGATGGCCAAGGACACCATGCTGATCAAGGGCGCCGCCAAGCTGGTGGCCCGGGGTACGTCCGCTGAACGGGCCATCTGGGAATCTGGATCCTCCGTGTCGGAGATGCTCCACAACCTGGGCGGCTACATGGCAGAGCGCGCCACCGACGTCCTGGACGTGCGGGCCCGCATCGTGGCCGAGCTCCGGGGCGTGGCCGCGCCCGGCATCCCCGCGTCCGAGAACCCCTTCGTCCTGGTGGCAGACGACCTCGCCCCGGCCGATACCGCCACCCTGGACCCGGACAAGGTCCTCGCCCTGGTGACGTCCGGCGGCGGCCCGCAGTCGCACACCGCCATCATCGCCCGCTCGCTCGGCCTTCCCGCCGTCGTGGCCGCCGTCGGGGTGGACCACATCGCTGACGGAACCGAGGTCTACGTGGACGGCGCCGCCGGCTCCGTCACGTCCGAACCGGACGCTTCCCTGCGCGAGGCCGCGGAAGGCTGGGCCGCAACGGCGTCGCTGCTGGCAGAGTTCACGGGCACTGGCGCGACGGCGGACGGCCACCAGGTCCCGTTGCTCGCCAACGTGGGCGG
>Ga0160459_100800_pt1 | contig 10255 bp, 8 predicted proteins | sample HID1973K_E6MG_FD_108208 | JGI IMG/M metagenome (GOLD analysis project Ga0160459, IMG submission 108208) | Enriched mosquito-associated microbial communities from UW Madison campus, WI, USA - HID1973K_E6 MG | ecosystem: Host-associated > Arthropoda: Insects > Digestive system > Unclassified ... | reverse complement strand
GCGCCGCTTTTGGAAAATTTGAATGAAAGCATCCCGTTTCTTCATCGGCACCCTGAAAGAAGCTCCCGCCGACGCCGAGATCGTCAGCCACAAGCTGATGATGCGCGCCGGCATGATCCGCCGTGTCGCGGGCGGCATCTACGATTACATGCCTATCGGGCTGCGCTCGGTGCGCAAGGTCGAAGCCATCGTGCGTGAAGAGATGAGCCGCGCGGGCGCGCTCGAACTGCTGATGCCCGCCGTGCAGCCCGCCGAACTGTGGCAGGAGTCGGGCCGCTGGGAGCAATACGGTCCGGAACTGCTGCGCTTCAAGGATCGCCACGAGCGCGACTTCGTGATGGGCCCGACGCACGAGGAAGTCGTCACCGACATCGCGCGCCGCGACATCAAGAGCTATCGCCAGTTGCCGGTGAACTTCTATCAGATTCAAACGAAGTTCCGCGACGAGATCCGTCCGCGCTTCGGCGTGATGCGCGGCCGCGAGTTCATCATGAAGGACGCCTATTCCTTCGATAAGGACCTCGACGGTCTCGCCGAGTCGTATCGCAAGATGTACGAAGCCTATGTGCGCATCTTCACGCGCATCGGCCTGGAATTCCGCGCGGTCGCCGCGGACAACGGCTCGATCGGCGGCAGCGGCTCGCACGAGTTTCACGTCATCGCGGATACGGGCGAGGACGACATCGCGTATTGCCCGGACTCGGACTTCGCCGCGAACGTCGAAGCGGCGGACGCGCTGCCGCTCATCGCGCAACGCGCCGCGCCCACGGAAGAACTGAAGAAGACGCCGACGCCGGGCGCCGCGAAATGCGAGGCGGTCGCGCAGCTTCTGAACATTCCGCTTGAAAAGACCATCAAGTCGATCATTCTCGCAACCGACAACGAAGGCGCCGAGCCCACCATCTGGCTGCTGATGCTGCGCGGCGATCACTCGCTCAACGACATCAAGACCGGCAAGCTGCCGGGCCTCGCGGGCTACCGCTTCGCAACGGAAGCCGAGATCATCGAATGGTTCGGCACGCCGCCGGGCTATCTCGGCCCGATCGGCACGAAGAAGCCGGTGCGCGTGATCGCGGACCGCACGGTCGCGAACATGAGCGATTTCGTCGTCGGCACGAACGAGGTCGATTACCACACGACCGGCGTGAACTGGGGCCGCGATCTGCCCGAGCCGGAAGTCGCGGATATCCGCAATGTCGTCGCGGGCGATCCGTCGCCGGACGGCAAGGGGACGCTGGAAATCTGCCGTGGCATCGAAGTGGGCCACGTGTTCCAGCTCGGCACGAAGTACTCCGATTCGATGGGCGCGACCTTCCTCGACGAGAACGGCAAGCCCGCGCCGATGCAGATGGGTTGCTACGGCATCGGCGTGACGCGCGTGCTGGGCGCGGCGATCGAACAGAATTTCGATGACCGCGGCATCATCTGGCCGGAAGCCATCGCGCCGTTCGAAGTCGTGATCTGCCCGATGGGCTACGACCGCAGCGACGCCGTGCGCGAGCAGGCGGACAAGCTGTACGCGACGCTGCAGGAAGCGGGCATCGACGTGATCCTCGACGATCGCGGTGAGCGTCCGGGCGTGATGTTCGCGGACTGGGAACTGATCGGCGTGCCGCATCGCATCGTGATCGGCGATCGCGGACTGAAGGAAGGCAAGCTGGAGTATCAGGGCCGCCGCGACACCGAGGCCACCCTGCTGCCGGTCGATGAAGCCGCCGGCGCAGTGATAGCGAAGGTGCGAGCGGCGCTCGGGAAGTAATGCAGTACGACTTCCTGTCGGCGACGATCCTGCTGCTGCTGATCACCGATCCGCTCGGCAACATTCCGATCTTCATCAACGCGCTGCGCGGCGTTGCGAAAGAGCGGCGCCGCGTCGTGATCCTGCGCGAAGTGGCGATCGCGTTCGGCATCCTGCTGCTGTTCATGCTGGCGGGCGACCGCTTCCTGCGCGCGATGAATCTGACGGATTTGTCGTTGCGCATCGGCGGCGGGATCGTGCTGTTTCTGATCGCGCTGCGGATGATCTTTCCGCATCCCGATGGCGCGATGGGCGGCGATGCGCGTGGCGGCGAGCCGCTGATCGTGCCGCTCGCGATTCCGGCGCTCGCCGGGCCGTCCGCGCTGGCGACGGTGATGCTGCTGACTTCGCAGGCGCCGGGCAAGATGCTCGAATGGGTCGGCGCGCTGTCGGTGACGATGATCGTCTGCGCGATCGTGCTGATTCTTGCGGAAAAGATTCAGCACTGGCTCGGCGAGCGCGCGGTCACGGCGTTCGAACGGTTGATGGGGCTCGTGCTGGTCGCGATTTCCGTCGAGATGATACTGACGGGGATACGCACCTTCGTGCATCAGTTATAAAAAAAAGCGGCCTCGGCCGCTTTTTTCATGTCGCCGGAAAACGCTCACGCGCCTTCGGTCAGCGCGCGAATCGTCGGCAAATTACGCCAGTAACCCTTCGCGTCCATCCCGCAGCCGAACACGTACCGGTCCGGCACCTCGAATCCACAGAAATCCGGTCGCAACGGCTTTGCCTTCGGGATGATCTTCTCGCACAGCACCGCCGAGAGAAACGTCTTCGCGCCCATCGCCATGATGCGGTCGCGGATCGCGGCCATCGTCTCGCCTTCGTCGAGGATGTCGTCGAGCACGAGCACCACACGGTCCTTGACCGATTCCGCCGGCGCCACGCGCCACTGCATCTCGCTGCCGCCCTTGATGGCGTTGCGATAGCGCGTCAGGTGGATGTAATCGAACTCGAGCGGGAAGTCGAGATGCGGCAGCAGCATGCCGGTGAATACGGCCGCGCCCCCCATGACCGAGAGCACGAGCGGGAAGTCGTCTTGCGTCGCCGCCTTGATGGACGAGGCCATCTTGCCGATCGATGCATTGACTTCGTCAGCCGTCACGATTTCTTCGGAGTGGCTGAAAATATGGAGAGCTTCTTCGCGATTCATAGGGAAAGCGGGGGAGAGGCTGACTTCTTAGTGTGGAAAAAAACGGCGGCGTGCGCCATATGATAAACCCGCGCTTGCTTCGCGTCGGGCGACGCGCGCAAACGCGGGTTCGAGGTGCCGTGATCAGCGCATGCCGGGCAGCATGCCCTTCATGCCGCGCATCATCTTCTGCAGGTTGCCGCCCTTCAGCTTCTTCATCATGCCGCGCATCTGCTCGTACTGATTGAGCATGCGGTTCACTTCCTGAACATGTACGCCCGCGCCCGCCGCGATACGGCGTTTGCGCGCCGCCTTGATGAGCTCGGGCTTCGCGCGTTCCTGAATGGTCATGGAATTGATGATGCCTTCCATGCGGCGCATCTGCTTTTCCGCGTTGTTCATGTCCGCGCCTTGCGCGGCTTGCTGGAACTGCGCGGGCAGTTTGTCCATGAGCGACGAGAGGCCGCCCATCTTCTTCATTTGCGAGAGTTGCGCCTTGAAGTCGTTCAGGTCGAAGTCGCCGCCTTTCTTGACCTTGTCGGCGAGCTTCTGCGCGGCTTGGCTGTCGACGCCGCGCTGCGCTTCCTCGACGAGCGCAAGAATGTCGCCCATGCCGAGAATCCGGTTCGCCATGCGATCCGGATGGAAGACTTCGAGGCCGTCGAGCTTTTCCGCGACGCCGACGAACTTGATCGGCTTGCCGGTGACGTGCCGCACGGAGAGCGCCGCGCCGCCGCGCGAGTCGCCGTCGAGCTTGGTGAGCACGACGCCGGTGAGCGGCAACGCGTCGTTGAACGCCTTCGCGGTGTTGACGGCGTCCTGACCGAGCATGGCGTCGACGACGAACAGCGTTTCAGCCGGCTTGAGCAGCGCGTGCAACTCGCTGATCTCGTTCATCATCGCTTCGTCGATGCCGAGGCGACCGGCAGTATCGACGATCACGACATCGTGATAATGCCGCTTCGCCCAGTCGATCGCCGCGCGCGCGATGTCGGCAGGTTTCTGGTTCGGCTCCGACGGGAAAAAGTCCGCGCCGACCTGCTCGGTCACCGTCTGCAACTGGCGGATAGCGGCGGGGCGGTACACGTCGACGGAAACGGTGAGCACCTTCTTCTTGCTCTTTTCGCGCAGGAGCTTGGCGAGCTTGCCCGTCGTGGTCGTTTTACCCGCGCCCTGCAAGCCGGCCATCAGGATGACGGCGGGCGGCGTGACGGCGAGATTCAGTTCGGCGGCCTTGCCTTCGTAATCGCCGCCGATCACGGCCGTCAGTTCCTTCTGGACGACGCCGACGAGCGCCTGGCCCGGCGAGAGGCTCGACACGACTTCTTCGCCGAGCGCCTTCTCCTTCACCTTCGCGATGAACTCGCGCACGACCGGTAGCGCCACGTCCGCTTCGAGCAGCGCAAGCCGCACCTCGCGCAGCATTTCCTGCGTGTTGGCCTCGGTGAGCCGGGCCTCGCCGCGCAGCGTCTTGACGACGCGCGCCATCCGTTGAGTGAGGTTATCGAGCATGGGGGAGCGGTAGGGAATGCGGCCCTTTTTCAGCGCAGAACGACTCGACGCCCCGCGTTGCCGCAAGGGGGAAAACGTCGCGATTCAGGGGCCTAGTGTAAACTTCGAACATGGATATTGTACTGTATGCCCTCACTGCGCTTCTCTACGGCGGACTGGCCGTAGCGGGGTGGCGCGCGCATCGTCACACGGCTGTGGAGCCGGCGCTGGCCGGTGTGCCTTCGGGCATGGCGCGGTCGGCGCCGAAAACGTCGCCGGGCATGGGCGCAATGGGCGCAACGGGCCGCGCTCTATTATTAATAGCGTTGCTCGTGCACGGCATCCTGCTGCACACCACGATCTTCCCCCAGAACGCGATGATCTTCGGCTTCGCGTTCGCACTCTCCGCGATGTTCTGGCTCGGCGCGGGCATCTACTGGATCGAAAGCTTTTTCTTCCCGCTCGACGGCTTGCGTCTGCTCGTGCTGCCGCTCGCATGCATCGCGTCGCTTTTGCCGCTCGTGTTCGGCGGCGTGCGCGTATTGTCGTACTCCGCCGCGCCGATGTTCAAGCTGCATTTCCTGATCGCGAACATCGCGTACGGACTCTTCGCGATCGCCGCGCTGCACGCCGTGCTGATGCTGATGCTCGAACGCCGTCTGCAACGCATGCGCGGCATGGCGACGCGTCATGCCGGCAACAGCTGGCTCACGAGCTGGCTCGACGCGCTGCCGCCGCTCCTGACGCTCGAAAAACTGCTGTTCCGTCTGATCGCGGCCGGCTTCGTGCTGCTCACACTCACGCTCGTGTCGGGCATCGCGTTCAACGAGCAACTGGTCGATCGCGCGCTGCGCTTCGATCACAAAACCATCTTCGCTTTCATCTCCTGGCTGATGTTCGGCGCGTTGCTCACCGCGCGCCGCATCTCCGGATGGCGCGGACGCGCCGCGTTGCGCTGGGTGCTGGCTTCGTTCGCCGCGCTGCTGCTCGCGTATGTGGGCAGCCGCTTCGTGTTCGAAGTGCTGCTGCACCGTGCGGTCGTCTGAGCGCGTACTTTTTTATCGGCATGAATCGATGCGAAATTTCATCTTTCTGATCGTCCTCTTCTTCGTGAGCCAGTGGCTCCTGAAGAAGCTGCGCCGCGCGAACGAGCGCGCGCAGCAGGGCGACGCGCAGGCAGGCGGTGCGACCGCGGGCGGCGCCAATGGCGCGCAGCGCGCGCGTAGTGGCAATGGCAATGGCAATGGCAATGGCAATGGCAATGGCGCGTCGAACGGCGCGCCGCAACTCGCCGATCCGCTCATCCGTTGCGCGCAGTGCGGCGTGCACACGCCGCGCAGCGAGTCGATCGTCGTCGCGGGCGAGCGCTTTTGCTGCGCCGATCACGCGCGCCACTACGCGAGCCGTCCGACCGGTCGCGACGCGCGATGACCCTGCAGCACGTCCAGCCTGTCGTCAGGCCAGGCGATCCGCACATCGACGCACAAGGCTGGTTCACGCACGCGTCGCGCCTGCCTTCGCCGAACTTCGAGGCGCGTCCCGGCGACGCCGTGCCGACGCTCATCGTCGTGCACAACATCAGCTTGCCGCCCGACGATTTCACGACCAACTCGATCGCCGATTTCTTCCTCAACAAGCTCGATCACGACGCGCATCCGTACTTCGATCATCTGCGCGGCATGCGCGTGTCGGCGCACTTCGTGATTCGCCGCGACGGCGCGATCCAGCAATTCGTCTCCTGCGATGAACGCGCGTGGCACGCAGGCGTCTCGTCGTTTTGCGGGCGCGAGCGCTGCAACGATTTCTCGATCGGCATCGAGCTCGAAGGCAGCGACCGCATGCCCTTCGAAGACGCGCAGTACGCCGCATTGAGCGCGCTCGCGCGCATCATCGTGAAGCGCTATCCGATCGATGCCGTGGCGGGCCACTCCGACATCGCGCCCGGTCGCAAGACCGATCCCGGTCCGCATTTCGACTGGCCGCGCGTGCGTCGCGACAGCGCCTTGCCGCCTTCGTTTTTCCCCTTCCAGTCCAGCATCTGAGCGTCGCGTAAGGTCTTTCTCGCTGCGGCGCAACAGCGTTGCGCGCGAGGCCTTGCCGCGCTTTGCGATAGCAAAAGTCAACCCCGTACAGGCAGACGGCAGGCAAATAAACCTTTTTGAGACTGCGCGGATGTCCACTATACTTGGTGCCGAAAGACGTAATTGGCACTAGATCTTGTGTTGTTGTGGCGGCGCCCGCTCCGATGAGCCGGCGCCGCCGGCTTTCCGGCGTAAGAGAAGTTTGGCTGGCCCGGGGCGATGCCCGAGACCGTTTCCCTTTGCGAGGGGGGAGGCGTCAGGCGCATCGAGCGCCAGCGAGCAGCACCGTGAAGAAGGCAAGCAAGTGAGCGCGAGTTGCGTCGACCGACACCGCGCGCCAACGCGGGCACCGCATGAGACGCCAAAGACAATGCGGGCCGTAAGCGCCGCGAATCGTGTTTCCAGCCTGCTGCATTCACAGCCCGCTTTACCGCCAAAACACCGCGCAATCTTCATGACGATGTCCTGACGCGCGCGGCATAAGTGATAAATCCGCGGACCATCCGCACCATTCGAACACCAGGAGTTTTGCACATGCAAACCACCGAGAACGCCGCGACTTCCTTCGAAGGCGCATCCGCACAGCCGATGGGCGGTGCCCAGTCCACGAGCGCCGCGCAAGCGCTCGCGCCGGACACGACGTTTGCCGACTACAAGGTCATCCGTCGCAACGGAAGCGTGGTGTCGTTCGAGCCGACGAAAATCGCGATCGCGGTGACGAAGGCGTTCATCGCCGTGAACGGCGGGCAGGGCGCAGCTTCCGCGCGTGTGCGCGAGCTCGTCGAGCAACTGACGCAAGCCGTCGTGCGCGCGCTCGTGCGCAGCCGTCCGCATGGCGGCACGTTCCATATCGAAGACATTCAGGATCAGGTCGAACTCGCGCTGATGCGCGGCGGCGAGCACAACGTCGCGCGCGCGTACGTGCTGTATCGCGAGAAGCGCACGCAGCAGCGTACGCAAGAGCGCGCGCAGACGCAGGACGCGCAGGCGCACGAAGGCGTCATCAACGTGACGGACAACGGCGTCACGCGCCCGCTCGATCTCGACGCGCTGAAGGCGCTGATCGTCTCCGCGTGCGCGAACCTCGGCGACGCGGTGTCCGCTGACCCGATCGTCGCGGAAACGGTGAAGAACCTGTACGACGGCGTGCCGATGTCGCAGGTCTACGAGTCGTCCATCCTCGCCGCGCGCACGATGATCGAAAAGGACCCGGCGTACAGCCAGGTCACCGCGCGCATCCTGCTGCACACGATCCGCCGCGAAATTCTCGTGGACGAAGTGACGCAAGCCGAAATGGGCGAGCGCTACGCCGAATACTTCCCGCTGTTCATCAAGCGCGGCGTCGAAGCCGGCCTGCTCGACGACAAGCTCCAGCAATTCGATCTGAAGCGCCTCGGCGCCGCGCTCGACGCGAACCGCGATCTGCAATTCGGCTACCTCGGCCTGCAGACGCTGTACGACCGCTACTTCCTGCACGTCGAAGGCACCCGCATCGAGTTGCCGCAGGCATTCTTCATGCGTGTCGCGATGGGCCTGTCGCTCAACGAAATCGACCGCGAAGCGCGCGCCATCGAGTTCTACAACGTGCTCTCGTCGTTCGACTTCATGTCGTCGACGCCGACGCTGTTCAACTCGGGCACGCATCGCTCGCAGTTGTCGTCGTGCTATCTGACGACCGTCGCCGACGATCTCGACGGCATCTACGAAGCGCTGAAGGAAAACGCGCTGCTCTCGAAGTTCGCGGGCGGCCTCGGCAACGACTGGACGCGCGTGCGCGCGCTCGGCTCGCACATCAAGGGCACCAACGGCAAGTCGCAAGGCGTCGTGCCGTTCCTGAAGGTCGTGAACGACACGGCCGTCGCCGTGAATCAGGGCGGCAAGCGCAAGGGCGCGGTGTGCGCGTACCTGGAAACGTGGCACCTCGACATCGAGGAATTCCTCGAGCTGCGCAAGAACACGGGCGATGACCGTCGCCGCACGCACGACATGAACACGGCGAACTGGATTCCCGACCTGTTCATGAAGCGCGTCGTCGAAGGCGGCGACTGGACGCTGTTCTCGCCGTCGACCTGCCCGGACCTGCACGACCTGTTCGGCGCGGACTTCGAGAAGGCCTATGTGGCTTACGAAGAGAAAGCAGCGCGCGGCGAGATCAAGCTGTTCAAGAAGCTGCCGGCGGCGCAACTGTGGCGCAAGATGCTCGGCATGCTGTTCGAGACCGGCCATCCGTGGATCACGTTCAAGGATCCGTGCAATGTGCGCTCGCCGCAACAGCACGTCGGTGTCGTGCATTCGTCGAACCTGTGCACGGAAATCACGCTGAACACGAGCGAGACGGAAATCGCGGTGTGCAATCTCGGCTCGGTGAACCTGGTCGCGCACATGGTGAAGCAGGCCGACGGCAGCTACGCGCTGGATCACGCCAAGCTCAAGCGCACCATCAGCGTCGCGATGCGTATGCTCGACAATGTCATCGACATCAACTACTACGCGGTTCCGAAGGCGCGTAACTCGAACCTGAAGCATCGTCCGGTGGGCATGGGCATCATGGGCTTCCAGGACTGCCTGCATCTGCTGCGCACGCCGTACGCGTCGGGCGAAGCGGTCGAGTTCGCGGATCGTTCGATGGAAGCCGTCTGCTATTACGCGTACTACGCATCGACGGAACTCGCGGAAGAGCGTGGCCGTTACGCGACGTATCGCGGCTCGCTGTGGGATCGCGGCATTCTTCCGCAGGATTCGCTGAAGCTGCTGGCGGACGCGCGCGGCGGGTATGTCGAAGTGGATTCGTCCGAGTCGATGGACTGGCCCGAACTGCGTTCGCGCATCTCGACGTACGGCATGCGCAATTCGAACTGCGTGGCGATTGCGCCGACGGCGACGATCTCCAACATCATCGGCGTGTCGGCGTGCATCGAGCCGACCTTCCAGAACCTGTACGTGAAGTCGAATCTGTCGGGCGAATTCACGGTCGTCAACGACTACCTCGTGCGTGACCTGAAGGCGCGCGGGCTGTGGGATGAAGTGATGGTGTCGGATCTGAAGTACTTCGACGGCACGCTCTCGCGCATCGACCGTGTTCCGGCGGATCTGCGCGCGATCTACGCGACCGCGTTCGAAGTCGATCCGAAGTGGCTGGTGGAGGCGGCATCGCGCCGTCAGAAGTGGATTGATCAGGCGCAGTCGCTGAACATCTACATGGCGGGCGCGTCGGGCAAGAAGCTCGATGAGGTCTACAAGCTCGCGTGGATTCGCGGCCTCAAGACGACCTACTATCTCCGCACGATGGCGGCGACGCATGTCGAGAAGTCGACTGTTGCGCATGGGGCGCTGAACGCGGTGCCGTCGGGCGATGGCGGTCATGGCGCATCGGGTGCGCAAGGTGGCTTCGGTGGCGTGTCGGGTGGTGCTTCGTCGGGCGCGGGCGGGTTCAATGCTGCGGCGGTTGAGGCAGCGCCGGCTCCGGAAGCCGATGGCCCCGTCTGCATGATGCGTCCGGGCGATGCGGGCTTCGACGAGTGCGAGGCTTGCCAGTAAGCGTCGAGTGAGCCGGTCGGGCGGGCCGGCATCGGAGCGGTTTTTTTGCTCCGGTGCTGGTCCGTTTTTTTTCGCCGGATCCCGTTGGCGGGTTGGTCGGTTAGCGTTGCCCCTGTGCGGGGCGGCAGTCACTTTCTTTGCTGCTGTGTATGGACCGGAGACATCGCTGACAGATGTGCGGGGACATGGTTGACACTTTGGGCATCCCGATGC
>Ga0160459_100799_pt1 | contig 10266 bp, 10 predicted proteins | sample HID1973K_E6MG_FD_108208 | JGI IMG/M metagenome (GOLD analysis project Ga0160459, IMG submission 108208) | Enriched mosquito-associated microbial communities from UW Madison campus, WI, USA - HID1973K_E6 MG | ecosystem: Host-associated > Arthropoda: Insects > Digestive system > Unclassified ... | reverse complement strand
TGACGGACTGCACGACCGAAGTGAAGAAGGGCGAGGTCGTCGTGGTGTGCGGCCCGTCGGGCTCGGGCAAGTCGACGCTCATCAAGACCGTGAACGGCCTGGAGCCGTTCCAGAAGGGCGAGATCACGATCAACGGGCAATCGCTCACCGACAAGAAGACCAATCTGTCGAAGCTGCGCTCGAAGGTCGGCATGGTGTTCCAGCACTTCGAGCTGTTTCCGCATCTGACGATCACGCAGAACCTGACGCTCGCGCAGGTGAAGGTGCTCGGCCGCTCGAACGAGGAAGCGGCGCAGAAGGGCATGAAGCTGCTCGATCGCGTCGGCCTGCGCGCGCATGCGGACAAGTTTCCGGGTCAGCTTTCGGGCGGTCAGCAGCAGCGCGTGGCGATCGCGCGCGCGCTGTCGATGGACCCGATCGCGATGCTTTTCGATGAGCCGACCTCCGCGCTCGACCCCGAGATGATCAACGAAGTGCTCGACGTGATGGTCGAGCTCGCGCAGGAAGGCATGACCATGATGTGCGTGACGCACGAAATGGGCTTCGCGAAGAAGGTGGCGAACCGCGTGATCTTCATGGATCGCGGGCTGATCGTGGAGGATGATCAGAAGGAAGCGTTCTTCGCGAATCCGAAATCGGATCGCGCGAAGGACTTTCTGGCGAAGATTCTGCACTGACCTCGTCGCGAAAAAAAAACGGCGCTTCCGAAACGAAGCGCCGTTTTTTTATTCGATCCCGAGTTCCGATTCCACCGCCGCCGTCGTCTGAATCTCACCGATCTTCAGTGCCGATCCGACGCACGCCTTGGCAAGCGGCTCGGCCGCCTTCTTCGCGATGTCCTCCGGCACCGGGATATTCACCGTGCGCGAAAGATCGCCTTTCTGGAACATCGCGAGATCGCCGGGTGCGAAGCGCGTCCAGGTTTCGTTGTCGGTGAGCGGCGACGTGGCGATCACGGCGACGCGATCTTCCGGCGTCGTGTATTTGGCGAAATCGATCGACATGTCCGCATCGATCAGATGCGCCGTCGAGAACGGCCAGCTACGCACCAGATAGTACAAATGCGTCGAGCAGTGCGAGAACAGCGCCTGCCCGTTCGACATCAGGAAATTGAAGACGCCGTATTGCGTGATGTCGCGGGTGAGTTCTGCGAGCGCCTCGAAGAGTTCGTCAAGCGGCGGCTGCGAGCACGGAAACGCGCGGCGCAGGCCTTGCAGCAGCGCGCAGAACGCGAGTTCGCTGTCGGTGGTGCCGACCGGCTGATAGACGCCGGAGAGTTCGGGTGCGTAGCCTTTCAGATCGCCGTTGTGCGCGAAGATCCAGTGGCGGCCCCACAGTTCGCGCATGAACGGATGACAGTTCTCGAGCAGGATATGCCCCTGCGTCGCCTTGCGGATATGCGCGATCGTGTTCTTGGACTTGATCGGATAGCGCTTCACCATGTCCGCGAGCGGCGAGCTGGCCGACGACTGATGATCGATGAAAAGCCGGCAGGCCTTGTCCTCGAAGAACGCGATGCCCCAGCCATCCGCATGATGATCCGTGACGCCGCCGCGCGCCGCAAAGCCGGTGAACGAGAACGTCACGTCGGTCGGTTCGGCGCAATTCATTCCGAGAAGTTGGCACATGATGCTGGGGCGGGCGGCTTATGGCCTGTTGTTACAATACGTCCGACAAGCATATCACCGAGGTCGGGCCGAAAAAATCGCGCAACCGCTCATAACCGTGCGCGTTGTGGAATTTCCACGGCGATTTTTCCCTGGCTTCGCGTGGACCTGCGCCATTCCAACGTTCCCCGTCATCACGCCATGTCCGCTACCTCTTCCTCGCTCAATTCGCTCACGATCGCGCGCCCCGACGACTGGCATCTGCACGTGCGCGACGGCGCGACGCTCGCGGCCGTCCTGCCGCACACCGCGCGCCAGTTCGGCCGCGCGATCATCATGCCGAACCTGAAGCCGCCCGTGACGACGACGGAGCTGGCCGCGGCGTACCGCGAGCGCATTCTGGCGGCGCTGCCGAAAGACGGCGCGGCCGCGCGCTTCGAGCCGCTGATGACGCTCTATCTCACCGACAACACGCCGCCCGACGAAATCCGCCGCGCGAAGGCGAGCGGCTTCGTGCACGGCGTGAAGCTGTACCCGGCAGGCGCGACGACCAATTCCGATGCGGGCGTGACCGACCTCGGCAAGTGCGCGAAAACGCTCGAAGCGATGCAGGAAACCGGCATGCCGCTCTTGGTGCACGGCGAAGTGACCGATGGCGACATCGACGTGTTCGATCGCGAAAAAGTGTTCATCGACCGCGTAATGACGCCGCTGCGCCGCGATTTTCCGGCGCTGAAGGTGGTGTTCGAGCACATCACGACCAAGGACGCGGCGGATTACGTGCGCGACGCGGAAGGGCCGATCGGCGCAACGATCACCGCGCATCATCTGCTCTATAACCGCAACATCATGCTGGTCGGCGGCATGCGGCCGCATTACTACTGCCTGCCGGTGCTCAAGCGCGAGACGCATCGCGTGGCGCTCGTCGAAGCGGCGACGTCCGGCAATGCGCGCTATTTCCTCGGCACGGACAGCGCGCCGCATCCGAAGGGCCTGAAGGAGCATGCGTGCGGCTGCGCGGGTTGCTACACGGCGCTGCACGCGCTCGAGCTGTACGCCGAAGCCTTCGACAAGGCCGGCGCGATCGACAAGCTCGAAGGCTTCGCGAGCTTCCACGGCGCGGACTTCTATGGTCTGCCGCGCAGCGCGGAACGGGTGACGCTGGAACGCGCATCGTGGACGCTGCCCGCCGAATTCACCGCCGGCGACGCGACGATCGTGCCGCTGCGTGGCGGCGAGTCGATCGGCTGGCGCTTCGCGGACGCGCACTAAGCCAGTCGCACGTGAGCGCGGGTTTCGCCGATATCGACTGGGCGCGGCCCTGGCTCGCGCCGATCGAAACGCGCGGCAGGCGCTGGCAGGCGGCCGCGCTCAACGGTTACGCGGACTATCTCGCGGCGTTGAACGAAGACGCGCTCCACGCCGCGCTCGTCACGGGTCGTGGCGAGCGGCTCGCGTTCATCGCGCAGGAAGAGCTGCCGGCGGGCGCGTCCTACGAAGGCCACATCGCGCGGACTGGCCGCGTGCCGACGCGCCACAATCTCCACGATTTCTTCAACGGCTCGATGTGGTTCGCGTATCCGCGCATCAAGGCAGCGCTCAACGCCCGCCAGGCGCAACAGATCGATGCGCTCGGCATCGGTCCGACGCGCGGCGGCGTGCGCGACGCGCTCACGCTCTTCGATGAAAACGCGGTGCTCTTCGCCTGCGCGGATGCATCGCTCGCCGATGCGTTGCGCCGCTTCGACTGGCGCATGCTGTTCGTCGTCGAGCGCGCGGCGTGGGGCGCGCGTTGCGAAGCGCGCATCTTCGGACACGCGTTGCTGGAAAAGCTCGTCGCGCCGTACAAGGCGTGCACGGGTCACGCGTGGATCGTCGACGTCCCCGCCGACTATTTCTCACTCGACGATGCCGCCCGTCGCGCGCTGATCGACGAACGCGTGGCGCAACGGCTGAACACCGAACCGCTCGATAGCCGTGCGTTCGCGCCGCTGCCGGTGCTGGGCGTGCCGCGCTGGTGGCACGCGAACGCAGCGCCCGACTTTTACGACGATACGACCGTCTTCCGGCCGGGCCGCCGCAGCCGCTGATGCTAGAATCGATGCCGCAAAGCGGGCCAGGCAATCGCGGCCTCGACGGTTTCGGCCGAAGAGGGCGAGGAAAGTCCGGACTCCACAGGGCAGGGTGATGGCTAACGGCCATCCGTGGCAACACGCGGAACAGGGCAACAGAAAGCAAACCGCCGATGGCTCCGGGCGCAAGTCCGGAGATCAGGTAAGGGTGAAACGGTGCGGTAAGAGCGCACCGCGGACGTCGCGAGACGCTCCGGCACGGTAACCTCCACCCGGAGCAATTCCAAATAGGCAGGCGCGCATCCTCGCGATGCAGGACGGGGCCCCCGTCCGTCTGCGGGTAGGAAGCTTGAGCGCGTCAGCAATGGCGCGTCTAGAGGAATGATTGCCACGTGCGGTCGGCTTCGGCCGGTCGCGTGCACAGAATCCGGCTTATCGGCCCGCTTTGTCGTCATTCAAAAGAAAAGAGCCGGCGTCTCGCGACGTCGGCTCTTTTTGTTCGGGCTTGGCGCCGCGTCTTACGCTTCGACGATCTCGAACGAATGCGTGAGCTCCGCCGTCTTCGCCAGCATGATCGACGCCGAGCAATATTTATCGTGCGACAGGTTGATCGCGCGCTCGACCGTCGCCGGATTCAGATTCTTGCCGGTCACGGTGAAATGAAAGTGGATCTTGGTGAAAACCTTCGGGTCCTCGCTCGCGCGATCCGCTTTCAGCGTGACCGAGCAGCCCTGGATTTCCTGACGGCTCTTTTTCAGGATCATCACGACGTCGTAGGCCGTGCAGCCGCCCGTGCCGAGCAGCACCATTTCCATCGGGCGCGGCGCGAGATTGCGGCCGCCGCCTTCCGGCGCGCCATCCATATTGACGAGATGGCCGCTTCCCGTTTCGGCGGCGAAGGCCATGCCGTCTTGTCCCATCCAGCTAACTTTGCATTCCATGCTCAGGCTCCAGCTGCTCAGCGCGTCGTTACAGAGGTTTCATTGTAGCGGCTCAGGAAGTTTCGATAGGTCACGGCTTACGAGCATCTACCGGTTGACGAAGCGAAAATTGGCGCGTGGATTCGGTCGCGGTGGGTTGGAGGACACACTCTAGATGCCCGTTTGACCGAAAATTCAGATAAACGAATAGGGTAACGTATTGATTTTGCTGTGGAAAATCCACGAAAAACTACCATATCAGAATTTCGAATTATGAAATTCATTTTCACCATGCAAATCTTCTTGCCTTGCAGCATGACCGTGCCTATACTCGTTCCTGTCTCCTCCACCTCCTCCTTGGTGGATTAAGCCCGAGCCACCGTTTGCTCGGGCTTTTTTTCGTCCATACGCCGCGTGAAGCAAAGCTTTGACGTCGCGCTCGAAATCCCTTTATAATTCAAAGTTCTCTTCGCCCTACGCCCGCGGAGAGAAGCTTGTGAGAGCCTGCACGCGTCCTGAACGCACCCATATAAGCAGGGCCGAACAAGTCAAAGCTCAAGGGCAGATCAATTTTTTGGATCGATCATGAAGACGTTTTCCGCAAAAGCCGAAGAGGTGACGCGCGAATGGTACGTGATTGACGCGACGGATAAGGTTCTCGGCCGTGTCGCCAGCGAAGTGGCACGCCGTCTTCGCGGCAAACACAAGCCTGAATTCACTCCGCACGTCGACACTGGTGATTTCATCATCATCGTCAATGCTGCCAAGCTGAAGGTCACCGGCAACAAGACCACGGACAAGAAGTACTATCGTCACTCGGGCTACCCGGGCGGCATTTACGAAACGACGTTCGGCAAGATGCAAGAGCGTTTCCCGGGCCGCGCGCTCGAGAAGGCTGTCAAGGGCATGCTTCCGAAGGGTCCGCTCGGCTACGCGATGATCAAGAAGCTCAAGGTCTACGCCGAAGCAACGCATCCGCATACGGCTCAACAGCCTAAAGCGCTCGAGATCTAAGGGGAGCCCACATGATCGGTAACTGGAACTACGGTACGGGCCGCCGCAAGAGCGCCGTCGCTCGCGTCTTCATCAAGTCGGGCAAGGGCGAGATCATCGTCAATGGCAAGCCCATCGCCGACTATTTCTCGCGCGAAACGTCGCTGATGATCGTGCGTCAACCGCTGGAACTCACGAACCACGGCACCACGTTCGACATCAAGGTCAACGTGAACGGCGGCGGTGAAACGGGTCAGGCAGGCGCGGTTCGCCACGGCATCACGCGCGCGCTGATGGACTACGACGCAACGCTGAAGTCGCAACTGTCGAACGCTGGCTTCGTCACCCGCGACGCGCGTGAAGTGGAACGTAAGAAGGTCGGTTTCCACAAGGCACGCCGCAGGAAGCAATTCTCGAAGCGTTAAGCGCTTCGGTTTCGCCGCCCCGGGTCTCCCGGTTCGCTGGCGAAGCTGCTGCAAAAGCCGCCCGCACCTTGGTGCCGGCGGCTTTTTCGCTTTGGCGCGGCGGAATCGGGGCATCTTGGATCTGCATATAGCCCATTGATTTTATGGACATTCGGCACGATATTGAGATCAGCCCTACAATAGCGGTTAGAAGCTTAATTGGAGAGTTCGAATGAGCGCTGTCAGCGACACCCCCACGACCGAAATGCCGATGCCGTTCGTCTTCACCGACGCGGCTGCGGAGAAGGTCAAGCAATTGATCGACGAAGAAGGCAATCCGGAACTGAAGCTGCGCGTGTTCGTGCAGGGCGGCGGATGCTCGGGTTTCCAGTATGGCTTCACGTTCGACGAAGACGTCAACGAAGACGATACCGTGCTGGACAAGGCGGGCGTGCAACTGCTCGTCGACTCGATGAGCTATCAGTATCTCGTAGGCGCGGAGATCGACTACAAGGACGACCTCAACGGCGCCCAGTTCGTCATCAAGAATCCGAACGCCACCACGACCTGCGGTTGCGGTTCGTCGTTCTCGGTCTGAGCACGAATCAGTCGATGTAAGCGAAACGGAGCCTTCGGGCTCCGTTTTTGTTTGGTGCGCGGCCTAGTCCTAGTGCGGATAGATCGCGCCGAGCACGCGCGCGCCCGACGCACCCGTCACCGTGGGCAGATTGCCCGGCTCGCGCGCGACGCAGCGCATCGCGAGCCACGCGAAGGCGAATGCTTCCACTTGCTGCGGCGGCACGCCGAGCGCCTCGGTGGTCATGACTGGCACGCCGGCGACGCCGCCATCTTCCAGCGCCTGCTGCAGCATCTTCATCAGCACCGGATTGCGCGCGCCGCCGCCGCACACGTACACGGCGCGCGTGTCCGATGCGTGACGCGCGATCTCGCGGGCGACCGTCGTCGCGGTGAGGGCGGTGAGCGTCGCCTGGACATCGGCGGGGGCGAGGTTCGGGAAGGCGGCGAGTTTCGCATCCATCCACGCGGGATTGAACAGGTCGCGGCCCGTGCTCTTCGGCGGCGTCAGGTCGAAAAACGGTTCGTCGAGCAGGGCGTCGAGCAGCGGCCGATGAACTGCGCCTTGCGCCGCGAATTGCCCGCCATCGTCGTAGGGTCTTTGCAGATGACGCAACGCCCATTCATCGATCAGCGCGTTCGCCGGGCCGCAATCGAAACCGCGCACCTCGCCGCTCGCCGACAGAATCGTGATGTTGCTGATGCCGCCGAGATTGCACACGACGCGCGTCTCGTTCGGCGCGCCGAACATCGTCGCGTGGAACGCGGGCACGAGCGGCGCGCCCTGACCGCCCGCGGCGACATCGCGGCTGCGGAAATCCGCGACCACATCGATGCTGGTCATCTCCGCGAGCAGTGCGGGATTGTTGATCTGCCGCGTGAAGCCCTTTTCCGGCCGATGCCGCACCGTCTGCCCATGCACGCCGATCGCGCGCACCTTGGTCGACGAATAGCCGCTCATGCTCTGCAATTCGTGACAGCAGACCGCGTAGCGCGTGGCGAGCGCATTGGCCGCGAGCGCCGCGCGTTCGATCTCGTTGTCGCCGGGCGACTGCAATTCGAACAGCGCGTCGCGCAAGCCTTTCGAGAAGGACACATGCGCTTCGCCGAGCACAACCGGCGGCTTGCCCGTCGTGAACTGCACCGCGACGCCATCGACGCCGTCCATGCTGGTGCCGGACATCAAACCGAAGTACACGCCGTCCGCCTTGCCGGTTTCGATTGCTTCGGTCTTCTTTCCCACGCTGCTCTCCTCTTCGATGCGCCGTTGCCGGGTTTCGCCCAAGCGGCGATTATCCGCGTTATGGACCGAATCGTTAAGATGCCTCTGAACGCTGTCCGTATCGCGCGGCACGTTCCGATGCGCCGAAAGCCGCGTAAAACGGCTCGAAACGACACGAAAAGGCGCGAGCGGCGACGTCATCGCGTAAAATCCTGAGCCTGAACAAGCAATTGCGCGCGATTTCGTCATTTTCCGCGCGCGCCGTCCCTGCCGGCCAGGCCGGACCGCAACGACGGCATCGAGGCCATATTGCGCCGCCGATCCGCCTGCCATCGAACCCTTTTGACTTCACAAGCCGCAAGCATGACCACTGATTCCAACGCTTCTTCCGCGCCCGCGCCGCAGAGCTTTCCGATCACCGACGACGTGAAGAACGCGCTCGCCATCGCAAAGCGCGGCTGCGACGAACTGCTGATCGAAGACGAATTCGCGCAAAAGCTCGCGAGGAGCGCCGCGACGGGCAAACCGCTGCGCATCAAGCTCGGTCTCGATCCGACGGCGCCCGACATTCACATCGGCCATACGGTCGTGCTGAACAAGATGCGTCAGTTGCAGGACCTCGGCCACCAGGTGATTTTTCTGATCGGCGATTTCACGTCGCTGATCGGCGATCCCTCCGGGCGCAACGCGACGCGTCCGCCGCTTACGCGCGAGCAGATCGAAAACAACGCGAAGACGTATTTCGAGCAGGCTGCGCTCGTGCTGGATCGCGAGAAGACTGAAATTCGCTACAACAGCGAATGGTCGATGCCGCTCGGCGCCGACGGCATGATCAAGTTGGCGTCGCGCTACACGGTCGCGCGCATTCTGGAGCGCGAGGACTTCACGAAGCGCTTTCAGGGCGGTGTGCCGATCTCCATCCACGAATTCCTGTATCCGCTGATGCAGGGCTACGACTCCGTCGCGCTGAACGCGGACCTCGAACTCGGCGGCACGGACCAGAAGTTCAACCTGCTCGTCGGCCGCGAATTGCAGAAGCAGTACGGCCAGGAACAGCAGTGCATTTTGACGATGCCGCTGCTCGAAGGTCTCGACGGCGTCGAGAAGATGTCGAAGTCGAAGCACAATTACGTGGGCATCAGCGAAAAGCCGACCGACATGTTCGGCAAGCTGATGAGCATTTCGGACGTGCTGATGTGGCGTTACTTCGAATTGCTGTCGTTCCGCAGTATCGAGGAGATCGCGCGTTTCAGGCAGGAAGCCGAAGGCGGCCGCAATCCGCGCGACTTCAAGGTGATGCTCGCGCAGGAGATCGTCGCGCGCTTCCACTCGTCGGCGGATTCCGAGCGCGCGCTCGACGACTTCAATCATCGCGCGAAGGGCGGCGTGCCCGAGGATATTCCTTCGGTGACGCTGGCTGGCGCGCCGATCGCGATCGGCCAGTTGCTGAAGCAGGCGGGTCTCGTGCCGTCGACGAGCGAGGCGCTGCGCAACATCGAGCAGGGCGGCGTGAAGATCGACGGCGCGACCGTCTCCGACAAGGGCCTGAAGATCGAGGCGGGCGAGTTCGTCGTGCAGGTGGGCAAGCGCCGCTTCGCGCGCGTCACGCTGACTGCCTGACCCGATGATCGCGCTCATTCAGCGTGTGAAGCGCGCCGATGTGCGCGTGGGCGAGCGCGTGACCGGCGCGATCGACGCGGGGCTGCTCGCGCTGGTCTGCGCCGAGCGCGGCGACAACGAAGCCGCCGCCGACAAGCTCCTCGCGAAGATGCTCGCCTACCGCGTGTTCAGCGACGCCGCCGGCAAGATGAACCTGTCTGTGTCGAACATGGATGGCGCGGGTCGCGCGGGCGGCGTTCTGCTGGTATCGCAATTCACGCTCGCCGCCGATACATCGAGCGGCCTGCGTCCGAGCTTCACGCCCGCCGCGCCGCCCGACGAAGGCAAGCGGCTCTTCGACTACTTCGTCGGGCAGGCGCGCGCGAAGCATCCCATCGTAGAGACGGGCGAGTTCGGCGCGGAGATGCAGGTCTCTCTCGTGAACGACGGACCGGTCACTTTCTGGCTTCAGGTACGTCCATGACGACTCAGGTTCTTTTCATCCGGCACGGCGAAACCGACTGGAATCGCATCAAGCGCATTCAGGGGCATATCGACATTCCGTTGTCCGAGCATGGTTTCCTGCAAGCGGAACAACTCGGTCAACGCCTCGCGCGCGAAGGCCGGATCGATGCCGTGTATTCCAGCGATCTGCAACGCGCGCAGCAGACGGCGCGTCCTTTCGCGGATGCGCTCGGGCTCGAATTGCGTTTATCGGAAAGATTGCGCGAGCGGTTCTACGGCGCGTTTCAGGGCCACGACAGCGACGAGATCAACGACAAGTTTCCCGCCGAATATGTCGAATGGCAGACGCGCGATCCCGGTTTCGCACCGCCCGGCGACGGCGAATCGCAGCGCGTGTTCTATCACCGT
>Ga0160459_100798_pt1 | contig 10281 bp, 12 predicted proteins | sample HID1973K_E6MG_FD_108208 | JGI IMG/M metagenome (GOLD analysis project Ga0160459, IMG submission 108208) | Enriched mosquito-associated microbial communities from UW Madison campus, WI, USA - HID1973K_E6 MG | ecosystem: Host-associated > Arthropoda: Insects > Digestive system > Unclassified ... | reverse complement strand
GAGCGCGCTGAAGTCGGCCAGTTGGGCGTCGGACAGCGCTGCGACGATCAGTAGGATCAGGTCCGCACCGTGCGCCCGGGCTTCCCAGATCTGGTACTCATCCAGGGTGAAGTCCTTGCGCAGCAGCGGGATGTCGACGGCGGCGCGGACGGCGTCGAGGTCGGCGAGGGAGCCGTTGAAGCGGCGCTGTTCGGTGAGGACACTGATGACGGCGGCACCGCCGTCGGCGTACTGCCGTGCGAGGGATGCGGGATCGCCGATGCTGGCGAGGTCCCCCTTGGAGGGGCTCCGCCGTTTGATTTCGGCGATGACCTTGAGTTGGTCGCGCGAGGGTGAGGGTCCGCCCAGTGCCGTCCAGGCGTCACGGGCGGGCGCGGCAGCCTGCGCGAGGTCCTTCAGTTCAGCCAGGGAAACGAGCCGCTTCCTGGCCTCCATATCCTCCCGGACACCTGCGTTGATGTCGTCGAGAACAGTTGCCATCAGTGGCCGGAGTTCTTGAGCTTGCTGCCCTCGACGCCGTAACCTGCCTTGCGCATGACGTAACCGAGGAGCAGGCCCACCACCATGACGACGCCACCTGCGATGAAGATGGGGGTGTTGGCGATGACGAAGGCGATGGACATGATGAGTGCACCGACGAGCATGACGATGACGCAGGTCCATGCGGCGGGGCTGTTGCCGTGGCCCAGTTCCTGGCTGTGGTCAATGGCGCCCGGGGCTACCTGGCGGGTGCCGGACTTGGAAACGGACGCAGGTGCTTTGCTCATGGAAAATCTCCTCAGGGTGGATACTGCTTACATTCTGCCATTTTTTGGCCGGTGATCCGGAACCGGCCCGCTGCCCTGCGGGCCTGTACCGGTGGCTATCTGCCGGATCAGGTGGGGTCGTCCCCGCGCGAGAGCCTGTCCCAGCTGTCGATCTCATCCACGGGGCCGCTGGCCGCCGCAGTTCCGGCCATGGCGCGGGCGTCATATTTGGTCCGTGCGGCCCAGTGGCGGGACGCGGGCAGGATCAGCAATCCGCCCAGGGCAAGCAGGCAACCGGCCACGACGGCGAGCACAGGGAAAGCGGTGACCGCCACCTGGGCCTGGGTGCCGGTGACGCCCGTGGCCGCGCCGATGGATCCCTGGGACGCCGCCAGCGGGTCGGCCAAGACGGTCCCCGCCGCAGCGACGATGCCGGCCGAGGCCAGGACGATGATGGCGGCAATAATCCAGCGGGCGATCCTGCCGGCGATGGCTGCGGCGAGCCCGCCTGCCAAAGCCACCAGGGCAAGGGCCGTCACCGCGGTGGCAGCCTTGCTGCCTTGGACCTGCAACGGTTCCTGGCCGGCGCCGGCCTGGCTGGGGTCGAGGGTGACGGTCATCCAGGTCTGGGTGGTGGTGCCGAAGACGGCCAGGGCAAGGACAGCGATGAGCAGCACCACACTGGACTTCCGCGCCCACGCAGGAGCTGCCGTCCGGGTTTTCACTGCGCCGCTCGGTGCGGGGCTTGGGTCAGGCATCAGGAATCACCGCCGGGCAGGGAGTCTGCGGTGATGTCGTGAAGGGAACCGGCGGTGTGCACTGCCCGCAGCGGCGCGGCCGCCTTGTTGACGGTCTCGAGTGCTTCGGTGGGGTTCACGGAGTCAGCCACGATGCCGCCGCCGGCCTGCACATAGGCCCGGCCTTCCCTCACCAGGGCGGAGCGGATGGCGATGGCCATGTCCATGTCCCCGGCGAAGTCCAGGTAGCCCACCACACCGCCGTAGATGCCGCGGCGGTGCGGTTCCAGCTCGTCGAGCAGGCGCAGCGCCCGCGGCTTGGGGGCGCCGGAAAGCGTGCCGGCCGGGAACGTGGCCTTCAGGACGTCGTAGGCTTTTGCGTCCGGGGACAGCTGTCCCACCACGGTGGACACCAGGTGCATGATGTGGCTGAAGCGCTCCACTTCCATGAACTGGGTGACGTCAACGGTCCCGGCAACGCAGACCTTGGAGAGGTCGTTGCGCGAGAGGTCAACCAGCATGAGGTGCTCGGCGCGTTCCTTCTGGTCCGCGAGCAGTTCCTCCGCCAGGGCCTTGTCAGCCTCCACCGTCTTCCCGCGGGGCCGGGATCCGGCGATGGGGTGCGTGATGACCTCTTCACCGGTGACCGTCACCAGGGCTTCGGGTGAGGAGCCCACGATGGAGTACTCCCGGCCATCGGCGTCTTCGAGGCTGAAGATATACATGTACGGGCTGGGGTTGGTGTTCCGCAGCACGCGGTACACATCCAGCGCGGAGGCCTTGCACTCCATTTCGAACCGGCGCGAGATGACCACCTGGAACACTTCGCCGTCGACGATCGCTTCCTTGCCGCGGTCAAGAGCGGCCAGGTAGTCGTTTTCATCCCAGCGTTCCTGGACACTGGTGGCAAAGTCCAGGGCGGCGGGGGCAAGGACGGAGACCGGCTGCACCACGGGGGTGCTGAGTCTGGCCAGGAGCGCCTTGACCCGTGCCACGGCATCGTGCCAGGCCTCGTCCACGCGCTCGGTGCTGTTATCAAAATTGATGGCGTTGGCGATCAGCAGCACCGTACCGTCCACGTTGTCGTGAACGGCCATGTCGGTGACCAGGTTGAGCGCCATCTCCGGCAGGTGGAGGTCGTCTTCGGGAGGGCTTACCAGCCGCTCCCAGTGCCGCACGGTTTCCCAGCCGAGGAAGCCCACCAGCCCGGAAGTGAACGGCGGCAGGCCGTCGAACCGGTCCGTACGGAGGGCATCGATGGTGTCCCGGATGGCGTCCACGGGGCTGCCGTCCACGGGTACGCCCGCCGGCGGTTCGCCCAGCCAGTGCGCCTGGCCGTCCTTGGTGGTGAGGGTGGCACGTGATTTGGCACCGATGAAGGAGTAGCGGGACCACGTGCCGCCCACGGCAGCTGATTCCATGAGGAACGTGCCGGGCTGGCCCTGTGCGAGCTTGCGGTACAGGCCGATGGGAGTCTCGGCGTCCGCGAGCACCTTCAGTCGTACCGGAATGACCCGGCTGTGGCCGGCCAGCTCCCGGAATTCCTCAAGGCTGGGGCTGATGGTTCCAAGGTCCTGCATGGCTATGCTATTCCGCCTGTTCTTAGAAGGGCCGGCTGCGCCGGGCGCCTGAAGTTCTGCGGGGAGCCGGACTCCCCTTCTGCCGGGTGGGCCTGCGGTGCGGGGCTCAGCCGGCGGCCGCGGTCACCACGTCCAGGTCCCTGCCGTCGAAGCAGGTCCTGGTGCCGGTGTGGCATGCGGCACCTACCTGGTCCACCCGCACCAGCAGGGCGTCGCCGTCGCAATCCATGGCTACGGACTTGACCCACTGGACGTGGCCGGACGTGTCGCCCTTGCGCCAGTACTCCTGGCGGGACCGGGAGTAGAAGGTGACCCGGCCGGTGGTCATGGTCCTGTGCAGCGCCTCGTCATCCATCCAGCCGAGCATGAGGACCTCGTTGGTGTCGTACTGCTGCACGACGGCGGCCACCAGGCCTGCGTTGTCACGCTTCAGCGCGGCGGCAAGCGTCGCTGGAAGGGGGCTGGCCGGTGCATAGCTTTCCGGAGCGCCCCCGGCGGCGCCGGGCAAGGCGGCGCCGGGCAGGGCGGCACCGGTGGTTTGGGCGGTGGTTTGTGCGGGGGCAGGCTGCTCAGACATCAGGTCAAGTCTAGTGCCTTGGCCACTGCCGGACCCGATGTGAACAACGGCACGCCAGCCGCAGGGGCCGTGCTGCCCAACTTCGGGCCTCTCATGCTAGTTTTCCAAGTGATGCATTTCGTCGAACCGTCCCGAGAAGTCCTGGCCGAAACCTTGCTTGCGGCCGGCCCTGACGCGCCCACGCTATGCAAGGGGTGGCGCACCAGGGACCTCGCCGCGCACCTTTACCTGCGCGAGCGGAAGGCTGCGGTGGGGCTTGGCCTGATCATCAAGCGGCTGGCCAAGGCCTCGGACCAGGCCACCGCGAAGCTGGCTGCGAAGCTGACCAACACCGAGGACTACGCCGGCTTGGTCAACACCTTCCGCGCCGGGCCCCCGGCGCTTTCGCCGATGAGTATCAGGGCCCTGGATGAGAGTGCCAACCTGATCGAGTACTTCGTGCACACCGAGGATGTCCGCCGGGCCGTCGACCGCTGGGCGCCCCGCGCCCTCGACGAGGCCTACTCGGATGCGCTCTGGGATGAACTCGTCAAGCGCGCAGCCATCCTGTACCGCGGCGTGGATCTGGGCATCGTGCTGGTCCGCCCGTCCGGGCCCCGCCACGTGGCCAAGCGCGCACCGGTATCGGTGGCCATCGTTGGCGAGCCGGGCGAACTGCTGATGCACGCCCACGGCCGCACCCGCCACGCCCTGGTCACCTTCGAAGGCCAGCCGGACGCCGTCGCGCTCCTCCAGTCAGCCGAAGTCGGCCTTTAACCTACACAACTGAGTAGCACTAAATGTCGTTTTGAGCCCTCAAAACAGCATTTAGTGCTACTCAGTTGAGTAGGGACATGCTTTAGCGGACCTCGAAGCCGGCGTTCCTGATGGCGTCTTTGACCTGGTGCATCATGTCATTCGGGCCCCAGTGGAAGATTGAGGCTGCAAGGACAGCGTCAGCCCCCGCAGCCACAGCGGGCGGGAAGTGGGCGGGCTCCCCTGCGCCGCCCGATGCGATCAGCGGCACTTTGACGGCGGCGCGGACCATGCGGATCATTTCAAGGTCAAAGCCGTCCTTGGTCCCGTCCGCGTCGATGGAGTTCAGGAGGATTTCGCCTACCCCGCGGTCGGCCGCCTCCTTCGCCCATTCGATCGCGTCGATGCCGGTCCCGGTCCGCCCGCCGTGGGTGGTCACTTCGAAGCCCGAGGCCGTGGGCTTGGATCCGGGACGGGTCCGGCGGGCGTCCACGGACAGGACGAGGACCTGGGAACCGAAGTGCCGGGTGATCTCGTCGATGACGTCCGGGCGGGCGACGGCGGCGGTGTTGATGGCTGCCTTGTCCGCGCCGAACCGCAGGAGCTTGTCCACCTCGGCCACGCCGCGGACGCCACCGCCGACGCACAGCGGGATGAAGACTTCCTCGGCGGTGCGGCGGACCACGTCAAAGGTGGTCTCGCGGTTTCCTGAGGATGCCGTGACGTCGAGGAACGTCAGTTCGTCGGCCCCGGCATTGTCGTAGCGGTGGGCCAGCTCAACGGGGTCGCCGGCGTCGCGGAGGCCCTCGAAGTTGACGCCCTTGACGACGCGGCCGGCGTCAACATCAAGGCAGGGAATGACGCGGACTGCTACTGCCATGGGTACTCCTGGAGAAATCAGCGGTGCTGTGGGGGTTTCCGGCGCTAAATGCGGCAGGCGTGGATGCTGCTGACCAGGATGGCACGGGCACCGAGATCATACAGTTCGTCCATGATGCGGTTGGTTTCCTTCTTCGGCACCATGGACCGGACGGCAACCCAGTCGGAGTCGCGCAGCGGTGACACGGTGGGCGATTCCAGGCCGGGGGTCAGGGCAGCCGCTTTTTCCACCAGTTCCTTGCGGATGTCGTAATCCATGAGGACGTACTGGCGGGCCACCAGGACACCCTGGAGGCGGCGGATGAGGACGTCGACTTCCTTGGCGGTTCCGTTGGCGCCTCCACCGGTACGGCGGATCAGGACAGCCTCGGACTTGAGGATGGGGTCGCCAAAGATTTCCATGCCGGCGGCCTTGAGGGTGTTACCCGTTTCCACGACGTCCGCGATGGCGTCGGCGACACCCAGGCGGACTGAGGACTCAACAGCACCGTCAAGGCGGACCACCTTGGCGTTGATGCCGCGTTCGGCGAGGTAGCCACGGAGAAGGCCGTCATAGCTGGTGGCAAGGCGCTTGCCGTCGAGTTCCTCGGCGGAGGCAAAATCGCCCACGGGTCCGGCGAACCGGAAAGTGGAGGCTGCGAACCCCAACGGCAGCAGTTCCTCGGCTTCCACCTCGGCGTCCAGCAGGAGATCGCGGCCGGTAATGCCGACGTCGAGGGTTCCCCGGCCCACGTACACGGCGATGTCGCGCGGGCGGAGGAAGAAGAATTCGATGTCGTTGTCCGGGTCAACCATGACCAGCTCACGGCTGTCGCGGCGCTGGCGGTAGCCCGCCTCGGACAGCATCGCCGAAGCGGCTTCGGACAGGGATCCCTTGTTGGGGACGGCAACTCGCAGCATTGGGGTGTTCTTTCTGGATGGAATGTCTGGTGGTTCAGGCAGTGCAGGCCACGGCTGGACCAGCGGCAGAGTGCGCGCCGGGCCGGTGGCTACAGATGCTTGTAGACGTCTTCCAGGGTCAGGCCTTTGGCGAGCATCAGAACCTGCAGGTGGTACAGCAGCTGGGAAATTTCCTCGGCCGCGGCTTCATCGGATTCATATTCGGCAGCCATCCAGACTTCGGCTGCTTCCTCAACGACTTTCTTACCGATGCCGTGCACACCGGAGTCCAATTCAGCGACGGTGCGGGAGCCTTCCGGGCGGGTGGCTGCCTTCTCGCTGAGCTCAGCGAACAGCGTCTCGAAATTCTTCACGCCCTCCAGCCTACTTGCTGCGGCGCGGCGGGCGCTTCCCGGGCCGTTCCATGACGGACGCGATGTGAGCGAATACACACCGCGCCCGCCCTTGGACTTCGACGTTGCCTGCTCTCAGGCGGCTACGTGTACTGCTTGAGGACGACGGCGGTGGCCAGCGCCGCGGTAACTGCCTCATGCCCCTTGTCTTCCTTGGAGCCGGGCAGTCCGGCGCGGTCCAGCCCCTGCTGTTCCGTGTCGCAGGTGAGCACGCCGAAGCCCACCGGCACCCCGGTGCGGACACTGACGTCGGTGAGTCCCGACGTCGCGGCCTGGCAGACGTACTCGAAGTGCGGGGTTCCGCCACGGATGACGACGCCGAGCGCCACCACTGCGTCGTAGTGCGGGGCCAGGCGTGCTGCCGCTACCGGCAGCTCAAAGCTGCCGGGTACGCGGATGACAGTGGGTTCGTTGATGCCCGCGTCCTTGGCCGCGCGCAGGGCGCCGTCCAGGAGGCCGTCCATAATCTGGGTGTGCCAGCTGGCCGCAACGATCGCAAGCCGGAGCTGCGACGTTTCCGCCGGGTTGAGGGTGGTGAGGTCGATGTCGGGGGCGCCGTGTCCACTCATGGGTGCGAGGTGTCCGTTCAGTCTGGTGGTTCAGTGGTGTGTCAGGTCAGTCTTGTTCGTGGCGGAACGGACCGTCAGGGCCCGGTACCGGCACGGGGTCGGCCCCGGTGTCCAGCAGCAGCCGGTGTTCCATGCGGTCCTTCTTGGTCCGCAGGTACCGGATGTTCTGCTCGCGGGACGGCACCTCGGTGGGAACCATCTCCACTACCTTGACGCCGGCCTTCGCCAGCCGGTTCTGCTTGTCCGGGTTGTTACTCAGGAGCCGGACCTCGTGCAGGCCCATCTCGGCGAGCACCTGGGCGGCGGCCTTGTAGCAGCGCGCATCCACGGGCAGGCCCAGCTGTTCGTTGGCCTCGACAGTGTCGAAACCGGCTTCCTGCAGCGCGTAGGCCTTGATCTTGTTAGCCAGGCCGATGCCGCGGCCTTCCTGGCCGCGCAGGTACAGCAGGGTGCCGCCGTGTTCATGGATCAGTTCCAGGGCGTAGGCCAACTGTTCGCCGCAGTCGCACCGGTACGAACCAAAGACGTCACCTGTGAGGCACTCCGAATGCAGCCGCACCAGCGGCGCCTTTCCGTCGCTGGGCGGGTTGGGCGAACTGACGGCCAGGTGCTCTACGCCGGTCACAAGGTCCGTCCATGCCTGCGCCACAAAGTCACCGAAGGCGGTGGGAAGCTGCACAATGGGACCGCCGCTGACGGGGTGTGGAGCCTCACCGTTGCCGGTGTGGTGCTTCCGGTGACCGTTCTGGCTGTCGTCGCTGGCTGCCGATGCCGTCATCGCTTCTCCTTTTCTCCGCCCGGAACAATCCGGACATTCTGATCCAGGCCTCCCCCGGTCCCGGCTTCAAGATACGCCACCAGGTCCTCGATGGAGACCAAAGGGCACCCATGTTCCGCTGCGAACGAACGGAGCCCGTCCAGGCGCATCATCTCACCGTCGTCGTACACCACTTCCGCGATGACGCCGACCGGTTCGAGTCCCGCCAGGCGGCACAGGTCCACCGCGGCCTCGGTGTGGCCCTGGCGCTCCCGCACACCTCCGTCAACCGCACGGAGCGGAAAAATATGCCCCGGGCGGGTCACTGACGCCGGGACGGCCTGCGGATCCGCCAGGACGCGTGCCGTGAGGGCGCGGTCCGAGGCGGAGATGCCGGTGCTGACACCGATGGCGGCGTCGCAGGACACCGTGTAGGCCGTGCCTTTGGCGTCCTCGTTGACTGCCGTCATGGGCGGCAAATCCAGGGCGTCAGCCCGCTCCCCCGTCAACGGCACGCAGATGACGCCGGAGCTGTAGCGGATGGTCCAGCCCATCAGCGCGGGCGTGGCGTGCTGGGCTGCGAAGATGATGTCGCCTTCGTTTTCCCGGTCCTCATTGTCCACTACCAGCACCGGCTTTCCCGCTGCCATGGCGCGGACGGCGTCCCCGATGGAATCCAGTCCGCGGGTGGGAACAGCGGCCGGTACGGCTCCGGGATCCAGGCGCGCAGTCCCGTTCACCGGGCACCACCCGGTGCTGCCGCCACGGTGCCCCCGGTCTCGGTACCGGCGTCGGTGCCCCCGGTACTGGCGGTGCGGAACGAGAGCAGCCGTTCGGTGTATTTGGCGAGGACGTCCACTTCGAGGTTGACCCGGCTTCCGGTGGTCTTTATGCCGAGCCCGGTCTCGGCCAGAGTGGTGGGGATCAGGCCAACTTCGAACCAGGGCTGTTCCTCCGCTGCGGCGCTGACGGCCGTCACGGTGAGGGAGACGCCGTCGATGGCTATGGAGCCCTTCTCGGCAACGTAGCGGGCCAGGTTCGCGGGCACGCCGAAGCGGAGCCGCTCCCAGTTGCCCTGCGGCTCGCGTTCCTGGAGGACGCCGACGCCGTCCACATGGCCCTGCACCACGTGGCCGTCCAGCCGCCCTCCTGCGGGAACGCACCGTTCCAGGTTGACGGCGTCGCCTGCGGCCAGTTCGCCGATGGTGCTCCGGACCAGGGTCTCCCCCATGACGTCGACGCTGAATTCCTTGCCGTCGATGTCCGTTGCGGTGAGGCACACGCCGTTGACGGCGATGGATCCGCCCAGGGCGAGACCCTCGGTGGTGCCGGGGGCGCGGAGCCGGACGGTGGCGCTGGTATCGCCGTCGCGCTCAACGGCGAGCACCTCTCCCTGTTCGGCGATTATTCCGGTGAACATCAGTAGCCTCCCTGGGCTTGTCGCGCAGCTTCGCGGGACGGTTGTGGGTCAAGTGCAACGTGGTGTTGCGGTTTCAGGTGAAGTCTCAGGTCGCGGCCCAGCGTCCGCACGGGACCGCCGTCGGAAGCGTCCCATTCCCATTGCTGGGCGTCCGGAAGGGTGCTGATTCCCAGCCCGTCCAGCGACGAGGTCCCCGAACCGAGGAGTGTAGGCGCCAGGTAGACGATCAGCTCATCCACCAGTCCTGCCGTGAGGAACGCGCTGAGGATCCGTGAACCGCCTTCCACCATGACGTGGCGGGTTCCGGAGGCGTACAGGCTGGTCAACGCCTCGCGCGGGTCCCGGGTGGGAAGGTGGACGGCCAGACCGTCGTCGCCCAGGATTGCGGCATCTTCGGGAATGTCCCGCAGGCCCATGACGGCGCGGACCGGTTGCCTCGCTGCCGGGTTGCCCGAGGAATCCCGGGCATTCAGGCGGGGATTGTCCACCGCAACGGTCTGGGTCCCCACCAGGATGGCGTCGATGCGGCTCCGGATCCCGTGGTTGTCCGCCAGGGATTCCGGGCTGGAGATCCACTGGCTGGTGCCGTCTTCGGCCGCGATGCGTCCGTCGAGGGTTTGGGCGATATGAAGGGTGGTGAAGGGCCGCTTTTCTGCTACCGCCTCGAACCACCGGCGGTTCAGTTCCAGGGATTCCGCCGCAGCCAGGCCGCTGCGGACCGAGACACCGGCGTTGCGCAGGGTTGCTGCCCCGCCGGCCGCAGGGTCGTGGGGATCGTCCACGGCGTAGACAACGTCGGTGATGCCTGCAGCGATGATTGCTTCCGTGCACGGTCCGGTCCGGCCCACATGGTTGCAGGGTTCGAGGGTCACCACCATGGTGCAGCCGGCAAGGTCCACGCCGGCTTCCAGGGCGCGGGCCACGGCATCAGCCTCGGCGTGGGCGGTGCCCGCCCCGCGGTGGTATCCGGTGGCCAGTTCGCGGCCGTC
>Ga0160459_100796_pt1 | contig 10303 bp, 12 predicted proteins | sample HID1973K_E6MG_FD_108208 | JGI IMG/M metagenome (GOLD analysis project Ga0160459, IMG submission 108208) | Enriched mosquito-associated microbial communities from UW Madison campus, WI, USA - HID1973K_E6 MG | ecosystem: Host-associated > Arthropoda: Insects > Digestive system > Unclassified ... | reverse complement strand
CGTCCACGGGTCCGTCAAAATTCTAATCGGTCATGCCGGTCCAGATGAGGGAAAATCCAGAGCGACGGGCAGGCCGCGCTCCGAGGCCCGCCCTGTCGTCGTTGAGGCCTATCGGAGGCGACTGATGGCTGGTGAGGCACTCAGCGGCGCCCACAGGGAAGCAGCCGAGCTGATCCGAATTTTGCGCGATACTCATCCCGAGATCAAGGCGCTGCAAAAGTCCGTGGCCAAATGGGTTCTCGAGGAAATGCGAGCCTGCGATCAGCAGCGGACGCCGGGATAAGCCCCAGCCCCGAGGCGCCGTGCGCCAAACTATAAACGATGAGCTATTTGTACCATCTATTTCGGGCATCCCGAACCTGAGACCTCGGAAGCAAGGCGGCACTGATTGCCGTCGTGGAAGAAGAGGAAATGCATGAAATACCCCGAGTATGAGCGCGGCCCGATGTGGACCGGTCATGCCGATGCGCCGAAGGAGATCGTGCCGGTCCCCCAGGTCCAACGACCGAAAGTTGTTGCCCCGATGAACTTCGAGGCCAGCAGGTGGGCCCATACCGTTCCGGTCCTTCGCCCCATCCATAAGGCAGTTCTCCTGGTTCTCGCCCGCCACGCAGATCGACATGGCTGCAGCTGGTGCAGCCAGAAGACGCTGGCCGCAGAATCCGGTTGCTGTGACCGCAGCGTCCGCTCCGTTCTCAAGGGCTTCGAGGAGCGTGGCCTGATCCGCCGTATCGGGCGGATGGGGGCGCATGGCGGCCAACTGACCGACGTGGTCGTGCTCGCCGAGTGGCCGGGGCGCTGTCTGATCCCCGAGACCGGTCATCCGCTGCTCGGACGCTATGTCAAGGAGACGGAGCAAACCAGGTTTCAGTGGACGCAGGCCCGCGCTCAAATGCGGGCGGAGATTCCGCCCGATGCGGCAGGCGCGCCCGACCAGAACAAAAGCATTCTAATATCTACTATTACGACTCAGAACGACAAGCTTCTGGAGCAGTGCTTCGAAGCGCTTGGCCCTTGGGCCTCTGTGGAAAACATGCAGTTCCTGATCGATGACTTCGCCATGCTGTTGAACTGGTTGAAGCAAGGTCTGCACCTGCAGCGGGACATCCTTCCCGTATTGGCGAAGAAGTCGAAGAGCGAAGGCGAAATCCCTCTCATCAGGACCTGGAAGTACTTTGAGAAAGCAGTCCGCAATGCGGCAGGCAAGCGCCTGTCGTCCGCAGGCATTGCGGCAAGTCGCCAGTTGTCGAAGCCGCACTCGGCGGCTCCGTGCAGCGCTTCCATGGGATCGAAGGACGATCAGGACGAAATCCGCATGGGCGCAGATTTCTCCAAGGGGCCGACCGACCCTGAACAGCCGACGAAGATGCCGCGCTGCTTGAGCGTCGATGTCAACATCGGAGACGCAGGGTTAAACACTGCGGAGGAAGGCTGGTCATGATCGTCTTGCTCAATGCCATGCTGCTCACCCTCATCGCTTGTGTGTTGCTCGGCCCTCCCAACCCTCCCAGCAGCCCTCCGGGCACCGCGACCGCGCCCCTTGGGTCCTTCCGCCGCATCTTCGTATGCGGTGGGCATAGTCCCGCAAGAACGCCAGTTGTAGGCGATTTCTTTGTGCTCGCACCATGTGCCCGCACCCGCGGCGGGGCTTCGGAAACCATGTTCGTTGCGCTCCGCGGCCGTGCGGTACGTGGTTTTAGGTCCGTGAGCCGGTTGCGCGTTTTTGCCCGATGTGCCCGCACCCTTGGCCTGTCGGCGAGCGGGTGTCTGAAATGACCCGCGGTGCCAATGCCGTTCCGGCGGCGCAGATGTCGGCAAAGGAGCGGCGGCAGGAGATCTGCCACTTGCTCGGGGTGGGCCTCCTCCGCCTTCGCGCCCGCCAGTGCGACAACGCGGAGACAGTTTCCACCACGTGCCGAATCGTGACTACACAGCCGCGCCGAACAGAGCGTTAGTCATCAGGCCAAACGGAGATTCCCTCATGAAATCAGATGATAGCATGCTTGCACGTCTCGCCGCTTTGAAGACCGCGCCCATGGCCGAGCTGAAGGCCCAGTGGGTGGAGCTGTTCGACGGCGCGCCGCCCTCGTTCAGCCGTCGCTACATCGAGGCGCGGCTGGCCTATCGCATCCAGGAATTGACCCATGGCGGCCTCGCGCCCGCGACGCTGCGCCGGCTCGAGGATCTGGGCGAGGTTTTTGCGAGTGGCGGCGCGGGCAGGGGGCGTGCCCGTGCCGGTCTCAAGCCGATCACCGGCACCCGCCTGATCCGTGAATGGCAGGGCGCCGAGCATGTCGTGAGCGTCACGCAGGACGGCTACGAATGGCAGGGTCGCCCCTATCGCTCGCTCTCGGCCATTGCCCGCGCCATCACCGGCACGCGCTGGAACGGCTGGCTGTTCTTCGGGCTGAAGAACCATCGCGGGAAACCGGCATGACCAAGTCGGTTCCCCGCAAGCTGCGCTGCGCCATCTATACCCGGAAATCCTCGGAGGAGGGGCTGGAGCAGGAGTTCAACAGCTTAGATGCCCAGCGGGAGGCCTGCGAGGCCTATGTCGCCAGCCAGCGCTCGGAAGGGTGGGTCGCGCTGCGCGAGCGCTACGATGATGGCGGCGTCTCGGGCGGCACGCTCGACCGGCCCGGGCTGACGCGGCTGCTCGCCGATATCGAGGACGGGCTGGTCGATGTCGTGGTGGTCTACAAGATCGACCGGCTCTCGCGGTCGCTGATGGACTTCTCGAAGCTGGTGGAGATCTTCGACCGCAACGGAGTGACCTTCATCTCGGTCACGCAGAGCTTCAACACCACGACCTCGATGGGCCGGCTGACGCTGAACATCCTGCTGAGCTTTGCCCAGTTCGAGCGCGAGGTGACGGCGGAGCGCATCCGCGACAAGGTCCGGGCCTCGCGGATGCGCGGCATGTGGATGGGTGGTGTGCCGCCCTATGGCTACCGCGTCGCCGATCGCAAGCTCCTCGTCGAGGAGGAGAGGGCGGCCGAGGTGCGCTGGATCTTCGCGCGCTTTGCCGAACTGGGATCCGGCACGCTGCTCGCCCGCGAGGTGGTGCTGCGCGGCCTGCGCACCTCGCGCGGCAACCCGCTCGACAAGAAGTACATCTACCGGATGCTGAACAACCGCGCCTATCTCGGCGAGGCGGTGCACAAGGGCGAGAGCTATCCCGGCGAGCATGCCGCCATCATCGGGCAGGGGGCATGGGACCGCGCCCATGCCATCCTGCGGGAAAGCCCGCGCAAGCGGGCCGCCCGGACCCGCGCCGGCACCCCGGCACTTCTCAAGGGGCTGATCTTCGGTCCCGACGGCGCGGCATTCTCGCCGAGCCATACCCGCAAGGGCGCGCGGCTCTATCGCTACTATGTCAGCCAGAGCGTGCTCGCGCGCGGGGCAGGGGCCTGCCCGATCGGCCGGGTGCCGGCCGGCGAGATCGAGGCGGCGGTGATCGGGCAGCTGCGCGCCGTGTTCCGGCAGCCCGAGATCGTGGCCGGGACCATGCGATCCATCCGCGAACAGGATGCGACGATCAGCGAGGCCGAGGTCTGCGCGGCGCTGCAGGAGCTCGACCCGCTCTGGGATGAACTGTTCCCCGCCGAGCAGGCCCGCATCGTCGCCTTGCTGGTCGAGCGCATCGATCTGGGCGAGGAGGGCCTGAGCCTGCGCCTCCGCACCGACGGCCTCCCGGGACTGGCCCGTGAGATGCTGGCGCGCGATGTGGGGCAGGCGGCATGAAAGGGCAGCAAACCCCACCGGACAGCATCGTGCTGAAGGTCCCGTTCCGCATCGTGAAGCGCGGCGGGCGCAAGGAGGTCCATCTGCCGCCTGACGCGGAGCAGCATCGCGATGCGGATGACACGCTGGTTCGGGCACTGGCCCGGGCCTTCCGTTGGAAGCGGCAGCTGGATGCCGGCACCTTCACCACCATCGCCGATCTTGCCCGCCACGAGAAGATCGCGCTGAGCTATGTCACCCGGATCCTGCGCCTGACCTTGCTCGCACCGGACATCGTCGAGGATATCCTCGACGGACGGCATGGACCGGAAGTCAGCCTTGCTCAACTTCAGGCTGGTATCCCGGAGGAGTGGGACGCCCAGAGGGCGCTGCTCGGGCTCACGAAGACCACTCTGCACTGACGCCGGTAACCAAGATGGCAGGAATCGCTTGCCGCATTTTGCTGATCGCTTTCAGCTGACCACAGAACTCAAAGGAACTCATGCATGTCAGAAGATTTCGATGCCTCCCGCAAGGCTGAACTCAAGAAGGAAGCTGCCGAAGCCGAGGAGAAGGTGGCGAAAAAGCGAGCCAAGGCTGAGCGCGCCCGCAAGGAGGCCGACCAATCCCTCGAGGCCGCTGACGCGGCGGAGAAGGCTGCCATCGCCGCCGAAGCGGAAGCCAGGGCCGCTCGGGACCGGATCGGCCGAACGCCCCGAGTGCGCCCGGAACGCCGCTCGGACCAGCTCAGCGTCCGCGCCACGACGAGCCTGCGGGACAGGGTTGAAAGTGAGGCCAAGGCCGAGGGGATCGCGATGGCCGAGTTCCTCGAACGGGCGATGCTCCACTATTTCCGCTCGAAGGAGCGCTGACTGGGCTGCTCCGACTGTCGGTGGCGCATCTCGCTCCGCCGACGAAGCATCGCGCCGGGGGCGCGAGTCAGTCTTGTCGCAGCGGGCCGGTGGGCGCCTTGCGATCGAGCCAGAGGTAGCGGCGCGCAGCCGATACGCCCCAAACGTCGAAGTACTGGACGAGGTCCACCACGGTCCCCGTCGATAGGTGGGCCACAGATCGCCTGAGCGCCCGGCGGTCGGGTCCACCGACCCCCTGAAAAACCGACCGCCTGAAAACCCGACGCTCGGAAAAATCGACGGTCGGAAAAAACGGCTCTATAAGTAGACCAGCTTATAAGAGAACCAAACGTAAGAAGGCCCCCGACAACCTGCGCGCCGAAAGCTGTCTGATGGTGGGGCGGTCTGATTTTTTTGCGGCGACATTTGCGAAGCAGTCGTTCTTGCATGGCTGAGATACCGCTCCGCCATGCTCCAGTAGGGCGGTCAGCTGCTCACCGCGCTGCGGCACCGCATCTGCATCATGGTTGCGAATGCAGCCGCTCAGGCGGCGTGCAGCGAAATAGGCGCCTCACATTCCACATCGGGCGGAAAGCTGACATTCGCTGCGCTCAGCAAGAACGCCCGGATGCGCGGCAGGCCAGCGAGATGCTGACCCCTTTCATCGCCACCGCCTTCTCGGCCAGCTCGCGGCGCTGAGCTGGCCGCGTCACTTTTTTTCCCAGAGCCTCTCGGAGCAGGTCAGCCTGCATGCTGAGATCGGCAAACATGCGCTTCAGCTGCCGGCTCTCGTCCTTCATCTGGCTCATCATGGACGCATCCATGCCGCCCCACCTGACGCGCCATTTGTGGAACGTGGCGCTGATCCCGTGCTCGCGGCACAGCTCCGGCACAGCCAGCCCGCCCTCGGCCTGACGCAGCAAGCCTCTGATCGGGGCTTCGGTGAAGCAGCTCTTCCTCATCGGAATCTCCTCGTCCGTCTTGCCGAGAAAACTCTACGTCCGCAGGCCCTTAACTATGGGGCGGATTACCGTTCCATTTCAAAAGAAGTCGGCTATTCTATAGCGCAAGGGAGTTGCGAAGGCCGCGAGATTAGAAAGCAAGAAGGGTCGAGCCATAGTTGTATCGCCTCAATACCGGGACGGATTCGACCTCGAAGAGATTGAGGCCGCCCTTCGCCTCGCCGCGACATCAGAAACGTCGTCGCCCTTCTTGGCCGATGTACCTTTGTCGGACACTGACCAGGGCCTTTTCCGAAGTGCCGCAAGGTCAACTCCTCCAGCTGCGCTCTTCTCTCGTTTTCCAACACTCGGCGTCTGGGCGACCCTCCTGCCCTTGGTGCGAGCCTACGGTGTCAACACAGCAGACGTCTACATCCACATCTCTGAAGGCCTCGACCGAGATCTCGAGGACCAGCGCGCCCGGGAGCCGTTCAAGGCCCTCTACCGCAAGGCGGCGCGCGCAATAGGGCTTCCGGTTTCCGGGAACGAGCCGACCGGCCTCTTCTTCGCGCCGCTGGGACCGGTCGAGAGCCAGCATGCTTGGCTCGCCGACGCCTTCGTCGGCATGGCGCTCACCGCCGGCCCGCCGGCGACCGAGGACACCCTGGCCGCGCGGCGCTGGCAGCGCATGGCCATCGCGAGCCGCGCGCCGATGCGAACCCGCCTCAAGGCCACGATCGACTTCGACCAGTCAGCCTACGTCGCCGAAAGGTTCGGCGCTTGGCGCCGCGGTGAAGCCCCTTCTACCGAAATGGAGGCTCATCTCTTCGCTGCCTACGACCGGGCGACTCGCGGCTTCGGCCGACAGCGCAGTGATATCGTCGGCCCGCCCAGCCTGATCTGGGCCGGCGACCGCCTCGGTTTCGAAGCGGAGGCGACGCGGCTGCCGCAGGCTTTGAGGCTCGGACCGTTTCCCACGCCAGTCGCCAGCGGAGCCCGGGTGCTCCTCGCCGAGCCCTGGCCAGCAACCGTCCGATGGACCTGCGGCGGCCAGGCAATCGAGCTTCCCGCGGCGCCACGCGATCATGAGACTCTCGCATTCGAGGCGGCGACCGGAGCGGTCCTGGCCCGGCTGGGACCGAACGATGACCGCCTCGAATGCACGAGCCCGCATGTCGTGCTCCTCTCGCGCCTGTCATTCCGCACCAAAGCCTTCGGCGATGCGCTCCCATCGCGCGATGGCACCATCAACATCGCTTGGCTCGATCTTGGCGACGAGGTAATCTTCGACGGTCGAATGCCTCTCAAGATCGCCGCGCCGTCCGAGCCGAGCTTGGGCATCGACGCGTCGGTCCTCGGCCGCGACGGGTCGCGGCCGCTCTACGGCTGCGATGGAGAGCTTGTGCTCAAGGTGGATCCCGAGATTGGGGGCCGTGCCCGAATTTTGCGCGCACGAATGGGCGACGCCACGCGCTACCTCGGACTCGACCTTCCTGCGTCCGGGGAGATGCGTATCCCACTCTCCGACCTTGGCTTCGACGCGGAATCGGAGCCCGCCCGCGCCGAGTTCGAGGTCCTCGCTCCCGGGGCCTCCGGAAGCTCGGATTCTAGGGCCGAGCTCGTCCTCAGGGCTTGGGTTTGGCCCGGCCTTACGACCGAGGCGGCCCGAGGTGACTGGTTGCCGCTGCCTCGAAACTTCGTCCCGGCCCGCTCGCAGGGTGTTGCCGAACTCGATGGCCAGCTTCAGATCCGGCACGACACCGAAGTACAGATCCTCGGTCTTGTAGCGCGACACCTGGCGCCCGGAACAGTCCGGGAATTCCAGCTCGCCGTGCGCGGCGAGCGTCTCTGGCAGAACCGGGTCGAGACCAAGGACCGGGTCCTCGTGCCCCGCGGTGCCCGCATCTTGCTTGGCGAGGCCAATCGCCATGACAGCCTGCAGCTGAAGTCGGACGACCGGGATGCGGACCTCCTCGTGCTCGGAGAGCGCATTCGGTGCCCGTTCTATGCCCGCACCGTCTTCTACATCGGAGCAAGCAGGCTCGAACTCGTAGACGATGACGACAGGATTGCCTTCCTGCGCAAGGATGGCCGAGTCGATCTGCTCGCCCGTATCTCGCGTAGCGACGATCCGTCAGGGATCTCCGTCCAGAGGTCGGGAACAATAACCACCCTGCGTTTCGTTACGCGGCAGACCGAGGATGCCCTTCGGCTCGTGATCGAAACGGCGGACGGACGGACGATCGAAGGCGAGGCCGGGTTCGCCCGGACGCCGGTTGGCAGGTCGCTCCCTGCGGGCGCCCGGACGAGCTACGATCCCCAGACGAGAATGATCGAAGTCGAGCTCGACGACAGCCTTGCCGCCGCACCGGCCTCCGCGCAGATACTGCTTCGGCATACCGGTCGCCACGACTTCGTGCCCGTCGAGGATGCCCGTGGCGCCGCGTTGGCGGTCCCGCTCGACGGATCGCTGCCAAGCCCCGACCAAGGCGCGCTCGCACGGCTGGCCGGATTCCTGGCCATGCCGCGCCCTGAGGCCGTTCAAGGTCTTTTCGACGAGGTACTCGGACCCCGCTACCAAGCCGCGTTCCAAGTGCTTGGCGCAGCACGTTTTGTCGCGCCGGTCCGGCAGGCGCTTAACCTTGTCCGGCCCGATGGCGGTCCGCCGCTCCACGACCTCGCCGGCGTTGCCCCCTGGATATTCGAAGCAGGTCCGCATGCCTTTGCTGGCATGGGTGCCGCTACCTTTCTCGCGCCTCTCTCGCGAATGGCCGCCATACCGCGCCCGGCCGCGCTGCCGGATATCCGGGGGGAACGCCCGCTTCTGGCGTGGCTCGACATCCTCGAGACCGCGGAAAGCGGCACAATCCCCGCTGAACTCTCCTCCGACCGGCTTGCCCACGGGTTTCTCAGCCTGCGCTATCACCTGCGCGAGACGGGGCTCTCGATTCTCGTGCAGGATACGGCTGACGCAACGGCACTCCGAATCATCTGCGAGCCCCATATCGAGGACCTCGACCGGCTTCGCCTCTTCGACCATCAAGGAGGCGGCGATCCTTCGGCTGCCCGGATGGTGGCGCTCCTCGAGCGCTTCGCCCGCGCCGCAGCCCTGAAGGAGGCCAGCCAGTTCCTCGACAGGATAGCCTTGCGGACCGGACTTCCTGCCGCGACCTCCGGCCGGCTTCTCACCCTCGCGATCCGCGCCGGGGCGGAGTGCTTCGCCTACTTCCGCATTCTCTGGCACCATGCAGCGAGCGACTCTGCCCGGACTTCTCTCGAAATCCCCGCCCCTGAAACACAAACAGGACAGAATGACCGATCTCGATCCGAACGGCTTTCGCGACCATCTGAGCCGCACCATCGCCCGATTCACGGCCACGTCGACGCCGATCAACGAGATCCGCGCCCCTGAGCTCGCGGCTCAGCTGCGCGACAGGGTGGGCGGCCTCGATTTCGTCAAGGGACCCTTCGTCGAGATGCTCCCGGACTTCGTCAAAGGGAAGAGCCTTGCCGAGCTGCATGCAGCGGGTACGCTCCATCCCGACTGGTTCGCCTTCAGCACCAATGCACCCAAGGTCTGGAACCGCCCGCTTCACGCCCACCAGGATGTGGCCATCGCACGAGGCTCGAACTACCTTGTGGCGACCGGCACCGGGTCGGGAAAGACCGAGAGCTTCCTCTACCCGATGGTCGACGAGATCCTGAAGGCGGGCGACCTCGATGAGCCAGGAGTCCGGGCGATCCTGGTCTATCCTCTGAACGCCCTCGCCAACGATCAGCTGAACCGCATCGCCGCACTGCTCTATCGCGACCTTCGGAATCCAAGGATCACGCTCGGTCGCTACACCGGACAAGTGCGCTCCCGCGCGACGCGGGACGAAGAGATCACCAAGCTCCGACAGAGCCCGAGCTTCCACGAGATCTTCGGGGAGGACGCGGATGTGCCCGCGAACTGGCTCCTCTCTCGCGCAGAGATGCGCGCGAGACCGCCGCACATCCTGATCACCAACTATGCCATGCTCGAGCACATCCTGCTCCTGCCGACTAACCGCCCCCTGCTCGATCGGGCGAAGCTCAGGTGGATCGTACTCGACGAGATCCATACCTACGCCGGCGCGCAGGCGATCGAGGTGAGCTTCCTCCTGCGCAGGCTGAAGCAGCATCTCGGCATCCCCGACGGGCAGCTCAGGACTGTCGGCACCTCGGCTTCGCTCGACCCCGGCCGCAAGACGGAACTGGCCGACTTCGCCTCGCGGCTCTTCGGGGAGCCCTTCAGCGGCGCCGAGGCGGTGATCACCTCCGAGCGCAAGCTGCATCCCGCGCTTGCCAAGCCTGCCCGACCGAGCGGCCTGTCGCCCGAGCGCTGGGCAAACGCATCGTGCCTTGCAACGGCGGTGCGCAAGGCCGTTGAAGCCGGATCGCCCCTCTCTGTCGCGGACTGGAACTACGAAACAGAACTCGACGGCTTTCCCGAGCTCTCGCTCGACGAAACTGCCGCCTCACTTGGAGACGCCCTGATCGACCGGTTGTCCGGGTTTTCCGAGATCCATACCGTCGCCAGCCGACTCGAAGGCGGCGCCATCGCTCTCGCCGAGCTTGCCCAGGAAGTCTTCCTTAGCGCGGGAGACAAGGCCATACCCGCTCTGACGGGCCTGATTTCCATCGGTGTCCTCGCGATCAGCGCGGACTCGGCCGTCTTCCCGCTGCTGCCCGCGCGCTATCACCTGATCTCGCGCGCGCCCGACCGGGTCGGCGTCTCACTTCGCCACGATGCCCCCGGCCATATCG
>Ga0160459_100791_pt1 | contig 10344 bp, 8 predicted proteins | sample HID1973K_E6MG_FD_108208 | JGI IMG/M metagenome (GOLD analysis project Ga0160459, IMG submission 108208) | Enriched mosquito-associated microbial communities from UW Madison campus, WI, USA - HID1973K_E6 MG | ecosystem: Host-associated > Arthropoda: Insects > Digestive system > Unclassified ... | reverse complement strand
GTTACAAAATTTACGGAGGCTGTGGCACGGCCTAAGGGTTTGGTGCGTACACTGCTTTACCTAAGCCCGCCATTCGGTAGATACTCCATTAGACCAGCGCGTCATGCGGCCCGACCAAGCCACTGCGAGACGCGCGCGAAAAGAATGAGGCTGTCCGGTTGTCGAGCAACGAAGGGAAAAACATGAAGGGAGCGCGGCAGCGCGGACCCGTGCGCGCTGAGCGCATCTTCAGACAGACACTTCTTGCCAGTGCGCTTTACGCAGTACTGAGCACGCCTCACGCCTATGCGCAATCGACGGGCTTCGATCGCGGCTTCACCAATTCCCCGAATCGCTTCGATGGCCGCATGATTCGCGCGCAGCAGCGCGCGACGCCTTCGAGCCGCGATCGCGCCTCCGGCACGCCCTCCATGCAACCCGTACAGCAGGCCGATCAGACGCCGCCCGCGCGCCCGCCGCGTCACACGGTGATGACCGCTGACGAGCGCCGTCTCTTGCGCCAGCACATCGAAGAAGCGGTGCGCGATCTCTATAAGCGGTGAGCCGCGCGGACCGCGATGAACCGACGTCAATTCCTCTCGATTGCCGGCGCGTTCGCAGGATGGTCGGGCAGTTTCGGTAACGCGTTCGCCTTCAGTCGATCCGATCCTTCGTCTTCCATTCGCACGCTGGTCCTCGTCGATCTCGACGGCGGCAACGATGCCCTCAACACCGTCATTCCGATCGCCGATCCGCGTTATCGCGCGCTCAGGCCGACTCTCGCGATATCGAAGGATCAGGCGTTGATGCTCGATGAACGCACGGCGCTCCATCCGTCGCTCGTCCCATTGATGAGCGCGTGGCGCGCGAACGATATGGCGATCGTGCAGAGCGTCGGCTACCACGCACCCAATCGCTCGCACTTCCGCTCGCGTCAGATCTGGGACACCGCGTCGCATGCCGATGAATATCGCGCCGATGACTGGCTCGATCGCGTGCACGGCGTGAACGTGATCCGCTTCACATTGCATGGCTTCGATACGCATGAAAATCAGGCGCATCGTCATGCGGCGCTGCTGGCTCGATTGGCTGAAGGACTCGCATCGTTGCGTGCATCGCTGATCGCGTCGGGCGACTGGAACCGCACGCTCGTGATGACGCGTTCGGAGTTCGGACGCGCCGCGCGTGAAAATGCCGCAGGCGGCACGGAGCACGGCGCGGCCGCGGCGCATTTCGTGATGGGTGGCAACGTGCGCGGCGGCCTCTTCGGCATGCCGCCGCGACTCGATCGGCTCGATGCGGACGGCGGCTTGCCTGTCGGCATCGATTTGAGAAGGCTGTATGCGACGGCCCTTCGCGCATGCTGGAAACTCGATGCCGCCGCGATCCTCGGGCAGCGCGTCGAACCGCTACCGCTCCTGCGCGTCTAGCGCGTGCGCCACGTGATCCACAGCTTGCGGATCGGCGTGAGCGCGATGCGCTGATGCAGCACTTTGAAGTTCTCCCGCTCGATCTCGTCGAACAGCGCGAGCGACAGCGCCGCCTGTGCGCGCAGCACACGTTGCGTTGCGCGCTCGGAAGCGGGGATGGCCGCGAGCGCTTCGATAAGCGTCTGTCGCGCGCGCCCGGTCTGAAAGCGCATGAGATCCGTGAATGCATCGCTGTACTTGCGATTGATGATGTCCGCGGCCGTCACGTTGAAGCGCTGCAACTCGTCGATGGGAATATAGATGCGGCCGTGGCGCGCATCGTCGCCGATGCTCTGAACGCGTTCGGCGAGCAACAGCGCCGAGCCGAGCGGCGCGGCCCACGCGGCGGCTTGCTCCGGAGCGCGTGCACTCGCGCGTGCGATGGCCGTCGCGAACGCGCCGCCCGTTTGCTCCAGATAGCGCCTGAGGCCGGGCCAGTCGAGATAGCGCGCCTGATCGAGATCCATGCCGAAGCCATCGACGACCGCGGCAAGCGACGCGCGCCCGGTATCGTCGAGAACGGGATGCGCGGCGTCGCCCGCATGCGCCCGCAATGCCTTCGTGACGGGATGCGTCGGTTCGCCCCCGTCGAGCCGGCCGAGTTCGCCTTGCCACCACGCGTGCTTGGTGCGGCCGATGGTCGGATCGCTGGTTTCCTTGACGGTCTCTTCGAGCTCGCGATAGAGCGCGTAGAGCGCGGTCAGAAGCGGCTGGCTCGACATCGGCGCGCGGCGCAGCGCGTAGTACGTGCCGGAGCCATCGGGGGCGGCCTTTTGCTGGCAATAATCGTCGAAATTCACGGACGGGGCTTGTGGGGGAGGTTTTGTCTTGTGGCTTCGCCAGGCGCTGGCCGACGCACGGGCGCTCATTTTATCCGGCGAAGCGCGGCTTCGCTGCCGACGTGCTCGCGCCATTGGATTGTGTGCCGAAGCACCGACGTACATCGTCGCGTGCGCGAGACTGCCGCCATCGACTCAGGAGGGCGCTCATGGCCTTGAGCAAATCCGAGAACAAGCAATTCAGCAACACGTGCCTGCCTTATCTCGTGAGGAGCGTGGCGACGGATTTCGGCTTCGACTTTCGCGTGTGTCCGCGTCAGATGCACGTCTCGCCGACCGTGGGCCTGCACATCACCGCCCAGCGCCGCGGCGACGCCCGGCTCACCTATCCGCTCAACGTCTTCGTGTTCTGGCAGCCGGCATGCGTGCGGCGGTTTCTTTCGCATGTCGACCGGCCGATCGCCGCTGCGCGCGCAAGCGAGCAGATACCGGAGGAGATCAGGCGCGTGATGGACCGTGCGGGCATCGACTTCGCCGGACGGTCGCAGGATAAAGGCGAGGTGATGATGGTCGAAGTGGGCGAACTCAGCATCTAGACGGAATAACCGGCCGCAAAAACGAAAAACCCCTTTGCCGATGAAAGGGGTTTCGTGTGGTGCGAGGAGCGGGACTCGAACCCGCACACCCTTGCGGGCGTCAGGACCTAAACCTGGTGCGTCTACCAATTTCGCCATCCTCGCAGCACGGCAGGCGCGCTGGGCGCCCGGCGTTGCCGCCGTGTCGGCACCGGTCCACTGTGCCAAGCCCGAGATTCTAACCGATTCATCTGGCGATGTCTGCGAAAATGCGTCAACGCTTCCGGCGCCGCACATGGCGCCATGACGCGCGGATGACGAGCGATTCCGGTCATACGCACTGCAAGATTGCGGCTTGCCGAACGCCTGCCTACAATCTCGTTCAATCTTCCGCACGGCCACGCAAACTTCCCTCATGAACCGCAACGCGCGCAATCGCTTCGTCGCATGGCTCGGCATCGCCGCCATGTGGCTTGCCATTGTCGCGCCGGTCATCAGCCAGACGCTCGCGGCGCGCAATGCGGCGAACGACACGGAAGCCATCCTGTGCGCCGTCGACGCGCCGGAAGCGCGCGCGCACGAAGGCCATCACGCCGTCGCCGAAGAGGACGCCGGGCACGCCGGCCATCACGACGCCGCGAGCCATTTCGACGCCTGCTCGTATTGCGGACTCCTCGCGCACAATCTGCCGATCGCCACGGGCGTCGCGCATGACGTCGTGCGCGTCGAGCGCGTCACGCGCGTCCCGAGCTTCGTGGTCATCGACAGCGTCTCGTCGAAGTCCTTCAACGCCGCGAGTCCGCGCGCGCCACCCGTCCTGTCCTGAAACCGTCCTTCGTCCGATCGCCTCGACGTACCTCGCGCACATGAGCGCGATGTACGCGACGTATGCGCGCGATCGCTCGTCAGCCTTTTCAGGAATTCACGATGTTCACGCTCACCACGCGAGCGCGACGGCGTTCGCGCCGCCGTGCCGCGGCGCACGCACGCGCCTGGCTGCCGCTATCGCTGATGGCGCACGCGGCCTTGTCCGCAGCCGCTTCTCCCGCACCGGATACCCCGGTCACGACCGCGCAGGCCGATAGCGCCGCGCCCTCCAGTTCGAACGACGCCACGCTGGCGCCGGTCGTCGTCACGGCGCAGGCGGGCTCGCGCGCGTCGCCGCTCGATCCCAATCTGCCCGCGAGCGTCAATACCGTCACCGCCGACCAGTTTCAGTACTGGAACGTGACGACGCCCGAAGACGTGCTCAAGTACGCGCCGAACATGGCCGTGCGCAAACGCTTCATCGGCGATCCCAATGCGACCATCGCCGTGCGCGGCACGAGCAACTCGCAGACGGCGCGCGGCCTCGTCTATGCCGATGGCCTTTTGCTCAGCAATTTCCTCGGCAACACCTTTACGTTCGCGCCGCGCTGGTCGATGGTCTTCGCCGACGACATCGAGCGCACCGATGTCATCTACGGCCCGTACTCGGCGCTCTATCCCGGCAACTCGATCGGCGCGACCGTCGCGATCACCACGCGCATGCCGACGCAATTCGAAGCCGACGCGAAAGTGCAGGGCTTCACGCAGCACTTCGATCTCTTCGGCGTGAACCGCAACTTCAACGGCACCAACACGACGGCGACGGTCGGCGACCGCATCGGCAAGCTGTCGTTCCTGATCGGCGTCGATCATCTGGAGAACACGGGGCAGCCGCTGCAGTTCGCGACGCTCGCGCAATCGAAAACGCCCGCCACGGCCGCCGACACGCCGGTCACGGGCGCGACCTTCTACAACGACCAGTTCAACGCGCGCACCGCGGTGCTCGGCACGTCGAGCGAAGGCATCACGCGCACGTTTCAGGATCAGGTGCGAGTGAAGCTCGCCTACGATCTCACGAGCACGCTGCAGGCGGGCTTCACGCTCGGCTACTGGCATCAGAAGTACAACAGCGACACGCAGACCTTTCTGCGCGATGCCGCCGGCAATCCGGTGTACAGCGGGCGCGTGAACATCGGCGGTTTCGAGTACGTCATTCCGGCCGCGACGTTCGCGCCGAGCATGGGGTCGAGCGAGAACTTCCTCTACGGCGTGTCCTTGCGCACGCACAACGACACGGGCTGGAACGCCGAGGCGATCGCGTCGTACTTCGACATCACGCAGAGCATCGCGCGCACGGCGAGTTCCGGCGTGCCCGGCGACGGCCCCGGCACGCTCACCGACGGCAGCGGCTCGGGCTGGAAATCGCTCGATCTGCGCACGAGCTGGACGCCCACCGCGCGCTCGGGTCTCGCCGCGCACGCGTTGTCGTTCGGCTATCACTACGACAACTATTTTCTCGACAACGTCACGTCGAACACGAGCGCGTGGCGCGAGGGCGCGGGCGTGTCGTTCGCCAATTCGTTCGGCGGACGCACGCGCACGCAGGCGCTCTACGCGCAGGACGCGTGGCGCTTTCTGCCGCGCTGGGCGTTCACCTACGGCGTGCGCTACGAGAACTGGAACGCGTATGACGGCACGCGCGCAGTCGGCTCGACCGCGCTCGGGTATGCGGACGCGAGCGAGAGCCATTGGTCGCCGAAAGCGTCGCTGTCGTTCGACGTCACGCAGGACCTGACATTGCGCGCTTCAGTCGGACGCGCGTACCGGTTTCCGACCGTCGGCGAGTTGTTTCAAGGGCAGATCAACGGCATCTCGATCGTCAACAACAATCCGAACCTGCAGCCCGAAGACGATTTGTCCAAGGAACTGACGGCCGAATGGGTGCGCGGCAACGGGCTGTATCGCTTCACGCTCTTTCAGGACGACGTGAAGAACACGATCTTCAGCCAGACCAACACGACCGTCATTCCCAACGTCACGAACTTCCAGAATATCGACAAGGTGCGTTCGCGCGGCGTCGAGTTCGCCTACGAAGGACAGGACGTGCTGCTGCGCGGGCTCGATCTCATCGCGAACGCCGCGTACACGCAGTCGAAGATTCTCGCGAACAGCGGCAATCCGGCATCGGTGGGCAAGTATTTCTATCGGATTCCGCTGTGGCGCGCGAACGTGGCGGCGACGTATCACACGCCCGGGAATACCGCGACGACGCTCGCGGTACGTTACTCGGGGCGGCAATACAACACGCTCACGAACACCGACGTCAATCCGAACACCTACGGCGGCACGAGCACGTACGCGGTCGTCGACGCGAAGTTCACGTGGAAGCCGATCAAGCGCACGGAGCTGGGCGTCGGCGTCGACAACCTGTTCGACAAGCGCTACTACGTATTCCATCCGTATGCGGGGCGCACGTTCTATCTCGAAGGACGCATCGGCATCTGATCTCCTTCAACTGACAACGCACCTATTCAACGAGAATCGTCATGCTTGCACCCAACTTGAAAGCGGCAGAGGCAGCGTCGAACGCGCAGGTCATCGCGCATCGCCGCACGCTCTGGCGCTGGCATTTCTACGCGGGCCTCTTCGTGATGCCGCTGCTCATCGTGCTCGCGATCACCGGCACGATCTATTGCTTTCAGCCGCAGATCGAACCGCTGCTGTATCGCGACAGGATGGTCGTCACCGATACCCACGGCCCGCAGCTTTCACGCGAGGTTCTGCTCGCGAAGGCCGCGGCGAACGAGCCGCGCGGCGCTGTGCCGACGCTCGCGCAGATCGAAGCCGATCGCACGCGCAGCGCGGAGTTCGTCTTTCGTCTGCCTTCGGGCGAAAGCGAAAGCGTCTATGTGAATCCCTACAATGGCGCCGTGCTCGGCACGCTTTCGGTCGAACATCGGCTGATGAAGCAGGTGCGCAATCTGCATCGCGGGCTGATGCTCGGCAAGACCGGCGAGCTCGTGATGGAGCTGGCGGGCTGCTGGACGCTCGTGATGATCGGCACGGGCATCGCGTTGTGGTGGCCCAGCCGGTCGAATGCCCCGAACGTTACGAGAGGCGGCGTGTGGCTGCCGCGTCTGTCGCTGCAAGGCCGCGCGTGGTGGCGCGATCTGCATGCGGTCGGCGGCGTGTGGCTTGCCATCGGCGCGCTGTTCTTCGTGCTGTCGGGATTGCCGTGGTCGGGATCGTGGGGCAAGCAGTTCAAGGCGCTCGCGACCTCGGCGTCGCTCGGTTATCCGAAGGGCGCGTGGGGCGAGGCGCACGTGCATTCGACCGCGCCCGGCGCAGCGGCGAAGCCAGGCGACGAACACGCGATGCACGGCATGCAGATGAAGATGGACGATCTGCCGTTGCCGCAGACGCCCTGGGCCGTCGGTGCGACGGCCGTGCCGGACAGCGCGCATGCGCCGGCGCCGGCCGCGCGCGTGTCGATCGACGACGTGGTCGCGCTCGCCGCGAAAAACGGCGTCACCGACGACTACGGCATCGCGCTGCCGGCCAAACCGACTGGCGTCTACACGGTGTCGTATTTCCCCTCCGATCCGCGTGACGAGCGCACGCTGCACATCGATCAATACAGCGGACGCGTGTTGTCCGATATCGACTACGCGAGCTATGGAGGCGTCGCGCAGTGGATATCGTACGGCACGTCGCTGCATATGGGGCGCTACTTCGGGCTCGCGAACCAGATCGTCTGCTCGGCGATCTCGCTCGGACTCGCCGCGCTCGCGGTGACCGGCTTCATCATGTGGATGAAGCGCCGGCCCACGCGCGAACTGGGCGCGCCGGCGCGGCCGGTCAAGCGTGCGCCCATGCGCGCATGGCGCGGCGGCCTGACCGTGCTCGGCATGATCTTCCCGCTGATGGGCGCGACGATGCTCGCCGTCTGGTGCCTGGACCGGCTCGCGTTCGGCGCGAAACGCGCGGTGGCCTGAGACGCGCGCGCGTCGTCCGGACTCAGACCGAACCGAACCTCAACCGCGTGAGCTGCTCGGCTTCGTTGGCGAGCAGGCGCGCGGCGTCGCGGATCGCCGTGTCGAGCGTGATCGGCCCCGGCGCGGGCGAGAAGCAGCCGCTGAAGAATTCGGACAGACGCGGCAGCGCGGCCGAATCGACGGCGCCCGACAGCAGCGTCGCTGGCACGCCGTGGTCGCGCGCGTGCTTGCAGGCGATGAACGGCGCCTTGCCGTGCAGCGTTTGCACGTCGGAGCGGCCTTCGCCGGTGATCAGCCAGTTCGCGCCCTCGAGCGCGGCATCCAGCCCGATTTCGCGCGCGACCACTTCGGCGCCCGTCTCGAAGCGCGCGCCAAGCATGTGCAACGCGAAGCCGAGCCCGCCCGCCGCGCCCGCGCCGGGTTCGTTGCGCTTCGCGACGCCCATCGCGGGTTCGAGCAGATCGGCGAAATGGGCGAGGGCAGCGTCGATCGTCGCCACCTGTTCCGGGCTCACGCCTTTCTGCGGACCGAAGATCGCGGTCGCGCCGTGATCACCGTTGAGCGGATTGTCGACGTCCGACATGCCGACGAACTGCGCGTCCTTCACGCGCGGATCGAGCCCCGACGCGTCGATGCGCGCGATCTGCGCGAGCGCCGACGGCACCGGCGCCAGTTCCTTGCCGGCCGCGTCGAAGAGTTTCAGCCCGAGGCCGACGAGCAGGCCCGCGCCGCCGTCGTTCGTGCTGCTGCCGCCGAGCGCGACGTAGAACGTGCGCGCGCCGGAATCGAGCAGCGCGCGAATGGCCTCGCCCATGCCGAGCGTGCTGCGTTCGGTGACGGGAACCGCCATCCCGTCCGGGTCCGTGATGCCGACGACTTCCGCCGTCTCGACGATCGCGCCGCCGTCGGCGAGCAGGCCCGTGGCGGCATCGCGGCGCGCAGCGGCCGCGCCGCGCACGTTCAGCATGCGGCGCTCGCCGCCCGCCGAGAGCATCGCGTCGAGCGTGCCTTCGCCGCCGTCGGCCATCGGGCGGATCCGGATGTCGGCGTCCGGCCGCGCGCGCCTGATGCCTTCCGCGATGGCGTTCGCGACCCCTTCCGCGGACAGCGAGCCCTTGAAAGAATCGGGAGCGATGACAACTACAGGAGCAGCAGACGTGGCGTTAGGCATGGTGTCTCGAATGTTCTGGTGTTGAAGGAGCGATCGGAAGCCGCGGCGAGGTCCGATTCATGCACTTGTTGCATGCTTCTCATGCCTTGCGGCAATGGATTGCGCGCCGCGCGGCCTGATCGCGTGAATCATGCGCCGGCAAGCTTATCAGCGCGGCGCGCGACGCAAAATAGCGGCGCGCCGATAGCGGGAATTGTGCGCGCGCGAGCGCGTCGGGAAAACGCGGATTTACGCCAGAATCCATCCCAAAAACGGGCGCTTTTTCGGTCAATTTCAGCCGAAACGGCAGGTTCGCGGGTTCGTTGTCCGGCCCCTCGCCATTTGTTTGCTAAAATGCTTGGCTCTGTTGACTGACACCGTGTCGGGCGACGGCCCGGCATCGCCGCGAGGCGCGCATTGCGTGCGCTTAGGGCGCCAGGCGTCGATTTCGGCCGGCTCACGCAGAGTCCGCACCCGGACCCGCGCCTTTAGAACCGCGGAAGAACCGAACACCGAATTTACGATTTACTCTAGGACGATTTCAGCCATGGCTAACGTAGTTGAGAACCTCGGCAAGCTCGAACGCCGCGTGACCATTTCCCTGCCGAAGGACACGGTGCAGAAGGAAGTGGATTCGCGCATCCGCCAGTTGGCCAAGAACGTGCGCATGCCGGGTTTCCGCCCGGGCAAGGTGCCGCTCAAGATGGTGACGCAGCAGTATGCCGGTCAGGTCGAGGCCGAAGTGCTGAGCGACAAGGTTGGCAAGGAGTTCTTCGACGTCACGCGCGCCGAGAACCTGCGCGTCGCGGGCCAGCCGAGCTTCGCGCCGAAGTCGGAAGCCGCCGCCGACGCCTACGCGTTCGACGCGACCTTCGAGGTCTATCCCGAAGTGAATCTCGGCGACGTGGCCACCGCTGAAATCGAACGCACGGTCACGACCATCTCCGAAGCCGAAGTCGACCGCACGCTGGACATCCTGCGCAAGCAGCGCGTGCACTTTCACGCACGCGGCGAAGCCGGCGAGCACGGCGACGGTGGCCCGAGCACGGCAGCAGCCGACGGCGACCGCGTCACGCTCGACTTCGTCGGCAAGATCGACGGCGTCGCGTTCGAAGGCGGCAGCGCGGAAGACTTCGCGTTCGTGCTGGGCGAAGGCCGCATGCTGCCTGAATTCGAGCAAGCCGCAACGGGCCTGAAGGCCGGCGAATCGCGCGAATTCGACCTCAAGTTCCCCGAGGACTATCACGGCAAGGACGTGGCGGGCAAGACGGCGCAGTTCACGATCACGCTCAAGAAGATCGAATGGCCGCATCTGCCGGAAATCAACGCGGAATTCGCGAAGTCGCTCGGCATCGAAGACGGCGATCTCACGAAGATGCGTACCGAGATCAAGGACAACCTGGAGCGTGAAGCGAAGCGCCGCACGCAGCAGATCGTGAAGAACCAGGTCATGGACGCGCTGCTCAAGATCTCCGAGCTGGACGTGCCGAAGGCGCTGATCGAGCAGGATCAGCAGCGCCTCGTCGAAATGGCCCGCCAGGACCTGCAGCAGCGCGGCGTGCCGAACGCCGCCGACGCGCCGATCCCGGC
>Ga0160459_100790_pt1 | contig 10371 bp, 10 predicted proteins | sample HID1973K_E6MG_FD_108208 | JGI IMG/M metagenome (GOLD analysis project Ga0160459, IMG submission 108208) | Enriched mosquito-associated microbial communities from UW Madison campus, WI, USA - HID1973K_E6 MG | ecosystem: Host-associated > Arthropoda: Insects > Digestive system > Unclassified ... | reverse complement strand
GGACCCTAGCCGTCCGCCAGGTATCCAGGGCGATCACGCCGCCCAGGATCAGCAGCGAGAGCGAAAACGAGGCGAGGGTGTCGGTCAGCCAGTGGTAGCCCAGGTACAGCCTGCTCACCGACGCCAGCACGATGCCGACGCCGGCACCGACGAACCCGAACACGGCGGCCCGGGTGTTCCTGCGGCGCGAAAAGATGAGGAAGGTGCCCACCAGCAGGAAGTCGCACGCGCCCAGGACGTGGCCGGACGGGAAGGAAAAGGTGTGGTCGATTCCGAAGAGCATTGTGTCCTCCGGCGGGCGGGACCGCTGGACAATGCGGAGGATGATCTGCGAGATGATGACGCCGCTGAGCATGGCTGAAGCCAGGAGGATGGGGCGCCAGGCGTGCTTCGCCGCGAATCCCCACACCACGATGACCACGAGGACGATGATGGGCAGCGCGATGGGGCCGAAGACCACGGCCAGGAAGATCATGACGGCGGTGAGGGCGCCGGAGCGCTCCATCAGCAGCCAGTCGCGGACCGGGCCGTCTGCCGCGGACAGGCCGTCCGCCTGCACCACGCTGACCAGTGTGGCAATGAACAGTCCCAGGCCAACCACAGCCAGGATGACCGAGGCGCGGTAGAGGCCGCGCCGGTCCGCCGGCTCCAAAAAGCGTTCCTCCACCACGAACTTGTCGTGGAAGGCCCGCCAGCGTCCGGTGTTCCTGCCGGCCGCCGTGCGGGACGTTCCGGAGCCTGCTGTTTCGTGCTGTGCCACCGTGGTGTCCATCCTTGCCGCGTGGGTCAGTGCCCGGTAAGTATTGCCTAGGGTGAAGATTATCCCTCGTGATCCCGCCAGCTGTGTTTGGGCTCGAAGCCGAGGAGCCGCCGCGCCTTGTCGATGGAGAGCATGGTTTCGTGCTCGCCGAGTTCCTTGGTGACCTTGACAGCGGGGAAGACCTCCGCGGCGAGGCTGGCGCTGGACCGGCTCATGACGGTGTCCGCGTTGGCGATGATGAACGCTTCGAACCCCGGTTTTCCGTTCTCCAGTGCCTTCGCTACCGCCTGCGCGCCGTCCCGTCCGTCGATGTAGCCCCAGAGGTTCCACTTGCGCAGCATCGCGTCGGAGTCGAAGGAAGGGAACCGCTCATAGTCTTCGATGTCCATGACGTTCGAGAACCGCAGTCCCACGATGCTGAGGTCAGGGTCCCAGCGCGTCATTTCGACGGCCATCTGCTCTTCCAGCTTCTTGACCAGGGAGTACGTGCTTTCGGGCCGGGCCGGGTATTCCTCGTCCACGGGAATGTAGGGCGGGTCGACGTCGAACGGCAGTCCCAGCACCGTCTCGCTGGAGGCGTACACCACCTTTTTGATCCCGGCGCGGCGCGCGGCCTGGAAGACGTTGTAGGTGGAGAGCATGTTGTTCTCGAACGTGGCGGCGTCCGGAAGGATGCCCGGCGCCGGTATGGCACCAAGGTGCACCACGGCGTCGAACCCGTCGTGGCGGTCATCCACCCCCAACAGGGCGTCCAGCACCTGGCCGTAGTTGCGCAGGTCCACCACCAGGAGCGCCGGGCTGCGTGTTCCAGCACGGTCCAGGGTCAGGACCTGGTGGCCGTCGTCCGTGAGGCGGCGGACCACATGCCGGCCAAGTTTTCCGTTTCCGCCGGTGACGGCAATCTTCATGGGGGTTTCCTTTGCTGGTGAGGCCGGTCAGGGGCGGGGATGGAAAGAGGCCAGGAATTTTTCGACGGCGGCGATCGCCAGGGCGGTGATCTCTCCGGGGTCTCCGGTGCCGTCCACGGATACCAACAGTCCGCGGCCCGCATAGGCCGAGACTACTTCATGTGTTTCCGTGTGGTAGAGCTCCAGCCTGCGGCGGAAGACCTCCTCGGTGTCATCCGAGCGGCCCTGCTCCTGTGCCCGCCGGTGCATGCGCTGCTCCAGTTCGGCATCCGGGGCCAGCAGTTCGATGACGGCATCCAGCGCCCTGCCCTGGCTGGCCAGCATGGTGTCCAGCTCCGCCACCTGCGGCGCGGTGCGGGGATAGCCGTCCAGTACGAAACCGGAACGGAGGTCCGGGTCCTGCAGCCGGTCCCTGATGAGCGCATTGGTGAGATGGTCCGGAACGAAACTGCCGCCGTCGAGATATCCCGCGGCCTGGCGGCCAAGTTCCGTTTCCCTGTTCACGTTGCTGCGGAAAATGTCCCCCGTGGAGACGGCCGGAACGTTGAAATGGCGGGCAAGGTGCTCCGCCTGCGTCCCTTTGCCCGAACCCGGCGGACCGATGATGAGCAGTCTGGTCATGTTCGCGTCCCTCCGGCGAAGTGTCCGTTGGCGTCCGGTTGCCACCGCAGCCACGGCGACCGCTTCATTCTGCCGGGAACACCCCGCGTCCGCCAGTGGTGGAGGTGCGGAAACATGACACTTTGGCCTGCGAAGCCATGTATATACTTCTGAATATCGGTTTAGCAGCAGGCCGTTGGAAAGTTCGTCGATCCAGCGACCTGAACCCCTTCCGGCTTTCCGCCGGCCGGCGTGAATGTTGCCTGGCTCGTTTTGACCTGAGCGAATGGCACCAGAGAATCGTGGCCAGCGAGTCAACAGCAAAAACCGATACATCCATCACTGAACACCTGCACGAGCTGGTCCTCAGCAGCTCCGACGTTGAGGACTTCCTTAATGAACTGGCGCGGGTGTCCGCACGCAATCTTTCCGAACCCGGCGATGAGATCCTGTGCGCCATTGCGCTGTTGCGGCAGCGCAAGGCCGCAACCGTGGCCAGCAGCAGCCAGGAAGCCGCATCACTCGGCCTCCTGGAGCACCAGTACGCTGAGACACCCAGCCTGACGGCATCCACGGAGAAGCTGACCGTGCACGTGCCGGACCTCGAAAATGGTGGCAGCTGGCCGGAGTACGCCGAGGCCGTTTTGGCCCAGGGCATCCGTTCGGTGCTGGCGTTGCCGTTCCGGCTGGAGGGTGAAACCAAGGCAGCACTTGTCTTGTATTCGCAGCGGCCGCACCGCTTTGAGGGGCGGGTCCTCAAATTCGCCGAGGACTTCGTCAGCCAAACATCACTGGCCCTCCGGCTGGCCGTGCGATTTGCCCACTACAGTGAGGCGGCGGCAAACCTGCGCGCCACCCTCGAATCCCGGACCGTCATCGACATGGCTGTGGGCATCATCATGGCGCAGAACCGGTGCAGCCAGCAGGACGCCTTCGATATCCTCAAGACCGCCTCCAGCACCCGCAATTCCAAACTCCACGAGGTGGCTACGGCGGTGGTTAACTCCCTGGGCCAGGGGCCGGCGAAGACTCACTACGACGGTTAGGCCCGCCACGCTAGACTGATGCCATCTTTGGCCTGGGGGGCTTCAATGGAACAACAACGTGTCTGCCTTGTGGTGGAGGACAACGGCGATATCCGCGGTCTCATTACCGTGGTCCTGACGCGCGCGGGATTCGAGGTGAGGGCGGTGGCGAGCGGTGCCGAGGGCATTGCTGCCGCTGCCGATCCTGCGGTATCCCTGGTAACGCTGGACCTGGGGCTGCCGGACATGGACGGCCACGTGGTGGCGCGCGCCGTCCGGGCGCTGAGCAAGGCGCCGCTGCTGTTCCTGACGGCCCGCTCCGAGGAGGACGACGTCCTGGCCGGGATGGCCTCGGGCGCGGCCGCCTACCTCACCAAGCCCTTCCACCCGAAGGAACTCAAGGACCTGGCCAACCGGCTATGCCCCGCCGTGTCTGCCCCGGCCGCGCAGAGTGTCGACGCCCCCCAAATTTCACAGGCCAATCACATCAACGGCAAATCCTTCTGCTAACTTGCCTCCGTAGAAATGGGGCATGACATTCCAGCAGACCACCAAACGTAAACCCGGCCGCGTCAGGCGAGCCGTCATCGCCGGGGCCGTAGCCCTCACGCTGTCCGCCGGCGGCGCCACCGCCTGGGCGCTGGACCGGTTCGTGGTGCAGCATGTGGAGATCTCGGACGTCTCCGCGTACGAAGCCAGCCAGGCCGCGACCGCCCAAAGCGGCACTGCCCAGTCCAGCACCGCCACGGCGTCCAGCGACGGATCCGGCACCGCCACCACCGCGGTCACCACGGACACGTCCTACACGTCGGATTCGTCCAACATCAGCATTTCCACGGTGACCACGGGCAGCGGCGACAGCACCGTCACGTATTACGTTGCCGACGTCGTGCTCGATGACGCCACCGCGCTGCAGTCCGCGTTCGCCAACGACAGTTTCGGCGAGAACATCACCGAAACCACTTCCGCCATCGCCGAGGCGAACAACGCCATCTTCGCCATCAACGGCGACTACTACGGGTTCCGGGACACCGGCATCGTGATCCGCAACGGCGTGGTGTTCCGCGACGAAGGCGCCCGCCAGGGCCTCGCCTTCTACCGCGACGGCACGGTCAAGGTCTACGACGAAACCAGCACCACCGCCGAACAGTTACTGGCGGACGGCGTCTGGAACACCCTCTCCTTCGGCCCGTCCCTCCTCGACAACGGTGAAGTCGCTTCCGGCATCGAGGACGTGGAAGTGGACACCAACTTCGGCAACCACTCCATCCAGGGCGAACAGCCCCGCACCGCCGTCGGCATCATCGATGAGAACCACCTGGTGTTCGTGGTGGTGGATGGCCGGAGCCCCGGCTACAGCGCCGGCGTCACCATGACCGGCCTGGCCGAAATCATGCAAGGCCTGGGCGCCACCACCGCGTACAACATCGACGGCGGCGGCTCGTCCACCATGTACTTCAACGGCGGGCTGGTCAACAACCCGCTGGGCGAGAACAAGGAACGCGGCACCTCCGACATCCTCTACATCGCCGGGTAGGAGGCCATGATCATCCTGATCCCGGCCTACGAACCGGACCACCATTTGCCCGCCCTGATCCGCCGCATCCGCGCCGACGAGCCGTGGACCGCCGTCGTGGTGGTTGATGACGGCAGCGGCCCCGCCTACAAGGACGTGTTCGACGACGTCAGGGCACTGGGATGCCACATCATCGGCTACGCACGCAACAGGGGCAAGGGGTTCGCCCTGAAAGCCGGCTTTGGCTTCGTTGCGGACAACCTGCCCGGCCACGACGTGGTCTGTGCCGACAGCGACGGCCAGCACACGGTGACGGACATCCTCAGGGTGGCCGGCAAAGTTCATGGGAGCGGCAGTGATCCCCGAGGCGCCGCCACCATGGTACTCGGCAGCAGGAGCTTCACGGGCGATGTGCCTGCCCGCAGCCGCCTCGGCAACACCGCCACCCGGGCGCTGTTCACCCTAGCCACCGGCGAGCGCATCCCGGACACCCAGACCGGGCTCCGCGGCTACCCGGCCGCCATGCTCCCGTGGCTCCGGTCCGTCCGCGGCGACCGGTACGAGTACGAGCTGAACCTGTTGCTGGAAGCGAAGAATGCCGGCTACTCCATCCAGTCCCTGGACATTGCCACCGTGTACCTGGACCACAACGCCGGTTCCCACTTCCGCCCGCTGGCAGACTCCGTGCGCATCTATGCCCCGCTCCTGAAGTTCCTCGGCTCGTCCTTCGCGGCGTTCCTGGTGGACACCACGGTGTTCTTGCTGCTGACGGTGCTGGTGGATTCGCTGCTCCTGGCCGTACTGGGAGCCCGGGCGGTAAGTTCCGCGGTGAACTTCCTGGTGAACCGCCATGTGGTGTTCGAACACGGCAGGCAACGCCCGTCCCGGTCCGCGGGGCTCAGCTATTTCACCCTGGTGGCGGTTCTCCTCGCGGCCAACGTCGCAGTTATCTGGGCCCTTGAAGCCATTGCCGTACCGGCCCTCGCGGCCAAGATCCTGGCCGAAATCATGCTGCTCGCCATCAGCTTCTCGGTGCAGCAGCGCTGGCTATTCGCCCGGAAACAAGCCCGGCAACCCGGCGTAGAACCCGCACGCGAAGAGGCCGGAAAAGCTTCCGGCAAACCCCCGTCCGAAGCTCATATATCCGGCTAGGTTCCGTCACAGCACCTGCACAGTATCGCCGGGCATCGTAAGAAACAGCCCACCGAAAAACATTCCGGAGAATCCCATGAACCTCATTTTCATCCTCGCCGACCTGGCAGCCATCAGCATCCTCACCTTCGCCCTCTACCTCCGCCGCCACCGCCGGCGCGACCTGGTGGTCTCCTACCTCGGCATGAACGTGGGGGTCCTGGCCGTCGCCACCGCACTGTCAGGTTCTGCGGCCGGCCTGGGTCTGGGGCTGGGACTGTTCGGCGTCCTGTCCATCATCAGGCTCCGCTCCACCGAACTGGCCCAGCACGAGGTGGCCTACTACTTCTCGGCGCTGGCGTTGGGGCTGATCGCCGGGCTCGGCATCGAACCGCTCTGGCTGACCGTTTCGCTGATGGCCCTGATCCTGCTGGTGATGTTCGTGGGTGACCACCCCAAGGTCCTGCCGGCGCACCGCCACCAGACGGTCATTTTGGACCGGGCCATAGCCGAAGACGGCGAGCTGTACGCCCGGCTGGAGGAAGTGCTGCACGGCAAGGTCCACTCCGCCACCATCCAGCAGCTGGACCTGGTCAATGACAAGACCATCGTGGACGTCCGCTACGCCTACTCCCCCGCCGCATACGCCGCCCCTTCCGTCCCGGGAACCATCCCGGGAATTACGACGACGGCGCCCGCCACAGCAGGCACCATCCCCGCCGCGGAGTACATCCCCAGCCCGGAGCAGCTTCCCGGCCACGTCCAGGCAGGCGTGCGATGAACCCCGCGGGCGCCGCCGTCGGGAATCTCCATCTCTTCCCCTCCGTGGGACTGGACGAACTGAACGCGGAGGCCGCACTCCAGACCCGCGTGGACCGGAAGTACGTGCTGGCCACCGGGACCGCACGGCACCTGCTGGCCACCTTCGGGGCGGACATGCGGGTCCTGGAAATGGACGGAGCCCGCCGCTTCGCCTACGATTCCGTCTATTTCGACACCGCGGCCCTAGACAGTTACCTGCTGGCAGCCCACGGCCGGCGCCGCCGCTACAAGATCCGCACGCGGACCTACGTGGACAGCGCCATCAGCTTCCTGGAGGTCAAGACCGAAGGCGCCCGGGAAGCCACCGTCAAGGAACGCATTCCGTACTTGCCCGAAGACCGTTCGCGGCTGACGCCCGAGGGGCTGGACTACGTCCGGGAGACCCTGGCCGCCGCGGTGGGGTCAGTCCCCGCCGGAACCCTGGAACCCGTCCTCGAAACCCGGTACCAGCGCACCACCTTCTTCCTCCAGGAATCCGGCAGCCGCGCCACCATCGATACCGGCGTGACGTGGCAGCGGCCGGGCCGGGAACCGTGGGTCCTGGACGATGCCGTCATCCTCGAAACCAAATCCGGTTCCACCGCCGGGCCGCTGGACCGGCACCTGTGGGCGGCGGGCGTCAGGCCGTCCCGGATCTCCAAGTTCGCCACCGGGATGGCCGCCCTCCGGCCCGAGCTTCCCGCCAACCGCTGGAACCGCACGCTGTCCCGCAGCCTCCCCCTTCGTCCAGCCGCCTGACGGGCCCTTTCGGCCAACTCCTTATTCGTAACCACCCGCTCTCCCCCACCCAAGGACACTCCATGAAAAGCCTCCGCACTTACCTTTCCGTTGCCGCCATGGCAGCCGCTATCGGCCTGGCCGGCTGCTCCGTAGCGGGCACGTCCCCCACCGGCGTCACCGGTTCCTCCAGTACCGGCTCCTCCAGCTCGGTCTCCTCCAGCTCGACCGGAACCACCAATGCAGTGTCTCTGGACACGCTTGCCCAGGACACCCACTTCGACGGCGATGACCTCACCTGGGATGCCGCCTCCGAGGTAGCCGTGACCCTCGCGGACGGTGCCAGTTCCGTGGCTTCCGGGTCCGCGTCCGGGGTCACGGTGGAGGGCGACACTGTCACCATCAGCGCAGCGGGCACCTACCGCCTCAGCGGGTCGCTCACCGACGGCAAGATCGTGGTGGCAGCAGGCGAAGAGGATACCGTCCGCATCATCCTGGACGGCGCCACCCTGGCCAACTCCACGGGATCCCCCTTCGTGGTGGAAAGCGCGGACGAGGCCATCGTCTACCTGGCGGACGGCACCACCAACTCGATCAGCGACGCCGCCACCTACGCGGACCAGGGAACGGACGCCCCCAACGCCGCCCTCTACTCCAAAGCGGACCTCACTATCGCCGGTCCGGGCACCCTGGCCGTGGACGGCAACTACAACGACGGCATCTCCAGTAAGGACGGGCTGGTCCTGGCCGGCGGCACCGTGACGGTGGACGCGGCAGACGACGGCATCGTGGGCAAGGACTACGCGGTGCTGCTGGACGGCGCCTACCAGGTCACCGCGGCCGATGACGGCTTCAAGTCCGACAACGAGGAGGACGAGGGCCGCGGCTGGGTCCTGGTCAATGGCGGCACTCTGGCCGTGACGGCCGGCGACGACGGCGTCAAGGCCTTCAACACCCTCACCATCGCCGCCGGCGACACCACCGTCAAGGAATCCGAGGAGGGCCTGGAGGCCCAGCACATCGTGGTGTCCGGCGGAACCGCCAACATCACCTCCAACGACGACGGCGTGAACGCCTCGGGCGGCGGCAGCACGGCCTCCGCCGGTGCAGGAGCAGGAGCAGGCGGCAGCATGGGCGGCGGCAGCATGGAGGTGGGCGACTACACCGTGGACATCAGCGGCGGCCTGCTGACCATCAATGCGCAGGGCGACGGCCTCGACTCCAACGGCAACGCCACCATTTCCGGCGGCACCGTGGTGGTGAACGGTCCCACGAACGACGGGAACGGTGCCCTCGACGTCAACGGCGAACTCGCCGTGACCGGCGGAACCGTAGCCGCTGCCGGCAGCGCGGGCATGGCGGTCACTCCCGGGGCGTCCTCCACCCAGTCCGGCGTGCAGGTGACGCTCGGCTCGTCCGTCCCGGCCGGCACCGTCATCCAGATCGCCGACCCGTCCGGAACCGTGGTGGCAGCGTTCGTCACCACCAAGGCCGCTGCCTCGCTGGTCTTCTCCTCAGCGGCAATCACCGCGGGCACCGAATACACGGTCTACACCGGGGGCACGGCAACGGTGAGTGCGGGCCTGGGTGAGGGCTCGCTCGACGGCGCCACTCAGGTTGATACCGTCACCGCCGGCGAGTACACGGCGGAGCAGGGCCCCGGCGGCGGAGGCGGCGGCTTCCGCCGGTAGCCCCCGGTTCACTTCCCCACCATGGCGCATCCGATCCTGCTCATCCGGCGACGGCGGTTTCCCGCCGTCGCCGGATGTTTTTAACGCAGCTGGCCAGTCAGCCCTGCTTGGCCAGGAAGCCGAGCAGGGCTTCGTTGACCTCCGCGGCGTGGGTCAGGAGCAGGCCATGCGGCGCCCCTTCGATTTCCACGTACTCCGCTTCCGGCAGTGCCTTGGCGAACAGCCGCCCGGTGGAGTCGATGGGGAGGATGTTGTCCGCGGTGCCGTGCACGATCAGCGCAGGAACGTCGATCTTGGGAATGTCCTGGCGGAAGTCCGTAATCCAGGTGGCCTGCGCGGCCAGGGACGCGGTGGCACCGGAGCCTGCGGCCACGTTCCAGCTGGCGGTGACGGCCTCCTGGCTGAGGCGGGGTGTGCCCAGGAACGAGTCCGAGTTGTAGAAGTTCTTGAAGAACTCGGTGAAGAACGCATACCGGTCCGCGGTGACGGCTTCCTCAAGCCCGTCGAAGACCTCCTGCGGCACACCGCCGGGGTTGTCATCGGTCTTGAGCAGGAACGGTTCCAGGGACCCCAGGAAGGCTGCCTTGGCAATGCGCTCCGAACCATAGGTGCCCAGGTAGCGTGCCACCTCGCCCGTGCCCATGGAGAACCCCACAAGGACGGTGTTGCTGAGGTCCAGCGTGGTCAGCAGGGTATTGAGGTCCGCCGCGAACGTGTCGTAGTCGTAGCCTTCGGTGGTCTTGCTGGACTTCCCGAAGCCGCGCCGGTCGTAGGTGATCACCCGGTAGCCGGCAGCCAGGAGGGCCGTGGCCTGCCGTTCCCAGGACGCACCGTCCAGTGGGTAGCCGTGGATCAGCACCACCGGCTGGCCGGAGCCGTGATCCTCGTAGTAGAGCTCGATGTCGGTGCTGTTTTCAGTTCCAACGGTAATGAAAGCCATCGCGGCGAATTCCTTTCGAGACTTATCGGAGCAGGCAGGCGGCATGCCAATACCTGCGCAGTCCCTACTCTAGGACCGGTCCGGCCGTTCTCCTGCAGCCGCGGGGCGGCCCTGTCCGCCTACTGGGACGGCTGTGGCAGCTCACAGGTGATCTGCGGATTGACGCCCATGTAGTTCAGCGGCCCTGCGACGATGGTCACCGCGACGGTGCCTGCTTCTGCGCAGGACCCGGGGGCTCCGCCGAAATAGCCCCGCTGCCAG
>Ga0160459_100788_pt1 | contig 10390 bp, 10 predicted proteins | sample HID1973K_E6MG_FD_108208 | JGI IMG/M metagenome (GOLD analysis project Ga0160459, IMG submission 108208) | Enriched mosquito-associated microbial communities from UW Madison campus, WI, USA - HID1973K_E6 MG | ecosystem: Host-associated > Arthropoda: Insects > Digestive system > Unclassified ... | reverse complement strand
TGCTGTTCATGGCCGGTGAATATATCGCCATCTACCTGATGTGCGCGCTGCTTTCGCTGCTGTTCTTCGGCGGCTGGCTGTCGCCCGTGCCGTTCATCGCCGACGGCTGGTGGTGGATGGTCATCAAGATGTGGTTCTGGTTCTACATGTTCGCCATGGTCAAGGCGATCGTGCCGCGCTACCGCTACGACCAACTGATGCGGATCGGCTGGAAAGTGTTCCTGCCCCTGTCGCTGGGCTGGGTCGTGCTGGTCGCCATCCTCGCCCGCTACGAAGTGCTGGGCGGTTTCTGGGCCCGCTTCGCGATTGGAGGATAAGCCATGTATTCCAACAAGCTAGCCGAGGCATTCGCCAAAGCCAGTGAGACCGACAAGATCGAACTGGCCCATTTCCTCGCCAACAATCTCGACACGGCGGAACATGCGAAGGACGGCGCGCGGGTGCGCGAATATGTCGCCGCATTCGACCGCTTCGCGGCACCCAGGGAAGGGGAGCGTTTCTGATGGCCTTCGATTTCGCGCGGGCGACCAAATATTTCCTGATGTGGGATTTCATCAAGGGCTTCGGCCTCGGGATGCGCTATTTCGTCTCGCCCAAGCCGACGCTGAACTACCCGCATGAGAAAGGCCCGCTGTCGCCGCGCTTCCGGGGCGAGCACGCGCTGCGCCGCTATCCGAACGGCGAGGAACGCTGCATCGCCTGCAAACTCTGCGAGGCGGTCTGCCCGGCCCAGGCCATCACCATCGACGCCGAACCGCGCGAGGACGGCTCGCGCCGCACCACGCGCTACGACATCGACATGACGAAATGCATCTATTGCGGCTTCTGCCAGGAAGCCTGCCCGGTTGATGCCATCGTCGAGGGGCCGAATTTCGAATACGCGACCGAAACCCGCGAAGAGCTTTTCTATGACAAGGAAAAGCTGCTGGCCAATGGCGAGCGCTGGGAATCCGAGATCGCGCGCAACCTGCAACTGGATGCGCCCTACAGATGAGCGACGCGTTCACCAAGCTTTTCGCGCAGATGCTGGCCTCCGGTCAGGAGATGGCCCGTGCGTGGAACCCCGCGCTCGAGCATTTCGACATGCGCGGGATGGAAAAGCTGGTGCCCGTGATGCCGGCCGACATGCTTGAGATGTGGTTCGGCAAGACTTTCAACCGCGAGGGGCTGGACGCCAAGACGCGTCTGCTTCTCACCATCGGCGCGATCACCGTTCAGGGCGCGCTGGCCGAGCCGCAGCTTCGCCTGACAATCCGTCAGGCGCTTGCGGCCGGCGCCACCAAACGCGAGATCGCCGAGACGATCTACCAGATGAGCATGTTCGGCGGGCTGCCTGCGATGCAGAAGGCGCTCGAGATCGCCCAGAGCGTCTATGCCGAGGAGGACGAGAAATGATGATCTTCGCTTTCTACCTGTTTGCGATCACCCTCTGCGTGGCAGGTTTCGGGGTCGTGATCGCCCGCAACCCGGTCCATTCGGTGTTGTGGCTGATCCTGGCCTTCCTGTCCGCCTCGGGCCTCTTCGTCATTCAGGGCGCGGAATTCGTCGCGATGCTGCTGATCGTCGTCTATGTGGGCGCGGTCGCGGTTCTGTTCCTGTTCGTCGTGATGATGCTCGACGTCGACTTCGCCGAACTCAAGGGCGAGCTGGCGCGATCGTTGCCGCTGGCGCTGATGATCGCGCTCGTGCTGCTGGCGCAGCTTGGCATCGCCTTCTCGGGCTGGGCGCCCTCCGAAGCGGCCGAGGGCCTGCGCGCGGCGCCCATCGTCGATACGGTGCACAACACCCAGGGCCTCGGCCTCGTCATCTATGACCGCTACCTGCTCAACTTCCAGATCGCGGGCCTGATCCTGCTGGTTGCGATGATCGGGGCGATCCTGCTGACCATGCGCCACCGCCGCGGCATCAAGCGCCAGAACGTGCTGGAGCAGATGTGGCGCGACCCGGCCAAGACCATGGAACTGAAAGACGTGAAGCCGGGGCAAGGGCTGTAAGCCCGCCCGACCGGCAACCGAAAGCCAACACGGGGCCGCCGACCGGGCGACCCATCCAGCGAACGGATATTCAACGGGTGTGCGACCCGGAGGGACCAGGAAGATGATCGGATTGACACATTATCTTGTCGTGGGGGCGATACTATTCGTCACCGGCATTTTCGGGATCTTCGTTAACCGAAAGAACGTCATCATCATCCTGATGTCGATCGAACTGATGCTGCTGGCGGTGAACATCAATTTCGTCGCCTTCTCGGCGCATCTGGGCGATCTGGCGGGGCAGGTCTTTACCATGTTCATCCTGACGGTCGCCGCCGCCGAGGCCGCCATCGGCCTTGCCATCCTCGTCGTCTTCTTCCGCAACCGCGGCACCATCGCGGTGGAAGACGTGAACGTGATGAAGGGTTAAGACGGCATGGAAAAGATCGTCCTCTTCGCGCCCCTTCTGGGTTCGCTCATCGCCGGCTTCGGCTGGCGCGTGATCGGCGAGAAAGCCGCGCAATACCTGACCACCGGCATCCTGTTCCTGTGCTGCCTGCTCAGCTGGATCCTGTTCCTCGGCTTCGACGGCGTTCCGCGCCACATCCCGGTCATGGACTGGGTGGTGTCGGGCGATTTCGTCTCGGAATGGTCGATCCGATTGGACCGGCTGACCGCGATCATGCTGATCGTGGTCACGACCGTCTCGGCGCTCGTTCACCTCTACTCGGTGGGCTACATGGCCCATGACGAGAACTGGGAGCATGGCGAGCATTACAAGGCGCGCTTCTTCGCCTATCTCTCGTTCTTCACCTTCGCCATGCTGATGCTGGTGACGGCGGACAACCTGCTGCAGATGTTCTTCGGCTGGGAGGGCGTCGGTGTCGCCTCCTATCTGCTGATCGGCTTCTACTACAAGAAAGCCAGCGCCAATGCCGCTGCGATGAAGGCCTTCATCGTCAACCGCGTCGGCGACTTCGGCTTCCTGCTGGGCATCTTCGGCCTTTACTGGCTGACCGGCACGATCGGGTTCGACGCGATCTTCGCGCAGGTGCCGCAGATCGCGCAGACCCAGATGCATTTCCTGTGGACCGACTGGAACGCCGCGAACCTGCTGGGCTTCCTGCTGTTCGTGGGCGCGATGGGCAAGTCGGCGCAGCTTTTCCTGCACACCTGGCTGCCGGACGCGATGGAAGGCCCGACCCCGGTTTCGGCCCTGATCCACGCCGCGACCATGGTGACGGCCGGCGTCTTTCTGGTCTGCCGCATGTCGCCGCTTTACGAATTTGCCCCCGACGCCAAGAACTTCATCGTTATCGTCGGCGCGACCACCGCCTTCTTCGCCGCGACCGTCGGTCTGGTGCAGAACGACATCAAGCGCGTCATCGCCTATTCGACCTGTTCGCAGCTTGGCTACATGTTCGTGGCGGCGGGCGTCGGCGTCTATTCGGCGGCGATGTTCCACCTGCTGACCCACGCCTTCTTCAAGGCGATGCTGTTCCTCGGCGCCGGTTCGGTCATCCACGCGATGCATCACGAACAGGACATGCGGAACTATGGCAACCTCAGGAAGAAGATCCCGCTGACCTATTGGGCGATGATGATCGGCACCTTCGCCATCACCGGCGTCGGCATCCCGCTGACCCATATCGGCTTCGCGGGCTTCCTGTCGAAAGACGCGATCATCGAAAGCGCCTGGGCGGGCAACACCTATGCCTTCTGGATGCTGGTCATCGCGGCCTGCTTCACCAGCTTCTATTCGTGGCGGCTGATCTTCCTGACCTTCTACGGGAAGGAACGCGGCGATCATCATGCGCATGAACATGCCCATGAAAGCCCCGCCGTCATGACCGTTCCGCTGGGCGTCCTCGCGATCGGCGCGATCTTCTCGGGCATGATCTGGTTCGGCCCCTTCTTCGGCGACCACCACAAGGTGACGAGCTTCTTCCATATGCCCACGCATGAGGCGAGCGCCGAGGGCGAGGCTGCTGCCACTGAGCATGGCGCGGCCCCGGTCGAGCATGTCGCGGCCGATACCGCTGCCGAAGGCGAAGCCGCGACGGCCGAGCATGCAACCGAAGGCGAACATGCCGAGGTTGCCGCCCCGGTCGGTGGCGCGATCTACATGGGCGCTGACAATCACATCATGGACGAGGCACACCACGCACCCGCCTGGGTCAAGGTTTCGCCCTTCATCGCGATGCTGATCGGTCTGTTCACCGCGTGGATCTTCTATATCCGCAGCCCGGAAATTCCGGGGAAACTGGCAAGGGCCCAGCCCGCGCTTTACCAGTTCCTGCTGAACAAATGGTATTTCGACGAAATCTACAACTTCATCATCGTCCGCCCGGCGCTGTGCCTTGGTCGCATCCTTTGGAAAAAGGGCGACGGCGCGATCATCGACGGGACGATCAACGGGGTTGCCATGGGGATCATCCCGCGCCTGACGCGCGCGGCGGTCCGGGTGCAATCGGGCTATCTGTTCCACTATGCCTTCGCGATGGTCGTCGGCATCGTGGGTCTCTTGATCTGGGTGATGATGCGGGGCGCGCACTGATATGACGAACCTTCTTTCCATCATCACCTTCCTGCCCATCGTCGCGGCGGGGATCATGGCCCTGTTCCTGCGCGGTCAGGACGAGGCGGCGGCGCGCAACGCCAAATGGCTTGCGCTGCTGGCCACCACGGCCACCTTCCTGATCTCGCTTGTCGTCCTTTTCGGCTTCGATCCGCAGAATACCGGCTTCCAGTTCGTCGAGGACAAGGCCTGGATCATGGGCCTGCGCTACAAGATGGGCGTGGACGGGATCTCGGTCCTGTTCGTGCTGCTGACCACCTTCATGATGCCGCTGACGATCCTTTCGACCTGGACGGTCGAAACGAAGGTCAAGGAATACATGATCGCCTTCCTCGTCCTCGAGGGGCTGATGATCGGCGTGTTCACCGCGCTGGACCTCGTCCTCTTCTACCTGTTCTTCGAGGCGGGCCTGATCCCGATGTTCCTGATCATCGGCATCTGGGGCGGCAAGGACCGCATCTATGCGGCCTTCAAGTTCTTCCTCTATACCTTCCTCGGCTCGGTGCTGATGCTGGTCGCGATGATCGCCATGTATCGCATGGCGGGCACCACCGACATTCCGACGCTGCTGACCTTCGACTTCCCGCATGAGACCTATCGCCTGCTGGGCATGACGGTTGTTGGCGGCACGCAGACGCTGCTGTTCCTCGCCTTCTTCGCCAGCTTTGCGGTCAAGATGCCGATGTGGCCGGTCCATACCTGGCTGCCCGACGCGCACGTTCAGGCCCCGACCGCCGGTTCGGTCCTGCTGGCCGCGGTCCTCCTGAAGATGGGCGGCTACGGCTTCCTGCGCTTCTCGATCCCGATGTTCCCGGTCGCCTCGGACATCCTGCAACCGCTGGTCTTCTGGATGTCGGCAATCGCGATCGTCTACACCTCGCTGGTGGCGCTGGCGCAGTCGGACATGAAGAAGGTCATCGCCTATTCGTCCGTCGCGCATATGGGCTATGTCACCATGGGCATCTTCGCCGCCAATCAGGTCGGCGTCGATGGCGCGATCTTCCAGATGCTGTCGCACGGCTTCATCTCGGGCGCGCTGTTCCTTTGCGTCGGCGTGATCTACGACCGGATGCACACGCGTGAGATCGACGCCTATGGCGGTCTGGTGAACCGGATGCCGAAATACGCGATGATCTTCATGTTCTTCACCATGGCGAATGTGGGCCTGCCCGGCACCTCGGGCTTCGTGGGCGAGTTCCTGACCCTGCTCGGCGTCTTCCGGGTCAACACCTGGGTCGCGCTGGTCGCCGCTTCGGGGGTGATCTTCTCGGCCGCCTATGCGCTCTGGCTCTATCGCCGCGTGACGCTGGGCCAGCTGATCAAGGAAAGCCTGAAGTCGATCACCGACATGACCCCGCGCGAGCGTTGGATCTTCGTGCCCCTGATCGCGATGACGCTGATCCTGGGCGTCTATCCGCGCCTCGTGACCGATGTGACCGGCCCGGCTGTCGCCGCGCTGATCAATGACTACAACCAGGCCCAGCCGGTGGTGGAAACCGCCGCGGCTGCGACAAGCCACTAGGGGGCGGACATGACCTCGCTCGATTTCACGACCATTCTGCCCGAGGCGCTGCTGGCAGCCTATGCGCTGGCCGCCCTCATGGTCGGGGCCTATTTCGGTAAGGACGGCATCGCCCGGACGCTGCTTTGGTCCACGGTTGCGGCCTTCCTTGTCGTCGCGGCGATGATCGGCCTTGGCAACCGCACCGACGGGACGGCCTTCTACGGCATGTTCATCGATGACGGCTTCTCGCGCTTTGCCAAGGTGGTGATGCTGGTCGCCGCCGCCGCCGTCCTGGGGATGAGCGTCGACTATCTCGATCGCCGCCGGATGCTGCGGTTCGAGTTTCCGATCCTCGTCACGCTTTCGGTCATCGGCATGATGCTGATGGTCTCGGCGGGGGACCTGCTGACGCTCTACATGGGGCTCGAGCTTCAGTCGCTCTCGCTTTATGTGATCGCCGCCATCCGCCGCGATTCCGCACGTTCGTCCGAGGCTGGCCTGAAATATTTCGTGCTGGGCTCGCTCAGCTCGGGCCTGCTGCTTTACGGCGCCTCGCTGGTCTACGGCTTTGCCGGGACGACCAGCTTCGCGGGCATCATCACGACGATGCAGGGGGGCGAGCTGTCGCTCGGCGTTCTCTTCGGCCTCGTCTTCATGCTGGTCGGGTTGTCCTTCAAGGTCTCGGCCGTGCCGTTCCACATGTGGACCCCGGACGTCTACGAAGGCTCGCCGACGCCGGTGACCGCCTTCTTCGCCACTGCGCCCAAGGTCGCGGCCATGGCGCTGATCGCGCGGCTGGTCTTCAACGCCTTCGGCCAGGTCATCGACGACTGGAGCCAGATCATCGCGGCCCTCGCGGTCATGTCGATGTTCCTCGGTTCGATCGCGGGTATCGGCCAGACCAACGTCAAGCGGCTGATGGCCTATTCCTCGATCGCGCATATGGGCTTTGCGCTGGTGGGCCTCGCCGCCGGTTCGGCGGTCGGCGTGCAGGCGATGCTGATCTACATGACGATCTATGCGGTCATGAACGTCGGCACCTTCGCCTTCATCCTGTCGCTGGAGCGTGACGGGGTGCCTGTCACCGACCTCGCCTCGCTGAACCGCTTCGCGTGGAGCGAGCCGACCAAGGGCCTTGCCGTGCTGGTGCTGATGTTCAGCCTTGCCGGTGTCCCGCCGACCCTTGGCTTCTTCGCCAAGTTCGGGGTGCTGAATGCGGCGGTCGATGCCGGGATGGGCTGGCTTGCGGTGCTGGGCGTGATCGCCTCGGTCATCGGCGCGTTCTATTACCTGCGCATCGTCTACTACATGTATTTCGGCGTCGAGAATGATGGCGTGACCAGCCGGATGGGTCCGGTCCAGTATCTGGCCCTGATGATCCCGGCCGCCGCGATGCTGTTTGGCGCGGTCAACATGCTGGGTGTCGATACCGCCGCCGGGCGTGCCGCCGAGACGCTGGTGGCCCCGGCCACCGCCGGAACGGCCGCGCCCGAGGCCGTCCTGCCGGCCGAGCCCGATCGCGTTGAGTGATCGCTGGCCCGAAGGGGTGGGCCGGCATGTGCTGGCCCGCACCGACAGCACCAATGCCGAGGCGATGCGCCTTGCCCCCTCGCTGAGCGGGTCGGCATGGATCATGACGCATGAGCAGGTGGCCGGTCGTGGCCGCCGTGGGCGCGAATGGGTGATGCCGGCGGGAAATTTCGCCGGCACGCTGGTTCTCAGACCCAAGGGCGGCCCCGAGGCCGCGGCCCAGCTTTCCTTTGTCGCCGCCCTCGCGCTTTATGACGCGCTGAGCGATGCCTGCGGACCTGCCGCGCGGCTCGCGATCAAATGGCCGAATGACGTCCTGCTGAATGGCGGCAAGATCGCCGGCATCCTGCTGGAAAGCATCGGATCGGGCCGCGAGGTCGGGGCGGTCGCGATCGGCATCGGCGTCAACCTTGCGGCGGCCCCCTCTGGCGACGCCGTCGAGGCGCGGGCCGTGCCCCCGGTTTCGCTGCGCGAGGAGACCGGCTTCATCGTCGGGGCCGAGGAGTTTCTGGATCTGCTGGCCCCGGCCTTCGCCCGCTGGCTGGCGCAATTCGAGACCTATGGCTTCCAGCCGATCCGCACCGCATGGCTTGCCCGTGCCGCGAAGTTGGGCCAGCCGATCATCGCCCGCACCGGGCGCGATGAGACGCAGGGCGTCTTCGACGGCATCGACGAAACCGGCGCATTGGTGCTGACCACCCCGTCCGGTCGGCGGACCCTGCCTGCCGCCGACGTCTTTTTCGGAGGTTGAGCGATGCTGCTCTGCATCGACACCGGCAACACGAATACCGTCTTCTCGGTCTGGAACGGCGAACGCTTCCTCGCGCTGTGGCGGATCTCGACCGATCATCGCCGCACGGCGGATGAATATTTCGTCTGGCTCTCGACGCTGATGTCGGTCCAGAAGTTCGAGTTGGACATCACCGACTGCATCATCAGCGCGACCGCGCCGCGCGTGGTCTTCAATCTGCGCGTGCTCTGCAACCGCTATTTCGACACCCGCCCGCTGGTGGTCGGCAAGCCCGACTGCCTGCTGCCGGTCGCGCCGCGCGTCGATCAGGGCACGACCGTCGGTCCCGACCGGCTGGTGAACACCGTCGGCGCCTTCGACCGTCACGGCCCTGACCTGATCGTCGTCGATTTCGGCACCGCGACCACGTTCGACGTGGTGGATACGGACGGCGCGTATGTAGGGGGCGTGATCTCTCCGGGCGTGAACCTGTCGCTCGAGGCGCTGCATATGGGCGCGGCGAGCCTTCCGCATGTCGACGTGACGATGCCCGCAAAGGTCATCGGGACCAATACGGTCGCCTGTCTGCAATCGGGGATCTTCTGGGGCTATATCGGCCTTGTTCAGGGCATCGTCGAGAAGATCCGGCAGGAGCGCGCCCGCTCGATGAAGGTGATCGCGACAGGCGGGCTTGCGCCCCTGTTCGATCAGGGGTTTGATCTTTTCGACGCGATCGAGGATGACCTGACGATGCATGGTCTGCGCCTGATCCATGATTTCAACAAGGAGATGGCACATGGCTGAGCGCCTGATATATCTGCCGCTGGGCGGCGCGGGCGAAATCGGCATGAACGCCTATGTCTACGGCTATGGCGAGCCGGGACGCGAGCGGCTGATCGTCGTCGATCTGGGCGTGACCTTCGGCGACATGGAAAGCTCGCCGGGGATCGACCTGATCATGGCCGATGTCGCCTGGCTCGAGGAGAACCGCGACCGGATCGAGGCGATCTACATCACCCATGCGCATGAAGATCATGTCGGCGCCCTTGGGCTGCTCTGGGGCCGGATCAAGAAGCCGATCCATTGCCGCCGCTTCACCGGCGCCATCGCGCGGCTGAAGATGGAGGAGATGGGCCAGCCGGTCGATCAGATCCACATCCACGCGCCCCGGCCCGAGGTCGTGACCACCGGCCCGTTCCAGGTGCAGTTCGTGCCGGTCAGCCACTCGATCCCCGAAAGCTCGGCGCTGATCATCGACACGCCGGCGGGGCGGATCGTTCATACCGGCGACTTCAAGCTGGACGGAACCCCGGTCGTGGGCGAGCCCTTCGACCCGATCATGTGGCACGAGATCGCCAAGGAGGGCGAGGGGGTCAAGCTTCTGACCTGCGATTCAACCAACATCTTCTCGCCCCATCCCGGCCGGTCCGAGGCGCTGCTGGCGAACCCGATCCTCGATTTCGTCATGTCGCAGCGCGAGTTGGTGGTCGCCACCACCTTCGCCAGCAACATCGCCCGCCTCAGGACGCTGGCCGAGGCCGGGGTGGCTGCGGGCCGCAAGATCTGCCTGCTGGGCCGGGCCATGCGCCGCATGGTCACGGTCGGGATCGAGACCGGCATCCTCGACCGCTTCCCGCCGGTGATCAGCCCCGAGGAAGCCTCGGACCTGCCCCGCGAAAAGGTGATGCTGATCGTCACCGGCAGCCAGGGCGAGCGGCGCGCCGCCAGCGCGCAACTGTCGCGCGGTCGCTATCTGGGGATCGAGCTGAAGGAGGGGGACAGCTTCCTCTTCAGTTCGCGCACCATTCCGGGGAACGAACGCGGCGTAATCCGCATCCAGAACCAGCTGAGCGAGCTGGGCGTCGACCTCTACGACGCCGAGGACGGCACCTACCACGTCTCGGGCCATGCCAACCGCCCCGACATCGAGGCCGTGCATGACCTGCTGAAACCGCAGATCGTGATCCCGATGCATGGCGAGCATATGCACTTGCGCGAGCATGCGAAACTGGCGGCGGCGCGCGGGATCGCCTCGATCGTCGCGACCAATGGCACCATGGTCGATGTGTCCGGCC
>Ga0160459_100786_pt1 | contig 10420 bp, 9 predicted proteins | sample HID1973K_E6MG_FD_108208 | JGI IMG/M metagenome (GOLD analysis project Ga0160459, IMG submission 108208) | Enriched mosquito-associated microbial communities from UW Madison campus, WI, USA - HID1973K_E6 MG | ecosystem: Host-associated > Arthropoda: Insects > Digestive system > Unclassified ... | reverse complement strand
TACACGCCGGGCGCGAAGCTGCCGTTCGTCGACAAATTCGCCCAGCCCGAAGCGGCCGCGGCGCCCGACGCGCAGACGCTTCCCGTGCCGCGTCTCGAATCCGATCCGAACGAGGCCGCGCGCGTCTCGACGCGCTTCGATCTCGACACGCGCGCGCCGCTCGTCGTGTTTTGCCCCGGCGCGGAGTACGGCCCGGCCAAGCGCTGGCCGCCGGAGCATTTTGCGTCGCTCGCGCAGTTCATCGCGCAGTCGTTCCCGTATGCGCGCATCATCGCGCTCGGCTCGAAGAAGGACGCGCCGATCGCGCAGGCCATCGCGGAGCGCGCGCCGATGGTCCGCAACCTGTGCGGCCAGACCTCGCTCGGCGAAGCGTGCGCGCTCATTTCTCGGGCAAGCGCGGTCGTCACCAACGATTCCGGCCTGATGCACGTCGCGGCCGCGTCGCGCCGGCCGCTCGTCGCGGTCTACGGCTCGACCGATCCGCGCCACACGCCGCCCTTGTCCGATCTCGCAAAGGTACAATGGCTGCATCTTGAATGCAGTCCGTGCTTTGCCCGCGAGTGTCCGCTCGGTCATCTGAACTGCCTTCGCGAACTCTCGGCCGAACAGGTCTTCGGCGATTTGCGCGGGATGCTGCTCGCGCATCGCTGATGTTGCGCTCACGCGTCGAAAACGCGTGAGCATATCGACGGTTTCGAGCCGTGTGTGCGGGTGCGGACACGCGAATGTCTCCGAACGGGGGCATGCTTTGACCAATGACCGATGCAGCGCGCCGTACCATCGCCCCGCCTGGAAGCGGCCTGGCGCGGCGCCGAGCACCGAATGCCAGAGACCCACGAGCCATGCCACGTTTCGCCCGCCTCTTCGAAGCCGCCGCCGATACTCTCAATGCTTACTATCAGGCAGTCGCGGACAGCAGCATCGACAGTGTGATGTCGCTGTGGATCGACGAGGAGTTCGCTACCTGCGTCTGCGCGGACGGCACGCATCTGCACGGGCTGGACAGCATCCGCGCCGGTCTCGGCAAGCAATTCGAAACGCAGCCCGTGACCATCGAGCCGCTCGATATCCGCGTGTACGACAGCCTGGGCACGGTCGTGTATGCGATCGCCGAGGCGCATCAGCCGGCCAAACCGGCGAGCACGCCGCGCATGATCTACACGACTTACGTGATGGTCCATGAGCGCGGCGAGTGGCGCATCGCGCATATTCACGCGAGCGAGATGCCGATGGAAACGGCAGGCCAGTTCGCAGCCAAGCTGCGTCACGGTCAGGGACCGCTGCACTGAAGCAGATTTGAAGAAGACGTCCGTCGGGGGGGGGCCATGAAGCGCGATCCGTTGATGAAACACGATTCGTCGTTCGTGGACAAAGCGCCCGCCGTGGCACTGAAGGCAACCGTGCGCGAGCTCGCGGTGCCGGGTTCGGAATGGCTCTACAACGCGCCGCGCTGGCTGCCGACGAGCCACGCGCAGACCATCGTTCCGGCGTTGTTCGGCCGCAAGCCTGTCGTGAATTACCGGCGCGAGCGCTGGAACACGCCGGACGGCGATTTCATCGATCTCGACTTTCTCGCGCACGATCCCGCCGATCCCAACCATCAACCGGCCGCGAACGCCCCGCTCTTCGTGCTGTTCCACGGCCTCGAAGGCAACTCCGACTCCCACTACGCCCGCACGATGATGGCCGCCGCCCGCGCGCGCGGCTGGCACGGCGTCGTGCCACATTTTCGCAGTTGCAGCGGGCCGCTCAATCTGCTGCCGCGTTTCTACCATCTCGCGGACAGCGCCGAAGCCGACTGGATTTTGCGGCGGCTCGCGAAAACGCATCGCGGGCCGATCGTCGCGGCGGGCGTGTCGCTCGGCGGCAATGTGCTCTTGCACTGGCTGTGCGAGCGCGGCAGCGATGCATCGATCGTCAGCGCGGCCGTGGCCATTTCCGCGCCGCTCGACGTCCACGCGGGCGGCCTCGCGATCTCGCAGGGCTTCGGGCTGGTCTATACGCGCAGCTTCCTGAAGTCGCTCAAGAAGAAAGCGTTCGCGAAGCTCGGCCAGTATCCCGGTCTGTATGATCGCAACGCCGTGCTCGCCGCGCGCACGCTGTATGAATTCGACAACGTCGTCACCGCGCCCCTGCACGGCTTTCGCGACACCAATCACTACTGGTCGACGGCGACCGTGCGCGCGCATCTGAAGCACATCGAAGTGCCGGCGCTCTTGCTGAACGCGCGCAACGACCCGTTCCTGCCCGAGTTCGCGCTGCCCTCGCTCGCCGAAGTATCGACGCGCGTGACGCTCGATCAGCCGAACCACGGCGGCCACGTCGGCTTCATGACGGGACCGTTCCCGGGCCGGATCGACTGGCTGTCGCTGCGCGTGTTCGGTTATCTGGAGAACTTCGTTTCGTGAACGATCATGGATGAAATCGTCAAGCAGGCGCTCGCCAAATGGCCCAACGTTCCGCATTGCACGGGCTGGCTGCTGCTCGACCGGCGCGGCCAGTGGCGCATGCGCGACGACGCGGCGCAAGCCGCCGGCGAACTGGGTGCGCCGATCCGGCATGAAGCGCTGCTCGGCTTCATCAACCGCAATTACGAAAGCGACGCCGACGGCCAGTGGTTCTTTCAGAACGGTCCGCAGCGCGTGTACGTGGAACTGGTCTACACGCCGTGGATCGTGCGCCTGCATGAGCTCGACGGCGCGTTGCGCCTGACCGATCAGGCCGGCGCGGCGTTCGAGCCCGCGCAGGCGTGGATCGACGACGAAGGCGGCATCCTGTTCGCCGATGCATCGACTACCCGCGTGGCCGCGCTGCACGACCACGATCTCGAACTGTTCGCGGATCACGCGTCGCTCGACGACGCCGGCAAGAGCGGCGTGTTCCATTGGCGCGAAGGCGTCGATCTGCCCGTGCAGCCGATCCCCCGCGCCGATGTCGCCACGCGCTTCGGCTTCGTCGCGAGTCCTGCCGCGCGCGCCGCGTCGCACGGCTGACTCAGCCGTTCCTCTCCAGCTCGCGCTCTTCCTTGTAGCGCGTCTCGAAATCGCGCAGGCGCGCGGCGATCGTCGAGAGTTCGTAAAAGCTCGCGCTCTTCACGTCGCGCGCTTCCTTCAGTTGCCGGATCGCCGACGGCCACGCGCCGTCCAGCGCGAACTTCTCGGCCATCGCCTGATGCTGTTGCAGCGGATCGTTGAGACCCGCGCTCGCCTGCGCGAGATAGAGCCACCAATCGGCGCGCGTCGGCTCGGCGCGCGTTTCGTGGCGTGCGAGCGTCTGCGCTTCCGCGAAACGGCGCGCGGAGAGCAGCGCCTGCAAATGCACGTCGATGGCCGCGTGCGATTCCGGCCAGCGCTTCTGCGCGATGTCCGCGAGGCGAATCGCGTCGTCGTTGCGGCCCGCGCGGCGCGCGATGTCGGCGGCGAGCACGTCCAGACTCGGCGTGCTGCGCAGCGTCGGCGGCGCGGGGGGCGGTTTTTTCGTCACCGAATTCGATGCCGACGCCGTTCGGCCCTCGACGTGAACCGCCGGCAGCGCGATGTCGCTGGCGGTGCGCGATGGGGTCGACTCGGATTGCGGCGCGTGGCCGAGGCTCAGCGGCGCGCGTGCATTGTTGAGCGGCGTGACGGTCATCGAGGCGTCGGCGTTGCGCAGCGATGGCTCGCCGCTCTTGCGTGGCGTCGCGGGCGGCGCGCTTGCGACGGTCTCCTTCGACGCGTGCACGCGATCTTCCTGCTGAACCTGCGCCGATGCCGCGGCCGCACTCGCCTCTTCGCCCTCGAACAGCTTGCGTGCCTTCGCGAGCGCATCGTTGGCCGCGGCGAAGTCGCCCATCAGCGATTGCGCGAGCGCGATGCCGTACCAGTTCGACGCCGGATTGAGCGCCGTCTGGTCCTCGATTTCCGATCTGAGCCGGCTCGCGACCTCGCGATAATCGCTCGCGTAATTCACCTGCAGAACGCGCGCGCGGGCGCGCACGAACGCATATTCCGCCGACTGACGCGGCTGCCGGTACGGCACGCGCCGCGCGCGGCCTTCCATATCGGCGATGCGATCGGTCGTGAGCGGATGCGTGCGAACGTAGGGCGGCACGCCGTTATCGGCCATCGTCGAGCGGTCGAGGCGTTCGAAGAACGCGACCATCGCGTAGGGATCGTAGCCGGCAGCCGTGAGCATCTGAAAACCGACGCGGTCGGCCTCGTGCTCGGCCGCGCGCGAGAAACGCAGTTGATTGTCGACGGCGAACGCCTGGCCGCCCATCGCGAGGCCCATGCCGAGGTCGCCGCTGTGCGCGAGCAGGCCCGCGAGCAGACCGGCGAGCATGCCGGCGAGCGCGGCGTAGCTGCTTTTTTCCTGCGTGCCGAGCATCCGCGCGATGTGTCGCTGGAGCACGTGACCCATTTCGTGGCCGATGACCGACGCCAGTTCCGACTCCGTCTGCGTCGCCGCGATCAACCCGGTGTTCACGCCGATGAAACCGCCCGGCATCGAGAACGCGTTGATTTGCGGATCGCGCACGGCGAAGAGGTCGAAATCGGGCCGATAGCCGCCGAGATACTGCACGGCTGCGGCGGCGGAAAGCTTCGATGAAATCGAGTCGAGGTAGTCGCGCAGCAGCCAGTCGTCGAGATAGTCGGGATCGGCGCGCACTTCGCGCATCATCCGCTCGCCGATTTTGCGTTCGGCTTGCGGCGTGAGCGAGCCGCCGGAGCCGTCGCCGAGTTCCGGAAGCTGCATCGACGCGAGCGGCGCGCGCAGGCCGGACATCGTGCCGGGGCGATTCGCGAAGCGGCTTTCGGCGCCGCCATAGACACCGAACACGCCTTCCGCGACGTTAGCGGGCAGTTCGCCGCCCGCGTTTTCCTGCGACGAGCGCAGTTGCGAGGCGGCAAGCGTGCCGGTCGAGCTTGCGGAGGGCGAGCTCGATTGCGCCAGCGCCGCGGGCGGCATGGCGAGGGTGACGCTTAGCAGGAAGACGAGCACACGGCTCGGACGTGTCGAATGCATGGCGCGAAACCGGCGCGGCGAACGATGTTCGGCTCGAAAACTTGAACGAGCTTATCGTATCAAGTGTTGCGCGTGGGACGTCGCGTGCCGGCCGTGCGTTGCCCCGGCCCGCGACGTTTCGCGAAAAATCGCGCGAATTCACGCTGGTATGATAGGCGCCCATTCGAAGGAGACGCTATGTCCGGACTCACCCATTTCGACGCCGCCGGCGAGGCGCACATGGTCGATGTCGGCGCGAAGAACGAAACGCGGCGAGTCGCCGTGGCGCGCGGCTCGATCGCGATGCTCGAAGGCACGCTCGCGCTGATCCGCGAAGGCCGCGCGAAAAAAGGCGACGTGCTCGGCGTCGCGCGCATCGCCGCGATTCAGGGCGCAAAGCGCACGGCCGATCTGATTCCGCTGTGTCATCCGCTGGCGCTGACGCGCGTCGCGGTGGATTTTTCGATCGATGAAACGCTGCCCGGCGTGCATTGCGAAGTGCGCGTGGAGACGGTCGGGCGCACGGGTGTGGAGATGGAAGCGCTGACCGCCGTGCAGGTCGGGTTGCTGACGATCTATGACATGTGCAAGGCGGTGGATCGGGGGATGACCATCACCAATGTGAAGGTCATGGAGAAGCATGGGGGGAAGTCGGGGGATTGGGTGGCGGAAGATCACGCATCGCCGGCACCCTGACCTCACTCCTCCTCATCATCGTCCGCGGACGGCGCCTGATCCGGCAACGGCACGCCATAGCGCTTCACCAGATCCGCCTTGAACGACGCCAGCGGCTTGCCCGCTTCGTCGGCCAGATCGTAGACGGCCAACAGCTGCTTCGGCCAGTCGTGCAGTTGCGTCGCGAAGATCTTGAGACGCGCCATCGTGTCGAGCGCCTCGTCGCGGTGCCCGGCGAGCGCCTGCAGCACCGCATATCGCCGCAACACGGTCTCGCCGGGTAACAGCGCGATCGCCTTCCGGTGCGCGGCCAGCTTCTCTTCGACGTTCTGCGCGTTGATCGGCAACAGCGTCGCCGCGCCGTATTCGCCCCACGCCGTGAACAGGAACGACGGATTGTCGCGATACTGCTCAGCCGGCCGCGAGCCGTAGTACAGCACTTCGGCGCGGTTGTAATCGCGCATCGTCGGATACAGCGCCGCGAGGCCGCCGAGCACGAGCACGACATACACGCCATACGACAGCGGCCGCGCGACGAGCCGCAGCGGACGCGTCTCCAGCAAACCGATGACGAGCATCGCGGGCATCAGGAAGAACATGTACTGCTGCGGATACTCGACGAGCGCGTGCATCATCAGCACACCGAGCAGCGAGAGCCCGAAAATGCGCGCCGGCGTCTGCGGCGCGCGCAATACGCGAATCAGCCAGAACACGACACCCGCCACCAGAATCGCCACGCCGAGCGCGCCTGTTTTCGCCAGCAGATCGATGAAAATATCGTGTGCATTGTTCGCAATCTCGACGCCGCCCAGATCGCGCACGAGATCGAACTGATAGCGCGGAAACTCGCCCCAGCCGACGCCCAGCAGCGGATGCGTCTTGAACATCGTCCAGCCGTACTTCCAGAGCGCGAGACGCGGCGCGATCTGACTCGCTTCCTGCATGCGCTCCGCCGCCGATTGGGCAAGCCCGAAGTCGTAGCGCACGTTCGCCCAGCGCACCGCCGCATTCACCGCGAAAAACACGATCGCGAGCAGAACCGGGACGATCCACGCGCGCAGGTCGCGCCGGCCCGGTCCGTCGAAGCCTTCCGACGCGACCGGCCGGCCCAGCACGAAGGCCATCCAGAAACCGGCGACGACGATCACCGCCGTCTGCAGCCACGGCCCGCGCGATACCGTAAGCGCGAGCCCGAGCGAATACACCGCCGACAGGATCAGCCACAGCACGATGGGCAAGCGCCGCGTCTGCACGAAATACAGCGCACCGGCCAGCGCGAACGCGATGACGGTCGCCAGGTGATTCGCCTGCGCCATGTTGCCGAACGGACGCCGCTCGACCATCACGTTGTACGCCACCACGAAGGGCGTGAACTTCACTTCGAGATGCAGCAACTGCACGATCTGGCAGAAGACGGCGAACAGGCCGCCGACCATCAGCGCCGCCGCGCCGATGCGCAGCGTCTTCTCCGCAAGTCCCGCGCGCACGAAGCCGAAGCCCGTATGCACGGCGACGAACGATGCGAGCAGATACGCGCCGCCGAGCCAGTTCATCGATGGTTGCGCGACCGGCAGCAACACCGTCTGCGCGACCAGCAGCACGCCGAATGCGAGCGGCATAAGCGCGACGACCGGCGACGCGAACGGCACCTTCGGCTCCGATACCCGCACGAGCAGCGCGACCGTCGCGCCGAGCGCCAGATAAAGCGCAAGCGCGCTGTATTCGGCGTAGAAAGTCGGAATCGGATACGTGTGGTTGACGACCCCGAAAGGAATCGTCAACGCAAGACACAGGACGGCAAAGCAGAGAAAGCGCGCGTATTGGGAAGGCATGAGGGACAGGGAACGTCGGCAACCGGCGCACTATACAAAACTTTGCCCGCGCTGTCCGGCGAACGGCCGGAATTGCTACGAAATCGCTGCCTTTCGCGCAAAAACGACGCCGGGGATGCGCGGCGGCGCTGTAAATGCTGCCGCCGCGCCCGGTTCTCTCGCACCGCTTACGTGCGGCACTCGGGCGGTGCGAGGTTGGCCGGCAAGGTCGGCGCCTGCGCCGGCATCGGGCCCGCACCCGGCGCGGGCAGCGACGATTGCGTCTTCGCGCCCGCGAAACACTCCCACGTCAACGATCCCGCCTGCACCGCCCCACGGCTGAGCGCGACGCGCGCGGTCGGGGTCTCGGCGTTGTCGGGCGTCGATGGCACGAGCACGAGCGTGTTCGAGCCATCGGGCGCGACGCGCGTCGTGTAGGCGATCGTGATCTGGCCATTGTCGCTGTCGACGCGAATGGACTCGATGTTGCGCGTGCCCGGCGGCGCCACGAAGCCGCCCGCGAAATCGACGCCGTTCGCCGCGTTCTCTGCCACCGCGAGCCGCGCCGGCGCCGCGAGCGCCATGCCCTCGCCCACGCGGCTTCGCGCCAGATAGTCCTGATATGCGGGTATCGCGTAGGCCGCGATCACGCCGACGATCGCGAGCACGATCATCAATTCGATCAAGGTGAAGCCTCGCGCCGCCGCCTCTTTGGCGCGACACATCCAGCTCAATACGCGCCGTCCGCGCGGCGCGCTGAAACCACAAACCATCGTCGTCATTGCTGCTCCCAGAAGTACGAAAAGCGCCCGCCGCGCAATGCGGACAGACGCTTCGATCGTATTCAGTGCATGCAACGTGCAACAGTCGGCCGAACGGCCTAGGCATGTGCGCCGACGCTAGCGCATCAGCCCGCCGCGCGATTGACGTCGGCGAGCGCGCGGCGCTTGAGCAGCCATCCCACGGCGACGACGAACAGCGCGCCGCCGACGCGCGCCGCATAGCCCACGAGTTCGGTATTGAGCGCGGGCCAGCGGTCGATGAACGGATCGTCGATGATGAGGCCGCCCGCGATCCACCCGAGCAGGCCCGCGCCGACCAGCACGACCGCCGGGAAGCGATCGAGCAGTTTCAGCACCAGCGTGCTGCCCCACACGATGAGCGGAATGCTGACGATCAGCCCGAAGATCACGAGCGCAAGCCGATGCTGCGGATCGGCGGCCTCTGCCGCGCCGGCGATCGCGATCACGTTGTCGAGACTCATCACCGCGTCCGCGATGACGATCGTCTTCACGGCCGCCCACAGCCGGTCCGACGCGTTGATCTGATGCTCGTCGTGATCCGGCTGCATCAGCTTCACGCCGATCCACAGCAGCAGCACGCCGCCGACGAACTTGAGAAACGGAATGTCGAGCAGCATGACCGCGAACGCGATCAGCACCACGCGCAAGAGGATCGCGCCCAGCGTGCCGAGTACGATGCCGCGCGTGCGCTGCCGGTCGGGCAGATTGCGGCAGGCGAGCGCGATCACGACGGCGTTGTCGCCGCCGAGCAGGATGTCGATCACGATGATCTGAACGACCGCGCCCCAATGGAGCGTAGAAAAGAATTCGAGCATGGAGCAGATTGAGAATCTGTCGCCGAAATAAAAAAGCGAGGAAGCAACGCTCCCTCGCTTTTCATCGGGCGGTTTTCAGAGTTTTGCGAAAGGAATCAGTAAGAGTACCAAACCCCGCCGCATTCTGCCCGCTTCGTTACAGCACCGACTTCAACAGACGAGCCATCTCCGACGGGTTCTTCGTGACCTTGATGCCGCACGCGTCCATGATTTCGAGCTTGGCGTCCGCCGTGTCCGCGCCGCCCGAGATCAGCGCGCCTGCGTGGCCCATGCGCTTGCCCGGAGGCGCCGTCACGCCCGCGATGAAGCCGACGACCGGCTTCTTCATGTTGTCCTTGATCCAGTAAGCCGCATTCGCTTCGTCCGGACCGCCGATCTCGCCGATCATGATGACGGCGTCCGTGTCCGGATCGTCGTTGAACATCTTCATCACGTCGATGTGCTTCAGACCGTTGATCGGATCGCCGCCGATACCGACCGCCGACGACTGGCCGAGGCCCAGCGCCGTGAGTTGGCCGACCGCTTCGTACGTCAGCGTGCCCGAGCGCGACACCACGCCGATGCGGCCCTTCTTGTGGATGTGACCCGGCATGATGCCGATCTTCAGCTCGTCCGGCGTGATCGTGCCGGGGCAGTTCGGTCCGAGCAGCAGCGTCTTGCGATTTTCGCGGCGCATGCGGTCCTTGATTTCCAGCATGTCGCGAACCGGAATGCCTTCCGTGATGCAGATCGCGAGATCGAGATCGGCCTCGACGGCTTCCCAGATCGCAGCGGCCGCGCCCGCGGGCGGCACGTAGATGACCGAAACGGTCGCGCCGGTTTCCGCCTTCGCTTCCTTCACGGACGCGTAGATCGGAATGCCTTCGAAGTCTTCGCCGGCCTTCTTCGGATTCACGCCCGCGACATAGGCTTCACGGCCGTTCGCGTATTCGCGGCAGGCGCGCGTGTGGAACTGGCCAGTCTTGCCGGTGATGCCCTGCGTGATGACCTTCGTGTCTTTGTTGATCAGAATCGACATGTAGTGACCTCTGTTCGTTTGGCGTCGCGATGCTCACGCACGCGCCGCCATTCGTATCTGGTGGAACGCTCTCTTAGGCTCGGTAAGCAGACGCGCTTACTTGCCTTCGGCAGCCGCGACGACCTTCTGCGCGGCTTCTTCCATGCTGTCGGCCGAGATGATCGGCAAGCCCGAATCCGCCAGCATCTTCTTGCCGAGGTCTTCGTTCGTGCCCTTCATGCGCACGACGAGCGGCACCTTCAGATCCACCGCCTTCGACGCCACGATCACGCCTTCCGCGATCACGTCGCAGCGCATGATGCCGCCGAAGATGTT
>Ga0160459_100785_pt1 | contig 10426 bp, 9 predicted proteins | sample HID1973K_E6MG_FD_108208 | JGI IMG/M metagenome (GOLD analysis project Ga0160459, IMG submission 108208) | Enriched mosquito-associated microbial communities from UW Madison campus, WI, USA - HID1973K_E6 MG | ecosystem: Host-associated > Arthropoda: Insects > Digestive system > Unclassified ... | reverse complement strand
CGGTGAGGAAGTCGACGACGGTCGAGTCGGAGGCGTCGCGCTGGTGGAGCGCCGCGGCGACGGCCGCGGCATCCTGAGTGGTCACCTCAGCGCTGCGCCGCGCCGCCCGGACCTCCGGCGCGGCGGTCAGCAGGATGCGCACCGGCGCATCCGGCGCGACGACGGTCGTGATGTCACGGCCCTCGACGACGACTCCGGGGCGTCCCGAGTGCGCCACCAGCGCGCGGAACAGCGCGTTGACCGACTCGCGCACGGCGGGCACGCGCGCGACGCCGCTCACGGCGTCCGACACCCGCGGGTCGCGGATGGCGTCGGTCACATCGTTCTGCCCGACCCGCACCCAGTACGCGTCGGGGTCGAGCGAGATCGCGTAGTCGAAGTCGCCGGAGACGTCGAGGACGGATGCCGCATCCGACGTGTCGATGCCGTGCTCCAGCGCGTGCCATGCCAGCGCGCGGTAGGCGGCGCCGGTGTCGAGATAGCCGTAGCCGAGCCGGCGGGCCGCCTGCTTGGATACGCTCGACTTGCCGCTGCCGGCAGGGCCGTCGATCGCGACGACGGTCACGGTCGCGCCCTCGGTCCCTGAGCTTGTCGAAGGGTCAGTCATTGGTGGTGCTCGCAATCTTCCAGCCGCGCGCTTCGAGACCGTCGACGGCGCGGCGCACCGCGCTCGGGACGACGCTGATCTCGGCGAGGCCGAACTGGGCGCCGGGCGAATGCTCCAGGCGCAGGTCTTCCACGTTCACGTCGAGCTCACCCAGCTCGCCGAACAGGCGGCCGAGCTGACCGGCGGTGTCGTCGACCATGACGACGACCTGCTCGTACCGGCGGTTCTGGCCATGCTTGCCGGGGAGGCGCTCGACGCCGTCGTTGCCGCGGCGGATCGTGTCGGCCACGGCACGCCGGGATCCGGGTGCGTCGGGCTCGCGCAGCGCCTCGGCGACCGAGGTGAGGTCGGCGGCCAGCAGGTCGAGCACGTCGACCACCGGCGCCGCGTTGGCGCCGAGGATCTGCACCCACAGCTCGGGAGCGGATGCCGCGATCCGCGTCGTGTCGCGCACGCCCTGACCCGCGAGCCGCAGCGAGCCGTCCGGTGCGTCGACGAAGCGGCCGGCGAGCAGGCTCGCGACGAGCTGCGGAACGTGCGAGACGAGCGCGACGCCACGATCGTGGTCTTCGGGCGTCATCTCCAGCGGTGTGGCGCCGAGGTCCAGCGCGAGGCCCTCGACCAGCGCCAGGTCGGCCGCCGGCGTCTCGCCGTCGCGGCACACGACCCACGGGCGCCCGATGAAGATATCGGCGCGGGCGGAGATCGCTCCCCCGCGCTCGCGGCCCGCGAGCGGGTGCGAGCCGATGTAGTGCGTCAGGTCCACACCGCGCTCGCGCAGCGTGCGCAGCGGCTCCAGCTTGACGCTCGCGACGTCGGTGATCACGGCGTGCGGGTAGCGGGCGAGCTCGCGCTCGATGACGTCGGCCGTCACGTCCGGCGGCACCGCGACCACGACGAGCGTCGGCTCGTCGTCCTCGGTCGCCCGGCGACCCGCGCCATAGTCGATCGCGAGACGCAACTGCGACGGCGACGTGTCATCGAGCGCCACATCCACGCCGAGCGCCCGCAGCGCGTGGCCGATGCTGGCACCGAGCAGGCCGGTGCCGACGATCCGGACCGTACCGTGCACGCGCGGCGCCAGGATGGCGAGCGGCGCAGGAACGGGCTCAGTCACTTAGGTCTCCTCGTTTGCCAGGTTCTCGGCGGGGCCGTTTTCGCGGCGCGCGAGAGTCAGCAGAGCGCCCCGCTCCACTTTAGTCAACTCGCGGGCGCGCCCGGCTGGCAGCGTTCCCAGGTGCAGCGGCCCGAACTGCCGGCGGACCAGCTCGACGACGGGATGCCCCACCTCGGCCATCATCCGGCGCACGATGCGGTTGCGCCCCGAGTGGAGCGTCAGTTCCACGAGAGAGCCGCCGCCCTCCGCCGACGCGGACAGCAGCCGCGCCTTGTCGGCCGAGATCGGACCGTCCTCCAGCTCGACACCGCGCAGCAGCCGCTGGACGGTCTGCGCCGTGACGGCACCCTCCACCTTCGCGATGTACACCTTGGTCACGCCGAAGGAGGGGTGGGCGAGCACATGCGCCAGTTCGCCGTCGTTCGTGAGGACGAGCAGGCCGCTGGTCTCGGCATCCAATCGCCCCACGTTGTACAAGCGCTCAGGCCAGTCCTCCGTGTACCGGCGCAGGTCCGGGCGGCCGCGGTCGTCCTTCATCGAGCTGACGACGCCGGTCGGCTTGTTCAGCATCACGTAGCGCTTGGACTGGTCGAACTGCACAGCGGTGCCGTCCACGTCGACGAGGTCGTTCTCGGGGTCGACGCGCGAGCCGAGCTCGTCCACGACACGGCCGTTGACCCGCACGCGGCCCTCGACGATGAGCTGCTCCGCCACGCGGCGAGAGGCGACCCCCGCGTTCGCGAGCGCCTTCTGCAGCCGCACGCCCTCCGTCGACTCAGCAGAATCTCCGCTGCTCACCGTCGTCCTCCTTCTTCTGCAGCCTCGCCCACTTCGTCCGCGCCGTCCAGGAGCGGCGAGATGTGGGGAAGCTCGTCGAGCGAATTGATGCCGAGATGCGTCAGCAGCGCATCCGTTGTGCCGTAGTTGATGGCGCCGGTCTCGGCATCCGCGAACAGCTCGGTGACGAGCCCGCGCGCGAGCAGCGTGCGCACCACCGAGTCGACGTTCACGGCGCGGATCGAGGCGACCTGGCTGCGCGTGACCGGCTGCTTGTATGCGATCACGGCGAGGGTCTCCAGAGCCGCCTGCGACAGGCGCGACGGCGCCTGGCCGCCCACGTACTCGCTCACGAGGTCGTCGAACTCCTCGCGCACGTACAGGCGCCAGCCGCCGCCGACCTCGCGCAGCTCGAACCCGCGCACCGGTCCGCCTGAGCGACCGTCGTAGTCGTCGACGAGCGTCTCCAGCGCCTGGCGCACCGCGGGCACCGGCGCCGAAACGGCAGCCGCGAGGCTCACGAGGCTCTGCGGCTCCTCGACGATCAGCAGGATCGCCTCCAGGCGCCGCGCGACGTCGGTGCTGTCGGCGACCGGTGCGTCGGCATCCTCCCGCAGCGGGTTCGTCACGTCATTGGTCATAGTCGGCTCCCAGGGTGGCGAGGTTCTCGTCGCTCCAGCGGTGCGCACTCCAGCGCAGGGTCAGCTCGCCGAGCGGTTCGAGCTGCTCGAAAGACAGGGCGGCGTGACGGTACAGCTCGAGCACCGACAGGAACCGTGCGACCACGACCCCGGTCTGGCCGACGCCGGCGATGAGTTCACGAAAGGTCAGCGAGCCGGCATCCCGCAGCAGCGTCACCACGATCGCCGCCTGCTCGCGGATGCTCACGAGCGGCGCGTGCAGGTGGTCGAGCCCGACGCTCGGCAGCTCCTTCGGCGTCATCGCCAGCAGCGCGAGCGCGGCGAAGTCATCGGGACTGAGGGACCACACGAGCTCGGGGACGGCAGTGCGATACTTCTCGTCGAGCCTCACCGAGCGGGTGTGCCGACGCTCCTCGCGACGCAGGCTCCGCTCGAACCAGGCCGACACCTCTTTGAAGGCCCGATACTGCAGCAGCCGGGCGAACAGCAGATCGCGCGCCTCGAGCAGGGCCACCGACTCGGCATCCACCAGCTCGCCCTGCGGCAGCAGGCCCGCGACCTTCATGTCGAGCAGCGTCGCCGCCACGACGAGGAACTCGGATGCCGCATCCAGCTCTTCCTCCGGCCCCACCGCCCGCAGGTACGCGATGAACTCGTTCGTGACCAGCGACAGCGACACCTCGGTGATGTCGAGCTCATGCTTCGAGATCAGGGTGAGCAGCAGATCGAACGGGCCGTCGAAGTTCGACAGCGAGACGCGGAACCCGTCGGCGGGTTCGGGAACCGCCTCCGGCTCCCCGGTCACCGAGCTTGTCGAAGCGTCAGGCGACAGCGCCACGGGCGACCAGCTCCCGCGCCAGTCGCAGGTAGGCCTGCGCCGCGGCGTGCTCGGGCGCGAACTCGGTGATCGGCATACCCGAGACCGATGCGTCCGGGAACTTCACGGTGCGGCCGATCACGGTCTCGAGCACGTCGTCGCCGAACGCGTCGACCACCCGCTCGAGCACCTCGCGCGAGTGCAGCGTGCGCGGGTCGTACATCGTCGCGAGCACGCCGTCGAGGGCGATCGTGGGGTTGAGACGGTCGCGCACCTTGTCGATCGTCTCGATGAGCAGGGCGACACCGCGCAGCGCGAAGAACTCGCACTCCAGCGGGATCACGACGCCGTGGCTGGCGGTGAGCGCGTTCACGGTGAGCAGGCCCAGCGACGGCTGGCAGTCGATGAGGATGACGTCGTAGTCGCCCTGCACCTTGCGCAGCACGCGCGACAGCGTCTGCTCGCGGGCGACCTCGTTGACGAGGTGCACCTCCGCCGCCGACAGGTCGATGTTGGCAGGCAGCACGTCGAGGTTGTCGACGCGCGAGTGGACGATGACCGAGTACGGGTCGACCTTGCCGTCCAGCAGCAGATCGTAGATCGTCGGGATCTCGTGCGTCTGGATGCCCAGGCCCGCCGACAGCGCACCCTGCGGGTCGAAATCGACGGCGAGCACCTTGCGGCCGTATCCGGCGAGCGCGGCTGCCAGGTTGATGGTGGTCGTCGTCTTGCCGACGCCGCCCTTCTGGTTGCACAGCGCGATGATGCGGGCGGGTCCGTGTCCGTCGAGCTTCGGCGGGGTCGGGAAACCCTGATACGGACGGCCGGTGGGTCCGATGGGGACGTCAGACTCCGAGGCCTTGGCCGTTCTCGTCTTCGCCGTGCTGTCAGCCACCGTGCTCCCGCTTCCTCGTGCTCGCTCGATCCTAGTGGGCCGTCAGGGAATCGTTCACCGGGCACGCGGATGACTGGTGGCGTACACGTCACGCAGCGCATCCACCGACACGTGCGTGTAGATCTGCGTCGTCGCCACCGACGCGTGCCCCAGCAACTCCTGCACGACCCGCACGTCGGCGCCGCCCTGCAGCAGGTGCGTCGCGAACGAATGCCGCAGGGTGTGGGGCGACACGTGCGCGGTCAGGTGCGCGCGCTCGGCCGCCGACTGGATGATGAGCCACGCGCTCTGGCGAGACAGCGGCGCGCCTCGCGCGCCGAGGAACAGCTTCGGCGTCGCATGCCCGCGGCGCGACAGCTCCGGCCGGGCCCGTGTCAGGTACGCGTCGACCGCCGAGCGCGCATACGATCCGACGGGCACGATGCGCTCCTTCGCCCCCTTGCCGCGCACCCGGAGCACGTCGCCGTGGGCGAGGTCGTCGACGTCGAGCTGCACGATCTCCGAGACGCGCGCACCCGTCGCGTACAGCAGCTCGAGCAGGGCGCGGTCGCGCACCCCGAGCAGGTCGTCAGCGGGGCCGGCGGCATCCAGCAGCTTCTCGACCTGGTCGATCGTGAGTGCCTTCGGCAGCCGTCGCGGCTGCTTGGGCGGTCGCAGGTGCGACGTCGGGTCCGCCGGCTCGATGCCCTCCCGTGCGAGGAAGCGGTGCAGTCCCCGCACCGAGGACTGCAGGCGCGCGAGCGACGAGGCCGCCATCGGCGGCTGCCCTGCGGCGCGATCGGCCACGAAGCTCGCGAGCATCACCGGCGTCACCTCGGCGGTGTCGTCCACACCCTGCTCGCGCAGCCACGCCGCGTACCCGGCGAGATCGCGCCGGTAGGCGGCGACGGTGTTCTCCGACAGCCCGCGCTCGATCGAGACGTGCCGCAGGTACGACTGCACAGCCTTATCGATCTTCATGCCGCTCGACCTGCACGTGAGGCTCCTGTCGTCAGGCGCGCAGCCGTTCGGATGCCGCCAGCACGCCGGTCGCGAGGATCCCGTTGCGCATGCGCCCGGCGAAGACCGCCGCGATCACGTCGGCCAGCGGCATCCACTCGATCCGGATGTCGGCCTCTTCGTCCTCCCGCGCGTGGACGTCGCTCGCGGCCGACAGGCCCCGCGCGAGGAACACGTGCACGATCTCGTCGTTGCCGCCGGGCGTGGTGAACACGCTCACGAGCGGCTCCCACGACGACGCGACGAGATCGGCCTCTTCGGCCAGTTCGCGCTGCGCGGTCTGCAGCGGTGTCTCGCCCGCGACATCGAGCAGTCCCGCCGGCACCTCCCAGTCACGGGAGCGGATGGGATGCCGGTACTGCTGGATCAGCAGCACGCGGTCGTGCTCGTCGAGGGCCACCACGGCGGCCGCACCCGGATGATCGACGTACTGTCGCACGATCTGCCCGTCGCCGTACGCGACGGTGTCGCTGCGGACGTCCCACACGCGCCCCTCGTACACGAGGTCGCTGTGCAGGACGGTCGCCTCGACGGGCTCGTCGGCGAGCGTCTGCTCCCCCGCCATCAGTCGTTCTCGACCTCGAACAGCTCGCTCGAGCGGTGACGCTCCAGCGCGGCGCCCACGAGGCCGCGGAACAGTGGGTTCGCGTCCGTCGGACGGGAGCGCAGCTCCGGGTGCGCCTGCGTGGCGATGTAGTACGGGTGCACGTCGCGCGGCAGCTCGACGTACTCGACGAGGTTCAGGTCGGGGTTGATGCCCGAGAACACCAGCCCGGCCGCGGCGATCTGGTCGCGGTAGCGGTTGTTCACCTCGTAGCGGTGGCGGTGTCGCTCCGACGCACGGCTCGACCCGTACACCTCCGCCGCGATCGAGCCCTCGGCGAGATCCGCCGGGTACAGGCCCAGCCGCATCGTGCCGCCGAGGTCGCCGTGATCGAGGATGTCGACCTGCTCCTGCATCGTCGCGATGACGGGATGCTGCGTGTCGGGGTCGAACTCGCTCGAGGACGCGTCCTCGATGCCGGCGACATGGCGGGCGTACTCGATGACGATGCACTGCAGGCCCAGGCAGATGCCGAGCGTCGGGATGCCCTGCTCGCGCGCGAACTTCAGCGCCCCGATCTTGCCCTCGATGCCGCGGATGCCGAAGCCGCCGGGGATCACGATGCCGTCGAGCGGGCTGAGCGCCTTGGCCGCGCCTTCGGGCGTCTCGCACTCGTCGGAGGGGATCCAGCGGATGTTGACGTGCGTCTCCTGCGCGAAGCCGCCGGCCTTGAGCGCCTCGGTGACCGAGAGGTACGCGTCGGGCAGATCGATGTACTTGCCGACCAGGCCGATCGTCACCTCGTGCTTCGGGTTGTGCACGGCGTTGAGCACCCGCTGCCAGCGCGACCAGTCGACGTCCGCGGCCTTCGCGAGGCCGAGGGTGCGCACGATGTACGCGTCGAGCCCCTGCTCGTTGAGCATCGAGGGGATGTCGTAGATGCTCGGCACGTCGACCGCGTTGACGACCGCGTCCTCGTCGACGTCGCACATGAGCGCGATCTTGCGCTTGTTCGACTCGGTCACGGGGCGATCGCTGCGCAGCACGAGGGCATCGGGCTGGATGCCGATCGAACGCAGGGCCGCGACGGAGTGCTGCGTCGGCTTGGTCTTCTGCTCGCCCGAGGCGCCCATGAACGGCACAAGCGACACATGCACGAAGAACACGTTCTGGCGGCCGAGCTCGTGGCGGATCTGACGCGCCGACTCGATGAAGGGCTGCGACTCGATGTCGCCGACGGTGCCGCCGATCTCGGTGATGATCACGTCGGGCTTGGGTGTCGCGTCGGCCTGCAGGCGCATGCGGCGCTTGATCTCATCGGTGATGTGCGGGATCACCTGCACCGTATCGCCGAGGTACTCGCCGCGACGCTCCTTGGCGATCACCTGCGAGTAGATCTGGCCCGTCGTGACGTTCGCGGCCTGGCTCAGCTCGATGTCGAGGAAGCGCTCGTAGTGGCCGATGTCGAGGTCGGTCTCGGCGCCGTCGTCGGTCACGAAGACCTCGCCGTGCTGGAACGGGTTCATCGTGCCCGGGTCGACGTTCAGGTACGGGTCGAGCTTCTGCATCACGACGTGCAGGCCGCGCGCCGTGAGGAGGTTTCCGAGGCTCGCCGCGGTAAGACCCTTGCCCAGAGAAGAAACGACACCACCGGTCACGAAGATGTGCTTGGTGGTGTCGTTCGAAGTGTCGCCGCGGAAAGAATCAGAAGTCTGCATCACGGGCTTTTATCCTATCAGGCGGTGTCGGTACGTAGGCTGAGCAACTCGCGTGCGTGGGTCAGCGCCGCCTCCGAGTCGGGCATCCCCGACAGCAGGCGCGCCATCTCGGCCTCCCGGTCGGCGCCGTCCAGGCGACGCACGTCGGAGGCGGTGACCGACCCGTCGTTCGCCTTGACGACCGTGAGGTGGTTGGCCGCGAACGCCGCGACCTGGGCCAGGTGCGTCACCGCGATGACCTGCGACGACTGCGCGAGCCGGGCCAGCCGTCTGCCCACCTCGATCGCCGCGGCGCCGCCGATGCCGGCATCCACCTCGTCGAAGACGAACGTCGGCACCGGGTCGACGCCCGCGATCACGACCTCGATGGCGAGCATGACGCGGCTGAGCTCGCCGCCGCTCGCACCGCGCGACACGGCACGGGGTTCGGCGCCGGGGTGCGGGGCCAGCAGGATCGCGACGTCGTCACGACCCGACGCCGATTCGGCGCCCGCGGTCACCGCCACCTGCAGCCGGGCGTCGGGCATCGCGAGTGCGCGCAACTCGGTCGTCACAGCCGTGCCGAGGCGGCCGGCCGCCTCGGTGCGGGCCTCGGTCAGCGCGGCGGCGGCCTCGTCGAGAGTGGATGCCGCGGCATCCCGCTCGGCCATCAGTCGCTCGATGCGATCGGAGTCGTCGTCGAGTTCGGCGAGCCGGGACGAGCCCGTGCCGAGCAGGTCGATCGCCGCGTCGAGCGTGCCGTGCGCACGGACGAGCGCGGCCAGGACGGCGCGGCGCTCTTCGACCGCAGCGAGCTCGTGCGGGCCGGACTCGTCGAGGTCGGCGAGGTAGCCGGCCAGCGCGGCGGCGATGTCGGCGGCGCGGTAGCCCAGGTCGGCCACCTGGCCGGCGAGCTCCTCGAGCACAGGGTCGTGCACCCGCTCGAGGGCACGACGGGCGTCGGAGAGCAGCGCGCCGGCGTCCGGGCCGTCCGCCTCGCCCGACAGCGCGTCATGCGCGGTCGCGGCGGCGAGGCGCAGCTCCTCGGCGTTCGCAAGACGCTCGGCGCGCATCGCGAGGTCGGCGTCCTCCCCCGGCTCGGGGGCGGCCTGCTCGATCTCGGCCAGCTGCGCGCGAAGCTCCTCGGCCTCGCGGGCACGCGCGTCACGGTCGTCGGTGAGTCGCGACAGCTCGCGCTCGATGCCGCGCCAGTGCTCGTACGCCTGGCGGTACACGTCGCGCGCCGACTGCACCGGGATGCCGCCGAAGCGGTCCAGCGCGTCGCGCTGCGCGGCCGCGGACTTGAGCCGCAGCTGGTCGGATTGGCCGTGCACCACGACGAGGTCGTCAGCGAGGTCCGCAAGCACGCCCGCCGGCGCCGCACGCCCGCCGACCGATGCGCGGCCACGGCCTTCGCTGGAGATCGAGCGGCCCACGTACAGTTCGGCGCGACCCCCGCCGATCGGCTCGACGTCGCCGCCCGCCTCGCGCACCCGCTCGGCGACCGCACCGTCCTCGGGCACGATCCAGACGCCGTCGACCGTCGCCTGCGACGCTCCGGCGCGCACGGCGCCGGAGTCCGCACGCTGGCCGAGCAGCAGGCCGAGCCCGGTGACCACCATCGTCTTGCCCGCGCCGGTCTCGCCCGTGATCGCGGTGAAGCCCGGCCCCATCGGCAGCGTCGCCTCGGCGATGACGCCGAGGTCGCGAAGGCGCATCTCCTCGATCACATCGCCTCCAGACGCTCGGTGGCGACCGGCAGCACACCGGTGATCGCGGCGGGGCCGCGCCATCCCTCCACGGGGAGACGGAACTTGCGCACCAGCCGGTCGGTGAACTGCGCCGGATGCAGTCGTGCGAGGCGCACCGGACGGTCGGAGCGGCGCACGACGACACGCGCGCCGGGCGGCAGGTCGTGCGAGCGACGCCCGTCGCACCACAGGATGCCTGTGCCGTTGGTGCGCTCGAGCACCTCGATCGCGACCGCGTGCTCCGGCCCGACCACGAGCGGCTTCGCGAACAGCGCGTGCGCCGACAGCGGCACCACGGCGATCGCCTCGACCGTCGGCCAGATCACGGGTCCCCCGGCCGAGAAGTTGTACGCCGTCGACCCGGTCGGCGTCGAGACGACCATGCCGTCGCAGCCGAACGTCGACAGGGGCCGGCCGTCGATCTCGACGACGACCTCGAGCATGCGCTCGCGGCTGGCCTTCTCGACGGTGGCCTCGTTGAGCGCCCAGGTCTCGTAGATGACGGAGTCGACGGTGTCCTTGACCCGCACCTGCAGCGCCATGCGCTCCTCGACGTCGTATTCGCGCGCGATGACGCGGCG
>Ga0160459_100784_pt1 | contig 10428 bp, 5 predicted proteins | sample HID1973K_E6MG_FD_108208 | JGI IMG/M metagenome (GOLD analysis project Ga0160459, IMG submission 108208) | Enriched mosquito-associated microbial communities from UW Madison campus, WI, USA - HID1973K_E6 MG | ecosystem: Host-associated > Arthropoda: Insects > Digestive system > Unclassified ... | reverse complement strand
GTTCCCGGTGTGCGCGTCTCCTGCGTACATGGCACCAATCACGACGTCGGCGCCCAGCGTCCGCGCCTTCCTGGCCTTGGCAATCATGGCGCTGGGGTCCAGCACGTCCACCTGCCACGGGTATTCCGGAGTCTTCCCATTGAGGCCGAAGGTTGCCTCGATGACAGCCACCTTCGCCGCAGGGGTCTGCATGATGAGGATCTGTTGGGACTCTGTGGCGGTGCGGTAGGAACCGGTGTGTTTCAGGCCGGCCGCGTCCAGGGCGTCCACGGTCCGCAGGAGTCCGTCGGTACTGCGGTCGAGAATGTGGTCGCCCGCGGTGGTGCAGGCCTGGTAGCCCACATCCTTCGCGGCAGTGACGATCTGCGGCGGTACATTGAACGAGGGGTGGCCGGCAAACGGCCCGTCCGGTTTTGCCACGGGGCTCCCCTGGTGGCAGATGGCCAGGTCAGCCCTCTCCAGGTAGCGACGTTGCCCCTCCAGCATCGGCAGGAATTCCAAGCCTGGCTTCCCGGCGGCAACGGCTTCCTTCTGCACCTCCTGCCAGATCCCACTGTGGACCAGCATGCCGCCGGTGACCACCACTGACGCGCAGCGCAGCACCGGGCACCGCGGGCCCTTGCCCGGTGTCGGCGAAGGGGCGGGGGCTGTCGGGGCACCGGAAGCCGTGGACGGCATTCCGGGGTAAGCGCTATTGGTGGGCCCGGTGCCAGCGGCAGACTCGCCGGAGCCGCCCCCTTGCGCCATCATCCCGCACCCGGCGAGCGGACCGGCCACGAGCAGCAGGGACGCGACCGACACAGCGCGGATCCGGTGGCGCAGCCTGACACCCGCGTGGGAGCGCGCAGGAGCCCTCCCGGTACTTTTCCCCATACCGCCAAGTCTAGGAATGGCCAGCCTTCGGAGCGGGCATTTGGCTGCATTGAGAAGCGTGCCCTCATGTGAAAGGTTTTCATCATGACTAACCCCCTGCTGGCTCCCAGCCCCCTGCCGTACGGGCTTCCGCCCTTCGCCCGCATCGACGCCGCCCATTACGCCGAGGCCATCGAAGCGGGCCTGTCTGAGCATCTCGCTGAAATAGACCGCATTGCGCAGAATCCGGAGGTGCCCACCTTCGAGAACACCGCTGTGGCGATGGAGCAGTCAGGGCGGTTGCTGGACCGCGCAGCCGCCTCCTTCTTCACCCTGGTCTCGGCGGATGCTTCGCCGGAGATCAGGGAACTGGAAACGAAGTTCTCACCCCGGTTTTCGGCCCACCAGGATGAGCTCTTCCTGAACCATGCACTGTATGAGCGTTTCCGCGGCATCGACACCTCTGCAGGTGACCCCGAGTCGGTCCGGCTGGTGGATGAGTACCTGAAGGAGTTCCGGCAAACGGGTATCCAGCTCGATCCCGCCGGACAGGACCGGCTCAGGGCCGTTAACGCAGAGCTTGCCCGGCTGGGCACGGAGTTCGGCCAGCGCGTCAAGGAGGGGATGAAGTCCGCGGCGCTCCTCGTCGTGGATGCGGAAGAACTTGCCGGCCTGCCCGCCGACGACGTCGCCGCCGCGGCTGAAGCGGCCCGGGCAGCAGGACATGAGGGGCAGTTCCTGCTGGGGCTTATCCAGCCAAGCAACCAGCCTGCCCTTGCCTCACTCACGGACCGGGCCGTCCGCCGTCGGCTGTTCGAAGCGTCTGTTGCCCGGGGCAGCAGCGGCGGCTCCCTGGATGTCCTGGACCTGGCCAGGTCCATGGCCCGGCTGCGCGCAGAGAAAGCCACGCTGCTGGGTTTTGCGAATTACGCGGAACTGGTGGCAGACCGCCAGACGTCGCCCGACTTCGAAGCGGTGCAGTCCATGCTGAACCGGATGGCTCCGGCCGCTATCCGCAACGCGGACCGTGAAGCGGCTGCCCTGGCCGAATCCGCGGGCCATGCCCTGGAACCATGGGACTGGGCCTTCTACTCAGCGAAGGTCCGCCGGGAGAAGTACAGCGTGGACGGGCAGGCCCTCCGCCCCTACTTCGAGCTGGAGCGCGTGCTGCGGGACGGCGTCTTCTTTGCGGCCGGATCCCTGTACGGCATCAGCTTCCATGAGCGGGAGGACCTTGCCGGCTATCATCCCGACGTGCGGGTCTGGGAGGTCAGGGACTCCGACGGCGGCGGGCTGGGGCTGTTCCTGGGTGACTACTATTCCCGCGAATCCAAGCGGGGCGGTGCATGGATGAACTCGCTGGTGGACCAGAACGCTCTGCTGGGCACCAGGCCCGTGGTGATGAACACACTCAACATCGCCAAACCCGCGCCCGGTGAACCGACACTCCTGACACTTGACGAGGTGCGGACCGTCTTCCACGAGTTCGGCCACGCGCTGCACGGGCTCTTCTCCGACGTGACCTACCCGCGGTTCTCCGGGACTGCCGTCCCCCGCGATTTCGTGGAATTCCCTTCGCAGGTCAATGAAATGTGGATCATGTGGCCGGAGGTCCTCGCGAACTACGCCCGCCACCATGCCACCGGCGAACCGCTGCCGCAGCATGTTGCGGACCGGCTGGAGGAGTCCAGGCTTTGGGGCGAAGGGTTTGCCACCACGGAGTATCTGGGCGCTGCCTTGCTGGACCTGGCGTGGCACGTGCTGGAGCAGGATGCCGTCCCGGACGACGCCCTCACGTTTGAGGCGAAGTCCCTCGCCACTGCGGGCATCACGCACGCCCTCATCCCTCCGCGGTATCGGTCCGGCTACTTCCAGCACATTTTTGCCGGCGCGGGCTACGCCGCCGGCTACTATTCCTACATCTGGAGCGAGGTCCTGGACGCCGAGACGGTGGACTGGTTCACGGAAAACGGCGGCCTCACCAGGGCCAACGGCGACCGGTTCCGGCAGGAACTGCTCTCGCGCGGCAACAGCCGGGACCCCCTGGAGTCCTTCCGGATCCTCCGCGGCCGCGACGCCAAACTCGAGCCCCTGCTGAAGCGCCGCGGCCTGGACTAGCCAAGCTCCCTATCCCACCCCACTTAAAGAAGTACGACGCCGGTCCCCCACCAAAAAAAGGTGAGGAACCGGCGTCGTAAGTTACAGCAAAAAGCAGGCGACGGGCGGTGCGGTCCGGCAGCGTGCGTAAAAGGGGCCCCGCCCCGAACTACCGCCAGTATGGCGGCAGCGGGAGGCGGGGAATAGCACGCAGAGGATCTCGCCGCCCGTCGTTACAACGGGCTGAGACTTACCAGCCGCGCTCAGCGAGGCGGTGCGGCTGGGGGATCTCGTCGACGTTGATGCCCACCATGGCTTCGCCGAGGCCGCGGGAGGCCTTGGCGATGACGTCGGGGTCATCGAAGAAAGTGGTGGCCTTCACGACGGCGGCCGCGCGCTGGGCGGGGTTACCGGACTTGAAGATGCCGGAGCCGACGAACACGCCGTCGGCGCCGAGCTGCATCATCATGGCGGCGTCGGCCGGGGTGGCGATGCCGCCGGCGGTGAACAGCACCACGGGGAGCTTGCCGGCAGCGGCAACTTCCTTGACCAGTTCGTACGGGGCCTGCAGTTCCTTGGCCGCGACGTAGAGTTCGTCCTCGGGCAGGGCTGCGAGCTTGGCGATCTCGGAGCGGATCTGGCGCATGTGGCCGGTGGCGTTGGAGACGTCGCCCGTGCCCGCTTCGCCCTTGGACCGGATCATCGCCGCGCCTTCGTTGATGCGGCGCAGGGCCTCACCAAGGTTGGTGGCGCCACAGACGAAGGGAACCTTGAAGTTCCACTTGTCGATGTGGTTGACGTAGTCGGCCGGGGTGAGGACCTCGGACTCGTCAATGTAGTCCACGCCGAGGGACTGCAGGACCTGGGCTTCGACAAAGTGACCGATGCGGGCCTTCGCCATGACCGGAATGGACACGGCGTCGATAATGGCGTCGATCATGTCCGGGTCGGACATGCGCGACACGCCGCCCTGGGCGCGGATATCGGCCGGAACGCGTTCCAGGGCCATGACTGCAACAGCACCGGCGTCTTCGGCGATGCGGGCCTGTTCAACGTTGACGACGTCCATGATAACGCCGCCCTTGAGCATCTCAGCCATGCCGCGCTTTACGCGGTTGCTGCCCGTGACGCTGTTCGCGGACGAACCGGCCTCGTTGCTTACATCTGGTGTAGACACAAAAACCCCTATGGGTAGATAGACGATCTTCGCCGGGTATGCAGGCGGGCATGCTGATGCCGGACTCTACACACACGGATTGCCGGGTCCATTGACCGGGCAATCTTTATAGTAGTCCCCCGGCGGCCAGCCGCGGCAATTACGTTTCGTCCGCGGGAAGCGGTTGTGCCAGGGCCTGCCGGCGCACGGAAGAAACGCGCTGGATGATCGTCACGAAGCTCGCCAGCGCCAGCAGTACCAGTGTCACGAGGAGCACCACCGGCGGCAGTCCCACGCCGGTGAGGCCAGTGACCACCAGGACGGAGACGAGCCGCTCGGCCCGCTCCGCGATGCCGACATTTGCCGTGTAGCCAAGTGATTCGGCCTTGGCCCGCGCATATGAGACCACCATGCCCAGGACCAGGCAGACCATGGCCGCCACGGCGATGGCAGCATTTTGCCCGCCCGTGAAGAACCACACCGCCAGCCCGGCGAAGAGCGCACCGTCCGCGACGCGGTCCAGGGTGGAGTCCAGGAAGTTGCCCCAGCGGCTCTTGACGTCCTGCATGCGGGCCATGATGCCGTCCAGGACATCGGAAAAGATGAAGGCCGTGATGAAGACTGTGCCCCAGAACAGGTGCCCGAGGGGATAGAACACCAGGGCACCCACGGCGACGCCCGCGGTTCCGATGACTGTTACGGCGTCGGGCGAGACACCGAGGCGCAGGAGCCAGCGGGCCAGCGGGGTGAAAAGCGCGGTAAAGAAGCCGCGGGCGTGCCTATTCAGCATCAGTCTCCCCGGGCCAGGCGTCGGCCACCATTTGCCGGACCTCATCGAGGGTCTGGGTGATGGCCTTGGTCTGGGCAATGATGGGGAAGAAGTTCCCGTCGCCGCCCCAGCGCGGAACTATGTGCTGGTGCAGGTGGGCGGCGATACCGGCACCGCCCACCACACCCTGGTTCATGCCCAGGTTGAATCCGCCCGGGTTGGACACCTTTCGCAGGACGCGCATCGCCGTCTGGGTCAGGTCGGCGAATTCGGCAGTTTCCTCCACTGTCAGGTCCGTGTAGTCCGGTACGTGCCGGTACGGGCAGACCAGCAGGTGCCCCGGGTTGTACGGAAAGAGATTCAGCACGACGTAGCAGGTTTTCCCCCGGTACACGATGAGGGCGTCCTCGTCGGTTCGGCCCGGGCCCACGCAGAACGGGCAGTCATTCTCATTCTTGAACTGGTGCTGCCCGCCCTTGATGTAGGCCATCCGGTGCGGAGTCCACAGGCGCTGGAAAGCGTCCGGGACACCGGCCAGGGCAAAGTCGTCGGTTACACCGGCATCCCCTGGATACCCGGCGCCTGTGTTCTCCTCCACGGTGCTGTTCCGTTCGCTAGCTGGTCCGGTTACGGACGGCTTCGGTGATCCGCTTGACTGCCTCGGCCACCGGCACGCCGTTGTCCTGGCTGCCGTCCCGGAACCGGAAGGAAACCGCGCCGGCTTCGGCGTCGTCTCCGCCGGCGATCAGCACGAACGGGATCTTGTCCTTGCTGGCGGTGCGGATCTTCTTCGGGAAGCGGTCCGAGGTAGTATCCACCTCGGCACGGATACCGGCCGCCTTCAGCTGGTCGACGACGTCGAACATGTACTCGTTGAAGGTCTCCGCCACCGGGATGCCCACCACCTGGACGGGCGCCAGCCATGCCGGGAAGGCACCGGCGTAGTGTTCGGTGAGGACGCCCATGAACCGCTCCACCGAGCCGAAAAGCGCACGGTGGATCATCACGGGACGCTGCCGGCTGCCGTCGGCGGCCTGGAATTCAAGTTCGAAGCGTTCGGGCAGGTTGAAGTCCAGCTGGATGGTGGACATCTGCCAGGTGCGGCCCAGGGCGTCCTTGGCCTGCACGGAGATCTTGGGGCCGTAGAACGCGGCTCCACCCGGATCCGGCACGAGCTCCAGTCCCGATTCCTGGGCCACCTCGGCCAGGGTGCGGGTGGCTTCCTCCCACGCAGCGTCCTCGCCGACATACTTTTCCGGATCCTTGGTGGACAGCTCCAGGTAGAAGTCGTTGAGGCCGTAGTCCTTGAGCAGGTCCAGGACGAAGGTGAGCGTCTTGGTGAGCTCGTCCTTCATCTGTTCGCGGGTGCAGTAGATGTGGGCATCGTCCTGTGTCATCCCGCGGACGCGGGTCAGGCCGTGGACCACGCCGGACTTCTCGTACCGGTAGACAGACCCGAACTCAAACAGGCGAAGCGGAAGTTCGCGGTACGAGCGGCCCCGGGAACGGAAGATCAGGTTGTGCATGGGGCAGTTCATCGGCTTCAGGTAATAGTCCTGGCCGGGCTTGCGGACCGTGCCGTCCTCATTGAGCTCGGCGTCGACGTGCATCGCCGGGAACATGCCCTCCTTGTACCAGTCCAGGTGCCCGGAAACTTCGTACAGGTGGCCCTTGGTGATGTGCGGGGTGTAGACGAACTCGTAGCCGGCCTCGACGTGCCGTTGCCGGGAGTAGTCCTCCATCTCCTTGCGGATGATGCCGCCCTTGGGGTGGAACACGGGTAGGCCCGAGCCCAGCTCATCCGGGAAGGAGAACAGGTCAAGCTCGGAACCGAGCTTGCGGTGGTCACGCCGCTCGGCCTCGGCGATGCGTTCCTGGTAGGCCTTGAGGGCGTCCTTGGTGGGCCAGGCAGTGCCGTAGATGCGCTGCAGCTGCTGGTTCTTCTGGTTGCCCAGCCAGTAGGCGGAAGAGGAACGGGTCAGGGCGAAGGCATTGGAAATGAGCTTGGTGTTGGGCAGGTGCGGGCCACGGCAGAGGTCGCACCAGACCGTGGTGCCTTCCTTGCGCTCCACATTATCGTAGATGGTGATGTCGCCGGCGCCAACCTCGACGTTCACGCCTTCGCCGGCCTCGGCGGCTTCGTTTTTCTTGCCCAGCAGCTCAAGCTTGTACGGCTCGTTCTTCATGGCGTCGCGGGCTTCGTCCTCGCTGACAACGCGGCGGACGAACTTCTGGTTCTGGTTGATGATCTTCTGCATCATCTTCTCGAGGGTCTTGAGGTCCTCGGGAGTGAAGGGTTCAGCGACATCGAAGTCGAAGTAGAAGCCATCGGTGATGTAGGGGCCGATGCCGAGTTTGGCGTCGGGGCGCAGTTGCTGGACGGCCTGGGCCATGACGTGGGCGGTGGAGTGGCGCAGGACGTTCAGACCGTCCGGGGATTCGATGGTGACGCCTTCCACCTCGGCACCTTCAGGCAGTTCCTGGTCCAGGTCCTTGAGTTCGCCATTAACGCGGGCCACGACAACTTCGCGGCGCTCAAAGAAGAGTTCCGCACCGGTTGTCCCGGTAGTCACCTTGGTCTCTTCGCCATCGACGAGAAGGGTGATCTGCTGGGCATCTGACACGGGTGTCTCCTATTCAAAGTTGAGGCTTCATAGCTTGTGGCGTACGGGGACCACAGCCAGCCACCGTCAATGCTATCGGTTCGGCGGAGGGCCGACCAACGCGGCACACGGCTGGGGGAAAGCCGAAGTCAGCCGTTGAAACCGGTGATGGCAAGGCTCCTGGCAATGCCGTCCAGCGGGTGCGCCACGTCCTGGAAGGGAGTTTCCGACGCCGGGAACGGCAGCGTTTCGGGCCTGCTGAGGTCCCACGCCATGCTGGCGCTTAGGCTGATTCCCCGCGGGCCGGTCCTGCGGGTGGTGCCCCGGATCAGCAGCATCCGCGTGCCGAACAGGAGCGGGCCGGCGCTTTCCTGGGCTTCGTGGAAGAACACTGAATCGATGCATCCGGTACCGTCGTCGATGCTGATGAACACCACGCGCCTGCCCCCACGCATCGGAGGCGTCTGGGTGGCGACCCGGACGCCGGCCACCAGCACTTCGGTTCCGTTCCGCAGTCCCAGCAGCTTGTCAGCCGTAGTGACGCCCAGCCTTTCCAGGACGGGGCGGTGGCTGTCCATCAGGTGGGTGCTGACATCCACAGCCATCAGGTCAAGTTCAGCCCGAACGGTTTCCACCAGGGTCGGTTGGGGCAGCCCGGGTTTGACGTTGCGCAACTCAATATCGCCCAGCGGGAAGGACAGCTGCCCTTCCAGCACGTCGGCGCCCTTCCGGCTTCCTGAGACCTGGAGTTGTTGCAGGTGCTGTACGAGGTCGGCCCGGTTGGCAGTTCCTCCCGCCTCCCGGTGGAGGGAATCGAACGCGCCAAGCTGGGCAAGCCGCTTGATGCTGGGCTTGCTGATCCTTGAACGCGACCGAAGGTCCGCGAGCGAGTCAAAGGGCTGCCCGGCAACGATCCGTTTAAGTTCAGTTGCCGAAAGCCCGTAAATGCCTTTAAGGCTGAGCCGTATCCCCAGCTTTCCTGAATCGGCTCCGGACAGGATCCGTTCCACCCGGTATTCGTCCTTGCTCCGGTTGATGTCCAGGGGAAGGATGGGAATGCCCAGGCGCCGTGCTTCAGCGACCAGCAACCGTTTGGGGTACATGCCGGGGTCGTGTTCCCACAGCCCCGCCAGGAAGGCTTCCGGGTGGTGTGTTTTGAGCCAGGCGGACTGGTACGTGGGAACGGCAAAGGCGGCGCCGTGGGCCTTGCAGAACCCGAAGCTTCCAAAGGCCTTCAGGGTTCCCCATACTTTGTCCACTACCTCAGGGGCATACCCTTCGGCGCGGGCCGCCTTGCGGAAGAACCCCTCCACAGCGGGTTCGCGGTTTTCATTGCCCAGGGCACGGCGAAACTCGTCGGCACGGGCAAGCCCACAGTGGGTCATGACGTCGAAGGTCTTGAGGATCTGTTCATGGAACACCGTGACCCCGTGGGTTTCGGCGAGTACTGGCTTGAGGTCCGGGTGGGGATATACCTCGGGGGCGAAGCCGTGCCGGTGCTCCAGGAAGGGCCGGACCATGTCTGACTTCATAGGCCCAGGCCGGAACAGGGAAATGTCGATGATGAGGTCGTTGAATTCCCGGGGTGCCATTTTGCCGATCAGTTCCCGCTGGCCGGGTGATTCGATCTGGAAACATCCGAGTGTATGGGTACTCCTGATGAGTTCGAACGTGGCTTCGTCATCCAGCGGAACAGCATTGAGATCGATCCGGCCGTTGGCGGCAATGTAGTCAGGGCCAGCCCCTTCCGGACCGGGCGCATGTTGCCCTGCTGCCACAACGTCGCCCTTGGAGGGATGGATCCGGATGATCTCACGGACGGCAAACGCCATGGCGCTCTGCATCCTGACGCCCAGGACATCAAGTTTCAGCATTCCCATGGGATCCATGTCATGTTTGTCGAACTGGCTCATGGGCAGCCCCAACCCGCTGGGCTGGACCGGGGTGCGGTCAAGCAGGGTGGCGTCACCCAGGATTACTCCGCAGGGGTGCATGGAGATATGGCGGGGCAACCGGTCAAGGCGCTCCGTCAGGTCCACCAGGAGATCCAGTTGCTGGTTGCCGTCCGTGTCCCGTTGTTCCACACGGCCGGCGAAATCGCGCAGTTCAGGTTTTTCCTGGAGCGCTTCCCGGAATTTTCCTGCGGAAAAGCGCCACAGTTGCTTGGCGATCTCCCCCACCTCGTCGCCGTCCATGCCCAGGGCGAGGCCGGCGTCGCGGACTGCTCCCCTGGCCCTGTATCCGTTTTGCATGCTCATCAACGTGACCCGCTCAGCTCCGAACCGTTCGAAGATTTTTCGGTAGACGTTGTGGCGTTCGGCGCTTTCGACGTCGATGTCGATGTCAGGCAGGGTGGCCCTGTCCTGGGACAGGAAGCGCTCAAAGATCAGGTCGTGCTGCAACGGATTTACCTGGCTGACGTCAATCAGGTAGTTGACCAGGCTGGAAGCGCCCGAACCCCTTGCTGCGGCGCGGACTCCCATGTCCTGGATCATCCGGGAGACCTCAGCCACCGTCAGGAAGTAGGAGGAGAAGTTGAGGTTGCGGATGATCCTCAGCTCATGCTCGAGCCTTGTGAGCATGGCTTGCTCCGCGGTACCGGTAATGCCCGGAAACCGCCTGGCGATTCCGGCATGGCACCGTTGGACCAGTTCCATGGCGGGGTCCTGGTCGATCCCGATGATGGATGCTTCCGGGACAACCGGCTGCTTCCACCCCATGTCACTGGTTGGATCGATCCGGCAGGCATCGGCGAGCGCCTCGGTCTGTGCAAGGAGTTGCGTGAGGTCTGCGGCGCCGTAGCCTGCCGCGGAAATGATTTCCTGGGCAAGCCGGCGCATATGGCCTGAGGTTTTCAGCCATCCCTGGCCGGTGGGCTGCAGGAGGGGTTCGCCGGCAAGTTCAGGCAGTGATTTGAGCGTGCGGGCGGAGTCGAGGACGTCTGCGGTGGG
>Ga0160459_100783_pt1 | contig 10431 bp, 10 predicted proteins | sample HID1973K_E6MG_FD_108208 | JGI IMG/M metagenome (GOLD analysis project Ga0160459, IMG submission 108208) | Enriched mosquito-associated microbial communities from UW Madison campus, WI, USA - HID1973K_E6 MG | ecosystem: Host-associated > Arthropoda: Insects > Digestive system > Unclassified ... | reverse complement strand
GAAGAAGGCCTCCACCGGGCCGGACGGCAAGCTGTACTTCGTCCCCAACTACAACTACCCGTGGGGGTTCTTCTACCGGAAGAGCCTGTGGGCCGAGAAGGGGTACGAGGTTCCGGAAACCTTTGACGCCCTCAAGACCCTCGCCGCCAAGATGCAGGGGGACGGCATCATCCCCATCGGCTTCGCGGACAAGGACGGCTGGCCCGCCATGGGCACCTTCGACTACATCAACATGCGGCTGAACGGCTACCAGTTCCACGTGGACCTGTGCGCGCACAAGGAATCCTGGGACCAGCAGAAGGTCAGCGCCGTCTTTGACACCTGGTCGGCGCTGCTGCCGTTCCAGGATCCCGGAGCCCTCGGCCAGACCTGGCAGGACGCCGCCAAGTCCCTTGAGTCCAAGAAGACCGGCATGTACCTGCTGGGCTCCTTCGTGACCCAGCAGTTCACCGACGCGGCAGTGCTGGCCGACATCGACTTCTTCGCCTTCCCGGAGATCGCCATGGAGGGCCGGGACGCCGTCGAGGCCCCCATCGACGGCCTCCTGCTCTCCAAGAAGGGCGGCGAGAACAAGGCTGCGCGGGACTTCATGGCATACCTGGGCACACCCGAGGCGCAGGATGCCTACGCCGCAGTGGATGCCTCCAACATCGCCACCGCCAAGGGCACCGACACCTCCAAGTTCAGCCCGCTGAACAAGAAGTGTGCCGAAACCATTGCGGATGCGAAGTACATCAGCCAGTTCTTCGACCGTGACGCGTTGCCGGCCATGGCCAACAACGTGATGATTCCCGCCCTCCAGAGCTTCATCAAGGACGGCAAGATGGACGTCAAAAACCTCGAGGCGCAGGCCAAGACCCTCTACGCCGCGCAGTAGCCGCCCACAGCACACCGGCACCGCAGCACTGCAGGACGGACGACGGCGGCGCACGCCCGCCGTCGTCCGTTCCCTTCCAGCGTCCCCACCCAGCAGCACCGCCCCGGCGGCGTCCCACCAGCAGAGGGAAGATTTCCATGAGCAGCACCGCGCAAGAATTGATCCCGCCGGAAGCGCAGGAACCCGGCGGCGGCCGGATCGGCCGGACCAGGGGCGGCCGGGTCCGCCGCCTGACCGGCCGGGACAAAGTCGTCCTGTCGCTGATGGTGGGCATCCCCACCCTGATCGAACTGGCCCTGGTATGGCTGCCGACGCTGATGTCCATCGGGCTCAGCTTCACCCGGTGGAACGGGCTGGACCTGGCCGATATCCGGCCTGCCGGCACCGAAAACTACCAGTACATCACCCAGGACTACCCGCCCTTCTGGCCAGCCGTCCAGCACAACTTCATGTGGCTCCTCTTCCTGGCCCTGATCGCCACGCCGCTCGGCCTGCTGCTGGCGGTGCTGCTGGACCAGAACATCCGCGGCAGCAAGATCTACCAGAGCATCTTCTTCGCTCCCGTGATGCTCTCCCTTGCACTCATCGGCATCATCTGGCAGCTGTTCTACCAACGCGATAACGGCCTCCTGAACTTCATCCTCGGCACCGCCGGGACACCCCAGGCGGTGGACTGGTTCGGCGACTCGTCGGTGAACATCTGGGCAGCCATGATCGCGGCCACGTGGCGGCATGCCGGCTACGTCATGCTCCTCTATTTGGCCGGACTGAAGGGTGTGGACCCCAGCCTGCGGGAGGCGGCCTCCATCGACGGCGCCAACGCCTACCAGACCTTCTTCCGGGTGGTGTTCCCGGCGATGCGCCCCATCAACATCGTCATCGTGGTGATCACCATCATCGAATCCCTCCGCGCCTTTGACGTGGTCTACGTCATCAACCGCGGCACCAACGGCCTGGAGATGCTCAGCGCCCTGGTGATCCAGAACCTCGTGGGAGAAGGCCAGGTGATCGGCGTCGGCTCAGCCCTGGCTGTGGTGCTGCTGGTCATCTCCCTCGTCCCCATCGTCTTCTACCTCAGCCGCACCTTTGGCAAGGAGAACAGAGCATGAGCACCACCCCAGCACGCACGGTCCGCACCGGCCGGATCCAGGCCGCTTCCGCGCAGCGGACGGGCAGCATGCCCAAGCGCCACTACGGCACGCACATCTTCCTGCTGGTCATGGCCGTGATGTGGCTGATTCCCCTGGGATGGTCGCTGTACACGGCGCTCCGGCCGGTGGCCTCCACTAACGAGCACGGGTACTTCAGCTTCGCCGGTGACTTCAACTTCGACAACTTCGTGCAGGCCTGGACCCAGGGCGGGTTCGCCACGTACTTCTGGAACTCCGTCATCATCACCGTCCCCGCCGTACTGCTGACCCTCTTCCTGGCGTCCCTCATGGCCTTTGCCGTCAGCCGGGTGAGCTGGAAGTTCAACGTCACCCTGCTCATCATGTTCACCGCCGGCAACCTGCTGCCCCCGCAGGTCCTTGCGGCGCCACTTTTCGAAATGGCCAAGCACTTCGAAGTGCCCTATTCGTTCAGCGACTCCGGGAACATGCTGAACACCTACATCATCGTCATCGCCGTCAACACCGCTTTCCAGATGGGTTTCTGCACGTTCGTGCTGTCCAACTACATGAAGGCCCTCTCGGCGGACCTGACGGAGGCGGCGCTGGTGGACGGAGCCGGCATCTGGCGGCAGTACCGGGAAATCATCATGCCGCTCTGCCGGCCGGCCTTCGCGGCGCTCGGCACCCTCCAGGTCATCTTCATCTACAACGACTACTTCTGGCCCCTGATCTTCATCCAGAGCGGCAACCGGCTCCCGATCACCACGGCCATCAACAACCTGCAGGGCGAGTTCCTGAGCAACTACAACCTCCTGGCGGCGGGGGCAGTGATCACCGTCATCCCCACGCTGGTGATCTACCTGCTCCTGCAACGGCAGTTTGTTGCGGGCCTGACTCTTGGTTCCAGCAAGGGGTAGACCATCATGGAAGGTGACGGGGAGACAGCTCCCCCACCCCAGCACGAAAGGATCTCCATGCTCCCCGCAGCACGCCACCAGGCAATAGTGGACGTCGTCCAGCGCGAACGGGTTGTCCGCGTCTCGGACCTCGCCCAGCAACTGGGCGTCTCGCTGATGACTGTCCGCCGGGACATCGAACTGCTGGAGGAGGGCGGCAAGCTGGAGCGCATCCACGGCGGCGCGAAGCTGCCCGGTGATGCCAGCACCCACGAGCCCGGCTTCGAGCAGAAGTCCACCCAGCTGACAGCGGAGAAGCGGGCCATTGCGGTGGAAGCGGCTGCTCTGGTGCAGGAAGGGATGGCGGTCGGCCTGAGTGCCGGGACCACCACGTGGGCCCTTGCCAAGGAACTGGTCAACGGGCCGCCCATCACCGTGGTCACCAACTCCGTGCGCATCGCCGACCTGTTCCACCACGCAGCCGCCACGGGCCCAGCCCGCTACAGCTCCACTGTGATCCTGATCGGCGGCCAGCGCACGCCCTCGGACGCCCTGGTGGGCCCCATCGCCACGAGCGCACTCAAGCAGCTGCACCTGGACCTGCTGTTCCTCGGTGTCCATGGCATGGACTCCGCAGCCGGTTTCACCACCCCCAACCTCCTGGAGGCCGAGACGGACCGGGCTTTCGTGGCCGCAGCCCGCAAGACCGTGGTGCTGGCGGACCACACCAAATGGGGCGTGCTGGGCATCAGTTCCATTGCGTCGCTGGACGACGTGGACGAGGTCATCAGCGATCCCGGGCTCGGTCCCGATGCGCAGCGCATCCTGCGAGACAGGGTTGGCAGGCTGCGGCTTGCGCCCGCCCTGGGCCAGCCGGCCTAAGGCAAATACTCAGGGGCAGCCGCAGGATTGGCGGACCTGGAGGTCGGCGGGGAAGATGAGGTGTTCGGGGGTGTTGCCGCGGCCCGTTCCGATGAGGGCGTTCACTGCGGCTTCGGCCATGGCCTTTGCCGGCTGCCTGACCGTGGTCAGCGGCGGCCAGCTGTACTCCGCTTCCGCCGACCCGTCGAAGGACGCCAACGCCATATCCTTCGGCACGGACAGGCCCGCCTCGTGCAGCGCCCGCAGGATCCCCACGGCCTGCAGGTCAGACGTCGCGAAAATAGCCGTGGGCCGCTCCGCCCCGGCCAGCAGGCGCTTGCCCGCAGCGTAACCGCCCTCCCGCGTGAACGGGGTCCGCACAATCGGGCCCTCCGGCAGGCCCGCCCCGGCCAGGGCCTGCAACCAGCCCTCCTCCCGGCCGTCATAGTAATTGCCCGTGTTCGTCCCCATCGCCAACGCAATCCGCGTGTGCCCGTGGCCGATCAGGTGCTCCACCGCAGCCCGTGCACCGGCCACCAGGTCCACCCCCACACTGTTAAACCCCGGCGCCTCGGCACTGTGGTTCAACAACACCACCGGGACCTCCGCCGACTCGAAATCCGCCGCGCCGGGCTCCATCAACACACTCGAGACGATCACACCATCCACCTGCCGCGCCGCCAGGTTACGCACGTTCCGGCGCTCCTTGGCCACGTTCCCGTCCGAGTTGGTCAACACCAGGGCATAGCCACGCTCGGCCGCGGCCTCTTCCACCGCGTGGGCCAGCAACGAAAAGAACGGGTTGCTGTTATCCGGAATGACCAGCCCGATGGTCTCACTCGAGCCCAGCTTCAACGCCCTCGCCGCAGCATTGGGCCGGTACCCCAACCGGCGGATGGCATCCTGGACCTTCGCCTCAGTAGCCGGCGCCACCCGCTTCGGACCACCATTAACCACATAACTCACCACGGCAGTACTGACCCCCGCGAACCGCGCAACATCCTTACGCGTCACAGGCCCCCGAGGCCCCGGCACAGCCGACATGGTCATGGAGTACATGCTAGCCCCCGGCTCCGGCAGGACGAGGCACGTAAGAATGCACGGCACGCCGGGCCAGCCGATAGATTGGCAGGCATGACTGAAGCCTCCACCCCGGACACCAGCCGCGGCACCATCCTGGTAATCAACGGCCCCAACCTGAACCTCCTGGGCACCCGGGAGCCCGAAAAGTACGGCACCTCGACGCTCCCCGACGTGGAGCAGCTGGCACGCTCAGCAGCCGAGGCGCACGGGTTCGCGGTGGAATGCGTCCAGTCCAACCACGAAGGCGTCCTGCTTGACGTCATCCACGCCGCGCGCGAAACAGCGGCGGGCATCGTCATCAACGCCGGCGCTTTCACCCACACCTCCGTGGCGCTGCGTGACGCACTCGCCGCCGTGCAGCTTCCCGCCGTCGAGGTCCACATCACCAACGTGCACCAGCGCGAGGAATTCAGGCACCACTCCTACCTGTCGCCCGTGTGCGCCGCCGTCATCGTGGGCGCCGGCGTCACGGGTTACCGGCTGGCCATCGATTACCTGGCCGAAACCCTTTAGCTGCTTCGGGAGTCCCTACTTCTGGATGCACTGGCCGGAGGACACCGGCGCGCTCAGGGAAGATGCCTGCGCCGCCACCGGGTTCAGCTCATCCATGGTGATGGCGAAGCCCACGTCTGAGTCAGTTGTGGCCTTGGCGAAAATGACTCCGGCCACCTGGCCGTCCGTGGTGAGCAGCGGGCCGCCGGAGTTGCCCGGCTGCACGTCACCGGCCAACCGGTAGATGTCTTCGGGGGCCGGGTTGTTGCCGTAGATATCGGGCACCAGGACGGTGGCTATGTCCTGGACGGTGGCCGGCTTGGACTGGAACGGTCCGCCGTGGGGGTAACCGGAGAACGCGGCCGGGCTGCCGCCGGGAAGGTCTGCCGAGAGGGGCAGCGGCTGCGCAGGCAACCCGTCAACGGCCAGCACCGCGAGGTCGTGCCTGCTGTCGAAGTAGACCACGCGCCCCGGGATGGCATCGCCGTCGGGCATCTCCACCACGGGCTGCGACACGCCCGCCACCACGTGCGCGTTCGTGACCACGCGGTCCTCGGACACCACAAAGCCGGTGCCGGTCTGGTTCTGGCCGCACTCGTACGCAGTTCCGGCAATGCGCAGCACCGATGCGGCCGCACGGTTAAGTGCCGGCGTATCCGTGCTGGCGTTGGGCACGGCAACAGCCGGCCCCTGCCCGAGGCCCTCGATCAGGGTGGGGATGCCGTTGCCGATCACCGTGGAGCGCAGCTGCGCCATGGTGGCCTTGACGGGGATGGGGGTCAGTCCGTCGATGAAGCGGATGACCTTGGATTCGGCCAGCTGCTGGGAGACCACCGGCACGCCCAGGGAGCTCACGCTGAAAGCCAGCATGGACATCACCAGAGCCGAAACCACCACGTTCACGGCGCCGCCCACCAGCCGGTCCACGGCGCGGAGCGGCCGGATGCGCACAGCGCCCCGGACCTGCCGGCCCACCATGGTGCCCAAGCCATGGCCCAGCACCACCAGTACGACGGCGGCAGCCACGATGGCGGTCAGCCTCCATCCGGAGTCCTCAACGAAGCCGCTGACCAGCGGGACGGCGAAAAAGGCAGCCACGGCGCCGGCTGCAAAGCCCACCAGGCCGCCAACAGTGACGAGGAAGCCGTTACGCAGCCCGTAGACCAGGTAGGACAGCAACGCCAGGATCAGGATCAGGTCCAGGACAGTCAAGCCGACCACGAAGGCTCCTTATAAACAGTTGAAACCTCATTCTAATGGGGGTCCCTGACAATCATCTGTGACGTCATCCCCGTCACAGCGGGCCTCCTGCCCGGACCCGGGCGGCCCCGTCGCAGGCCGTCTTATAGGCGTTTCGGCTGCCAAGTTCGTCACAGAAGCTTGAAAATTCTGAAACAATGGCAAAAGCGCCACAGACGATACTTTTTACTCAGGAGATTTCATGGACATCGAGGTACTGCGCCGAGCACCACTTTTCGCCACGCTCGACGACGACGCATTCCGTCTGCTGACGGACGAGCTCACCGAGGTGGACCTCTCCCGCGGCGCGTCCGTCTTCCGCGAAGGCGACCAGGGTGACCAGCTCTACTTCATCGTCTCCGGCAAGGTGAAGCTGGGGCGCACTTCCCCGGACGGTCGCGAGTCGCTCCTGGCCATCCTTGGGCCGGGCGAGCTCTTCGGCGAGATGGCCCTGTTCGACCCCAGCCCCCGCACGGCCACGGCCACTGCCGTTTCCGAGACGCGGCTGGCCGGGCTCAAGAACGAGAGCCTGAACAACCTCCTGCGCACGCGCCCCGAGGTTTCCGCCCAGCTGCTGCAGGCCCTTGCCCGCCGCCTCCGCCGCACCAACGACTCCCTGTCGGACCTCGTCTTCTCGGACGTCCCCGGCCGCGTGGCCAAGGCCCTCCTGGACCTCGCAGACCGCTTTGGCCGTCCCGCCACCGACGGCGTCCTTGTGGCCCACGAACTTACCCAGGAAGAGCTGGCGCAGCTGGTGGGCGCCTCACGCGAAACCGTCAACAAGGCCCTGGCCGAATTCGTCCAGCGGGGCTGGCTGCGCCTGGAAGCCCGCGCCGTCGTCATCCTGGACATGCAGCGCCTCCGCCAGCGCTCCCGCTAGGCGCTTCGCACCCAAGCGAAACCTAAAAGGCCGCCCTACCTCACCGGTAGGGCGGCCTTTCGTTTGTCCGGAAACGGCGCCGGATGGGCGAGTGGGTTAGCGTTCGCGCTGGGGGTCGCCGGGGGTTGTCTTGGCTGCTTCCACCTCAAGCATCAGTTGTCCGTCCTCTTCAATGAGCGCCGGCTGGTAGACGTGCGCCTTGCGCTTGTAGCTGAGGTAGGCGATGCAGCCGTTGGCCGAGGCCATCTTCTCGAGCATGATCTCGGAGCCCGGCACCAGGAGCTTGCCCAGCGTCCGGCCCACGGTGTTCTCCTGCCCCGCTTCATCGCCGAGGGCCGTGGTGTTGCGTCCTTCGATGACCTGCGCGGCGTTGACCCAGCGGCCCCAGATGCCTTTTCCGTCCAGCAGCGTGGGCTCCTGGCCCATGGGGACCGTGGCGGCGAAATAGCGCGTGTCGAACCGGCGATGTGCGAAGTCCGGGGTGCGCCAATTGACCAGGGATTTCAACAGGTCGGTCCGGAGCAGCAGGCCGCGCTTGTCCAGGACCTGCGCGAGGGTCTTTTCCTGTTCGGCCACGGCAACGCGGGCACGCATCCACTCGGGGGTGGAGGTGGCCTCGACGGTACTGGACATGTCCGGCCCGGCCAGCAGGATTCCGGTCTCTTCGAAGAGTTCGCGGATGGCGCCCACCACGTGCCGGCGCGCCAGCCCGACGTCGTCCGTTCCCATCTGCTCAGCCCAATGCTGGGGTGAGGGGCCCAGCCAGCCCATGGGATCGTCGTCGGCCGTGTCCAGCGATCCGCCGGGAAACGCAAGAACCCCCAGCGGCGAGGAACCCGGCCGGTAGGCCAGCCAGGTTTCCAGGCCGTTGGGGGAATCCCGCAGCAGGACAACTGAGGACGCAAGACGCGCGGCCCTGGGCGTCCGCTCGCCGTGTTCAAGCCAGCTTTGTGCTGCTCCTACAAGTTCCTCGGGGAGTGCAAAAAGACGGCGGGCGAGCTGTGGCAAGGAAAGGACCGGTCCTAGCTGAATTCGGCGATCAGTTCGACTTCCACCGGGGAGTCGAGGGGAAGGACGGCAACGCCGACGGCGGACCGGGCGTGCTGGCCGGCGTCGCCGAGGACGCGGCCCAGCAGTTCGGAAGCACCGTTGATCACGGCGGGCTGCCCGGTAAAGGTGGGGTCCGAGGAGACGAATCCCACAACCTTGACGATCCGGGTGATCCGGTCAAGGTCGCCGATGACGCTCTTGACGGCGGCGAGGGCGTTGACCGCGCACACTGCGGCGTACTTCTGGGCGTCCTCGGGGGAAACCGTGGGCTCGTCGGCGAACGCTTCAGCGCCGGCGGCAACCTTGCCCGTAGCTTCGAGTTTGCCGTTAATAAACGGCAGCTGGCCGGAGGTGTAGACGTGGTTGCCGGAGATGACGGCGGGAACGTAGGAGGCCACGGGGGCGGCAACCTCGGGGAGCGTCAGTCCGAGCTCTGCGAGGCGCTGCTCGACAGCTGAAACTGGCGCTGATTCCGCGCCGGTGCGGGCTTCTGCGGGGGTGCTCATGCTACTGCTTCTCCCTCTTGAGGTAGGCAACCAGTCCGTTTCCGTCAGGTCCTGTGACTACCTGGACGAGCTCCCAGCCGTCCTCTCCCCACTGGTCCAGGATCTGCTTTGTGGCGTGAATAATGAGCGGAATCGTCGCGTACTCCCATTTGGTCATGAGAGAAAGACTAGTCCTTGCCGGTAAAGTGGAAAACATGGCAACTCGTAAGAACCCCTTATTCGACACTGCCACCACCCTCGGAAAGATCCTTATTTTCCTTGGCGTGAGTGCTGTCTGCGGTGTCCTGGTGGCCGGCCTCCTGGTTCCGGCGGCTGCAGTGTCGGGCAGCGCAGCGAGCGGTTCGATCGAGTTCTTCGACACCCTCCCGGCAGAACTGAAGGTCGATCCGCCCAACCAGACCACCCGGATCCTGGCCGCGGACGGCAGCGAGATTGCCAGCGTCTACACGGAAAACCGCACCAAGGTTGCCCTGGACCAGATCTCCCCGTTCATGAAGGAAGCTGTCATCGCTGTTGAGGACAGCCGCTTCTACGAGCACGGGGGCGTGGACACCACCGGCATCCTGCGTGCCTTGGCCGCCACCGCCCGCGGCAACAAGCAGGGCGCCTCCACCATCACCCAGCAGTACGTCAACAACGTGCTGAACGCCAACCTCGCTGCCGAAGGCAACGAGGACCAGATCAAGCTCAATGGCGTTAACAAGGGCGTGGGCGACAAGCTCCGCGAGATGAAGCTGGCCATCGCCCTCGAGAAGGAGTTCAGCAAGGACCAGATCCTTGAGGGCTACCTCAACATCGTCTTCTTCAACCGCGACGCGTACGGCATTGAAGCCGCCTCGCGGTACTTCTTCAGCACCTCCGCCAAGGACCTGACGCTACCCCAGGCGGCGCTCCTGGCCGGCCTGGTGAACAGCCCCTCAGCTTTCGATCCCATCACCAACCCGGAGAGCTCCAAGCAGCGCCGCGACCTGGTGCTTGGCCTGATGCTGAACCAGGGCAAGATCACCAAGGAAGAACACGACGCCGCAGTGGCCACCCCGGTGGAGCCCAAGGTGACCCAGCCCAAGCAGGGTTGTGCGTACGCGTCCTCCGCCCCGTACTTCTGCGACTACGTCCTGCACCTGCTGGAGAACAATCCGGCGTACGGTGCCGAGCGTGAAGAGCGCCAGCGCCTGATCTACGGCGGCGGCCTCACCATCACCACCACGCTTGACCCGAAGGCCCAAGCTGTTGCCCAGGACCAGGTCAACGCGTCCGCGGGCGCCAACCCGGACAAGTGGGGCGCCGCGCTGGTCTCCGTCCAGCCGACCTCGGGCAAGATCATTTCGATGGCCCAGAACACCACGTTCCTGCCGAACCAGGGGTTCGATTCGCAGCTGAACTTCAACGTGGACCAAATGGACAAGGACGGCAACGACCTCAACGGCATCGGTGG
>Ga0160459_100781_pt1 | contig 10443 bp, 8 predicted proteins | sample HID1973K_E6MG_FD_108208 | JGI IMG/M metagenome (GOLD analysis project Ga0160459, IMG submission 108208) | Enriched mosquito-associated microbial communities from UW Madison campus, WI, USA - HID1973K_E6 MG | ecosystem: Host-associated > Arthropoda: Insects > Digestive system > Unclassified ... | reverse complement strand
CGCCGCGATGCCCACGCCGCCGCAGCCGATCACGGCCACGGATTCGCCACGCTTGACCTCACCGGTGTTGATCGCGGCGCCGATGCCGGCCATCACACCGCAGCCCAGCAGGCCGACAGCGGCAGCATCAGCCTCGGGATCCACCTTGGTGCATTGCCCGGCGGCAACGAGCGTCTTTTCAGCGAACGCTCCAATGCCCAGCGCAGGGGACAGCTCGGTGCCGTCCTCAAGGGTCATCTTCTGGGTGGCGTTGGCGGTGTTGAAGCAGTACTGGGGCTGGCCCTTGGCACAGGCACGGCACTGGCCGCACACCGCACGCCAGTTCAGGATCACACGGTCGCCCGGCGCCACTTCGGTGACGCCCTCGCCCACGGCGCTGACCACGCCGGTGGCCTCGTGGCCCAGCAGGTAGGGAAAGTCATCGCCAATGCCGCCCTGCTTGTAGTGCAGGTCGGTGTGGCAGACACCGCAGGTCAGGATGTCCACCAACGCCTCGCCCGGGCCCGGATCCGGCACCAGGATGGTCTCCAGCGACACCGGAGCGTTCTTCTCACGGGCAATGACAGCTTGAACTTTGTGAACCATGGTTCTGTGTTCCTTTCCTGGATCCGGCCGGATCCGGTGAGTCGGCACCAGCTGCCAATCTAGCCGACACAGCAGGGTGGCTGCCCGCCGGCGGCTTGGTCGGCATGCGCAGGAAGCATTGCGCATTACACAACACGGCGCACATAGTGCTACTTGAGAATATGACAGCGGCCACAGTTGGTGTCAATAGATATATCAGTCATATCGCTTGGCGGACAGTGCCGGCCTTCCTTTACCCACGCCGTCCACCGATGCCGGCCCGCCCAGCTCCGCGGCTGCATTACGCGCACCAAATCTCCGGCAGTAGGCTGGATGGCATGTCTTCGAACCAACCCCCCGCCGAGCGGCGCGAGGTAACCGTCCGCCGGGCCCCCAAATTCGTACCTTTCCTGGTCCTGGGCGCACTGGCGGGCTTCGCAGCAGCTGCAATTGCGGCTTTCGGGGTGCCCGCGGATGAGGACTTCGATCCGGGCGCGGTTTTCGGCTTCCTCATGATCACGTTCGGCGCCGCCGGAGCCGTCCTCGGTGCGGTCCTGGCGCTGATCCTGGACCGCCGGAGCGTCCGCAGGCAGCAGCGCGTCGTCGTCGAATCCGTTCCGGATTCCGAACCGGACACAGACCCGCAGCCGTGACCCGCGCCACCGGCAGCACGCCCCGGCATCCGGGCGCGTGACGCTGCCGGGTCACAAAGGGAAGCGGGAAAAAGTCCTACCCCATGTCGTGCGATAATCGATCAGTGGCACGCGGCGATGGAAAACTTTCCCATGATCTTCTTCCCGGCGAAAAAGGCCCGCAGGACGCCTGTGGCGTCTTCGGCGTCTGGGCTCCCGGCGAAGAAGTAGCAAAACTAACCTATTACGGGCTGTACGCACTGCAGCACCGTGGCCAGGAGTCGGCTGGTATCGCTACCAGTGACGGCAAACGGATCAATGTCTACAAGGACATGGGGCTGGTGTCCCAGGTCTTTGACGAGACAACCCTGAACACCCTCACCGGGCACCTGGCGGTGGGGCACTGCCGCTACTCCACCACCGGAGCCAGCCACTGGGCCAACGCCCAGCCCACCCTCGGCGCCACCTCCACCGGCACCGTCGCCTTGGCGCACAACGGCAACCTGACCAACACTGCCGAGCTCAACGCCATGATCACCGAACGCAACGGCGGCCAGCTCACCGGCGAAATGAAGCAGGGCAACACCTCGGACACCGCCCTGGTCACGGCCCTCCTTGAAGGCGAGCCCGGCAAGACCCTTGAGGAAACCGCCACCGAACTGCTGCCCAAGATCAAGGGCGGCTTCTGCTTCGTCTTCATGGACGAAGGCACCCTCTACGCAGCCCGCGACACCTACGGCATCCGCCCGCTGGTCCTGGGCCGGCTGGAACGCGGCTGGGTAGTGGCGTCCGAGCAGTCCGCACTGGCCACCGTGGGCGCCAGCTTCATCCGCGAGATCGAGCCCGGCGAATTCATCGCCATTGACGAAGAAGGCGTGCGGTCCAAGAAGTTCGCTGAGCCCACTCCGGCCGGCTGCGTTTTCGAGTACGTGTACCTTGCCCGCCCGGATGCTGCGATTGCCGGCCGTTCCGTCTACGAATCCCGCGTGGAAATGGGCCGCCAGCTGGCCCGCGAAAACACCCACGAAGCGGACATCGTCATCCCCGTCCCGGAGTCGGGCACCCCCGCCGCGGTGGGTTACGCCGAAGAATCCGGCATTCCGTTCGCACACGGCTTCGTCAAGAACTCCTATGTGGGCCGCACCTTCATCCAGCCCGCGCAAACGCTGCGCCAGCTGGGTATCCGGCTCAAGCTCAACGCCCTTGAGTCCGTGATCCGCGGCAAGCGCGTGGTGGTGGTGGACGATTCGATCGTCCGCGGCAACACCCAGCGGGCCATCGTCCGGATGCTGCGGGAAGCCGGCGCCGCCTCCGTGCACGTCAAGATTTCCTCCCCGCCCGTGCAGTGGCCCTGCTTCTACGGCATCGACTTCGCGTCCCGCGCCGAGCTGATCGCCAACGGCGCCACCATCGAGGAAATCTCCCAGGCCATCGGCGCCGATTCGCTGGCCTACATTTCCGAAGACGGCATGATCGACGCCACCCGCCAGCCCCGGGAACGCCTCTGCACCGCGTGCTTCACCGGCAAGTACCCGATTGCGCTGCCGGGTGCCGACAAACTGGGCAAGAACCTCCTGGAACGCACCGACCTTGTTGGCCTGGCGCCGTCGCCGTCAGCCCTGCCGGGCGAAACCGCAGCCCTCGCCGTTGACTCGGAAGAGGATCCCGCCGAAAAGGCCGGCGCTACCGGCTGTGATCCCGGCCCGGACTCCGAGTTTGAAAACCTGCTGACCGACGCCGACATGGTGCCAGACGTACACGCCGCCGCAGGCACTGACAAGAAAGAGTCCGTATGACTTCCGCAAACACTGCCGCCGGCAACGGTTCCGTAACCCCCGGAAATACCGCAGGCATCACGTACGCCTCTGCGGGCGTCGATGTCGAAGCCGGCGACCGCGCCGTCGAGCTCATGAAGGGCGCCATCAAGGCAACCCACAACTCCTCGGTGATCGGCGGGGTGGGCGGTTTCGCCGGCCTCTACGACGTCTCGAAGCTGCTGACCTACAAGAAGCCGCTGCTGGCCACCTCCACGGACGGCGTCGGCACCAAGGTGGCCATCGCCCAGGCCATGGACATCCACGACACCATCGGGTTCGACCTCGTCGGCATGGTGGTGGACGACATCGTCGTGGTGGGCGCCGAGCCGCTCTTCATGACCGACTACATCGCCTGCGGCAAGGTGGTTCCTGAGCGCATTGCCGGCATTGTGCGCGGCATTGCCGCCGCCTGCTCCGTAGCCGGTACTGCCCTGGTGGGCGGCGAAACCGCAGAACACCCCGGCCTGCTGGGTGAGCACGAATACGACGTTGCCGGTGCAGCCACCGGCGTCGTGGAGGCAGATGCCCTCCTCGGCCCTGACCGCGTCCGCGCGGGCGACGTTGTGATCGGCATGGCCTCCTCCGGCCTGCACTCGAACGGCTACTCGCTGGTCCGCCGCGTGATCAACCACGCCGGCTGGGCTCTGGACCGCCAGGTCTCCGAACTGGGCCGCACCCTGGGTGAAGAACTACTCGAACCCACCCGCGTTTACGCCGCCGACTGCCTGGACCTGGCCCGCACCTTCCCCGTCACGGGTTCTGCAGCGGTCCACGGCTTCAGCCACGTGACCGGTGGCGGCCTCGCCGCCAACCTGGCCCGGGTCCTGCCGCAGGGCCTGGTGGCCACCGTGGACCGCGCCACCTGGGAACTGCCGGCCATCTTCAAGCTCGTATCCGAACTCGGCAACGTGCCGCTGGCCGACCTGGAACGCACCCTGAACCTGGGCGTGGGCATGGTGGCCATCGTCTCCCCCGAAGCCGCGGATGCCGCCGTCGCGCGTTTGAACGAACGCGGGCTGCCGTCCTGGGTAATGGGCACCGTCGCCGCGGACTCGGATTCCATCCTGAAGTCCGGCCCGGACTACGTCCAGGGCGCCAAGGGCGTGGACGGCGGCGCAGTCCGCATGGTCAACGCCTACGCGTAATCCCCCATCGAGTGCTCCGTAACTGCCCTTTTGAACCCTCAAAACGGCGGTTAAGGAGCACTCGATGTGTTTTAAGCGGCTTCAACCTCCAGCAAGCTGAATTCGCCGCCCTGCGGATCGCGGATGGTGGCCGGCCCCCCGCCGGAGCCGTCATCCGGTTCCACCAGGACCTCGCCGCCCGAATCCCTGACGGCCCGCACGGCGGCACTGAGGTCCGCCACGCCAAAGTAGATCTGCCAGCCAGCCGGTCCCTCGTCCGGCGCCACCCCGGCCACTTCCGTGCCGTCCACCAACAGCGTGCTGTAGGTGCCGCCGTCCTCCTGCGGGTACTCCGTGACTTCATGCCCGAAAAGGTGCTGGAAGAATCCGATGGCGGCCTGGGGCTCAGGGGTGAGCAGCTCGGCCCAGGACAGGGCACCGGGCCCGTTGTACCGTCCTGAGCCGCGGTGCGTTCCGGCCTGCCACACTCCGGTGGTGCCGCCGCCCGGCGGGTCCAGGAACACCATGACGCCGGTGTCCCCCACCGCTTCCGGGCCAAACTGCACGGCACCGCCGGCATGGACTGCGTCGCCGGCTATGCTGCGCGCGTCCTCCGCGGCCAGGTAGACGTTCCACCGGGCAGCCGAACCGGGTGCCTGCATGGGGCTCTGCGGTGCGATGGTGGCCAACACGTCGTCGCCCAGGAAAGCCATCGCATAGCTGCGGCCATCCGGAGTTGGGTGGTCCTCGAAACGCCACCCGAACACCGCTGCATAGAACTTTTTGGCGGCCTCGACGTCCGGCGTCTGAACGTCAGCCCAGCACGGGGCACCCTGCGGGTAGGTGTTCACAGTTGGCATGGGACCTACCGTACACGGAGGCCCAGGGGAAGCCCCGGCCGCCGTGCACGCAGCTTCCGGTGTCTGTGCCCGGGAATCGGGTAGGGAATCCGGGAGGGCTGCAGAGCCAGCGGAAAGAATGACGACGACGGAAAGGCCCGCGGGCACGCACTGTGAAGAGGCGTGCCCGAACGGGCCTTTTGACCGAGGTCAGCAGTAATGGTGCTGCAAAAGAATTGTTCAGCGGCGGCGACTAGCCGATGCGACGGTTGTCAACCTCGTCGTCATCATCTTCCAAATCATCCGCGTACTTATCCACATAAGCCGAATAGTCCGGTTCTACCGGCTCATTGGCGTAATGGCTCGTTACACGACTGCCCGGACCCGTCAGCTCCCGCTGAAGTGCCGAGTAGTCAGTGTTCGGGGAGTAGTACTTGATATCCCGAGCCTGCTTGGTAGCTTTTGCCTTTTGACGGCCGCGCCCCATGGCGTGACCCCCTTTTGTACTTGGACCGGAGGTGGTCACCTTGGCGATCGGTGAGGCCCCGGAATGTTTGGTCAATTTGTCGTACACCTAGATTACATGCTTTCTGCGGCAACTGCTTGCCGCCCGACGCGCTCCCACGGGTGTTTGGGATACCATCCCCCGGTCCGCCCGCGGGATTCCGGGTTTTTTCTTCGGTAGAGTCGCTTCAGGCAGCTGCCAAAACCGTTCGGACAGCCGGTTTTGCAGCACTGACGCGACGACAACGCAGGAGGATGCAGCCGTGAACCCCCAGGACGTCCCGCCGAAGCCAGCCTCCCCGCCAACGGCCGGCATCCCCCGGGTAGACGCCGCCCCCGCCCCGGCCTCCGTGACGTGGCCCCGGCAGCATGCCGAAGCCGGCCCCTCGACCTCCGGAGCCTCCGAATCCGCCCCATCCGGCGCCACCGCATCGCACCGGGCACACCGGGCAAAGGCCCTGTGGAAGGCGCTCTTCGCCGTCGTGCTCATTGCTGTGGTGGGCGGCCTCGTGTGGCTGGCCCTCTGGCTTAATTCGGGCGCAGCGTCACCGGAGGCCCAGGGAGGGCAGGCTGGAGTCCTGGAAACCACGCCCACGCCGAGGGCGACGCCGCTGCCGCTGCCCAGGGAGGGCGTCAAGCCTGCCGACTATGCCGTGGGCGACTGCTTCAAGGACTTTGATCCGGAATCGCTGGCCTCAACCGCGGTGCCCTGCGACACGGGCCATTCCGCGCAGCTGGTTGGCGTCTTCCGCTATCCCGCAGGTGAGCGCTACCCCGGCGCCGAAACGCTGAAGGCCAAGGCCCTGGAGATCTGCCAGGCCACCAGGCTGGGTCCGGCCGCCAACAACTTCCAGCTCAATTACCAGCGCAGCTTCCCCAGCAGCACCAGCTGGGACGCCGGGGACCGCAGGGCGGACTGTTATGTGACGGCCCCGAACGGCAACGTCATCAACGCGAGCGTGCTGCCCTGACAGTTGCCTGCCAGGACAGCACGTTTAAGGGTCCGCTAATCCTTCCGGCGCACTGACAGCCCGGCTGACGGGGCACCGGTGAGGGCGTCCACGTTGCCGTTGGTGAGTTCGTCCGGATCGGCCGCGGTGTCCACGAGCACCGTGTCGCCGTCAACGATGTCACCGGCGAGGATGGCCCTGGCCAGCCGGTCGCCGATCTCCCGCTGGACCAGGCGGCGCAGCGGCCGTGCGCCATATGCGGGATCGAAGCCGGAGAGGGCCAACCATGCCTTGGCCCCGTCCGTGACGTCAAGGGTGAGCCGGCGATCATGGAGGCGCCGGCCCAGCTCGTCCACGTGCAGTTCAACAATGTGGCCCAGCTCCTCCACCGTGAGGACATCGAACAGGACCACCTCATCCAGGCGGTTCAGGAACTCCGGCTTGAAGGACGCGTTCACCGTGGCCATCACGGCGTTCCGCTTGGCCTCGGCATCCAGGGCCTGGTCCACCAGGAACTGGCTGCCCAGATTGGACGTCAGCACCAGGATGACGTTGCGGAAGTCCACGGTGCGGCCCTGGCCGTCGGTGAGCCGGCCGTCGTCGAGCACCTGGAGCAGGATGTCGAACACCTCGGGGTGCGCCTTCTCCACCTCGTCCAGCAGCACCACGGAGTACGGACGGCGGCGGACGGCCTCAGTGAGCTGGCCGCCCTCTTCGTAGCCGACGTATCCGGGAGGGGCGCCCACCAGGCGTGATACGGAGTGCTTCTCGCCGTACTCGGACATGTCGATGCGCACCATGGCACGCTCGTCATCGAACAGGAAGTCCGCCAGGGCCTTGGCCAGCTCGGTCTTGCCCACGCCGGTGGGACCCAGGAACAGGAAGGAACCGGTGGGCCGGTTGGGATCGCTGATCCCGGCACGCGCACGGCGAACGGCATCCGATACGGCAGCGACGGCCTTGGCCTGGCCGATCAGCCGCCGGCCCAGCTCCTCCTCCATGTGCAGCAGCTTCTGGCTCTCGCCCTGCAGCATGCGCCCGGCGGGGATGCCGGTCCAGGCAGAGATTACCTCGGCGATGTCATCGGCGGTCACCTGTTCGGCCACCATCTGGGATGACTTGTCCGTCACGGCAGCCTCGGCCTCGGCGGCGGCGGTGAGCTCGCGTTCCAGGGCGGGAATCTCGCCGTACAGCACGCGGGAGGCGGTTTCGAGGTCTCCTTCGCGGGCGGCCTTCTCATACGCGCCGCGCAATTCGTCCAGCTTGGCCTTCAGGTCGCCCACCCGGTTGAGGCCGGCTTTCTCGGCCTCCCAGCGGACCTTGAGCCCGTTGAGTTCCTCCTCGCGGTCAGCCTTGTCAGCGCGCAGCGCGGCGAGCCGCTCCACGGAGGCGGCATCCTTCTCGTCCTGGAGAGCCAATTCCTCCATGGTGAGCCGGTCCACCAGCCGCTGGAGCTGGTCGATCTCCTCCGGAGCGGAATCGATCTCCATGCGCAGCCGGGACGCGGCCTCGTCCACGAGGTCGATGGCCTTGTCCGGAAGCTGCCGCCCGGAGATGTAGCGGTTGGAGAGGGTGGCGGCGGCCACGAGTGCGGAGTCCGCGATGGCGACCTTGTGGTGCGCCTCGTATCGTTCCTTCAGGCCACGGAGGATGCCGATGGTGTCCTCGACGCTGGGCTCCCCCACATAGACCTGCTGGAAGCGGCGTTCCAGGGCGGGATCCTTTTCGATGTTCTCGCGGTATTCATCCAGGGTGGTGGCACCGATCAGCCGGAGCTCCCCGCGGGCCAGCATGGGCTTGAGCATGTTGCCGGCATCCATGGAGGAGTCGCCGGTAGCGCCCGCGCCCACCACGGTGTGGATCTCATCGATGAAGGTGACGATCTGGCCTTCGGAGTTCTTGATCTCCTCGAGCACGGCCTTGAGTCGCTCCTCGAATTCGCCGCGGTACTTGGCGCCGGCCACCATGGAGGCCAGGTCCAGGGCGATCAGGGTCTTGCCGCGGAGGCTTTCGGGGACGTCGCCGGCCACGATGCGCTGGGCAAGTCCTTCCACGACGGCGGTCTTGCCCACGCCGGGCTCGCCGATGATCACCGGGTTGTTCTTGGTGCGGCGGCTCAGCACCTGGACGATGCGGCGGATTTCCGTGTCGCGCCCGATCACCGGGTCCAGCTTGCCGGAGCGGGCCATGGCCGTGAGGTCGGTGCCGAACTTTTCCAACGACTGGAAGGTGTTCTCCGGGTCCGGGCTGGTGACCTTGCGGTCGCCGCGGACGCCGGGCAGGGCGGCCACCAGGGCTTCGTGGGAGGCGCCGGCTTCGCGGAGGAGGCGCCCGACGGCGTCACTTCCGGAAGAGAGTCCCAGCAGCAGGACTTCGGTGGACACGAAGGTGTCGCCGAGGCGCTCGGCCTCCTCCTTCGCACTCTGAATGGCCTGCAGTGCAGTGCGGGAAAGCTGGGCCTGCTGGGAAGACCCACCCGAAGCCGAAGGAAGGGACTTCATGGCGCTGCTGGCGTGGACACTGACGGCGTCCGGTTCGGCGCCGGTGGCGCGGAGCAGCGCCACAGCCACACCCTCGCGCTGGTCCATCAGCGCTTTGAGGATATGGGCGGGCTCCACCTGCGGGTTGCCAGCCGTCGAGGCGTTCATGGCGGCAGCCGAAAGAGCCTCCTGGCTCTTGGTGGTGAATTTGACGTCCAAAGAGGGCTCCTTTCAGGGGCGGGCTTCCTTTAGGTTGAGTGTACTACGCTCAACTTTGAAAAACGCAGCCCTTTGGCCCTGTTTTCCCACAGCGAACCTTCGGCGCTTCCCGCGGGACATGCAAAACCGGCGGGCGGCTCCCCCAACAAGCCACCCGCCGGCCGCGCCGGCCCCGCAGCATTCCCGGAACCGGCACCGCCCGCCCCTCACCGGGACGGGCGGAAGTCGCGAAGACCGGAACTCAGGAGGCACCCACCCCTGAGACGCTGGTGATCCAGCTGAGGTTGCGGGACACGGACGCATGGTCGTTGTAGTACCTGGTGAAGCTGGACGGGTTGGGGCTGGGCAGGATGCTTGACGTCGACAGGACACCTACCAGCTTGCCGCTGACGATGAGCGGGCCGCCGGAGTCGCCACCCAGGGTGTGCCCGCTTTGGGACTGCGTCCGGACGGAGGCTCCGCCGTAGGTGTCCGTGCCCTGGCCGGCCACGGTGACGTCCGCCGCCTTGAGGTTGTAGGACATGGTGCCCGCGCCCTCGGTCTGGTCGCCCCAGCCGTACACCTTGGCCGGAGCCCCAATGGCGGGGAATGAGCTGGAGAGCCCTACGTAGGAGCCGTAATGGGGGGTGGACAGTTTCAGCAGCAGGACATCGCCGGTGCTGGAGGCATAGCGGCCGGCCACGGTCTTCACGGTGCCGCCGGCCTCCAGGTAGGTGGACCCCAGCCGGACAGACTGCAGGGAGGCCGAATTGCAGTGCTTGGCCGTGATCACCCAGCTGGCCGAGATTTGGCTGCCGGTGCATCCTACGTTGGTACCGGTGGCATCGAAGGAGATCTGCGCTGCATAGGGGGCTGCGGAAATGGTGGTGGTGCTGCCGCCGGCAATGTCGGGGCTTGCCGTGTCACCGCCCGTTGCGGGTGCGGCCTGTGCGGGCAGCGGGCCCATGAGCGCAGCAGTCGCGGCAACGGCGGCAAGGATTCTGGCGATTTTCACAGCGGTGGCTCCTTCGCAAGGGACCCCGCACCGCTGCCGGTTGAGGCGCGGACGGGGTCATTCCGGTTGATGGGCGGAGGCGATGGCCTGCCGCCCATCCGAACGGTACCGGAACATTGTGAAGTTTGTCACTGACTTTGACAAAATATGTAAATGAGTTTGTAAATCAAGTCGCGTAGATGGAAACCGCAGCGGACTTGATCACGAAGTGGGCCCGGATCCCGGGGGCCAGGCCCAGCTCTGCCGAGGCTGCGGGAGTGATGTCCGCGGCCAGGCCGCCTCCTCGCACCCGGATCTGGTCTCCATGGGGCTCGAGCTCG
>Ga0160459_100780_pt1 | contig 10467 bp, 8 predicted proteins | sample HID1973K_E6MG_FD_108208 | JGI IMG/M metagenome (GOLD analysis project Ga0160459, IMG submission 108208) | Enriched mosquito-associated microbial communities from UW Madison campus, WI, USA - HID1973K_E6 MG | ecosystem: Host-associated > Arthropoda: Insects > Digestive system > Unclassified ... | reverse complement strand
CCTTGCGAACCGTATCGTCATCGCGCCCATGTGCCAGTATTCGGCCGAGGACGGGAAGATGACCGACTGGCACCAGATGCATCTGGGGATGCTGGCCCAGTCGGGCGCGGGCATCCTGACCATCGAGGCCACTGCCGTCGTCCCCGAGGGGCGCATCACCTATGGCGATGTCGGGCTGTGGGATGACGCGACCGAGGCCGCGATGGCCCGTGTCCTGAAATCCATCCGCGACTGGTCCGACATGCCCATCGCGATCCAGCTTGCCCATGCCGGGCGCAAGGCCTCGACCGCGAAGCCCTGGGACGGCGGCGCGCAGATCGCGCCCGATCAGGTGAATGGCTGGCAGACCGTCTCGGCCTCGGACCTGCCCTTTGCGGCGACGGAAAATCCGCCCACCGCGCTTGATCGCGCCGGCCTTGACCGGGTGCGCGACGCCTTCGCCGAGGCGGCGCGACGCTCGGTCCGGCTGGGGATCGACGCGATCCAGATCCATGCCGCGCATGGCTATCTGCTGCACCAGTTCCTGTCGCCGCTGTCAAACAAGCGGACCGACGAATATGGCGGCAGTCTGGAAAACCGGATGCGCTTCCCGCTGGAGGTTTTCGACGCCATCAAGGCAGCCGTGCCCCAGGGATATCCCGTCACCGTCCGCCTGTCGGGCACGGACTGGATCGACGCCGCCGATTGGGAGGAGGGTGGCTGGGACAGCGAAAGCACCGTCGCGATCTCGAAAGAGCTTGAGGCGCGGGGCTGCGATGCGATCCACGTCTCCAGCGGCGGGCTGGACGTGCGGCAGAGGATCCCGGTCGGCCCGAACTATCAGGTGCCGCTGGCCCGCGCGGTGAAGCAGGCGGTCTCGATCCCGGTCATCGCGGTCGGCCTGATCACCGAGGCGCAGCAGGCCGAGGCGATCGTGGCGACGGGTGACGCGGACCTGGTCGCGGTGGCGCGCACCATCCTCTACGATCCGCGCTGGCCCTGGCATGTCGCGGCGGAACTGGGCGCCAGCGTCACCGTCTCGCCCCAGTTTCTGCGCTGCCAACCCTCGACCCTGAAGCAGCTTTTCAGGGCACGCTAGCGCCGTTCCGCGTGTGTTTCCGGCAGCGCAATCGCGCCGCCGGCACTGTTTTGGCGCGGCGATTGCCGATCGGCGGTTGTTCTTCAACGCATTTTCGCTAGACTGGGACGCCACACCCACGGAAAAACAGCCGCCGACCCTTCGATGATCGACGACCCTTCCGACAAGCCCGACCCCCCGCGACGATGCGGGCCGGGTGATGTCGAACCCGTCATCCCCGTGCCCGCGGATGAAACCTCGCCGGAGCCCGGCCCGAGCGATCCCCATGCGCGCCAGAGCCTCTCGCAGCGCCTGGCCGATCTTGCGCAGGAGGGCGTGCATCAGCGCATCGCCATGCGCGACCTGCTGGAATTGCTGCCGGGGCGCACGCTTGCCGCGCTGATCCTGATCTTCGCCGCCCCGAATGTCCTGCCCGCGCCGCCCGGCCTCTCGGCGGTATTGGGCCTGCCGCTGATCTATCTGAGCTTCCAGATGATGATGGCGCAAGACCCTTGGCTGCCGCCGCTCATCGCGCAGCGCTCTGTTTCACGTGCCACATTCGCGGCGCTGGTCCGGCGGGTGACACCGCTGCTTGCCCGGCTCGAGCGGTTGCTGCGGCCCCGCCTCGCATCCTTCGCCAGCCCCGCCGCCGAGCGGGTCATCGGCGGGCTTTGCCTTGCCCTCTCCATCATCCTCGTGCTGCCGGTCCCGCTGGGCAACATGTTGCCCGCATTCGGCATCAGCCTCGCCATGCTGGGCCTGCTGGGGCGGGACGGGCTTTGGGTGCTGATCGGCGCGTTTGTCGGCCTCGCGTCCTTTTTCATCGCGGTGGGGGTCGTCTATGCGATGATCAAGGCCACCATCTTCCTTCTGTCGCGCGTGCTGGCATGACCGGTCCGCGCATTTCCCTTACGGAACCGAGACTTTTCCATGTGGATTGAAATCCTGATCGTCGTCCTGCTGACCCTGCTCAATGGCCTTCTGGCCATGTCCGAGCTGGCCATCGTCTCGTCGCGACCCGCACGCCTCAAGGTGCTGGCCGACCGGGGCAACCAGGGCGCGGCGACCGCGATCCGGCTGGCCGAGGAGCCGGGCCGCTTCCTTTCCTCGGTCCAGATCGGGATCACGCTGGTCGGCGTGCTGTCCGGGGCATTCTCGGGCGCGACGCTGGGCGCCCGGCTGGCCGCGGCGCTGCCCGGCTGGGGGGTGCCCGCCTCGCTGGCCCAGCCGTTGGGCATGGGGGGCGTGGTCGTGGCGATCACCTATCTCTCGCTGATCCTGGGCGAGTTGGTGCCCAAGCAGATCGCGCTCCGCTCGCCCGAGACCGTGGCGGCGCGGGTCGCGCCGCTGATGCGCGGCATTTCGCGCGTGGCCGCGCCGCTGGTCTGGCTGCTCGACCGGTCGGGCCGGCTGGTCCTGTCGCTGCTGCGCCAGTCGGGCGAGGATAATCGCGGCATCTCGGACGAGGAAATCCGCCTTGTCATCGCCGAGGCCGAACATGCCGGCGTCATCCACCGGGCCGAGACCGAGATGATCGCGGGCGTGATGCGCATTGCCGACCGCAGCGCCCGCGGCCTGATGACGCAGCGCCGCGACATCGTCGCCGTGGACCTGCGGGACAGCTATGCCGCCGTCGCCCGCAAGTTCAAGGAAAGCCACCGCACCCGCCTGCCGGTCAGCGACGGGGACGAGCAGAACCTGATCGGCGTCGTCGCCAGCGCCGACCTGATCTCGGTCGATCGCCAGAACTTCGACCTGCGCGAGCTGATGAAGCCCGCGCCGATCATCCCCGAGACCATGGACGCGCCCGAGGTCATCAGCCGCCTGCGCGCCTCTCCGGGCCAGATGCTGCTGGTCTATGACGAATACGGGCATTTCGAAGGCGTCGTGACCCCGATGGACGTGTTGGAGGCGATCACCGGCGAATTCTCGGGCATGGACGATGACGAGCCGAAGCTGGTCGTGCGCGACGATGGGAGCATGCTGGTCGCGGGCTGGATGCCGGTGGATGAATTCGCCGACCGGCTGGGTGTCCAGCTTGCCGATGATCACGACTATTCGACGGTCGCGGGCCTCGTCCTCGACCTTGCGGGGGCGATCCCGCAGGTCGGCGACAAGGTCGATTGGGACGGCTGGCGGATCGAGGTCATGGACCTTGACGGCCGCCGGATCGACAAGCTGCTGGTCGACCGCCTCGCGCGTGCTTGACCGGTTCTGGTAAAGCGCGGCTTCTCATTCTGCGCAGGTGTGATAATCACTGATTATGAATTTCACCCTGCGCCAGATCACCTATTTCCTCGCCGTCGCCCGGCTTCTCAGTTTCGTCCGCGCGGCCGAGGTCTCGAATGTCTCACAGCCGGGGTTGTCGAGCCAGATCGCCCAGCTTGAGGCGCGGTTGGGCGGTCCTTTGTTCGAGCGCGGGGCAGGGACCGGTCCGGTCCGGTTGACAGCCCTTGGCGAGCGCCTGCTGCCGATTGCCCGCGAACTGATGGACACTGCCCAGCGGTTGCAGGCGGCGGCGCGGGCCGAACGCTCGGCGCTGTCGGGGCGGATGCGGCTGGCGATCATTCCGACTGTCGCGCCCTATCTGATCCCGCACCTCATCCCGATGCTGCGTCGCAACCACCCCCTGCTGAACCTTGAACTGCACGAAGTCGCGACGGACGAATTGCTGGAGGGGCTTGCCGCGCGCCGCTTCGATGCCGGGCTGATGGCACTGCCGGTCGGCGCCGCCGGGATCGAGGCGGAGCCGGTCCTGCGCGATCCGTTCCTTGTCGCCATGGCCGAGGATGACACGACGACCCTTCCCTCGGGCCCGGCGCGGCCCGAGAATATCGAGGTCGGGCGGCTGCTGCTGCTGGCCGATGGCCACTGCCTGCGCGATCAGGCGCTGGAGGTCTGCGGGATGCGCAATGCCCGCACCAGGCTGAACCTCGAGGCGGCGTCGATGGCGACCCTGATGCGGATGGTGGCCAGCGGGATGGGGATGACGCTGATCCCGCGCCTCGCGCTGGCCGATGAGAACCGCGATGGCCGCCTGCGGGTCGTGCCCTTTGCCGAGCCGGCCCCCTCGCGCGATCTCGCCGTGGTCTGGCGTCGCAATGCCGAGGCCGAGGGCGATGCCCGCGCGCTGGCCGAGGTGATCCGCAGCCTCGCCCCGCTGCTGGGGGTCGAGGCGCTGGAAACGTCTGTTCTTACTACCTGATCAGTACCGGCAGTTGCATCGGCATCGGCTTGCCCGAAGGGTGCGGCGGCAGGCGGGGAATCCGGGCAGCCTGACGGGTCAGGGCGGCATCGGTCCGCGCATCGCCGGTCGAGCCCGCAAGCCGCCCGCCAGTCACGCTGCCATTCGGCTGGATCGTGAACAGCACCGTGACACGAAGCCCCCTCTGCTGCAGCCGGTTGGTGCGCATCATGTGACGGGCCACGGCCGAGTTGACCTTCGACTCCCATGTAGCGACCTGCCGCGCGCTCGGTTGGGCACCGGCCTGCGGCGCTGCCGTCTGGTTCGACTGCGGCGCGCGGACGCGGGTGGTGGCCTGACGCTCGGGCTGTTCCTCGGGGGCCTTTTCCTTCTTCGGCTCGGTCTTTTTCCGCTCCGGCTGTTTCTCGACCAGCTTCGGTTCGGGTTCCTCCTCCGGCGGCTCGGGGCGGGCCTTCGGACGGACCGATTGCGACAGCACCACCGCATCGGGCGGCGGCGGGAAGAGCGAGTTCATGTCGGGCAGCGGCTCAAGCTCCGGCAGCGGTTCCGCCATGGCGAAATCGGGCGCAGGTTCCGGCTCCGGTTCCGGCTCTGGTTCAGGTTCCGGCTCGGGTTCCGGTTCGGGCGCGGCCTCGGCCATCTCGGGGGCCTCCGCCTCGTCCGGCGGCGCGGCGGCTTCGGGCATGGGGGCCAGTTCGATGAAGATCGCATCGGGCATGCCGGGAGGGGCTGCCGCCTCGGCCCGGTGCAGGATCCACAGCGCGCCACCCAGATGCGCGGCAAGCACCACAACGGCGGCAGAGCCCCAGAGCGCCCCTTCGCGGATCACGCTGTTGCGGTTGCTGCTCATGGCGCGGCGGCTCCTCCGGGCGCGGGCGCGGGCACCGCTTCGCCTGCGGCTGGCGCGGCTCCCGGCGCGGCTGCGGTCGTTTCAAGACCGACCAGCGCGATCTTCAGATAGCCCGTCTCGCGCAGCGTGTTCATCACGCCCATCAGGTCGCCATAGGTCACGGCCTTGTCCGCGCGCAGGAAGATGCGCTTCTCGCGATCGTTTCCGGTCGCCGTCGCAAGCGCCGCGGCAAGCCCGTCCGGCGGGATGTCCTCGTTCCCCAGCGCCAGCGTCAGGTCAGGCTTCACCGTCACCCAGACCGGCTGGTCCGGCCGCTCAGCCGGTGTCGCGTTCGAGACGGGCAGATCGACATTCACGTCGACCGTCGCCAGCGGGGCCGCGACCATGAAGATGATCAGCAGCACCAGCATCACGTCGATGAACGGCGTGACGTTGATCTCGTGGTTCTCGACCAGATCGTCGCCCTGGGATTCGCGGATGCCACCGGCCATGGCTCAGACCTCGCTGCGGGGAGCGCCGCGGAAGTCGAGGTCGCGGCTGACAAGGCGCTTCACACCCGCTGCGGCATTCGCAAGACGCAGCCGGTAGCCGGTGATGGCGCGGGCAAAGACGTTATAGATGACCACGGCCGGGATGGCGGCGACAAGGCCGATGGCGGTGGCCAGCAGCGCCTCGGCGATGCCGGGGGCCACGACGGCAAGGTTGGTGGTCTGCGATTCCGAGATGCCGATGAAGCTGTTCATGATCCCCCAGACCGTGCCGAACAGGCCGACGAAGGGCGCGGTCGAGCCGATGGTGGCCAGAACCCCGGTGCCGCGGCCCATCCGGCGACCGGCAACCGCCTCGATCCGGTCCAGATGGGAATCGACGCGCTCCTTCAGCCCGCTGTCGCCCGCCTGGTCCAGCGCCGGGGCCGAGCGGTCGTATTCCGTCGCAGCGGCCCGGATCATGCGCGAGACCGGGTCGCGGCGTCCGCCAACCGCGGTCAGCGCCGCGGGCAGGCTTGCGGCGGTCTCGACCCGGTTGATGCCGCGCTGCACGCGGCTCAGCGCCCCGGCGAGTTCGAGGAACTTGGCGACCAGCACCGTCCAGGTCACGAGCGACGCGAAGGCGAGGCCGATCATCACGCCCTTCACCACCCAGTCGGCGGCCCAGAACATGCCGACAGGCGAAAGGTCATGGGGCAGGTTCGGGTCGCGCTCCTGCGGCGAGAGGGGCGCGAGCGCATCCTGGATCACCTGCGGCAGCACGCCGGCGGGTTCCGGCGCGACCTCGACCGGCACCGGCGCGATGGCTGGCGCGGGTTGCGCTTCGGTCCCGGCAGCGGGATCGACGGGCTGGGCGTCGGCAGTGGCCGCTGTGGGGGCGGGGGTTTCGGTCGCGGCCTCAGCCGCAGCGGCTGGGCTCTCCGGGACCGGAGTTTCCGCGACGGCAGGGGCCTCGGCCGGCGCGATGGTCGCCGCAGGCGCGGGCGCAGCCGGTGCCGGAGTCGCATCAGCCGCAGGGGCCGGATCGGCCACCGTATCGGTGAGCGGCGCCGGAGGCTGGCTTGCCGCGTCCTGCGCGTGAATCGGCGCGGCCATCATCAGGCAGGCAAGCGTAAGGGCGGTCCCGGCGCGCAGGCGCGGTAGCGGCAGGTGGCTCATGGCGGTCCTTCGTCTCTTCGGCATTTGCAGCTCCGCGGAGGCCGGGTAACTGGCCTGCGGATGAACGCAGGCATCTGCCTTGGCTGCGGCTTTGCCGTGCATATCCGACCTCAGGGTAAAATTGTCAACTATTACCCGGTCAAGATCGGCAGGGTCTGGCGCGTCCAGTAGGCCGCGATATGGCTCTGATGCCGGTCGTGGCCGCCATCGTCCAGCAGTTGCGCGCGCAGGCGGTCGACCTCCCGGCGCTCGCCGGCCATCCACAGGAAAGCATCGGGCGCGGGGGGCGTCGTGCGCAGGATCGCCTGCATTTCCCCAACCCCGCCGGGCCGATGCCGGATGCCGAAGCCGGGACTGCAAGGCATGGGATAATCCGCGCGCGCGCCCCACAGCCAGACATCCCCCGTGGCATCGGGACGCGCCGCGATGATCCGGGCGATGGCGGGATAGGCGGTCTCGTCCCCCGCGAGGATCAGCCGCTTGGCCGAGGGAATCCCGCCGCCCGAGGGGCCGCTCAGCCCCACCACATCGCCGACCGCGCCGCTTTCCACCCATTCCGTGACCCGGCCGCCGGCATGCAGGAACACATCCGTCTCGATCCAGCCCGCCTCCGGGTCGATCGCGCGGACGGTGAAGACCGGCCGATGCAGCGCGCGCTCGCCCTTCGGCCAGACCACCTGCCCATTTGCGCCGATCTGCGGCCATTCCGGCGCCGTGTTGCCAGGCACCGGCAGGACAAGACGGAAATGGATCGAATCCTCGGTCGCGAGGCGGTGCAGATCCGGGCCTTGCAGCCTCAGCCGCAGGAAATCCACAGCGATACGCCGAATCCCGGCGACGCGGGCCAGACTGAAATTCGCGGGCATCCTGCCCACATCGGCAAGCGAGGACCATGCGAGGCGCTCGGCCAGTTCCGGGTGAACCTCGGCCAGATGCTCGCCGATCGCCTCCTGGATCGCGACCAGCCATTCCGGCCGATGCGCCCGCGCAAAGACCAGCACGTCAGGGCCGCGCTTCTTGACCCCGAACTCGCCCATCTCGGTCTCGCACCAGGTCGAGCGGCCATGCCCGTCATGCAGCTCCAGCCCATGCTCCTCGGCCTCCTCACGCAAGAGCCGGTCGAGCATGGCGAAATCGGTGCCGGTCAGCATCGCTTCGGACTGGAACTCTGGCGGAGTCGTCAGGCGCATCCGGCTACCTCTCTCTGTCGCGCCGAAAATGCCGCGCGCCGATCCACCGGGCAATCGGGAATCGCGCGGCACCGTCCGGCTTCACCGTTTCCCAAATACCCATCTCGACATTGCGGACAGGCGCAAGGCTGCGGGTCAGGCGCTCTCTGCGATCAGCTTCGCCGCCGCCTCGATCCCGCCGGGACCATGGGGAATGCCAAGCGCGTCCATCCCGGCCTCGATCACCGCAAGCGTGCCCAAAAGCTGATGGGCGCTCACATGGCCCATATGGGCGATGCGAAGCCCGGCCTCGGGATCCGCCGCGCCAAGGCCGACGCCCAGCGTCAGCCCGGCCTTTTCCTGCGCCCAGCGGCGCAGCGCCGTCGCCTGGGGAATGGTCGCCGCCGTCACCGACCGCGCCCGCCCCGCAGGTTCCGCGACCACGGCCGAGATGCCGCTGCCGTCCTTGCCCCAGGCGTCAAGCGCGGCCCAGGTCGCGCGGGCCAGCGCCTCGTGCCGCGCCCATGCGACGGGCAGCGTCTCCTCGTCCAGCAACAGGCTCAGTGCCTCGTTCATGCCGAAGATGTGCTGGACCGGCGGCGTGCCGCCCCAGAACTGCCACAGCTCCACCGCCTCGGTCCGGGGTGCCCAGTTCCAATAGGGCGTTGTCAGGTCGGTCGGCCCCATCGCCCGCAGCCGGTCGGAGAGCCACAGCAGCGCCAGACCCGGCGGCAGCATCAGGCCCTTCTGGCTGGCCGAGACCAGCAGGTCGACGCCCCATTCGTCCATCATCATCGGCTCGCACCCGAGCGCGGCGATGGCATCGACCGCGAAGAAGGCCGGATGGTCGCCGATCGCGCGCCGCAGCGCCGGAATGTCGGCCCGGGCCGAGCTTGCGGTATCGACCTGGCAGACCAGCACCGCCTTGATCTCATGCCCCTTGTCCGCGGCCAGCCGTTCGGCAAGGCGCGCGGGATCGGGCGGGCAGAGGCCGAAATCCAGCGTCTCGACCCGGATGCCAAGCGCCCCGGCGGTCTGCGCCCAGCCGCGCCCGAAATGACCCGAGGTCAGCACCAGCGCCAGATCGCCCCGGTTGAACAGGTTGACATTCGCCGCTTCCCAGCCGGCATGACCATTCCCGATATAGGGCGCGCAATGGGCCGAAGTGCCGGCCAGCCGCTTCAACCCGGCGATCATCGCGCGGTTCTCGGCCGCGAGGTCGGGGCCATAGATATCGGGCGAGGGACGGTGCATGGCGCGCAGCACGCGATCGGGGACGGGCGAGGGGCCGGGGATGGCGACGACCGGGCGGCCCTGTGCAAAGCTCATTTCGGGAAGGCCTCTAAAAGGTGATTCCGCAATCGGTAGGCCCGCGCCGCGACAAGGTCAACGCCCGGCCGGGTTGCCGCGGGGGGCGTCACGCCTTATGCCTTTTGCGAAACTCGACTGCGGGAAGCACAGATGGCGGACAGATTACAGATCAGGGCCAATCTCTTCGCGCGGATGTGGCGGGACTACCTGCACCCCTATTGGGCGCGGATCGTCCTTGCGCTGTTCTTCCTCATCCTCGAGGGCTCGACGCTGGGCTTTCTCAGCTGGATGCTGAAGCCGCTTTTCGACCGGGTCTTCGTCGGCGGTGATGCCGATGCGATCTGGTGGGTGGGCGGCGTCATCTTCGGCCTCTTCATGCTCAGGGCCGCGACCTTCGTGATCAACCGCAGCCTGATGACCTCGGTTTCGCTGGCGGTCTCGACCCGGATGCAGACCGACCTGCTGCGCCATGTGATGACCCTCGACGGCAGCTTCTTCCAGAAGAACCCGCCCGGCGCGATGATCGAGCGGGTGCAGGGCGATTCGATCGCGGTGCAGGGCGTCTGGTCCACCTTCATCTCGGGCATGGGGCGCGACATCGTCTCGCTCGTGTCGCTGTTCGGGGTCGCGATCGCGGTCGATCCGCAATGGACGCTGGCCGCGCTGATCGGTGCGCCGCTCCTGATCGTGCCCATGGTGCTGGTCCAGCGCTACATCCGCCGCAAGATGCGCCAGAACCGCCAGATCGCCAGCCAGCGCGCGACCCGCCTTGACGAGGTTCTGCATGGCATCAACGCGGTCAAGCTGAACCAGATGGAGGACTATCAGGCCGGCCGCTTCGCCCAGATCGTCGGCCGCATCCGCACCGGCCAGATCAAGATGTCGGCGATCGGGGCCACGGTTCCCGCGCTGGTCGATATCGTCACGGGCATCGGCTTCATGGGCGTCCTCTGGCTCGGCGGGGCCGAGGTCATGTCGGGCGAGCGCACGGTCGGCGACTTCATGTCCTTCTTCACCGCCATGGCGCTGGCCTTCCAGCCGATGCGCCGGCTCGGCAGCCTTGCCGGGACCTGGCAGACGGCCGCGGCCAGCCTCGAACGCATCTACGAGATCCTCGACATGCGGCCCTCGATCATCTCGGGCCCGCGCCGCGAGCCGCCGCCGGACACCACCATCATCCTTGACGACGTGCGGCTTTCCTATGACGGCTATCCGGTCCTGAACGGCCT
>Ga0160459_100779_pt1 | contig 10497 bp, 9 predicted proteins | sample HID1973K_E6MG_FD_108208 | JGI IMG/M metagenome (GOLD analysis project Ga0160459, IMG submission 108208) | Enriched mosquito-associated microbial communities from UW Madison campus, WI, USA - HID1973K_E6 MG | ecosystem: Host-associated > Arthropoda: Insects > Digestive system > Unclassified ... | reverse complement strand
TCATCGCGATCACGTGGGCGATGTTCATCGTCGACTACCTCGTGCGGCTGTTCCTGGCCCCACAGCGCTGGATCTGGTTCCGCACGCACCTGTTCGCACTGGTGTTCGCGCTCATCCCGGTGCTGCGCCTGGTGCGGCTGCTGCAGGTGCTCACACGTCTGCCCGGCATGAAGCCGACGCGCGGCGCCATCCTGCGCACCCAGATCATCGTCTACGGGGCCGGCGCGTCGGTGCTGCTCGTGTTCGTCGCGTCGCTGGCCGTGCTCGACGCCGAACGGCACGCTCCCGCCGCGTCGATCACCAGCTTCGGGATCGCGGTGTGGTGGTCGTGCGTCACCGTGACGACGACCGGCTACGGCGACTACACCCCGGTGACGTCGGTCGGCCGCTGGGTCGGTGTGGGGCTCATGCTCGGCGGCGTGGCACTGGCCGGCGTCATCACGGCGACGCTCGCTTCGTGGGTCGTCGAACGAGGAACCCGCAACAACGACGCCGAGGAGCCGGCGACCCGCGCTCAGATACGCGAGCTGATGGCGCGGATCGACGAGCTGACGGCCGCGCGCGACGGTGGCGGCTCCCGCCCGGCGACAGCGGAGGACGCGTCCGGTGCCGACGGCGCCGACGGACCGCCGCCCGGACGCTCTGCCTGACCCGCCTACTGGACCGTGATCTCGACGCCCTGTCCGGCGTCGACCACGACGCCGATGAACGAGGGGATCGTCGTCGCGAGCGCGTCGCGCAGGTCATCGATCGGCGGCGCCACGCCGTCGGCGGTCACGACCTCGACGATCGCGGTCGTGCCCGACCAGTCCACGCCCGTCACGCGTGCGCCCTCGTCGCTTGAGAGCCACTGCGCCGTCGTCTGCTGGATCGACACCGACCAGCGCGCGAGCGCGATCGAGACGATCGAGTTGAGCACGAGCGGGATGACGATGACGACGGTGAGCGCCGACACGATGATGTAGGCGCGGCCGCGGTTGGCCACAGGCGACGACCCGGGATCGCGCGCGTATCCGGCGAGCGTGAAGACGATGCTGCCGGCGATGATGAGCGCGACGACGTTCGACATGAACAGCCACAGCGCACCGAGCGCCTGCGGCCACAGCCCCTGCCCGGCGCACACCCCGACCACGCCGAGCGGCGGCACGAGCGAGATCGCGATCGCGACGCCCGGGAGGATCGCGCTGAGGTCGCGGCGGCACATCGCGAAGGCGCCCGCGAAGCCCGTGGCCAGCGCGGCGACCAGATCGAGGAAGCTCGGCGACGTGCGCCCCACCACCTGCGAGTTCGTCAGCAGGCTCTGCGGGGTGGCGACGAACGCCGAGAACGCCAGGCCCAGCACGACGACGAGCGCCACGCTGAGCACGACCCACAGGAGGGAGCGCATCACGACGGCCAGCCGCCCGGTCACGATGCCCAGGGCGATCCCGAGGATGGGCGTGCCGAGAGGGGCGATGATCATGGCCCCGATGACGGTGGCCGTCGAGTCGGTCAGCACGCCGGCGTTGGCGATGATCCCCGCGAGGATCAGCATGATGAGGAAGCCGCTGCGCTTGCCCGCTCGATCGCCCGCGCCGAGGTCCAGCGCCTCGGTGACCTCGGCCGCGGTCTGTCGCTGCGTCACCGGGATGAGCGCCCTGATCATGTCGGTGAACCTCGCCATGGGCACATCATGTCGCACGGCCGTGCGCCGCCCGGTTCAGACACGATGTCGGGTGGGCGGGATGTGCATATGCCGACGACGAAGGCCGCACCCCGTGGGGTGCGGCCTTCGTGCGGATCGCGCGACGGAGAGCGTCAGGCGAGCAGCTTCGCCTTCGCTGCGGAGAACTCCTCGTCCGACAGGATGCCCTGCGCGTGCAGCTGACCCAGCTGGCCGAGCTTGGCCATCAGGTCGTCACCACCGGCGGGTGCGGCGGGCGCGGGCGCCGGAGCGGCGGCCTGCGCGTTGGCGACGGCCTGCGCGGCCGCGGCATCCATCGCCGCCTGCTGCTGCTGCGCCTCGTAGGCCTGCTGCTCCTGGGCGGCGTACGCCTTCTGCTGCTGGTGGCCTGCCACCGCGCCCGACACGGCGGTCGCGGTGCCCGCGACGACGGCGGTGCGTGCGGCCATGCCGATCAGGCCGGGACGGCCCCTTCTTCCAAGTGGCATGTCTTTCTCCTTCAGTCGGCGTTCTCAGAGAGGAACGCGTTCACGATGGGCGCGGGTACGCCCTCGCGGGCGATGACGGCGCCGCCGGCGTCGTACAGCGCCGACGCGAACGCCTTCGCCCACAGCAGCTCGACGACGAGGATCGCCGCCGACGTGCCCGGCTCCAGGCCGTCCGCGAGGGCGAGGATGTCTTCCTCGCCGGCGAGACCTTCGAGGTCGAGCGTGGGCACGTCGCTCTCGATCGTGTCCGACAGCTCGAGGATCTCCAGCTCTCCCTCGGGCGAGCGCCGCACGAACACCAGGTCGAGGATGTTCACCGTTCCCGCGGCGACCAGGTCGTCGATGGCTTGCAGCACGCCGGGACCCGGGCGGTCGCCCTCGAACCCGATCGCGTAGAACTCGATGGGCCCGTAGTCGAAGTCAGTCATGTGTTCTCCGTTCCGCTGATCGCTCTCAGGCCGAGAGCGCTTTTGCCTTCAGTGAGTCGAACTCGGCCTGCGTGATCGTTCCGGCGTCCAGCAGCGCCTTGGCTTTTGCGACCTCGTCGGCGGGGCTGGCCGAGGAGCCCGCCGTCTGACGGATGTAGTCCTGCTGCGCGGCCTGCAGCGCCTTCGCCTGGGCGAACGAACGCTCCTGCATGCCCTTGCCGCGGGCGATGAGGTAGACCAGCGCCGTCAGGAACGGCACGAAGATGAGGAACAGGATCCAGACCGCCTTGAGCCAGCCGTTCAGCTTCTCGTCGCGGAACAGGTCGCCGATGATCGAGAAGACGACCATCAGGTACGCGACGAAGACGAAGACCCAGAAGATCCAGGCGAGGAGGTCCCAGAAGCCCATATGCGGTGTGCCAATCTGTCGGACGGGGAAGCCCCCGTCTCGGAGGGATGAAGCGGACGAAGGCCGATGCGGCCCCCGTCCAGGCCGACACTACCGCGAAAGTCACCGTCAGAGCACGCGCCGCGTGTAAGTGCTTGCCACCTGATCTGACACGGCATCATGAGGGGATGACCGACACCCCCGACCCCGCCGATGACCCGGGGGCGGAGCGCGCCGAAGTGCCCGCCGCTCCGGCAGCCTCGACCAAGCGACCGCGGCGCCTCGCCGCGGTCGTCGCGGGGTTCGATCATCCGCTGACGCTGGGATTCCTCGTCACGATCGGCGTGCTGGGCGCGTTGGTGCTGGGGCTCGCGGTTTCCAGTGTGGGGTCGGTCCTCGTCTACATCGTCCTGGCGATGTTCCTCGCGCTCGGCCTCGACCCGCTCGTGCGCCGGCTGGAGGCGAAGAAGGTCAAGCGGGGCGCGGGGATCGCGATCGTGTTCTGCGGTTTCGCCCTCGCGATGGCCGCGTTCATCTTCTTCATCTTCCCGCCGGTGCTGGCGCAGATCGGGCAGCTGGTGCAGGCGATCCCCGATGCGATCGCCGGGATCCCGGAGTCGGCGTGGTTCGCGGGGCTCGACGCGGATACGCAGCGGGCCGTCCAGGCCGGCATCGAGCAGGCCGGCGACTGGATCTCGTCCCCGTCCACGCTCGCCCATCTGGGCGGCGGGCTGGTGACGGCAGGCATCGGCTTCATCGGCGGCATCTCGGCGACGTTCATCGTCGTCGCCCTGACGCTCTACTTCCTGGCGTCGCTGGCGGCGTCGAAGCAGGCCCTGTACGCGCTGGCCCCGGCGCGCAGCCGCGCCCGCTTGGAGGACCTGACCGAGCGCATCACCGGCTCGGTCGGCTCGGCCCTGGTCGGCTCGGTGACGCTGTCACTCATCAACGCGGCCGTCGTGTTCGTGCTGCACCTGCTGATCGGACTGCCGTTCCCGGCCCTCATGGCGGTGATCGCGTTCGTGATCACTCTGATCCCGCTGTTCGGCTCCGTGATCTTCTGGGTGCTGGGTTCGGTCGTCGCCCTGTTCACGAGCCCGACGCAGGCCCTGATCTTCGCGATCTGCTACCTCGTGTACATCCAGATCGAGTCGTATGTGGTCAGCCCGCGCGTCATGAACAAGGCCATCTCGATCCCTCCGGCCCTCGTGCTGATCGGCGCCTTGGTGGGCGGCGCGCTCATGGGCATCGTCGGCGTGCTGCTCGCACTCCCCATCATCGCGTCGCTGCTGCTGATCATCCGCGAGGTCGTCGTCCCGCGTCAGGACCTCAAGGTCTGACCTCGCCCGCCGCCCCGGCCCGATCCCCGCCCCCGCGAGATCGCCCCGCCCCCGCGAGATCGCCCTGCGTCGTCGAGATCCCCTGTCTCGCCGAGACCGTGGGTTCGCGTCGAGACCGAGGGCGACGCCCCTTGGTTCGCCGGGAATCCCGTGGTTCGCCGGGATTCCCGTGGTTCGCCGGGAATCCCGTGGTTCGGCGGGAATCCCCCGCCTCCGCGGGTTATCCCGGGTTGGGCGCACAGATCCCCGGGTTCGGGATGCCGGCGGCACGGGGATGCCGGATGCCCGGCATCCCTCACCCCCGATCTGGACGCGCAAATCCCCTGTCTCGTCGAGGCAGGGGACTTTCGTCGAGACCGAGGGCGACGTCACCGGTCTAGCGCCGAATCCCCTGTCTCGGCGCACAGATCCCCGGTCTCGCGAACCTGGGGGCGGGCGGATGCCGGGCGCCCGGCATCCCCGTCCCGACCGGCACGCACGAACCTCCTCACTCACCGAGACAGGGGATGCCCGTCGAGACCGAGGGCGACGTCACCGGTCTCGCGCCGATTCCCCTGTCTCGGCGCACAGATCCCCGGTCTCGCGAACCCGGGGCGGGCGGATGCCAGGCACCACCGGCGCGCACGAACCCCTCACTCGCCGAGACAGGGGATGCCCGTCGAAACCGAGGGCCACGCCCTCAGTCTCGCGCCGAACCCCCTGTCTCGGCACACAGATCCCCGGTCTCGCGAACCCGGGGCCGTGTGGATGCCAGGCACCCGGCATCCCCATCCCGACCGGCGCAAGACCCCGCTCGCTCGCCGAGACGGGGGACTTCCGCCGAGACCGAGGGCGACGTCACCGGTCTCGACGGGAACCCCCTGTCTCGGCGCGCAGATCCCCGGTCTCGCACACCCAGGGCCGTGTGGATGCCAGGCACCCGGCATCCCCGTCCCGACCGGCGCGCAGATCCCCGGACTCGGGGGTCACGGACGGACGGCGGAGCGCTTGCCGGGACCGGCGGCGGCGCGCGCGGGAACGAGTGAACGCGGGTTGCGGGCGAGTGTGTCGAGCATCCAGTCCTGCCGCGGGTAGAGGGGAGTCAGACCCGTGGCCCGTAGCTTCTCATCGAGGGGCTCGTAGCTGATCGTGTCCGCCCAGTCCCAGCGCGCAAAGCCGCCCTCGTGCCGACGCAGGCGGTCCTCCCGCTTCTTCTCTCGGACGAAATGCGCCTTGATCTCCTCGGGGTCGTCACCGTCGTATTTGCCATACCCGTCCGACTCGCCGATCACCCTCAGCCGTGGCCAGTAGAAGTCGGAGCGGTCGTCCACGCCCTCATAGTGGAACTCGCGCTGCAACTCAGGCCGCTCGTACCCCAGCCACTCGATCACCGCGCGATTGACCGACTCACCAGGAGACTCCGCCACTGCCGTGGCGCGCGCCTGCACCCAGTCCAGCTGGCGCACACCTCGCCGGTTGGCCTGCGCACGCCCTCGCTCGCCGACCGCGAGCGTCTTGCCCGCCCCTTGCAGCAGCCTCGCCGCGGCATCGACCACGGCGAGCGCGAACGCCGGCGGCAGCACGCGCGCCAGATCGACGGCGGTGTCTGCGAGTGACGTGACACTGTGGCCGCCGGCATCCACGATCTCTCGTTCGTCCGCGTGACCGTGGACGATGACGTCGCCCTCGCACCACGATCTGCCGTCGGTGCTCAGCAGGTGGATGTGCGTCGGCTCGCCGAAGATCGGCAGCCCCTGCAGCACGGCGGCTGACCCCAGACAGAACACCGCCGAGCTCCACGTGCGGGCCACGGCGAGCACCCGCGCTCGATAGCGTTCCCACGGGGCGAGCCCCTCCCAGAGCGCTCGCTGGATGTACACGCCGGCGCGCAGCCGGTGCAGCCGCCCGTCGCGGTCGAGACGGGCGACCTCGAAGGGTCGCTCGCGGCTGAGCAGCAGGGTGATCCGGGGTGATGCGGCCATCGCCCCAGCGTGCAGCGTGTGCACGCGCCCAACCGCCCCGTTCGCCCCCACCTGTGGACAACTCGTCGCACCGCCGCCGTAGCCGCCCCCTGTGGAGGACACGGCGCCCCGCACGAATCCCCTGTCTCGCCGAGACAGGGGATTCCCGTCGAGACCGAGGGCCACGCCCTCGGTCTCGCGCCGAATCCCCTGTCTCGACGCACAGATCCCCGGTCTCGCGAAACCGGGGGCGAGGCGGATGCCGGGCGCCCGGCATCCCTTGGCGGGTCAGTTCAGGGCAGAGGTCAGGCGCGCGACGCCGTCGAGGAACGTGGCCTTGGCGGGCTCGTTGCGCCACTCGGCGAGGGTGAGCTCGCGTCCGGCGTCACGATAGGCCTGCTCGACCTGGCGCATCTGCGCGACGAAGGACTCGCCGCGCACGAGCATCGAGACCTCCATGTTGAGACTGAACGAGCGGATGTCCATGTTGCTCGACCCGATGACGGCGATGTCGTCGTCGATCGAGAAGTGCTTCGAGTGCAGGATGAACGGCGCCGGGTACAGGAAGATGCGCACGCCGGCCTCCAGCAGCGCGTCGTAGTACGAGCGCTGTGCGTGGTAGACCATGCCCTGGTCGCCGATCTCGGACACGAACAGCTGCACTTCCAGGCCCCGCTGGCACGCCGTCGTGATCGCGTAGACCATCGCCTCGTCGGGCACGAAGTACGGGCTCGTGATGATGACGCGCTCGGTCGCCCCGTGGATGAGCGACAGGAACAGGCGCAGGTTGTTCTCGGTCTCGTAGCCGGGACCGCTCGGCACCAGCTGGCAGACGAGATCGCCGGATGCCGCCACCTGCGCCGCAGGCACGTGCTCGTCGTCCAGCTGCACGCCGGTCTCGATGAGCCAGTCCGACAGGAACACCGCGTCGATCTCGGCGACCGCCGGACCGTCGACCCGCGACACGAGCTCCTGCCACTTGAGGCCGCGCTTGATGTTCTTGGGCGAGTTGTAGGTGCGGTCGATGAGGTTCTGCGAGCCGACGAACGCGGTGCGCCCGTCGACGACCACGATCTTGCGGTGGTTGCGAAGGTCGGGACGCTGGTACTTGCCCTTGAAGGGCTGGACCGGCAGCATCCAGGACCAGATCACGCCGATGCGGTCGAGCTCGGCGAACGTCTTCTCCTGCTCGGCGACCTTGCGCGAGGCGATGTAGTCCGCGAGCAGGCGCACCGTGACGCCGCGCTTGACCGCGTTCTGCATCGCGGTGAAGAAGACCTCGGTCGTCTTGTCCCACGACACGATGTAGAACTCGACGTGCACATACCGCTGTGCGGTGTCGATCGCCGCCGCCATGGCGATGACGGATGCCTCGTAGTCGCTGATCAGCTCGGCCCGGTTGCCGCCCACCGGCGGCAGGCTCGTGAGTTTCTCGTTCTGCACGGTGACCCGGGTGAACCACGTCGGCCACGATGACGTGTCGGCCTCGCCGTCACCCGCCGAGGCGACGCGCTCACGGATGATCCCGTCGATGCGGGCCTGCTCGGCGCGGCGCTTCTTCGGCAGCTTGACGTTGCCGATCAGCAGGAACAGCACGATGCCGACGACCGGCAGCAGGAAGATCAGCAGCAGCCACGCCATGGCCGCGGTCGGCTTGCGTCCCTTCGGGATCACGATGAGCGCGGTGATGTTGATGGCCAGCACCACGAGGGCGCTGATCACCCAGCCGAGGTTGGCGAAGAAGACGGATTCCACCTGTGCAGTGTCCCGCATTCCGCGTCCCTCCCGGTACATTCGCGAATGTGACCTCGACCGCGACCGCTTCTCGACGCCCGCGCTGGCTCCTGTCCACCCTCGACGGCTACCGCCGCGAATGGCTGGGAGCCGACATCGTGGGCGGTCTCTCGGCCGGCGCCGTCGTGGTGCCGCAGGCGATGGCGTACGCGACGATCGCGAACCTGCCCGTGCAGGTCGGCCTCTACACGTGCATCGTGCCGATGCTGGTCTACGCGCTGCTCGGCGGCAGCCGGGCGATGAGCGTGTCGACGACGTCGACCATCGCGACCCTCACGGCGACGACGCTGGTGTCGGCGGGCGTCGCGGCGACGGCCGACGACCCCGACGCGGCGCTGGGGTCGCTCATGACCCTGACGCTGCTGGTCGGCGCGATCCTGCTGGTGGCGAGGCTGCTGAAACTCGGCTCGCTCGTCGAGAACATCAGCGGCGCCACCGTGCTCGGCCTCAAGATCGGCGTCGGCGCGACGGTCGCGGTGGGCCAGCTGCCGAAGCTGCTCGGCGAGACCGGCAACGTGTCGGGCGAGGGCTTCGTCAGCTCGCTCGTCGCGGTGGGCGCGGCGATCGACAGCGTCAACTGGCCCACGGTCGCCCTCTCGGTCGGATCGATCCTCGTGCTGGTGCTGCTGCAGCGGTTCGCGCCCCGCGTCCCGGGGACGCTGATCGTCGTCGGCGGCGGCATCCTGCTCAGCGCGTTCACCGGTCTGACCGCTGCCGGAGTGGCGCTGATCGACCCCGTGCCGTCCGGCTTCCCGGCGCCGTCGCTCCCCGACTTCTCGCACCTGGGCGCACTCATCCCCGGGGCGCTCGCGATCGCCGTCATGGCGTTCCTGGAGTCCGCGGCCGTGGCCCGCGGCATCCGCAAGGCGACCGAGCCGCAGGTCGACAGCAACCAGGAGCTGTTCGCGACCGGCGCGGCCAACGTCGTCGGATCGTTCTTCACGACCATGCCGGCGGCGGGCGGATTCTCGCAGAGCGCCGTCAATCAGAACGCGGGCGCGAAGACGCAGCTGTCGTCGATGGTGACGGTGGTGCTCGCGATCCTCGTCGCGCTGTTCCTCGGACCTGTGCTCAGCCTGCTGCCGCAGGCGACGCTCGCGGCCATGGTGTTCGTCGCGGTCGCCGGGCTCATCAACATCCCCGAGCTCGTGCGATGGGCGAGTATCAGCAAGGTCGACTTCTGGATCGCACTCGTCGTCGCGCTGGTCGGCCTGTCGGCGGGTCTGCTGGCTGCCGTGGCGGTCGGCGTCATCATCACGCTCGTGCTCGTGCTGCGCGAGCTCAACGTCCCCAAACTCGACATCGTCGGGCGCTCGGGCGGCGCCCTGGCGATCCATCTCGGTCGCGGCCTCTACACCGCCAACGCGGCCGAGAACGCCCGGGCGGTCATCGCGCTGGCCACCGCGCAGCCCGATCCGGTGACCGCGGTCGTGCTCGACGTCGACCGGCTCGACGTCGTGACGATCACGATCCTCGACGCTCTGGAAGGCCTCGACCGCGAACTCGGGCAGCTGGGCATCACGCTGCATTTCGCCCGGCTTCCGCAGCAGGCCGCCACGATCGCCCGCAAGACCCCGTGGTTCGCCGACCTCGAGAAGGCCGGCCGCGTGCACGCCACCGTCGCGGACGGCCTGGCCGCGGCATCCACGACGGCGTCCTCGTGAGGAGGCTCCGCAGATGACCGGACCGAACCCGACCGCCGCGCAGGCGCCCGACTTCTCGCCGCGGCTCCTGCTGCGCATGTCGATCCCGGCACTCGTCGTCGGCGTGGTGTGCGCGGTGATGCTGCAGCTGCTCGACATCGTGTCGGGCGCGCTGGAGGGCGTCCTGTGGGACACCCTTCCGACCGCTCTCGGCCTCGCCGACGACACGTGGTGGTGGACGATCGTCGTGCTGACCGCCACCGGCATCGCGGTGGGGCTGGCGCTGTGGCTGCTGCCCGGCCACGGCGGCCCCGACACCGCGACCACCGAGCTGGTCGGACCTCCGCTGCCGCTGAAGACCCTTCCCGGTCTTGCGCTCGTGCTCATCCTGGGCCTCGCGGGTGGAGTCAGCCTCGGCCCCGAGAACCCGATCATCGCGATCAACATCGCGGTGCTCATCGCACTGTTCGCCCGTTTCGTGCCGGCCATCCCGCCCTCGCTCACGATCATGCTCGCCGCGTCGGGCACGATCGGCGCGATGTTCGGCACCCCGGTCGCCGGAGCGCTCATCTTCACCGCCACCGCGGCGGCCATGAAGGGCGGCGGCTCGGTGTGGGACAAGCTCTTCCTGCCGCTGGTCTCGGGTGGCGCCGGCGCCATCACCATGCACCTGTTCGGGGTGCCGCCGCTGTCGTTCGGTCTGCCCGCCTACGGCACGCCCGTCGCCCTCGACCTGCTCACCGGCGCGGTCGTCGCCGTGGGCGCGGCGCTCGTCGCGATGGCGGCGCTGTACGCGTTCCCGTGGGTGCACCG
>Ga0160459_100776_pt1 | contig 10554 bp, 11 predicted proteins | sample HID1973K_E6MG_FD_108208 | JGI IMG/M metagenome (GOLD analysis project Ga0160459, IMG submission 108208) | Enriched mosquito-associated microbial communities from UW Madison campus, WI, USA - HID1973K_E6 MG | ecosystem: Host-associated > Arthropoda: Insects > Digestive system > Unclassified ... | reverse complement strand
CTGGCCGTCGGTCGCCGACGAAAGCCTGTGGGCGAAGTACGATGCGGCGCGCGCCGCGTTGTTCGCGGCGACGCAGACGGGTACGCCTGCACCGCGCTATCGGAAGGCTTGACCGATACTGACGGCAGATCCTGTTCGCGTAAGCATTCGCGAGGATCTGCCGAAAGATTGCGAATGGCAGTGACTCGTTACGAGACCATGTTGCCGCCAGACCAGGCAGTCCACCTGTCCATATCTGCTGCCCGTATTCATGTGGATGATGGGACGAACTGGCTTTCTGCAAAAGAGGATATCGATGACGCTCCATGGAAAAGTCGCCTTGATCACCGGTGGCAATAGCGGGATCGGCTTGGCTACGGCTCGCCGGTTTATTGCCGAGGGTGCGAAGGTCGCTATAACCGGCAGGAATGCATCGACGCTTGCACAGGCGAGAAGCGAACTGGGCGAGCATCTGTCGACGTACGAGCTCGACGTAAGCGACGCGGCAGCCATCGAGCCTGTCGTTAATCAGATCGCAAAGGATTTAGGTGCGGTCGACATCGTATTCGTGAACGCCGGTGCGGCAGGGATGACGCCGTTGGGCGGGACGACGCCAGCCGTGTTCCAGGCCTTGATTGCCACGAACCTGACCAGTGTTTTCTTCACCGTGCAGGCGTGTATTCCGCACCTCAAGACAGGCGCGTCGGTGATCTTGAATGGGTCGGTGCATGCCGTGCAAGGAGTGCCGGGCTGGTCTGCCTATGCGGCAACCAAGGGTGCTGTTCGTTCACTCACCCGTGTCATGGCGGCGGAATTGGCCCCGAAGGGTATTCGGGTGAATCAGGTGACGCCAGGTGCGACTCGCACACCCATCTGGGATGTCGTTGCAACGTCACAGGACGCAATGCGTGCGCTCGAAGCAAAACTCACGCAGAAGATTCCGCTGAACCGCCTTGGTGAGCCGGATGAAGTTGCCGACGCAGTGCTCTTTCTGGCGTCGAGCGCATCGTCCAACATCACCGCGCAGGAGATTGTGCTGGATGGTGGCGCGACGGGCGCTCCTCAGGGGGCGCCGATCTACCGCGCCTGATTGGTGATGTATTTGCGATATGACCTGATCGCCGCGCTGGCGAAAGACCGATCTGATCTCTCGCCGACCACTCAAACTTGCTGCGTGCAGGCCCTTCGTGAGCCTGCTTCCCGCAGCCCTGAAAGCCCGGGCGACGCCGTCACGATAACGACGCCACCTTGCCGATCCGGGGCGTGACGCGGTTTATCGCGCAACGTGACCCACGTGGTGACCGAGGCGCAGTTCAAAGTCGCCATCCTGCTGCAAACCCTTCTCATACATCTTGCCAATTAACGCTTGCGTTTCCGGCCATGAAGTCGTGCCAATAAAAGCCTGGTTCGACGACCAGCGATCCGCCTCGGTCGGAACACCCGCGCGCGCGTTGACGAGCTTCTTCGCGAGTTCCAGGGCGCGCTTTTCGAAGCTAGCGACGCGGCGGGCGAAATTGTCGACAAAGGCGTCCAATTCCACATCAGGGATCGAACGATTCACCCAGCCGTACTTTTCGGCGGTGTCGGCATCGAAATCGTCAGCGCCGCAAATGATCTCCAGCGCGCGCGACCGGCCAGCAAGCGCGGCAAGCCATTCTGTCGCGCCGCCGCCCGGGACCACAGCAACGCCGACCTCGACCTGTGCGAGCACGGCTTTTTCCTTCGACGCGAAACGCATGTCGCAGGCCAGCGCCAGTTCAGAGCCGTGGCCGCGGGCACGGCCGCGAAGCTTGGCCACGCTGACCACGCGCGATTGCGCGAGGCGCGTGACGAACTTCGGCCATGCGCTGAATTCAGCTGCACCCGGTTGTTCGGGGACGACTTCGCCGCGTTCGAGATCGTAGTGCGCCACGAAGTAGTCGGGGTTGGCGCTTTCGAACACGACGACCTTCAACTCGCGATCGGCTTCGATCTTATCCATCAAGACATTCAGCTCCGCGAACATTTCCGGATCGTACAGATTGATCGGAGGGTTCTCGATGATGATGCGCCAGTAGGCAGAGGTTTCCGCCTTGATCGTGAGTCGGTTCTGAGTAGAAGTCATGAGGTTCTCCAGGATTCGGGTTGGGCAACGTCGGCGATGGATTCGCCAAATCTGGTTTCGTTATGAGACCGCGTAAGTAGCTTATCAATTCTGGTTCGTTAATGCAACCAGAATGTACGGGCGACTCGATAGCTGTTGCCTAAGGCTGTTCGCTGAACAGACTGGATCTGGCAACAGTCATGTTCGTCACTTCCGTCCAAAATGTCTCATGAATATTGGTTGCATAAAACTACTAGAATGGCTACCATCACGCTGACATGTTTCAGGTCGGGCCCGCGCTGAACCATCGATGTGGCGCTCGACATCGATCCCATATCGCAAGCGTTCAGGAAATTCGCAATGCCCACTCAACAGAAAGACCCCAGTCGTGATTCGACCTATTCGTGGCCCGGTGTGCTGGCCGTCGCGCTCGGCGCACTGTCGCTGGTCGTCACCGAGTTTTTGCCCGTCGGCTTGTTGCCGGGGATCTGTCGCGACCTAGGCGTAACCGAAGGAACAGCCGGTCTTGCTGTTACCGCGACCGCAATTCTTGGTTTCATCGCCGCACCAGTCACTGCCATTGCGATCGGCCGGGCCGATCGCAAGCGGGTGCTGCTCGGGCTCACGGCACTGCTCATCATCTCCAGCGTGCTGTCATGGAAGGCAGAGACCTTTGCAACTTTGCTGATCGCGCGCGTGATCCTGGGCATCGGGGTCGGCGGATTTTGGGCGATCTCGATTACTGCTGCGGCGAAGCTTGTCCCACCGGAAAAAGTGCATGCGGCTTCGTCAATCGTGTTCGCAGGCATATCGATCGGCTCGGTCATCGCAGTGCCGGCCGGTTCGTACATCAGTGCTCATGCTGACTGGCGCGACGGATTTATGGGTGCCAGCGTGCTCGCGATCGTTTGCTTCGCGTTGCAGCTTGTCTTTCTGCCGTCGCTCAAGATGAAGCACGGTGTGAACGTGCGCGATTTCTTCGGTTTGCTGAAGGATCCCAAGGTTCGCGGAATCTTCCTGACTGTCATTTTTATTGTGGCCGGTCAATACGCAGGTTATACCTTCGTCACCCCTATCTGGAGCAAATCACGCACCTCAGTACCGCGATCGTGAGCATTCTCCTGTTTGCCTATGGCGTTGCGACAGTCGTTGGAAACTTCGTAGGGGGCGCCTTCGCTGGTCGTAATTTGCACAACACCGTAGTCGCAACAGTCTGGATCTTCGTGCTGTCGCTGGCGGCTATCGCGGCGTTTGCCGCCAGCCCGTTGTTTGCTGGCTTGGCGCTGCTGGTGTGGGCGGTGTCGTGGGGAATGGCGCCGGTCGGCACCCAGCTGTGGTTGTACAACGCGACGCTGCATGCGCCCGAAGCCGCGCAGGCGATGAACACGAGTGTGTTTCAGTTGTCGATCGGGCTCGGCTCGCTGGCGGGTGGTATCGCAGTCAACTATGCGGGGCTGCATAGCTCGATGTGGCTTGGGGCGCTGATTCTGGCCCTGGCGGTGCTGATGGTGTACATCATCGGCCGCATGAACCAGCAGACTGTTACCGCAGCGTAATACCTGGTTTGACAGATTGCTACCGTTCGACCGCCCCGTTTGGGGCGCGCGTTGACGTACGAGGGTAAAAGGAGAGAAGCATGCAACCGACTGCAGTTGTGGTGGGCGTGGGATCGGAGGAGGGCTTAGGTGCCGCAGTGGCCCGCCGCTTCGCTCGTGGGGGTTTTCACGTCCTCGTGGGCGGTCGGACGATCGAGAAGCTCGAGCGGGTGGTCAAGAGTCTTGGCGAAGGCAATGGCACGCCTGTTGTCGGAACCTGCGTCCCGATGCGGTCGCACACCGAGGGCCGGATGGATTGCTGAACATCGACGCCATTGCGGAAACGTATTGGCAACTGCATCTGCAACATCCGACTGCGTGGACTCAGGAAATCGATCTGCGTCCATTCAAAGAGAGCTTCTGATGCGCGCCTGTTGCGCGCCCTGCGCAACGGCTTCGTCGTGCTGCTCAGGCTCAGGTCATACAATGATCGCCGGCATCTAGTTCATCGTAATCACGCGCGACACCAACACATCCTTCGGTTGTAGCAGGCGGCCGTCTTCCGAGCGCAGTTCGAGTTTCTTGAGGGGGCGCTTCTTCTTCGCGTCCAGCGGAAGCGAGCCCAGTTCTTTAGACTCGTAAAGATACTCGCCGCCCCATTGGCCAAGGGCCACGAGAACGGGCAATAGTGCTTCGCCCTTTTCGGTCAGCGTATATTCCTGGTATGCGCTGCCATCCGACGCGGGCACGATTTCCATGATGCCCTGCTCGACCATCGACTTCAGGCGACCTGACAGGATATTCTTGGGGATGCCAAGACTGCGCTGGAACTCACTGAACCGGCCGATGCCGGCGGTTGCGTCGCGGATGATGAGTAACGACCACCAGTCGCCGATCGAGTCGAGCGCCCTGGCAATCGCACAAAGATTTCCTTCGAAGCTTTTGCGTTTCATAGCTGACTGCCTTCGCGTAACCTGCCCAGCATAGCACATATGGTTTAATAACGAAACCAATCGCATAGGAGCTTCCGATGCGCTCGTTCGAGCGCTTCGCCAAAAGAGAGGCAGGCGTTTCCCATTACACAACCAGATACTCGTAGCGCCCGCGAAAATCGTTCTGTTTCACGGCCTCGGGCGATCGGTGAACGTGTGTATTTGGCCATGGGAGTGAGCGCTGCATATCGCAGCCAAAGGGTATTCAACCCCGCGCTTGCAAGGTATGCGTGTACACCTCACGAAAGCAATCGACCTGCTAAGAGCCTGAAATCTAAGCGGCTGGTCTTCAGCGCCGGGCGCCGCGATCATTGTCGTGCGGTTTGTCGCGACCAAGACACGACGATGCGCATGGCTGATATCCCGACATAAGCAGTCGCTCAACGCAGTGGCGCCTATTGACCGAATTGGGCCGACGGTAACCGAACAACCCGCGAATCGCTCACGCAAAATCTCATCAAAGCCACCAGCGCACGTTGTCAACGTACCCCCGTCTACGCACCCATCCAGCTCACATGCGCGCTTACCACCCGCCAGCCTTCCGGCATCTTCGCCCACGTCTGGCTCTGTCTGCCGATGCGCGGTTCGCCCTCGCGCCGGAACTCGATATTGGCGACAGCGAAAGCATCGCCGTATGTGGTCACGACGCGCGCCGTGATCGTGCGCGCGAGGCCCTGGCCGGGCCGCGCGGAGCGAAACGCGCGAATCGCGTCGTAGCCGTAGAGGTTTTCGGTTGCGCCGTAGCGCAGCGTGTGCGGTGAGTCCAGGAAAAGCGTATCGAGCACGGCGACGTCGTTGGTGACGAGCGCATGCTCGTAGGCGTCGAAGGCCGCGTCGACTTCGGCGAGCACGTCCGGCCGGTTGATCTCGATCATGCGTCCGCTCCTGAAGAAAGCAACGCCTCGTCGAACGATGGCGGCGGCGGACAATGCGCGACCTGCGCCGCTTCGAGTCTGCGCGCGGCTTCGAACGCCAGATCCTCGCGCCACGGCGGCGCGATCAGTTGCACGGCGATCGGCAGGCCGCTCTGCGTGGACATCGGCACGGCGACGACCGGCAGGCCGAGGCACGACACCGGCTGCGTCAGCAAGCCGAGATTGGGCCGCACGGCGAGCCGCTCACCGTTGATGTCCATGAACTCGTCGCCGATACGCGGCGCGACCATCGGCGTGGCGGGCGCGACGAGCACGTCGTAATGTTCGAACAGTTCGAGCACGCGCATTCGCAAAGCCGCGCGCACGCGCTGCGCCTGCACGATCCACGCGGCCGGCAAAAGCGCGCCCGCAATCAGCCGGTCGCGCGACAGCGGTTCGCGTTCGTCGTAACGCGTACGCAGGTTCTCCATGTGCAACTGGCCGCCTTCCGCTGCGGTGATGAGAAACGCCGCGCCGCGCGCCGCGTCGGCATCGGGATAGTGAACTGTCTGCGACGCGCCGAGCGCCTCGGCGGCCGCCAGCGATGCTGCGCGGGCGTCGTCGTTCGCGTGATCGTCGAAATAGCCGCCCAGGCGTGCCACGCGCAATGCGCCGTGCTGCGGGTTCGCCGGTTCGAAAGCGCGCTGCGCGCACGCCGGATCGAGCGGATCGGCGCACTGCAAGGCATCGTAGATGGCGGCGAGATCGTCGACATTGCGGGCGAACGCGCCCATGTGATCGAGGCTCGCGACGAACGGATACGTGCCGTGCCGAGACAGGCGTCCATAGGTCGGTTTCACGCCGAACACGCCGCACAGCGATGCGGGCACGCGCACCGAGCCGTTCGTGTCGGTGCCGAGCGTGACGGGCACGAAGCCCGCCGCGACCGCCGCCGCGCTGCCGCCCGACGACCCGCCCGCCGAACGCGTCAAATCGTGCGGATTGCGGCACGGCCCCGCGTGAAGGTTCTCGGTCGTGAAGCCATACGCGAATTCGTCCATGTTGAGCGCACCGACGAGAATCGCGCCCTGTGCGACGAGGCGCGCGACGAGCGTCGCATCGTGCGTGGCGGGCGGTGCGTTCGCGAGCACGCGCGATCCGGCGATCGTCGCGATGCCTTCGATATCGAAGAGATTTTTCGCGGCAAACGGCACGCCCGCCAGCGGCGGCAAGCTGTCGCCTCGCGCACGCTGAGCATCGAGCGCGTCGGCTGCGATGAGCGCACGTTCGCGCGTAACGGCCGTGAACGCGTTGACTTGCGCATCGTGTGCATCGATCCGCGCGAGCGTCGCTTCGATCAGCGCGCGTGCGCTGAATGCGCCGTCGGCATAGGCGCGTGCGATGGCCAGCGCGTCATCCGGAAAACGATCGTGTGCGGTCATGGGCGATACACCGGTGCAGGTTCGTCGCTCGCATCGACGCAATAGGCGAGCACGGGCACGGCAAGCTGCGCGATGCGCGCGAACTGCGCTTTCACGCGCGCGGCGGCTTCAGCTGAGAGTGCCGGGAAATGCAGCGCGAGCGCGGCGTCGGCATAGGCGTCGAGCGCGGCGTCGGAGGAAGAGGACATGGCGTTCATGCTCACGAAAGAGTGGGGAAGAGTTGACGGACACGCGCGATCAACGCGCGATCACTCCCGCGCGGACCGATGAACGACAACGCGAGCGGCCCGCCGGCTTCATTCGCGACCGGCACCGTGACCTGCGGCAGTCCAGCGAATGCGGCGACCGAGTTCATCGTGAGCGCATCGCGGTAAAACGCACCGATGCCTTCGGGCGATTCATCGATGGCGAGCAGCGCGCGCGGCGTCGTCGGCAACACGATGAGCGCCTGATTCACGATGCTTTCGACACGCGCGGCAAGCGTCGTGCGCAGGATGCGGCAGCGTTCGACTTCCGCGTCGTCGAGCGACTTCATCCGCGCAAAACGCGTGGCGATGTCCGCGCCGAAGCGCGGTGCGTGGGCATCGATCCATGCGCCCAGCGAGGCGCGAATGGCATCGTCCTGCAATTGCTGATACACGTGCAGCCAGCGTGCACGATCACCTGAAAAGATCTCGATCTCGTCATGCGCCATCGACAGTTCGCGCAGGCGTCGCGCATCGTCCGGCTCGCGCTCGGCACGTGTATCGAAGGCTTCCTTGAAGAGCACGAGCGATGCGGGCGCGTCGAGCGCCGCGACGTCATCGAGCAATACGTCGGCGACGCGCGCGAGCAGCTCGCCCGAACGCGCGAACCAGCCCACGGTATCGAAGCAGGGCGCGAAGGGCAGCACGCCTTCGAGTGCGGCGTGATCGTGCGTCGTGCGAATGCCCCATAGCCCGCAGAACGCGGCGGGCACGCGCACCGAGCCGCCGGTATCGGTGCCGAGCGCGAAGTCGACCTCGCCGCTCGCGACCGCCGAAGCCGACCCGCTCGACGATCCGCCCGGCAACGCATGCGGCCAGCGGGGATTCAACGGCGTGCCGTAATGCGCGTTCACGCCTTCGAGGCTGTACGCGAGTTCATCGGTGATGGTCTTGCCGTCCACCGACGCGCCTGCCGCGAGCAGCTTCGCGACACAAGGCGCGTGATGCGCGGCGGGCGCGTGCGTGGCGAGCCAGTCGGGATTGCCGCCGCCCGTCGTGACGCCGGCCACATCGATCAGGTCCTTGACGGCGAAGCGCAAGCCATCGAGCGGGCCATGCGCGCTCGCCTCGACGCGCAGGCGCGGACCGGGAACGAAGGCGCTCATCGTGCGGCTCCTTTCAACGCGTCGGCGAATTGCAGTGAATCCGCCACGAAGCCATAGCACTTCTTCACGTTCCAGATGCTCGCTTCCGTGCAGAACCCGGGCGACGACGTCGCGCAGCAATCGGTCAGCATCACGCAGCCGTAGCCGAGGAAGTTGGCGTCGGTGAGCGTGTTCATCACGCACTGATCGGTGTTCACGCCCGCGAAGAAAAGCGTGCGCGCGCCGAGATTGCGCAGAATGCTGTCGAGCGGGGTGTCCCAGAAGCCGCTGATGCGGTACTTGTCCACGCAGATGTCCTGCGGCGCGATCTCTAGTTCGTCGACGACCGCCGCCGCCCACGAGTCCTTTTCGAGCACGCGCGCGCCGTGTACCGGCAGCGGTTCGCCGAGCCCGATGCCCGTGCCTTTCGGCTTGTAGAGATGCAGCTGGTTCGGCGGCATGTTGGCGAGGTCGGGGCGGTTGCCCCAGTTCACCCAGATCACCGGCACGCCGCTTTCCCGCGCGAGCGGCAGGAGGCATTGCAATGGTGCAATCGGTGCGCGGTCCGCACTGTAATCGCCCCCGATGTGGTCCACCCACCCGCCTTTGGTGCAGAAGTCGTTCTGCATGTCGATGATCACGAGCGCCGATTTTTCGATGTCGAAGCGCACCTTCTGCGGTTCCGCATCGAGTATCGCGATGCGCGGCGCGGGCGCCTGTACGGCCATGTCGACGAGCGCGCCGGTGGCATGCCAGCGGGTCTGCGCGAAAGCCCCCAGCGGGCCGCCAGGCATCGTCTGGCTTGGGTTTGATGCGTGCTCCATCGGGTTCTCCGAAGCGTGGGATCGGTGCCGGCGGGCTGGGTCGAAAGCGCAGCGCGGCGGCGTTAAACGTGAGTGTTCCTGACAACATGGGCAAGCGGTCCTTCATCTTGCGGAACGCACATTGGCATCGAAGTTGCAATGTGCATTTCAGTCATGAATAACCTACTTACCGAAAGTCAACGCAAAAGGAGTGCCAGTGATGTTCAGCCTGCAACAAGCATCGCGCGAGAAATTGCGCCGCCGTCTCGTGCACCGCGTCGTCGTGACGGCGGGTGTCATCGTGCTTGCCGTGCCCGCGTTCTTTCTCTCCGATGCCTACGCCGCCGATGACGCGATGCGCGTCGGCGTGCTGATTCCGGGCTCGAAGACGGACAAGGGTTGGATGGAATCGGGCTACGACGGCGTCGTCGCGGCGCAGAAGGAGTTCGGGCCGAAGCTCAAGACGCAGATCATCGAGAACATCAACTATGCGGACATGGAGCAGGCGCTCACGAATCTCGCGACGAAGAATCAGCTCGTGATCGGCATCGGCGGACAGACGCAGGCGGCCGTGCTTAAGATCGCGAAGCGCTTTCCGAACGTGAAGTTCTCGGTCGTCGGCGGCAACAAGGGCGAAAACATGCCGCCGAACGTCGCGGGCTACGACGTGAAGCAGGCCGAAATCGCGTTCGTCGCGGGCGCGGCCGCCGCGATGCTGTCGAAGAACGGCGCGGTGAGTTATGTCGGCGGCATGGAGATTCCGTCGATCGTCAACGCGGGCAAGGAGTTCGGCAACGGCGCGCGCTACGTGAATCCGAAGGTGAAGTACTTCGAGAGCTATACCGGCGACTTCGACAACGTCTCGAAGTCGCGCGAAGCGACCGCCGCGGCCATCGCGCAAGGCGCCGACGTTCACTATCACATCCTGAACCTCGGCCTGCGCGGGCTCGAACAGGCGGCGAAGGAAAAGAATACGCACGTCATCGGCAGCTATACGGACCGTTGCGGAAGCGATCCGCTGTATATCGCTTACAGCATCACGGGCGTGGGTTATCAGGCGCAATACGCGATCGAGCAACTCGAGAAAGGGCAGTGGCAGCCGGGATACAAGGCGTTCGGCCTCGCGATGGGACCGAAGGCGTCAGGCATGGTCGTCTGCAAGTCGACGCCCGCGATGGACGCGAAGCTCAAGCAGATCGAAGACGACATCCTGAGCGGCAAGATCAAGGTGTCCGAGGGATGAGCACGCTGCCTTCTCCTTCGGTCGATGCCGCGCCGATCCTCGCGCTTACGGACATCGGCAAGCGCTTCGGCACGTTCACCGCGCTCGAAGGCGTCTCGCTCGACCTGATGCCGGGCGATGTGCATTGCCTGCTCGGCGAAAACGGCGCGGGCAAATCGACGCTGTGCAACGTCATCTTCGGCGTGCATCAGCCGGATTCGGGCGCCATGCGCGTGAACGGCGCGCCGTATCGTCCGCGCAATCCGCGCGAGGCGCTCGCGCACGGCATCGCGATGGTGCATCAGCATTTCAGT
>Ga0160459_100772_pt1 | contig 10587 bp, 9 predicted proteins | sample HID1973K_E6MG_FD_108208 | JGI IMG/M metagenome (GOLD analysis project Ga0160459, IMG submission 108208) | Enriched mosquito-associated microbial communities from UW Madison campus, WI, USA - HID1973K_E6 MG | ecosystem: Host-associated > Arthropoda: Insects > Digestive system > Unclassified ... | reverse complement strand
CGCACCTAACGGCACAAGAGCCTGTTGCGACGTGTGTGACAAACCGCCCAGCTCGCCTGGTTGTTTCACAGTTGGCGGCTTGCCACAGGTCGAGGTGTTTGGCCTTCGTGGCTGGGATTTCCGAGGCAACGGTCAAGACCCACGTCTCCAACATCCTCGGCAAGCTGGGCGTTGAGTCCCGCCTGCAGGCAGCGCTGGCGGCACGGGCGCTCTGGGCCGGACGCCTGGTGCGCTGCGCGTCCTGTCAACGCGCACGCAACTCGCCAGCGTTCGGTGGGCTCCCCCGCCCACTACGATCAACATATGGAATCCGCGGAACAAAGGCAGCAGCACGCGCGCCCACAGCGGATCACGGCGGCCATGGTCGCCGCCCGTGCAGGCGTTTCGACGGCGACAGTATCCCTGGTGGCCAACGGCAAGACAGCGGGCCGCGTCTCCGAGGACAACGTCGCCCGGGTACGCGATGCCATTGCCGAGCTCGGCTATGTGGTGGACGGAATCGGCAGCTCGCTGGCCAAAGGCGTAAGTTCCATCGTCATCCTGGTGGCGCCGGATATCTCCAACCCCTTCTTCGCCAAGGTCATCGACGGCGTACGGGAAGCACTCGGCCCGCAGTACCAACTACTGTTGTCCGTTACCGAAGCGGGCGAGTTTCCGCAGGCCAGCGACGTCCGGCGGCTCATGTCGCTGCGCCCGGCCGGGCTGCTGGTGGACGCACCCAACGCGGACTTCCTCGAGGACCTCGCTTCGCCGTCGCCCCTTGTCCTGCTGGACGCGCCCGGGCTGGAATCCTACGCACCGTCCGTCAACCTCGATGTGGCCAGCGGGGCACGCCAGCTGGCAGCACACCTGGCCGCCGCCGGACACACGGAAGCGGCCTATGTGGACAGCGTGACCGGCACGGACACGTTTGCCGTGCGGCGGGCGGCGTTCCTGGAAGAGGCCGCGGCACGCGGCATCTCCGTGAGCCCGGACAGGATCATCAGCACCACCATCGACGTTGGCACGGCGGCCGCCGCGTTCGCCGCCGCCTGGCCGGAGTGGCAGCGCGCGGGTGTGACCGCCGTTGCCTGCGGAACCGATACGCACGGTTACGGCGTGCTGCAGGAGGCTCGGGTGGCCGGGGTGCGGATCCCCGAGGAACTCGCGGTGGCCGGCTTCGACGACCTGCCCTACTCGGCCACCAGCAATCCCGGCCTGACCAGCGTCCACCTGCCCGCCACGTCCCTGGGCCAGAAAGCCGGCGAGCAGTTGCGCCGGCTGATGGAGGGCAAGTTCCTGAAGCCGGGCGGCGTCACGCTGGAAACATCGCTGGTGGTGCGCGGCTCCACAGCTGCGTCCGAAGGCTGAGGCGCCCGGCCCTTTGCGGCCTGTGACGCACTGCAACCCTGGGGACGGGCTCCGCCGCCGTTCTGTCAGGGCCCGGCCGTAAGCTGGGAACATGCCGAGTAACTGGGAGAATTTGGACGAGCCGCTGCGCGAATCCGTGCAGCACAACGTGGAGCTGTACGAGCGCGTCCGCCCGGCCCTGAAACTGGTTACCCGGGATGTGCTGCTGGTCCTGCGGGACATGCTCAAGGACAGCGAGGTCACCCCGCTGTTTGTCACCGGCCGCACCAAGACGGTGGAGTCGTTCAAGGAGAAGATCTCCCGCACGGAGGAGCCGCTGGAACCGGGCGGGCGGCGGCTGCTGAAGTTCCCGGACCCGTTCCGGACCCTTAATGACATGGTGGGGATACGCGTCATCACCAAGCTGCCGGCCGAGAATGCGGCGGTGGCCAACATCATCAAACGGCAGCGCCAGCTGTTCGACTGCCGCGGGGACCGGGAAAAAGACATCGGCTCCATCGAGTCCGGCACCTACGGGTATTCGAGCCGGCACCTGATCCTCCGGACCATCCAGAACGAGGCCGTCAAGGAGTACCAGCAGGTCTTCAATCCGGAGGTCACGCCCAACGGCAGCTACTTCTTCGAGTGCCAGATCCGCACCATCTTTGCGCACGCGTGGAGCGAGATCGAGCACGATATCCGTTTCAAGGCCGAGGATCCCCGGGCCTGGACCCCGCACTTCGACCGGCAGTTCACCGCCACGGCGGCAATGCTGGAAACGGTGGAAACGGCGTTCGCGGACCTGCACGAACGGTACGAGGAAGTGCGCAGCTTCTGGGACACCGACGGGGAGGGCGCGGCACCGCTCACACCCAACCGGGTCAGGGATGTGTGGCGCACGCTGCTGCCGCACGTGGACCGCAAGGTGGATGACGACTGGGGCTGGGCCTCGGAACTGCTCGCAGCGCACGGGCTCACCCGGACCATGGAGCTGGCCGGGCTGCTCCGCGCGGAGCAGATCACGGAGGTCCGCAAGGCCCTGGACCACCGCTACTCCCCCGGGCCGGACCGGCTGCTGGATGACCTCCTGCTGTGGCAATTCGGCACCAGGCACATTGACCTCACCGCGGAAGCGGCCGACGCCGTCCCGCACCCGCGGCGCGACAGCCTCCTGCGGCGTCTCCGGCAGATCGAACGGTACCGGGTCACCCAGAAGTAGGTCCTGGCTGTTGGGAACGTCCCCGGGATGGTAGTCGAGGACCGGCCTGTGGCAGGGTTCGGCAAAATAACAGCGCGGTGTTTGGCGTCCGGGGATTGTGCCGGGCGTAGGATGTGAAAATCCGCGGGCTGAAGCACAATTCCATCCGAAATTTACCCACAAGGAGAATTCCATGTTGCTTTGGATTGCCATCATCATCGCCGTTCTGTGGCTTCTCGGACTGCTCGCCAATATTGGCGGCGGACTGATCCACATCCTGCTGGTTGTCGCCGTTGTTGTCCTGATTTTCCACTTCGTCCGCGGCAGGACCCGCGCCTGACGAAACCACCGAGCCCGGCATATCAGCCAGGAGGTCCCGGCTGCCCGGGGCCTCCGGCGGTCCGCCGGATAATCCCGCATGCGAGAATGACCGGATGACTTCCGAATCCCGGCTGACGGCCGCCACGTTGCCCCCGCAGGCGACTTCTGACGCTGCTTTCGAGGCCGCCTACGCGGCGGCCCGGAAAAGCTCCAGCGAAGGCGGCATTCCCATTGGCGCGGCGCTTGCCCGCAACGGGGTGGTCATCGCCAGCGGGCACAACGAGCGGGTGCAAAACGGCGATCCGATAGCGCACGGGGAAATGTCGGCGCTGCGGGCGGCCGGCCGGCAGCGCAGCTACAGGGATGCCACCCTGTACACCACCCTTGCCCCGTGCGCCATGTGCACCGGAACCATCATCCAGTTCAAGATCCCCCGGGTGGTGGTGGGGGAAGCGCGCACCTTCCCGGGCGAGTTCGACCTCCTGCGGTCCCGCGGCGTCGAAGTGATAGTCCTCGATGACCAGCGCTGCGTGGACATGATGCGCGATTTCCAGGACAACAACCCGGAACTCTGGGCGGAGGACATCGCCGAGTAGGCCCCGGACCCGTCGGCACGAAGCTGCCGGCCTACTCGCTGTGCACTGCCGCCAGGTTGTCCTCGGAGCGGTCCAGGTAGGCCAGCAGGAGATCGGCGGCCCGGTCTAGCTCGCCGGCTTCCAGTGCCTCGCAAATTGCTTCGTTGTCCGGCAGGTAGCGCTGGTAGAACAGCGCATCAGCGGTGGCCTTGTGGAAGAACAGGCGCATCTCGGCCAGCACCTGGGTCATGATCGTGTTCAGCCGCGGGCTCCGGGCCATCGCCACGATGGCGCCGTGGAAGTGCTGGTTGGCGGTTCCCCCGGCTTCATCGTCACCGGCTGCCGCAGCGCGCTTGCCTTCCTCCACCGCGGCCCGGACAGCGGCCACATCCTCGGGGTTACCCCCGCCGCGCATCGCGCTGACCTCGATAAACCGCCGGACCGTGTAGACGTCATGGATGTCTTCAGCCCCCAGGCTTGCCACGAAGACGCCGCGGTTGGGGTGCCGGACCACCAGCCGCTCACTGGCCAGTTCCGCAAAAGCTTCCCGGACTGTGTTCCGTGAGACGCCCAGGTCCTCGGCAATGGTGGATTCGGTGAGCCTGGCCCCCGGGATCAGCGTGCCTTCGGCCAACTGGCGGCGGAGTTCCTGGGCCACGCGTTCGGCCACGGACGGCACGGCCACCCGGAGGCGGCCTGCGGAAGCGGGAGCGGGAGCGGAATCGATGGTGGCCATACCCGAGAATTTACACGATCGTCACATCGTTGAATCGAAGGATTGTTGAACAATCCGTAGATTTGGTGCATCCTAGATATGACCAACCAATGAGACGGGGATCACAAATGACTTCCATCGACCTCAACAGCGACGTCGGCGAGTCCTTCGGCCGCTGGACCCTCGGCGATGATGCCGCCATGTTCAGCTCGGTGTCGAGCGCCAACGTGGCCTGCGGATTCCACGCCGGGGACCCCAGCGTGATCCGCCGGACCTGCCGAACCGCGGCGGAGGCCGGCGTCGTCATCGGCGCCCACGTGGGCTACCGCGACCTCGCAGGCTTCGGACGCCGGTTCCTGGACATCAACCCAAGCGAACTGGCCGACGACGTGGTGTACCAGATCGGTGCGCTGCAGGCGTTGGCTGCTGCCGAGGGAACGACAGTCCGGTACGTGAAGCCGCACGGCGGCCTGTACAACGCGATTGTGTCGCACACCGCCCAGGCGCGCGCCGTCGTCGACGCCGTAAAGTCCGTGGACGCCGGCCTGCCCATCATGGGGCTGCCAGGTTCGGAAGTCCTGCGGCTGGCAGAGGAAGCGGGCCTGCGGGCAGTGACCGAAGCCTTCGCGGACCGCGCCTACAACCCGGACGGAACCCTCGTGTCCCGTGCCCAGCAGGGTGCAGTCCTTCACGATCCCGCCGAAGTGGCGGAGCATGTATTAAGGATGGCCACCGAACAGTCCGTCAGGACCACCGACGGGTCCATCCTGAAGATCCGCGCAGAAAGCATCTGCGTGCATGGTGACTCCCCAGGGGCCGTCGCAATGGCCACCGCCGTGAAGTCCGCCCTCGCCGACGCCGGCATCAGCATCGGCGCGTTCGCCTAGCCAGTCCGCCCGGCTACCGCCCCCGTATCCATGGCCAGCAGGCCCCGCATCGCCCTCACCCCCGGAGGAACCCATGACCAGCACCAACAAGGCAGCAAAGACGGCGGCAAGGAAGCCCCCGGCCGGCGCACTGAAGGCCTATGTCGCCAGCCTCACCGGCACCTCGCTCGAGTACTACGATTTCGCCATCTACTCGGTGGCCTCGGCCCTCGTCTTCCCCAAGATCTTCTTCCCCTCGGATGACGAATTCGTGGGGCTGCTCCTGTCCTTCTCGGCCTTCGCGGTGGGCTACCTGGCCCGCCCCATCGGCGGCGTGGTGTTCGGCCGGCTCGGCGACAAGGTGGGCCGCAAGTACGTCCTCGTCTTCACCCTGGTGCTGATCGGCGCCGCCACCGTCCTCATCGGCGCCCTGCCCGACTACTCGGTCATCGGCGTCGCCGCCCCCATCATCCTGGTGCTGCTGCGCCTGGCCCAGGGCATCGGTGTCGGCGGCGAATGGGGCGGCGCGGTGCTGCTCTCCAGCGAGTTCGGCGATCCCAACAAGCGCGGTTTCTGGTCCTCCGCCGCACAGATCGGCCCGCCCGCCGGCAACCTGATGGCCAATGGCGTCCTCGCCGTCCTGGCCGCCTCGCTAAGCAACGAAGCTTTCCTGTCCTGGGGCTGGCGTGTGGCCTTCCTGGCCTCCGCGCTCCTGGTGGTGTTTGGCCTGGTGATCCGCCTCAAGCTCGAGGAAACCCCGGTCTTCAAAGCCATCCAGGCCCACGGCGACCGTCCCAAGGCACCCATCAAGGAAGTCTTCACCAAGGAGCCCAAGGCCCTCGTCTCGGCAGCGCTGTCCCGCCTGTGCCCGGACGTCCTGTACGCCCTCTTCACCGTGTTCGTGGCCGTCTACGCCACCAAGCAACTCGGCATGACCACCGGCAACGTACTGGCGGCCATCCTCATCGGCTCCGCGTTCCAGCTCTTCCTCATCCCGGCCGCCGGCGCCCTCACCGATCGGTTCAACCGCCGCTGGGTCTACGGGATCGCCGCCGCCGCAACCGCCATCTACATTCCTCTGTTCTTCCTGATGATCCAGGGCAAGTCCGTGCTGATGCTCACCATCGGCGTGGTGATCGGCCTGGCCCTGCACGCCTTCATGTACGGCCCGCAGGCCGCGTTCATCACCGAGCAATTCCCGGCCCGCCTCCGCTATGCCGGCAGCTCGCTTGCGTACACCCTGGCCGGCGTCATCGGCGGCGCCGTGGCCCCGCTGATCTTCACCGCCCTCTACGGAGCAGCCTCCGGCGGCTGGCACCTGATCGCCGCGTACCTCGCACTCACCGCGGTCATCACCATCGTGGGCATGCGCCTGGGCCGCGATCCGCAGCCTGAGGAAGATGTCCGCCTGCTCAGCAACAGCGCAAAGGAGAGCCACGCCTGAGCGGCGCGGCCCGGTCCCCATGGAAACAGTCAGTAGCCCCGTGACGGCAGCCCGCGTTTTGGCCGTACGGCCGGTAGGCACCACGGCGGTGCTCGCCGAACTCTCCGGCCTCCACGACGTCCTGGCCCTGCAGTCCCTCCTGCTGGAGGCGCCGCTGCCCGGCCAGGTGGATGTCCTGGCCGCGGCCGAAACCGTGATGGTGAAGGCCGATTCCCCCGCCGCTGCGCGCCGGATGGCTGCCCGTTTGCTGGCCATGGACCTGACGGTCCAGTCCCACGCAGAGGGCACGCTGGTCACCATCGACACCGTGTACGACGGCGAGGATCTCGCCGAGGTGGGAAGGCTCACCGGCCTGGGGGCTGACGGAGTGGTGGCCGCCCATACGGGGCAGGTCTGGACGGTGGCCTTCGGTGGCTTCGCCCCGGGGTTCGGTTACATGGTGGGGGAAAACCAGGCCCTGGAGGTCCCGCGCCGGAGTTCACCGCGCACGGCCGTCCCCGCCGGGTCCGTGGCGCTGGCCGGCAACTATTCGGCCGTCTACCCCCGGCAGTCGCCGGGCGGCTGGCAACTGATCGGCCGCACCGCTGCACCCATGTGGGACCTCAGCCGGGAGCAGCCGGCACTGGCCGCTCCGGGGGACCGCGTCCAGTTCCGTGCGGTGCGCGACCTCGTGGAGATTCCTGCCCCGCCGGCCGAAACCTCCGGGCACGCCGGTGTACAGTCCGGGCTCCGTATCCTCTCTCCCGGGCTCCAGAGCCTGGTCCAGGATCTGGGCCGGCCCGGGCATGCGGGACTCGGGGTGTCCTCAGCCGGCGCACTGGACCGTGCCTCGGTGCGGCGCGCCAACCGGGTGCTGGGCAACGGTCCCTCCGCCGCAGTGATCGAGAGCGTCGCCGGCGGCCTGCGCGTCCAAGCCGTGGGCGACCAGGTGCTGGCCGTCACCGGTGCGCCGTCGGCACTGACTGTAGTGACGCCGTCGTCCGCTGCCGAAACCGACGTCGCCGAAGACGGCCACTGGCCCGAAGAGGTGCGCACCGTGCCCATGGCCACCGCCTTCGCCCTGCTGGACGGCGAAACCCTGACTGTGGGCGCCCCGGAAAAGGGCTTCCGCACCTACTTGGCCATCCGCGGCGGCGTGGAGGCGGAGGCCGTGCTTGGCAGCCGGTCCACGGACACCATGTCCGGAATCGGGCCGGCGCCGCTGGCCGCCGGGCAACTGCTCGGCGCCGGAGCCACCACAACATCCAATGTGGTGGGCAACCCCGAGCTGCAGCCCGACTACCCGGACGCCGGGGTCACGGTGCTGGACATTGTGCCCGGCCCCCGCGACGACTGGTTTGACGCGGCGGCGCTCGAATCGCTGTGCAGCCAGGACTGGGCTGTGACTCCCCGGTCCAACCGGGTGGGCATGCGCCTGGCCGGCGAGCCGCTCCGCCGCAGCCGGGACGGCGAGCTGCCCAGTGAGGGGACCATGGCCGGCGCCCTGCAGATCCCGCCCGAAGGCCAGCCCGTGCTGTTCCTGGCGGACCACCCCATCACGGGCGGCTACCCGGTGATCGGCGTGGTGGCGGACTACCACCTGGATCTCGCCGCCCAGGTTCCGGTGGGCGGCTCCATCCGGTTCCGCTGGGCACCCGGGCTGCCAGCGTCCGCTGACAACTCCCGCAACCATTCCCACGATTCCCAAAACGAAGTGAGCAACTGATGCGCAAGGTCCTCATCGCCAACCGAGGAGAAATCGCTGTCCGCATCGCCCGGGCGTGCGAGGACGCCGGTCTCGAGTCCGTGGCGGTCTACGCGGACGTGGACGCAGATGCCATGCACGTGGATGCCGCCACCGAGGCCTACAGCCTGGGCGGGAACGCGCCGTCGGAGACGTACCTGGACGTCGCCAAACTGCTGGGCGTTGCCGCCGAGTCCGGAGCGGATGCCGTGCACCCCGGCTACGGCTTCCTGTCCGAGAACGCCGGTTTCGCGGAAGCGGTCATCGGCGCCGGGCTGACGTGGATCGGCCCCAGCCCGGAGGCCATCCGGCAACTGGGCAACAAAATCACGGCGCGGGAGATCGCCGTGCGCGCCGGGGCGCCGCTGGTGGCCGGCAGCGACGGTCCGGTGGACACGGCCGCTGAGGCCCGTGCCTTCGCCGAGGAACACGGCCTGCCCATCGCCATCAAGGCTGCCTTCGGGGGCGGCGGGCGCGGGCTGAAGGTGGTCCGGGACATGGGCCAGGTGGAGGAGGCGTTCGACTCCGCAGTCCGTGAGGCCGTGGTGGCATTCGGCCGCGGCGAATGCTTCGTGGAGCGCTACCTGGACCGGCCCCGGCATGTGGAGGCGCAGGTCCTGGCAGACCAGCACGGCAACGTGGTGGTAGTAGGGACCCGGGACTGCTCGCTGCAGCGCCGGCACCAGAAACTCGTGGAAGAGGCCCCCGCCCCCTTCCTCACCGAGGGCCAGACCCGCCAGATTTACGACGCCGCCAAGGCAGTCTGCCGCGAAGCCTCCTATGCGGGGGCCGGGACAGTCGAATTCCTGGTGGCCGCTGACGGCACCGTCGCCTTCCTCGAGGTGAACACCCGCCTGCAGGTGGAGCACCCCATCACCGAGGAAACCACCGGCATCGACCTGGTCCAGGAGCAGTTCCGGATTGCCGCGGGCGAACCGCTCCGCTGGGACGCCGATCCGTCGCCGCGGGGGCACGCTTTCGAATTCCGGTTGAATGCCGAGGACGTGGGGCGCGGCTTCCTGCCGTCGCCCGGGACCGTTACGGCCTTCAGCGGTCCCACCGGCCCGGGAATCCGCCTCGATTCCGGCGTCCGTGCAGGGTCCGTTGTGGCGCCGCAGTTCGATTCGCTGCTGGCCAAACTGATCGTCACCGGCGCGGACAGGCAGCAGGCCCTCCGCCGGGCGCGCCGGGCCCTGGCCGAGATGCAGATCAGCGGCGTGGCCACCGTCCTGCCGTTCCACCGCGCCGTGGTGGAGGCGCCCGAATTCACGTCCGAAACGGGGCTCGGCATCCACACACGCTGGATCGAAACGGACTTCGCCGAAACCATCGGCGCGGACCCGGAGTTCGGCACGTCTGTTCCGGACGGTGCGCGGCGCACCATCACCGTTGACGTGGACGGCCGGCGCCTCGCCGTCGGGCTGCCCGCAGCACTGCTGGACGGCTGGGCGCGTTCCGGCGGCCCGGTTCCCGCGGGCGTCACGCTGGCGGGCGGCCCCGTCAGCGGAGAGCACGACGGCGGCACTGCCGCAGGTGCCGCGGCCCTCGGTGAGTTGCGTGCGGACATGGCAGGAACTGTGGTGAAGTGGCTGGTCGAGCCGGGCGCCGAGGTGGCGGCCGGGGATCCCGTCGTCGTCCTTGAAGCGATGAAGATGGAAACCCAGGTGACAGCCCACCGCGCCGGCACCCTTGGCGACGTGCGGGTGGATGCCGGCGGCGTGGTCACCGCGGGTGGCGTGCTGGCGCTCATTTCCTGATCTTTTGGGACGCCCGGCGGGTCAGAGGTTGACCATCTTCATGCCGTTCTCGTCGTAGCGGTCCCCGACGACGCCGAGCCTGCGGGTAAGGCCGTTCAGGTCCGCCATGTCGTCGGCGGAAAGCGCCACGGCGGTGGCGGCAGCATTTTCGTCGATCCGTTCGCGGCGGCGGGTGCCCGGGATGGGGGCGATGAAAGGGTGCTGCGCCAGCAGCCATGCCAGGGCTACCTGGCCGGCGGTTGCCCCGCGGGCATCGGCGAGCGCGCGGACGTGGTCCACGAGGGCCTGGTTTGCGGCGAGGTTGTCGCCCTGGAACCGCGGGATGCGGGCGCGGATTTCGTCCGGGGCGAAGGTGCTGCCGGCTGGCACGGTTCCGGTGAGGAAGCCTTTGCCCAGCGGGCTGAACGGCACGAATCCAATTCCCAGCTCGGCAAGCGTGGGCAGGACCTCGGCTTCGGGGTCGCGGGTCCACAGCGAGTACTCGGACTGGACCGCCGTCACGGGGAACTCGGCGTGCGCGCGCCGGATGGTTTTGGCCCCTGCTTCCGAGAGCCCGAAATGCTTGACCTTGCCCTCGGCAACCAGCTCACCCACGGCGCCGGCCACTTCCTCGATGGGCACCGCAGGGTCAACGCGGTGCTGGTAGAACAGGTCGATCG
>Ga0160459_100771_pt1 | contig 10613 bp, 11 predicted proteins | sample HID1973K_E6MG_FD_108208 | JGI IMG/M metagenome (GOLD analysis project Ga0160459, IMG submission 108208) | Enriched mosquito-associated microbial communities from UW Madison campus, WI, USA - HID1973K_E6 MG | ecosystem: Host-associated > Arthropoda: Insects > Digestive system > Unclassified ... | reverse complement strand
TCTTGCTGAAGAGCCGTTCCCGGTTGCTGCCGTGCCCGCCCAGGTTGAACAGCGAGAGGTTGTACTGCCGGGCATGGAGTTCCCGGTCGGCCCCCTCGATGGCCTTGGAAAAGAACCAGCGGCTAACAAACGGGGCCAGCACGCCGATGGTTTTGGTTCTCCCCGTGGCCAGCCCCGAGGCCGAGGAGGATGCCACGTAACCGAGGTTTCCTGCGACCTCCAGGATCTTCTCGCGGGTGGCCGGCGAAACCCTGGGCAGGCCCCGTACGGCCCGGGACACCGTGGCGGTTGATACACCGGCGGCGGCGGCAACGTCCTCGATACTGACTCCGTTATGGCCGCCCCGCTGGGATCTCTCTGTTGTGCGTGCCACGGTGTCCCCTCAATTACTCCTTGCAGCGTAAGGCTGTCCGCCCTGCGTTACCCCCAAGAATTCGTATTTTCGCATTCTGCGTGGATGCGGTGTTAACCGCGCAGGACGTAACCCGTTCTGTGACGGCTACCTCCGGTCCGGAAGTTTGCGGCGGAGCCGGATCATGCCGTAGAGCGCCAGGAGGGTTGCCAGCAACCCCAAGGCCCAGCCCAGGGCCGGTTGCGCGGTCACTTCCATCCAGACGGTCACCACCAGCAGGACCAGGGCCCAGAAACCGAGGAACCCGATGATGATGTCAAAGTCTTCGCCCGAACGGACGCGGCGGCGTGTGCTTCCCGCTCCCGGAGCCCGGGAGCGGGAAGCGTCGCCTGTCACTTGACTGCACCTGCCGTCAGGCCGGCAACAATCTTGCGCTGGAAGACCAGCACCAGGATCACCAGCGGAATGGTGACGATGGTTCCCGCGGCCATGATGGCCGTATACGGGATCTGATTGGGCTGCGCACCAGCGAAGCTGGCAATGGCAACCGTCACCGGCTGGGTTCGTTCATTCGACAGCTGGCTGGCAATCAGGAATTCATTCCATGAGGAGATGAATGCCAGGATGGCCGTCGTGAAGATGGCCGGAGCCGCCAGCGGCATGATCACCTTGCGAAACGCCTGACCCTGCGTGCAACCGTCAACGCGGGCTGATTCCTCCAACTCCCAGGGCATTTCCCGGAAGAAGGACGTCAGTGTGTAGACGGTCAGCGGCAGGACGAACGAGATGTTCGGAATGATCAGCGCCTGATAGGTGCCCATCCAGCCAATGTTCGTGAAGAGCTGGAACAGCGGCGTGATCAGGGCAACACCCGGGAACATCGAGGCGCCCAAGATGAAGCCCAATACCAGGTACTTGAACCGGAAGTTAAGCCGGGCCAGCGCGTACGCGGCAAAGACGCCGATGACGAGCGAGACTACCGTGACTGTCACGCCGATGATGATGCTGTTCAGCAGCGCCTGGCCGAACTTGTTGCCAAACGATGTGTCGAAGGCAGTGAGGAAGTTGTCCAGCGTGACGTGGGTTGGCCACGGCGTGGTGTCGTAAGTGAAGCCCACCTCGCGGAACGCCGTCACCACCATCCAGTAGGCTGGCGCCAGGCACCAGATCAGGATGACCGCGGCGCTGATGTACGTCCTGGCGCTGGCCCATTTCTCCTTGTTCTGGGCTGCCTTGCGTCCCTTGTCCTGCTGCGCCCGGAGAGACGCTGGGGCAGTTGCCGCGGTCATTTCTTCCCCTTACCGCTGGCGCCGCTCTGCTCCACCACGTTCGCTCCGAGGAACCTGACGAAAATGAAGGCGACCAGGAAAATGATGATGAATGTGATGGTTGACAGCGCCGCCGCCGAGTTGAATCCCTGTCTGATTTGATTGATCACCAGGATGGACAGCGTAGTGGTGTTGTTGGCACCGCCGGTGAGGATATACGGCAGATCGAACATCCTCAGCGCGTCAAGGGTACGGAACAGGATGGCGACCATCAGGGCGGGCTTGACCAGCGGCAGGGTAATCAGTCGGAAGCGCTGCCAGGCACTGGCCCCGTCCACCTTTGATGCCTCGTAGACCTCGGCAGGAATCATCTGCAGGCCGGCCAGAATCAGCAGGGCCATGAAGGGCGTGGTCTTCCACGTGTCGGCGATGATGACCGCCCACTTGGCGGGCCACTCACTGCCGGTCCACAGGATGGAGACATTGAACAGCTTGTTGATGATGCCGTTGAAGTCGAACATGAACAGCCACAGCTGCGCGGTGACGGCGGTGGGAATAGCCCACGGCACCAGGACGGCAGCCCGGACCAGGCTGCGGCCCTTGAAGCTCCGTGCCATGATCATGGCCATCCAAAAGCCCAGGACGGTTTCAAACCCGACTGTCACCACTGTGAAGAAGAAGGTGGTGGCCGTTGCGGTCCAGAACTGCCCGCCGAGGGTGCCCGGCGGACAAGCCACGGTTCCGCCGCCTTGGGCAGCACACTGCTGCCCAAGCCAGTTCACGTAGTTCTGGATGCCGGCCGCGCCGCCGTCGGTGAAGAGTCCGGTGACGGGATCGAGCCCGGCATCCTTCTGGAAGGACATCACGATAGCGCTGATGATCGGGTACACGATCACAATGGCCAGCGCGACGATTGTCGGAGCCAGCAACCAGGAAGCCCACCGGCCCTGGCTGGCAATCCTGTTGTCTTCGCCTACCCCTTTTGGTCCGTGATGGACCGGGGCGGCGCCCGACGCCGGCTGCTTTACCGGCGTCGGGCCCAATTCGGTAGCCATGGCAGTTTACGATCCTGCGCCGGCGGTCTCGATGGACTTCTGCATGTCGGAGAGGGCATCCTTGGCGGGCTTTTCACCCTTCAGCGCCGCGTAGGCGTTGTCCTGGATGGCCTTGGTGACTGCAGGGTAGAACGGGGTTACCGGCCGGGGAACAGCATTCTCGATGGAAGTCTTGAGCACCGGCAGGTAAGGCAGTTTGGCAACCAGTTCCTGGTCCTGGTAAAGGTCACCGAGAACCGGGGCCAGCGAACCCTGGGTTGCGAAGAACTTCTGCTGTTCTTCCTCGACCAGGAACTTCACGAAGTCCAGGGACGTGGCCTTGTGGTCGGAGTAGACGCTGACGGCTGCGCTGTGGCCGCCGAGGGAGGAGGCCCCGGGGCCGTCCTTGCCCGGAAGAGCAGCCATGCCCAAAACATCCTTGACCTTGGAGGATCCTTCAGTGGTGGCCAGGTTGTAGACGTACGGCCAGTTGCGGAGGAACAGGAGCTTGCCGTCCTGGAAGGCCCGGCGGCTTTCCTCTTCCTGGTAGGTGATGGCTTCAGCCGGGATGTTGCCGTTCTTGAAGGCCTCTACCAGGTTGTTCAGGCCTGCTTCGGCCTCGGGGGTGTTCAGGTTCGGCTTGCCGTCATCATTCAGGACAGATCCACCGGCCGAGTTGATGGCTTCGGAAGCGTTGACGGTAAGGCCCTCATACTGCTTGAACTGCCCGGCGTAGCAGCCGATGTTGTTCTGCTTGGCGATGGAGCACATGCCCATCATCTCGTCCCACGTCTTGGGGGCCTCGGGAACCAGGTCCTTGCGGTAGTAGAGGATGCCGCCATCGGAGGAAACGGGAGCCGCATAGAGGGTGCCCTTGTAAGAGCCTGCCTCGATGGTGGGCTCCAGCATGCCCTTGGTGTCGATAGCCATCTTGTCCTTGAGCGGCTGGAGCCATCCCTTGGCGGCGAACTCGGCCGTCCAGACGACGTCCACGCTGGCGACGTCGTAGTCGGCGTTCTTGGCCTGGAAGTTCTGCACCAAGTCATCGTGCTGCTGGTCGGCGTTGTCGGTCTGCTCCTTGAAGGTGACCTTTTCGTCCGGGTGCGCGGCGTTCCACTTCTCGATCAGCGGACGGACGACGTTGCTGTTGTCCTTGCCCTGCACGTACGTAATGGGGCCCCGGCTGTCGAGGTTGGCTTCAGCGTCGCTGCCGCCGCCCGAGGTTCCGCCACCTCCTCCGCCGGCACAGGCGGACAGGGAAAGGGCCAGAACACCGGCCGTGGCAACCGGCAGAAGGAATCTAGGGGTTTTCATTGGCTTGAAGCTCCTCGCTGAGAGACAAGTAAGTCGACACTGCGGTTGTTGGTGAGGTTGATGTGGTGCCTGTCACACTAGTAAGGTTGCTGCGGTTCATGCAAGCGTTTACATCAAAAAGTTATCTAAGGGGAACCAAATGTCCAACCCGTCCGTTCCAGGCCCCCGGAGCAGCAGCCGCGAATGGTGGGCCGATGCTGTGGTCTACCAGGTGTATCCCCGCTCCTTCGCGGACGCTAACGGTGACGGAATGGGTGATCTCCGCGGAGTGACCACCCACCTGCCGTACTTGGAGCGGCTGGGCGTGGACGCTGTCTGGCTCTCCCCTTTCTATAGATCACCCCAGGCGGACGGCGGCTACGACGTGGCCGACTACCGCCAGGTGGACCCCCTGTTCGGCTCCCTGGCCGACTTCGACAGCATGTTGCAGGATGCTCACGGGCTGGGTCTGAAGGTCATCGTTGACCTGGTGCCCAACCACACCTCGGACGAGCACCTCTGGTTCCGGGAAGCGCTGGCGGCGGCGCCGGGCTCCGCCGAGAGGGACAGGTACATCTTCCGGCCAGGCAAGGATTCTGAGCCGGGGTCCGGGGACGGCAACAGGCCGCCGAACAACTGGAAGTCGATCTTCGGCGGCCCGGCCTGGACCCGGGTCACCGACGCCGGTGGCCAGGACGGCGAGTGGTACCTCCACCTCTTCGACACCAGGCAGCCGGACCTGAACTGGGACAACGCCGAGGTCCAGGAGGAGATGCGGTCCGTCCTTCGGTTCTGGCTGGACCGGGGTGTGGACGGATTCCGGGTGGACGTGGCCCACGGACTCGTCAAGGAGGCCGGATTGCCCGACTGGGACGGCGTGGCCGCCATGGTGGAGGGCACTCCCCCGCGCCGGGACCCCCTGCTCCCCGGCGATGCCCCCGCCGCCCACACCGACGCCGAAGAACCGCACCGTGCAGTATCGCCGGTATATCCGCCGTCGCCCTTCTTCGACCAGGAAGGTGTCCACGCGATCTACCGCGACTGGCACAAGGTGCTCTCCGGGTACGGTCCCGACCGCATGCTCGTGGCCGAAGCCTGGGTTGAACCGGCGGAACGGCTGGCCCGCTACGTCCGCCAGGACGAGATGCAGCAGGCGTTCAACTTCGACTTCCTGCTGGCAGGCTGGGACGCGGAACGGATGGCCGCGGCCATCGACACCTCCCTGGCCGCTGCGGCCACCGTGGGTGCACCGTGTACCTGGGTGCTCAGCAACCATGACACAGTCCGGCACACCACCCGCTTTGGCCTGCCCGATCCCACATCCTTTCCCAAGGGCATTGGCCCGGACGACGAACAGCCGGACGCCTCCTTGGGACTGGCGCGGGCCCGTGCCGCCACCCTGGTGTCGCTGGCGCTTCCCGGCTCGGCCTACCTGTACCAGGGCGAGGAACTCGGCCTGCCGGAGCACACCACGCTTCCCGCCGGGGCACGGCAGGATCCCACGTTCTTCCGCACCCGGGCCGCCGAAATAGGCAGGGACGGCTGCCGGGTGCCGTTGCCATGGACTGCCGGGGCTTCGGGCTTCGGATTCTCGGACCCTGCTCAGAACGCCGCAGAACCCTGGCTGCCGCAGCCGGAGAGCTTCGGCCCGCACGCAGCGGACCTGCAGGACGGTACGGAGGGGTCCACGCTGGAGCTGTATCGCGCCGCACTGGCCTTCCGGGCGGCGGAAAAACTGGGTGCGGGCAGCATTGAATGGGCAGAAGCCCATTCACCGGAGAGCGGCCTGCTGGCCTTCACCAACGGGGACGTGCTGGTCATTGCCAACATGGGATTCGCCAGCGCCCCGGTGCCCGGCGGCTACGCTGTGGCGGTATCCAGCGGACCGGAACCGCGGGCAGAGTGGGCAGGCATGCAGGAGGTTCCCGTGGACTGCACCGTGTACCTGCAGAAGACAACCGCTCTTCATCCGGGGAACGCCCAGCGCCAGCAGGACTAGGCCCCAGCTAAGTCCCCCCGGACAGCACCGGTGTCAGCGGACGCGTTCGGCCCTGCCGAAGCGGGTCCGGGCCCCGGCGCCGATGTGGATCAGGACCGGCGTCTTCCTGCCCACCACTGCGTCAAGGGCATCAACCAGCCCGGAGACTTCGGCGGCCAGAAGATGCGGCGCCACCCCCTGGCGGGGCAGCAGCCGGATCCTCAGTGTCGGGGTGCCTTTGACGTCGTAGGTGGTCACGCTGGACGAGGCAAGATCCGGTCGGCCGGCGAGCGCCTGCTTGAGTGCCTGTTCAGCCACTCCCGCGCCGATCCGGACATCGCCCGGGACTTCCCCGGGATCGTACTCGGACGCCAAAAGGTTCGACCGGCCCTTACCTTGCTGGGCCACCCAGGCAACCATCAGTCCGATCAGGACCAGGAGGGCGAATGCCACCACCATCCAGAGCCAGCTTTCCGTCCGGCCAGGGAACCGGGTGGCGTTGAAGGCATCGTTGGCAGTGCTCCAGGCTGCCGCGGACCAGGGGTGCCACCACGCTGCGACGGCGGGAACGGTGGCCAGCAGGACCAGCAGGAGGCCCACCGCCAGCAGTTTCAGGCCGAGCAGGGTCAGGAGGATCCGGTTCAGGACGGTTGGTGTGCTGTTCATGCCCCCACCACCCCGGACGGTGCGACATTAATACGGACTTCCGGTGCTGGATCGAGCGCCATCTGATCCACTTCCTCCCGGACGGCGTCCAGCACCGCGTCACCATCGACTGGCACGCCCGACGTGGGCCGGAGGTTGACCATGACCTGGCGCTGCGAGACCACCACCATCACTTGCTCCGGTGTAACGTTTGCTGCCAGGCGCGCCCGGCGGGCCAGCGACGAAGCGATCACTTCGTCGTCAATGACGACGGCGGGACGCCCGGATTCGAGCCAGCCGCCAGCGAGCGTGTGCCGGGCGCGGCGCCCCGGTGCCACGCCGTTGAGGAAGAAGACCAGGCCCACCATGGCAAGCACGGCACCGATGGCGCCCAGGAGGAGGGGTGAAATCCCGGCGGGAAGCGCCGTCAGCCGCTCGGCGGCGACTTGGGGTTCGATCAGCCAGGGCGGCTGGCCAATGGCGTGCACCGCAGCCTCCAGCAGCCCGTACCCGGCCAGCGCCATGACCAGTACAGCGGCAACGATGGCAGCACCGGCACGCGTCGAACGTGTTTCCCGGCGCACGATCCGGGCCATGTCCGGGCTCCGGCCATTGTGGCGTCCGCCCCTGCCGCCGCGGGCGTCGCTGCTTCGTGTCTCCACGCTGCTGCTCACTGCACCCGACCTCCTTCGCTGATCCTTGCCCCGCTGATCCTGATGTCCACCCGGCTCAGGCTGGCTCCGCTGAGCTCGGTCACCGTGGCCAGGATGCGGGCCTTGGCCTGCACCGTACGCTGCCAGATGGAACCGCCCACCAAGTCAATCCGCCCCGGATCCATCGCCGCCTGCAGCGGGGGGACCCTGATAGGCGTGACAAGCGACAAAGCCAGCAGCCCGTCGTCGTCCGCCCAGTCGGCACGGACGTCCTGGGCGTCAACGCCGAACTCGAGGGCCGCCGCGGCCTTGGCGAGGCTGGTCAGCGCCTGCGTGCTGATCCGGTTATGGCCGTTGAGCACCTGCCCCGGCACTGCCGGCGCCGGCGCGCTCATGACGATGAACGCCGGCCCGTGATGGCGTCAAGGACGCCGCGCAGGTCCAGCTTTCCTTCGGCTGCGCGGCCCAGGAGCGCTCCTATGGCCATGAAGAGCAAGGAAACGAGGAAGCCCCAGAGGCCGAACTGCAGGGACATGAAAGCAACAAAGGCACCCATCGCGATGCCTGCCACGGTGAGGTTCACAGCAATGCCTCCCTTTCCGGAGAGCCGGCCGCTGGCGGCTTGACGGGCGGCGGCACGTAGACGTCGGTGACCTCCACGTTCACCTCAATCACCTGCAGCCCTACGAGTTCCTCCACGGCCCGGTAGACCGCGGCCCGGACCTGGTTGGCCAACGAATGCAGGGGCGTGCCATAACTGGCAACCAGGCTGATGTCCACAGCCACCTGCGTTTCGCCGACTTCCGCCCGGACTCCCGTGGCATGGTCGGTACTGCCCACGGCGTCCCGGATGGCACCCAGCGCCCGGGACGGGCCCGAGCCAAGGGAGTAGACGCCGGGGACCGCCCTCGCGGCAATACCGGCAACCTTGGCCACGGCGGTTTCGGAAATGACGGTGCGGCCCGGCCCGGGCGCCGCAGCGGGAACCGGCACGGCCCCGCGGTGGACACCCGGTGTGGGTTGTGGGTTCTGGTATTCCATCAGGCACTTCCCCCTTCTTTTGTTTCCAACCCTATCCCCAGCCTGCGGTGATGTGCTGGAATCGCTCGGCGACAGGTGCAGTGGAATCGCCCGGACAGCGGTGCGGGGCATGACAACAGTTGAGCGGGACAGTTAAAAGGCCCAGGCGGGGAGGCCCCCAAGGACATCCCCGCCTGAGCGGTGCCGCCCGTTCGGGCGGCGGAAGCGGCAGGTGCCGCGGTCTTGTTACTTGTAGAGGCCTTCGCCGCCAATGCGCTTGTTGGTGGGCAGGTAGCCGAGCGGGCCGAGGCCGTTCTGGCCGAAGCTGCGGTCCACCTGGGTCACGCCGTTCTTGAAGTTGATCTTTACGGTCGGGGACAGGGAGCCGCCGCGGACGCCGTTGACGTTGTCGATGAACGACTGCACCAGGCCATTGGGCTGGACGTAGTGCGAGTAGGCCTGGAACTGGCGGCCGTTCTGCTGGCCCGAGATGGTTCCGCTCGGGTTGTTGGCCGGAAGGTTCAGGTCGGTGGGTGAGCCGAGCGCCAGGCCGCTGTTGTTGACCGGCTGGTAGTCCGAACGGATGCCGTCGCCCACGAAGCCGTAGACGCCGTCGGGACCGCGCATGCCGTCCGCATAAGTGAACTGGTGGCTGATCGTGTAGAGGTAGTACTTGTTCTTGCCGTCTTCATTCTGGATGAAGATCTGCGGGCGCTCAGTCTGGTCGTTGACGCAGTTGGCGGACAGGATCGGCGGCAGGAAGGACCACTTGGTGAGGTCCTTGTTGTCGGCGACGGCCAGGCCCACGTTTGCGGTCTGGTAGTTGGCGCCGGTGTTCTGGACATCGGTCAGCTTCTCAGCGTGCGGATCGCCCGGCTGGTAGCCCAGGTCCTCGCCCTTGCACTGGTAGTCGCCGCGGTTTCCGGCGGTGTTGCCTTCAAAGACCATGTAGGTCTTGCCCGGGTGGGCCGGGTCAGCGAACGTGTACGGGTCGCGGAAGGCAAAACCCGGGTTCTGGGCTTTGTTCTGGTACAGCTTGCCGTCCGGCTCCAGCAGCTTGGTGTGCTGGAAGCCGTCAAACGTCACGCCGTTCTTGTCGGCATGGATCTTGCCCAGTGCCTTGGCGATGGCTGCGTCGGGAGCGATTCCGCCGCCACCGGCGTTGCGCTCTGCCACATCGTGGAACGTGGTGGCCGTGTAGAAGACGTTGACCTGGTTGCCCTGCATCAGGCGGGTGGAGCCGGACCATTCGGTGTTGCCGATGGACGTGTTGTCCAGGAACAGGTGTCCGCCGTAGTTCCACTTGTCCTTCGCCGGATCGGCGTTGGTCTTGCGGAAGAAGTATCCGATGCGGGCGTTCCAGTGGCGCTGGTCGAAGCCGTAGCCGGCATGGCGGTCGGCCACCAGGGAGAAGATGACGTCGTAGCCCTTGTAGCTGATCTGGTTGGCGTTTTCATCCGTCAGCGACCAGGTGTCCCAGACCCAGACGTCGTCATTCATGGCGGGAAAATCTTCAGGGATTTCCGGCATGGTGACGTCGGGGCTCATGGAGTTCTGGCCCGGCGCAACGGAAGGGTTGCTCTGCGCCATGATCTGCTTGGCGTCCGCACGGGTCCACTTCGAGGTGAACTCCGACGCCGGGTCAAGAGCCTGCTGGGTGTGCTTGGTGGGGAGGGGGAAGCCGGGCGTGGGCGACGGGAGCTGCTGGGCGGCCGGCGGGTCAGCGGGTTCGTTGGCCTGCGCCGAGGGGACGGCCAGGAAGGCCGAGGCCGCAACGGAGGCCGCCAGGGCTGCGGCGGCGGTCCGCCACCGCAGCTTCCGGGGTGATTGGGGGTGCTTGTGCATTTGTGCTCTTCTCGCGGAGTTCAAACTGTTCGTGGAAGACGGGCGGATGCCCTGGTTCCCCGCACTCCGGCGGATTCCCCGGCGGCACGGCAGGCATCGTCGGGGACGCCTTTGTAACGGGGGCGGGACCTGGGTGGAGCCCCGAAGCGGGCCCTGGCGACATCAGGGCGATGTCCGGGCCGGTTTCAACGCTAGGCAGGACCGAGAGCACATTTCAAACGTGTGTCGGCCCTCCGAAAACCTAGTTCGACTCATATATGCAAGCGCTTACGCAACTCAAGGCGCGCGCGTGCCACAACGATTTTTCACAGTCAAATGTTTCAGATGTCTGACAAATCTTTTGACGGCACCGCTGTCGCAGCGGACACGGCAGCAACGCGCGGGGCTGGGGCAGCACGAGGGTCAATAGAGTGGTTCGGGGGCAAAGACAGGTAGCCATCACTCATGCCGCATTAACCCAACGAATATATTTTGGGATCAGTCGGCCAGCCAGAGGCTGGGATGGCAGACAACAAACGCCCGTTC
>Ga0160459_100769_pt1 | contig 10634 bp, 7 predicted proteins | sample HID1973K_E6MG_FD_108208 | JGI IMG/M metagenome (GOLD analysis project Ga0160459, IMG submission 108208) | Enriched mosquito-associated microbial communities from UW Madison campus, WI, USA - HID1973K_E6 MG | ecosystem: Host-associated > Arthropoda: Insects > Digestive system > Unclassified ... | reverse complement strand
CGGGCACCGTACAGGCCCGCCGCCGCGGTGCCGGTGCGGGCGAGGGTATCCACCAGCCGGAGCAGTGGTTCGTGGCATTCCGCGAGGTTGGTTGTCAGGGCCGGCCAGTAGTTCATCTGGGTGTTGATATTGATGGTGTAGTTGCTGCTCCAGGGCGGCGGAAGCTCCTCGTTCCAGATGCCCTGGAGGTTGGCCGGGAAGCCGCCCTCCCGCGAGGAGGCGATCAGCAGGTACCGGCCGTAGTGGAACAGCAGTGCCATCAAGGCAGAGTCGGACTTGTCCGTTTCGAAGGCCCGGATGCGCTCATCGGTTGGCTTCCCTGCCGCGGTCACCGAGCCGGCGCCGAGCTCGAGGGATACGCGGCTGTAGAGCCCGGCGTGGTCGTCGAGGTGGCGCCGCAGGGCCGGCTCGAAGGATTCTTCTTCCAGTACCCCCGCGATCCGTGCGCTGAGGAGCCCTGCCAGCGCCTCGGCGTCGTCCGCGTTGTTGGCGTGGCGGGCAAACGGATGCTTGAGCACAGTGCCCGTCGCCACGACGATCCGGACAAAAGTCGCGCCCCGGATGCCCAGGACACCGTCGGCAAAGCCGGCATCGCCGTCCGTGACAATGCCGGCGTGGACCGCTCCGGCGCGGGAACCGTTGCCGTAGACGATCGGTTCGGCAGCCTGTTCATGGGACGGCGCGACGTCGGCCGGAAGCAGCACGCCCAGCCGGAGCTCCGTTCCCCAGTCCTGTGCGACGGCGTCCAAGGCCCGTGCGGTGATTTTGTCCGGCGCCATTCCGATCCGCAGGTCAGCGGGCGCACCGAACGCGATGTCGTGCACGATGACGGCGTCGGGGTGGGAGGCGAAGGTCCGGTGCCGGGCCTCGGAACCGTCCAGGAGGTAGCGGTGCCCCGCGGTGCCTGTCCGGAGATCGAGCCACCGGGCGGGGCCATCTGCCGGAGCAGCGGTGCCGGCGGCTTCGACTGACAGGACGGCAAAGGGAAGGTACGCCTGCGAATGCGTGCCCTGGAAGGCCAGCAGCAGTTCTTCGGCCCGGCGGACGTCCCCGGCATCGATGGCATGGCGGATGGCCTGGAGCCGGGCTGTCCCCTCTGCCGGGTTTAGGGCCGGTGCGGACCGGTGCGTGGGCCCGGACCAGGCCGAGCCCTCGTTGAGCTGGATGCGCTCGCCGCCGGCCAGGCCGCGCAGCGTGGCACCGGCGAGGCCGTTGCCCACCGGCAGTGACTCGACGAACTGTTCCGCCGGCCGGCGGTACCAAAGCACGTGGCCGGGATCGGCGTCGGGCAAATCGACGGCCGGAGGATGCCCCGCCGGGGCCTGCCGGCTCAGTACTGTCCCTTGATCACGAAGTAGGAGCCGCGGATGGTGCCGGCGAGCTTGGATTTCTGGCGCGCGAACTTGAAGCTGGACGCCAGTTCCTCCGGCACCTCCATGCCGTCGGAGAGCTTGAATCCGGCTGCCCGTTTGGCGCCCTCGCCGATGCCGTACATGACGTTGATGGACAGCCCGGACTCGTAGAACACGTAGGCCATCCGCAGCCCGTCCACCTCGAAGGAAGACACTTCAAGCGGTTTCGAGGCAATCACCAGGTCCCGCTCCGTGGCAAGGATGTTGTGGATGTACGCGAGCGTCTGGGGATCGTCTTCGGCGGCGGTGACAGTGAAGTCGTGATCGTATTTGTTCTTGTAGTACCGTGCCTCGTTGGCGCGCAGCCCGGCCAGCGCGTCCGCCACGGGTGACGATTCCAGGCCAACGGTGGACACGTTCTTGAAATCCACTGTGTACGGCATGAGTCCTCCTGGGTTTTGGTCCTGTGGCACATCGTTGCAGATCAGCGGCTGCCGCGCATTCACTCCTGTGGTTTGCGCGCAACCAGCGTGTAGGTGCAGGGGACGAGGTCCCGCTCAGCTTCGGGCCACGCGTAGCCATCCGGCACGTCCACCATGCGGGGCGAGAACTTCCACGGCAGCGTGGTGCCCTCGTCCAGGCGGAGGAGCTGCAGCCCGGCGCCGATGAGGGAGTTAATGATGTCGGACAGCGGATGCGCCCACTGGTAGGTGCGGGAATGGGACACCTTCCCGCCGCCCACATAGGTGGACTCCTCGTCCCACACCTGGGCACGGCCGCGGTTGAAGTACGGATAGCGGAGTTGCAGCCCCTCGGCATCCTCATCTACCGCGTAGAGGGCAGGATGGCCGTCGCGGATGTAGAAGGTGCCACCGGGTTTGAGGAGCGCTGCCACCTGGGACGCCCACTTCACCAGGTCCGGAAGCCAGGTGATGGTCCCGATGCTGGTGTAGACGACATCGAAGTCACCGGAAACAGCAGACCTCGCCTGCAGGACATCCGCCTCCACCCACGCCACCTTCAGGCCCAGCTTTTCCGCCAGGCCGGCAGCGGATGCCAGGGCGGACGGCGAGAAGTCCAGGCCGGTGACCCGGGCGCCCGCACGGGCCAGCGATACCGTGTCCGTCCCGATGTGGCACTGCAGGTGGCACACGTCGAGCCCGGCAACCGTCCCGCCAGGAACGAACGGCGCCAGCGCTTCCAGGTCGGTACGCACCACGGGGGTCAGGTAGCCCGGATCATCCAGCGCCCCGAGTCCGTAGGCTTCCTCGTGCAGGGGCACCCGGTCTTCCCAGTTGTCCCGGTTGGTGGCGCGTGCGGTCTCCCAGTCGACCGTAATCCGGCTGTCACTCATTCCGGCAGCCTACAGCGTTGTAGAGCCACCGGCCCTGCGCCATCGTCACAGGATCCTGATGCCGGCCCCACTGATCTCGATTTCCGCCAACGTGACCCGTTCGTCCGGCGTGCTGTTCGGCCAGTGGAAGCTCAGGTAATCGCGGCCGCCGGATGTGCGGAGGACCATGCCATGGCCTCCATCGGCGGACCACAGGGGCTCGGGCCGCTGTGTCCACGGGCCCGCGATGCTTCCACTGGCTGATTCCGCGATGCCCATGGCGTACCCGGCCTCGCCGTGGCTGGACCACAGCATGAGAAGTGTGCCCTCAGCGGCATGGATCAGGAAGGGGCCGTCGGTGAACCGCGGATCCGCGGCCAGGTTCAGTCCCTTGGGAGGTTCCACGCCCTCCGGGAAACGAAGGGGACGCGTCCAGTTGGCCGAGGACGCCGCGAACAGGAGAACCGGCTCATCAACGCCGGAGCGGAGATCCTCGGCCAGCCGCAGCGCGTACATTTCGCCATCCCCGAGGCCTGCCTGGTCCGGCGTCCCCTCCGCCCCGCGGCTGTAGACCAGCCAGCGCGTGCCGTCGCCGTCGATATGGAGGGTTCCGTCCAGGCATGGCTGGGTTGCCGGCGTGACAGATCCGTCGCTCCAAGGACGGTACGGCCCGGTCGGGCTGTCAGAGACCAGCACTGCAACCCCGCGGGGCCGCGCACCGGTGGACGTGGCAAAGGTGGCGAACAGAAAGAACCGCCCGTCGAGGGTGTAAACCTCCGGCGCCCAAAACTGCGTGTCGGCCCAGAACCCGGCCGGCCGGCGGAACGCTTCGATGGGGCCGTCCCAGTGCTCCAGGTCGCGGCTCGTGTAGCAGTCAAAGCCTGTAGCGGGCCCGCCCCAGACGTTCTCGTCACTGGTCCCGAACAGGACGAACTCACCGGGGGCAGGCTCCAGGATGAACGGGTCCCGCATCCGGATTTCGTCGAGGCGCAGCTGGCGAACAGTCTCCTGTTGGCCCGTCATCGGCTTACCTCATAGCCGGGGGCAGGTGCCAGCGCGCAGTCGAAGAGGTGTGTTCCGCCCGTGACGCCGTGCCGCGCGCCGTCCGGAAGGACGACGTCGGCCGCCACCCCGTCCGGGACGGTCGCCTCGAGCCGGAACCCGCCGCCGTCGGACTTCCACGCGGTACGGACCTCACCGTGCGGTGTCTTCAGGGATGTGGCCGCCCACTCGATCCCCTCCCCCGGCTGCGGCTGGATGAGCACACGGGCGTACCCGGGCTCCAGCGGGCGGATGCCGCCGATGGCCTTGTGCATCCAGTCCGCCACGGCGCCCAGGGCATAGTGGTTGAAGCTGGTCATCTCGCCAGGGTTGATGGTGCCGTCCGGGAGCATGGAATCCCAGCGTTCCCAGACCGTGGTGGCGCCCATCGTTACCGGGTACAGCCAGGACGGGCAGCCCTCCTCCAGCAGCAGCCGGTACGCCTCGTCCACATGCCCGGTGTCCGTCAGGGCGTGGGTTATGAACGGGGTCCCCGCGAAGCCGGTGGACACCCGGTAGCCGTTGTCGCGGACCAATTCGGCCAGGCGGTTGCCGGCGAACTCCCGCAGCTCCGGCGTCAGCAGGACGTCGAAGGCGATGGCCAGCGCGTAGACGGTGGTGCAATCGCTGGAGATGGTGCCGTCGGCCGCCACGTAGTGCTCGGCGAAGGCGTTCCGCACCCGGGCGGCAAGCGCGTCGAAGGAGGCTTCGTCGTCGTACTTTCCCAGCAGTCCCGCGGCCTGGGCGGTGAGCCTGGCGGTCCGGTACATGCAGGCGGTGGCTACGACGGCGGTGTCCGCTTTGGCTGCCCACGGCTGGTCCGGCGCGGCGTCGGGATCGAGCCAGTCGCCGAACTGGAAGCCGGAGTCCCACAGCCCGGCGGGTGAGAGCAGGCCTTCCACACGGCGGGTGTGCGCGGCCATCGATTCGTACTGGTTCTTGAGGACGCTGAGGTCACCGTAGGCCTCCCACAGGGCCCAGGGCACCCACACTGACGCCTCGCTCCACAGCGCGGAGGACTCCGGCGCGGGGAATTCGGCGGGCTGCGGGCAGTACTTCAGCACATCCGGCACGGTGATGGGGACCAGCCCGTCCTGTGCCTTCTGCTCCGCTGCGAGGTCCAGCAGCCAATCCTGCAGGAAGCCCTTGACGTCGTACAGGTAAGCGGCGGTGGGGGCGAACACCGCGATGTCGCCGGTCCAGCCGAGCCGCTCGTCGCGCTGCGGGCAGTCCGTGGGCAGGTCCAGGAAGTTGCCGCGCAGGCCCCAGACAATGTTGCGGTGCAGCTGGTTGACGAGTTCGTTGGAGCACTCGAAGGTGCCGGTGCGCTCCAGGTCGGAATGGACCACCACAGCTTCGAGATCATCGGCGGTGAGGGTCCCGGGCCAGCCGGTCACCTCGGCGTAGCGGAAGCCATGGAAGGTCTTGGTGGGCTCGAAGGAATCCTGGCCGCCGGAAAGGATGAACGTGTCCGTGGCCTTCGCCGTGCGCAGCGGCCGGACGCCCAGTTCGCCGTCCTCCAGCACTTCGGCATGCCTGATGGTGATGGTGTGGCCCGCTTCGCCCTGCACGATGAACCGCAGCCAGCCCACCAGGTTCTGGCCGAAGTCCACCAATGTCTTGCCGCTGGGTGAGGTGAAGACCTCGACGGGACGGACCGCGCCGGCACGCACCACGGGCGGGCCCACCGGCTCAGCCAGCCGCCCGGCGTCGAACGCCACCTCGCGCACGCCGGTCCAGCCGGTGCCGGGCACGAAGCCGGGCTCCGCCCAGCCCTGCTGGAGCCTGCGGGCGTCGATGGCCTGGCCGTCGTAGAGGTCATTGAAGGTGGTGGCAGACTGGCCTGCCTGCCAGGAAGTGTCCGAGACGACGGACTGGACGTGCCCGTCCTCGAACTCGATGTCCAGCTGGCCGAAGAACCCCAGCTCGCTGCCGTAGAGGTTGGACATGCCGTGCCAGGCCAGCCGGCCGCGGTACCAGCCGTTGCCAAGCTCGACGCCGATCACGGTGGTGGGCCGGATGAGGGCGGTGACATCGTAGCTGCGGTGGCGGAGGCGCCACTCGTAGGAGCTCCAGCCCGGGCTCAGCACATCCGGACCCGCAGGGACGCCGTTGATGGATGCCTCGTAGACGCCCAGTGCCGTGGCCCGCAGCGTCGCCTTCACCACCGCGCCGTGGCCATCCTCAAGGGTGAACTCCTTGCGGAGCAGCGGGGCGCCGTCGAAGTCGTTCTCGGGCGTGATCATGGCGGCGAGCCAGGAAGCTGAAGTCATGGAGGGAGTGTTCCGTTCTGGTGGAAGCAGGGTCAAGGGTGGTTCGGTCCGCGAAAACGCAGGCGCCGTCAGGCGTAGTGGCAGGCGACGTCCGCCGTGCCCACGCGGCGCAGCGCCGGGCGTTCGGTGGCGCACAGCTCGGTGGCGAGCGGGCAGCGGAGCCGGAAAGGGCAGCCGCCGGGACCGGGCACCGCGGCAGCGCCGGTGCGGACCCCGAGCGATTCGCGGGCTTCCCGCCGGGCGGCCTGTTCGGCGGGCCGGGGCACAGGTGAGGCGGCCACGAGGGCCTGCGTGAAGGGGTGCTGCGGGTTTTCCGTGACGGCCGCCGCCGGTCCGCTTTCCATGACCTGGCCGCGGTAAAGCACCACCACCCGCTGGGCCAGGAACTGCACCACGGCAATGTCATGGGCGATGAACAGGTAGCTCAGGCCGCGCTCGTCGCGGAGGTCGGCCAGGAGGTTGAGTACCTGCGCCTGGGTGGAGAGGTCCAGGGCGCTGACGGCTTCGTCGCAGACCACCAGCTGGGGATCGCAGATCAGGGCCCGCGCCACGGAGATCCGCTGCCGCTGGCCGCCGGAGAACTGGCTGGGGTAGCGGTCCACGGCCTCGCGCGGGAGCCCGACGCGTTCCAGCATGTCCTCGGCCTTGGCGCGGGCCTCTCCCGCGGACACCCCGCGCAGGCGCAACGGTTCAGCGAGGGACGTACACACGGTGTTGCGCGGGTTCAGGGAGGAGTTGGGGTCCTGGAAGACGGCACGGAGTTCGCCGCCGAGTGCCCGGCGCTGGGCGGCGCCGGCGGAGGTGATGTCCGTGCCCTGGTAGCTGATGGACCCGCCGGAGACCTTCTGCAGGCCCAGGATGGCCTTGCCGATGGTGGACTTGCCCGAGCCGGACTCCCCCACCAGGCCTACGGTTTCGCCGGGGGCGATGCTGAAGCTGACACGGTCGACGGCGGCCGGTGCGGCGGCTGCCTTGCGGCCCCGGCCGTAGCGGACCACCAGGTCCTTGACCTCCAGCATGGGGGTGCCTTCGTGGGGAAGCGCAGAATCGGGGCGTTCCGTGACTGAGGTGCTCATGCCAGGTCCTTCTCGATGACGGTGGTGTGCTGGGGCGTGGCCGGGCTGACCGGCAGGAGGCGGGCGGCGGGCACGTCGGTGGCCAGCCAGTCCATGCCCTCGACAGCCAGCTGGTCCGCCTTGACGCAGCGCACCAGGCCCTCGCCGGTGCCGGATGCCAGCAGCGGGACGGGGTCCGCGCAGGCCGAGCCGGCGAACTGGCACCTGGCGGCGAAGCGGCAGCCGGCGGGCCAGTCCTTGGGCTGCGGTACCTGGCCTTGAATCGTGGCAAGCCGTTCGGGCATGTTGTCCGCGTCGTTGGCGTGCGGGTCCGCGGCCAGGAGGGCCAGGGTGTAGGGGTGGCGCGGGCTGTCCAGGATGGCGGCGGTCTTGCCGTTTTCCACCACCTGGCCGGCGTACATCACGGCCACCTGGTCGCAGATGTCCGCCACAACGCCGAGGTCGTGGGTCACCATCACCACGGACATCCCGGTGTCCTTGACCAAGGCCCGGAGCAAGGAGAGGATTTCGGCCTGCACCGTAACGTCCAGGGCGGTGGTGGGTTCGTCCGCCACCAGCAACCGTGGCTGACCGGAAAGTGCCAGGGCGATGGCCACACGCTGGGCCATGCCGCCGCTGATCTGGTGCGGGTAGGTCTTCAGGATGCGCTGCGCGTCCACGATTCCCACCTTCTCCAGCAGGTTCCGGGCCTCCGTACGCGCCTCGGCCTTGCCCATGCCGCGAAGCCGGCGGATGGCTGCGGTGAGCTGATAGCCCACGGTGAACATGGGATCCAGTGCCCGCATGGGCTCCTGGCTGATCAGCGCGATGTCCCGGCCGCGGACACCTTCCATGTCCTTGTCCGTTGCGGCTGCGATGTTCCTGCCGTTCCACAGGATCTGGCCGCCGCGCACGGAGACGCCGGAGGGCAGCAGACCCAGCAGGGACAGGGCTGTCATGGTCTTACCGCAGCCGGACTCGCCCACCAGTCCCAGTACGGTGCCCGGGGCGACGTCGAAGGAGACGCCGGTGACCAAGGCGACGCCGTTGCCCGTACCAGCACCGTCCACGCCGACGGACAGGTTGCGGACGCTGAGGGTCCCCTGTCCGGGGGCCTCCTGCGCATCCGCGTCCTTGGATGCCGGGGCGGCGGCGATCGCAGCGACCGCTGCGGCCCGGTGCCTCCGCGCGGCGGCCGAGGGCAGGTGCGCTGCAGCGGCGTTGGGTGCTTTCCCCAGAGCGTTGCCGATGGCGTTGGCGGAGAGGACGGTCAGCGCCAGGACCGCGCCGGTGGGAACCATCATCCAGGGGGCGTCATAGACGTGCTGCGAGGCGCCCTGGATCATGCCGCCCCAGCTCGGCTGGGGAAGGGGCGGCCCGAATCCGATGAATGCCAGGCCGGCCTGGATCAGCATGCCGACGGCGAAAATCAGGGCCGCCTGCACCACGATGGTGTTGGCCAGGCCGGGCAGGACATGCCGGACGCTGATGCCCAGCGGGCCAAGGCCGTCCACCTTGGCGGCATCAACATAGAGCTGTGACTGCAAGGACTTGGCCTGGCCCAGGATAACCCGGTAGATGCCGGCGGACATCAGGATGCCCAGGATGGCCATGATAAGCGGGATGTTGGTCCCCACCGCGCCGATCACCGCCAGGATGATCACAGTTCCCGGCAGGGACATCATGATTTCCGTGCTCCTGCTGATGACGGCCTCGGTACGCTCGGCACCGGCGGCGGCCATGGCCAGGAGGGTGCCCAGCCCGACGCCGACAATCACCGTAATCAGCGAGGTCCCCAGGGTGCCGGCCGCAGCGGCGAAGATGCGGCTGAGGATGTCCCGGCCCAGTTCGTCGGTGCCCAGCCAGTGGGCGGCGGTGGGGCCGGAGAGGACAGCGGTAAAGTCCTGGTCCTCGGTCTTGAAGGGCAGCCACAGCGGTGCGGTCAGGGATGCAAGGACCAGCACCGCCAGCCAGAGAAGGCCGGCCACGGCACCCGGTGAGGCGAGCAGCTTGTGCCCTGAGGCTTTGGTGATGGCCGCTTTGGCGGCCCTGCGCCGGGGCGCTGGCGCCGACGTCGTACTGGCTGCCTGGTCCGCGGCTGTGGGGGCCGGAGCCGGGGCGACTGAGGGGATCATGAGGCACGCAACTTCGGGTCGAGGAACTTGGTGGCCAGCTCCAGCACCAGGTTGACGGCAACCACCACCACAGTGGCGATCACCACCACTCCCTGGACTGCGGGGGCGTCGTGGGTGCTGACGGAGGTCTGGACGGCCTGGCCCAGCCCGGGCATGGCGAACAACTGCTCCGCGATGACGGAACCGCCGAACAGGCCGATGAACTGCAGGGCGATGCCGGCAACGATGGGCAGGCTCGCGTAACGCAGCGCGTGGACGTAGAGGATTTTCCAGGTGGGGGTGGCCGTGGCACGCAGCGTGCGGATGTGTTCCTGCTGCAGCGCTTCGAGCATGGACGCCCGGGTCTGGCGGGCGATGAAGGCCGCTCCGCCCACGGCCAGCGTGATGACCGGCAACGCCAGGGACATCGCCCAGTCCTGCGGCGACACCTCGAACGGAACGTAGCCAGTGGCAGGGAAGACGGATGCCTGGACGGCGAAGAGGTAGACCAGGACGATGCCCACCCAGAATGCCGGCAGGGCGACGAGAAGCCCGACAAACCCGCCGATCACCTGGTCGAGGAGCCCGCCCCGGACGGCGGCGGTCACACCCAGCGCGATGCCGAGGATGGCACTGAGGACCGTGGCTCCGGCGGCGAGGGACGCTGTGACCGGCAGGCGGTCTGCCAGGTCCGTGCTGACGGAGCGGCCATCGATCAGCGAAACTCCCAGGTTTCCCTGGACGGCGTCGCCCAGCCAGCGGAAGAACTGGGAGAACAGCGGATCATTCCAGCCGAGCTGCTGGTTCAGCTGGTCGATCGCGTCCTGGGAGGCGCCGGCGCCGAGCGAAACAGCTCCCGGGCTGCCGGGCATCGCGTGCACCAGCAGGAACGCCAGCACCGCAACCACCAGCACCGTGGCGAGCGCCATGAGCAGGCGCTTGGCAACGAACAATGCCATGGGGTGACCTCCGTTGGTCTTGCCCGGCGCCCCGTGTAAGCGGGGCGCCGGGCGGGTTGATCAGTTAGTGGGCTTGTAGGAAGAGAGCAGCGGATAGGCGTTGGTGCCGGCGAACTGGACTTCCTGGACCTTCTTGGTGTTGTAGCCCCAGTTGGACAGCGATTCGAACAGCGGGATCATCCAGCCGGACTCCACCAGGCGGGTGTTCAGCTTGGTCAGTGCCGTCTTCCGGGCGGCGTCGTCCTTGGCTGCGGCGGCTTCGCCGGTGGCGGCGCTCAGCTGATCGTCGGTGGCCTTCTGGACGTTGGTGAAACCGTTGAGGATGGCGCCGTACATCAGGCCGATCGGGTTGTCCCAGCCGAGCGGTGCGTAGCCCAGCGGGGTGGTGGCAACGGCGGCGAAGGCCTCATCGGTGGAGGCGGCCATCTTCACGTTCATGGTGATGCCCACCGCGGCGAGGTCCTTCTGGACAGCCTGCAGGTCGGTCTGGGTCTGGGCGCTGGCGAT
>Ga0160459_100768_pt1 | contig 10638 bp, 5 predicted proteins | sample HID1973K_E6MG_FD_108208 | JGI IMG/M metagenome (GOLD analysis project Ga0160459, IMG submission 108208) | Enriched mosquito-associated microbial communities from UW Madison campus, WI, USA - HID1973K_E6 MG | ecosystem: Host-associated > Arthropoda: Insects > Digestive system > Unclassified ... | reverse complement strand
GCGAGCCATGCGGGCAGGACATAACCAGTACTCGCCGATGTCCGGCGTGCTCGCGCTGCGCGAGGCGATCGCCGTCAAGACGCACAAGCTGTACGGCGCGACCTACGACCCGGGCACGGAAATCACCGTGGTCGCGAGCGCGAGCGAAGGCCTGTACGCGACGATCAGCGCGCTCGTGCATCCCGGCGACGAAGTGATCTACTTCGAGCCGTCGTTCGACAGCTACGCGCCGATCGTACAGCTTCAGGGCGCCACGCCCGTCGCGATCAAGCTGTCGTCGGAGGATTTCAGCATCGACTGGGACGAAGTCGCCGCCGCGATCACGCCGCGCACGCGCATGATCCTCGTCAACACGCCGCACAATCCGACCGGCAGCGCGTTCACCGCCGCCGACATCGAGCGGCTCACGGCGTTGACGCGCGACACGAAGATCATCGTGTTGTCCGATGAAGTCTACGAACACGTCGTATTCGACGGCGCGCTGCATCATGGCATGGCGCGTTATCCGGAACTGGCCGGGCGCAGCGTGATCGTGTCGTCGTTCGGCAAGTCGTATCACGTGACGGGCTGGCGGGTCGGCTACTGCCTCGCGCCCGAGGCGCTGACGTTGGAGATCCGCAAGGTTCACCAGTTCATGACCTTCTCCGCCGACACGCCGATGCAGATGGCGTTCGCCGAGGCGCTGGCGGATGAATCGAGCTATCTGAATCTCGGGCCGTTCTATCAGCACAAGCGCGATCTGCTGGCCGAGTCGCTGAAGGGTTCGCGCTTCGAGCTGTTGCCGAGCGCGGGCAGCTTCTTCATGCTGGCGCGTTACGACGCGATCTCGAACGAAAGCGACAGCGATTTCGTGCTGCGCCTGATTCGCGAGGCGCGCGTCGCGACGATTCCGCTGTCGGCGTTCTACACCGACGGCACCGACAACCGCCTGATCCGTCTTTCCTTCGCGAAGGACGATGACACGCTCATCGAAGGCGCGCGCCGCCTTTGCTCGATCTGACGATTTTTCTGGAGACCAACACGATGAAACTGAACCACATCGCCAGCGCATTATTTGTCGCGTGCACCTTCGCGAGCGGTGCGGCACTTGCCGCCGATACGCTGCGCTTCGGACTGGAAGCGCAATATCCGCCGTTCGAATCCAAATCGTCGACGGGCGAGCTGCAAGGACTCGACATCGATGTCGGCAATGCGGTGTGCGCCGCCGCGAAGATGCAGTGCAAGTGGGTCGAGACGTCGTTCGACGGCCTGATCCCCGCGCTGCAGGGCCGCAAGTTCGACGCGATCAACTCCGCGATGAATGCCACCGAGCAACGCCGCCAGGCGATCGATTTCACGACGGTCGTGTATCGCGTGCCGACCCAGCTCATCGCGAAGAAGGGCAGCGGCCTGGAACCGACTTCGGCGTCGCTGAAGGGCAAGAGCGTGGGCGTGCTGCAGGGCTCGATTCAGGAAACCTTCGCGAAGGCGCACTGGGAAAACGAAGGCGTGAAGGTCGTGCCGTATCAGGATCAGAACCAGGTGTATGCGGATCTGAAGTCCGGGCGTCTCGATGGGACGCTCGTGCTCGCGCCGGCGGGACAGAGCGGTTTCCTGTCGAAGCCGGATGGCGAGGGCTACGCGTTCGTCGGCGCGCCGGTGCGCGACGACAAGATTCTCGGCAGCGGCATCGCCTATGGCGTGCGCAAGGGCGACGATGCGCTGAAGACGAAGCTCAATGCGGCAATCGAGAAGGTCCGGGCGGACGGGACCATCGACAAGTACGCGAAGAAGTATCTGGGGAATATTGATATTTCGGCGAAGTGAGGCGTAGGGGGCGCGGCGGCTTCAGCAGCTTTTTTTGAGCGCAGGCACACTGGCGGTTGACCCGACCGACCACGAGCCGCATGAGCACACCGCCGCCGTCCACCGCGCCCGCACCGCCCCCGCCGCTCGCGGGCGGTCAGCTCGTCCTTGCTACCTTCGCGGTGGCGCTCGCGACTTTCATGAACGTGCTGGATTCGTCGATCGCCAATGTCGCGATTCCGACCATCTCCGGCAATCTCGGCGTGTCCGTCAACGAGGGCACGTGGGTCATCACCGTGTTCGCGGCGTCGAACGCGGTGTCCATTCCGCTGACCGGCTGGCTCACGCAACGGCTCGGCCAGGTGCATTTGTTCGTCGGCGCGATCCTGATGTTCGTGCTGTCCTCGTGGCTGTGCGGCCTCGCGCCGAATCTGCCGGTGCTGCTGTTCGCGCGCGTGTTGCAGGGCGCCGTCGCCGGGCCGCTGATTCCGCTGTCGCAGGCGATCCTGCTCGGCTCGTATCCGAAAGAAAAGTCGTCGATGGCGCTCTCGCTCTGGGCGATGACCGCGACCGTCGGTCCGATCGCCGGCCCCGCGCTCGGCGGCTGGATAACCGACAGCTATTCGTGGTCGTGGATCTTCTACATCAACATCCCGGTGGGCATCTTCGCGGCCGGCGTGACGTGGATCATCTACCGCAATCGCGAGTCGCCGACGCGCAAGGCGCCCATCGACGTGGTCGGCCTGCTGCTGCTCGTCTCGTGGGTCGCGTCGCTGCAGATCATGCTCGACAAGGGGCGCGACCTCGACTGGTTCTCGTCGCCGCTGATCGTCGTGCTGGCGATCGTCGCGGTCATCGCGTTTGCGTTCTTCGTCGTGTGGGAGTTGACGGACCCGAATCCCGTCGTCGATCTGCGGCTGTTCGCAGGACGTAATTTCTTCGGCGGCACCGTCGCGATATCAATCGCGTACGGCGTGTTCTTCGGCAATCTCGTGCTGCTGCCGCAATGGATGCAGCAGTATCTGAACTATCGCTCGATCGACGCCGGGCTCGTCACCGCGCCGCTCGGCATCTTCGCCGTGATCCTCGCGCCGGTGATGGGCAAGGTGCTGCCGCGCAGCGACGCGCGCATCATCGCGACGATGGCGTTCGTAGGCTTCGCGTTCGTGTTCTGGCTGCGCTCGAAATACGTGATCGAGATCGACACGTGGCATCTGGTGCTGCCGACGCTCCTGCAAGGCATCCCGATGGCGATGTTCTTCGTGCCGCTCACGGCGATCGTGCTGTCGGGCCTGCCGCCGTCGAAGATTCCGGCGGCGGCGGGGCTGTCGAATTTCGCGCGGGTGTTTTGCGGCGCGGTGGGCACGTCGCTCGCGGGCAATGCGTGGGATAACCGCATCGCGCTGCATCACGAGCGGCTCACCGAGCAGGCGAATATCTATAACCCGGCGTTTTTACAGTCGCTCGGGCTGTCGCGATCGACGCTCGATGTGAGCGAGGCGCAGGCGCGCGGCATGTTCAACTTCACCGTCAACTCGCAAGCCGCGATGATGGGCCTCAACGATATCTTTCTGATCTCGGCGGTGATCTTCATTCTGATCATTCCGCTGATCTGGGTGACGAAGGTGGCGAAGGGAGGCGGTGGCGGGGCGGCGTCGGGGGCGCATTGAAGGTGGCGCGCGTCTCGTGCTACTCGGGCAAGAATCCCTGCTCCAGTACCGACGACATCGCCCACGGACAACTTTCCGGGAAATCGGCGAAACCGATACCCGTTTCATTCGCCGCCAGTTCGCGTGCATCGCCCCACATATCGGCGATCCAGTCCTCGTCGGTAAGCATGGGCTTCAGACTCGGCGTTTTCCGGAGCCGTCGCTCGATGGCGGCGCGCTGAGCCAGGATGGTGTTCGTCCAGCTATGGGTTCGCCGCTCCGGCTGAAACTGCCACTTCAGCAAATGCGCCAGCAAAATCGCCATCCTGCTCGCAAATTCCCGTTGTTCACTCTTGCCCACGTCCTCGATTTCCTCTGCGATATGCTCGATATCGATGGACGCAAGCTTCCCTGCACGCAGCAGCGCGGCCTGTTCTTCGGCCCACGCCACCACGTCCTTCTCATAAGGTGTTCCCATCGGCTGATTCCCGTTTTCGTGTTGATTTCCGGTATCGCCGATATTAGTTTTCGATTCCTTGTTCATCCAGATCGTCCGTTTGGCCAACGCGCTCTACTTCAATCCGAGTTCCACGCGCGAACCTGCTCCCTTGTCCTTGATATCGTCCGCGCTCATCTTCGGCGCGACGACAAAAATCCGCTTGCTGTCGATCTTCCCGTCGAAGTACTCCTGCACCGCCTGCGCGCGACGCTGGGCCAGATCGCGCAACGATCCGTCATCCACCGGCGCGTTCTTCGTCAGCGCCGCTTTCATGTCGTCGTCGGGCACGCTCTTCGTCATGCCGATGAAGTTGGTCGGCTTCTTGAAGTCCGCCGACTTGTACACCTTCGTCAGGTACTTGTCGTAATCGGCGTCCGATATCCTGATCGCGTTCCAGTCGACGTTCTCGCCATTGCTCGCCATGTCGCGCACCTTCGCGCGCTTCACCTGGCTGTCGACCCACGCGGCGCGCAACGCCGGCTCGTCCGTCTTCGGATCGACGCGGCCCGTCACGTCCATCCGCACCGACGGCTTGTCCACCAGCGCCTTCGCTATCGTATCGAGCTTCTTCTGCGCCGCATCGTTCAGCGTGGCCGAGCCCGCATCGAACTCGATGTAGTTCAGATCCTCGCCGCTGCCGCCGCCGAACGCGTGCGCAAGCAGCGTGAACGGCGCGGTCACCGCCTTCTGCACGAGATTGACGATCGCCTGCCACACGAGTCCGCCGATCGAAAACTCCGGATTGTCCAGCGACCCGGAAATCGGAATGTTCACGTCGATCTCGCCGCGCGAGTTCTTCAGCAGCGACACCGCGAGCCGCACCGGCAGCTTGGTCGCCGTCGGATTGTCGATGTAGTCGCCGAACGTCAGCTGATCGATGAACAGATGATTGTTCGCAGTGAGCTTGTTGTCGGCGAGCATGTAGTGCAGGTCGACATTGAGCTTGCCCTTGGTGATCGGATAGCCCGCATATTTCGTCGAATACGGCGTGAGGTTCGTCAGCTCGACGCCGTGCGCGCTCGCCGTCAGATCGAGCGCGGGCTTCTCGATCAGCGGATTGACCTGCCCCTTGATCGACACCGGACCGTTCGCCGCGAGTTTCGCGGATACATCGACGGGCGCGGGGGTCGTCGAATGCGTGCCGAACGCGCCGATCGTGCCGTTGATCGCGACCAGATTCGCCGTGTAGTTCGGCTTGATGAAGTTGTCGGTGTAGGTCACGCGGCCGTCCTGCAGCACCAGTTGACCGAAGCGCATGTTGAGCGGCGGCCCGGACTGCGCCGCGGTCTTCACCGGCACCGTCACGGGCGCGCTCGCCGCCGCCGGCGCGGACGCGCCCTCTTCCTTCGCGCGGTCGCGCGTCACCGATTGCGGGCCGCCCTCGCTCGCCACCACGCTCTTCAGGTTCAGCCTGCCCTGCGCATCGAGCAGCACGCGGCCGTAGAAGCTCGCGAAGGTCACGCGCGCCGCGTCGACGTCGGTGCCGCGTTCGCTGTAATTCACCTTCGCGTTGGTGAGGCCGAGCAGCTTCCAGCCGGCGAAGCGGTCGGACGTCGCCTTGTCGAGCATGCGTACATCCGTGAGCGAGACATCGCCCTTGTATGACGCCGCGAGCGTCTTGCCGCTGCCGGACATCGCGACATCGCCGTTCGCGTTCAGATACGCGCTCGTCACGTCGATGTTGAGCTTGTCGCCGAAATACGGTTCGAACGCGGCCGCATCGACCTGATCGCCCTTCACGTGCAGCGCGAGTTTGAGCGGACTCACCGTGACATTGCCGCCGATCGCGAGCGCGCCTTTGCCATTCAGCGTGAGCTTGCCATCGACGGCGAGCGGCTTCGTCAAATCGTCGCTGAACTGCTTCACGTTCACCGCGACCGGCGCGACGCGCAGCTTGACGGGCCGCGTCGTGGTTTCATCGACGACATTCGCCGATGCATCCGCAAGCGAAATCTCGCCGATCTGATAGCGCCACGCCGGTCCCGCCGCCTGCGCCTTCTGGATCTTGCGCGTGGCCGTCTGCTCGGGCGCGGCTTCGTGCGGGCCCGCGAGCGCGGCGAGATCGATGCTGCCGTCCTTGCGGCGGGTCGCGTCGAGCGCGAGGCCGCTCAGTTGCACGCTGTCGAGCGCCGCGTTGCGCGCGGAGACATCGACCTTGCCGATCTTCGCCACCGCCGAGGCCAGTTTGATCGGCGCGCCGCCCGCATTGGGCGTGAGCGCGAGCGCATCGAGCTTCACGTCGCCGGCGCCGACCTGCACGCCGCCATCCGGCTTGCTCCAGTCGACGGACACCGGCAGGTTCGCGCCGAGCGTGCCGCTCGTCACGCGCGCGGCCAGCAGGTTCGCGAAATAGGGTTGCAGCGGCGGCAGCGCGAACGCCTTCAGCGCCAGTTTCGTGTCCGCCGTCTTGCCGGCGAGCGACACGCTGCCCGACGCATCGAGCGCGCCGCCGTGGTCGAACGCGGTCTTGAGCGTGTATTTCGCGGGCGTCTTCGCGAGCGTCGAGAAATCGTCGAGCGTCACGGCGAGGCCCGTCAGCGCGCCCTGCACGCGCGACTTCAGCAACTGATCGTCGAGGGCGATCGTGCCTTCGTTGATCGCGAGATGGCGGATCGTCAGGTCGAGCGGCGGCGCTTCCTTTTTCGCTTCGTCCGCGGCGGGCTTCTTCTCTTCCGGCTTCGGCGCGGGGCCAGCCAGCTTCTGCACGTTCAGTTGCCCGGCCGAATCGCGGGCGAGATGCACGTCCGGGTTCGACAGCGTCACTTCGTCGAGGTGATAGATGTCGCGCAGCGGCTCGGCGTTCGCGATCTTCACGTGCAGCGCGCGGGCCGCGACGAGCGGCGCGTTCGCCTTGTCGGTGACGGCGAGATCGGCGAGATCGGCAGTGCCGTCGATGCGGATCGTCGGCGTCTCGCCCGAAATCGCGAAGCGCACGTTCAGATCGGTCGAGAGCTTGCCGCTCCTGACCGCGACGGGCACCGATGCCGGCGCGTAGGACGCCATCTGCGGCACGTCGAGGCCGTCGAGCGACAGCGCGATTTCCGATTCGCGCGACTCCGAAAACGGCTTCGTGCGGCCCTTCACGACGAGCGGCGAGCCGTCGATGCGCGCCTGCAACAGCGGCGTCACGAAAATATCGGTGGCGGACGGCAGCGTTGCGATGAACGGAATGCCGAGCGCGAAGCGGTCGATCACATGCTTCGCCTTCAGAAACCTGTCATCGAAGGTGATCTGGCCGTTCTCGATGCGGATGTTCGACACCGAGAAGCGCGCGGGCTTGTCCGACGGCGGCGACGCGGGCTTCGAGAACTTCGCGATCAGATCCGAGAAATTGAACTGCTCGCCGTCGAAGCGCACGACACTGATGCGCGGTGAATCGATCTTCAGTTCGTTGACGACCGGCGCGAGCCTGAAGATCGACGCCCACGAGGTACGCACGACGAGCCGCGACACATCGACGAAATCTGCGGATGCGCCCGGCGCTTTCGCGAGATTCGCGCTCGCTTCGCCGATACGCACGCCATCGGCTTCGAAATCGAGCGTATAGGGATTGAGCGAGATGCGCCGGATGCTGACCGGGCGATCGAGCTGCTTCGCGAGTTGCTGCTCGGCGATATGCCGAATGACCGGCGGCGCGACGAAGAACCCGAGCGCGCCGATCACGAGTATCGCGATCAGCAAGCCGATGAAGATGCGCCGCGTGCGCCGCGCGTGCACGACCGAGCGCAGTGTTTGACCGGCGGAGGCAAGAGAAGACCTGGTGATGCTTGACATTCGATGCGCGGCGACGAGCCGCCCGTATGAGCGCCGCCCGAGCTTCGCCGTCCCGGGAAAGATGAAGCTCGAGTATACGACGACGCGGTGCGCAAACGTTGCCCAAACTGAGTATCAAACGCATGAAGGCCGCGAAAAAATCGCGGCCTTCATGGGTTCGTTCGATTGTGTCAGCGCAGCCGGTTTACTGCCGCATGACAGGCGGCGGCGCCCACGAGCCGTCGCTCGCCTGCGGCCTCGGCGCATAAAGACGCATCGCGAGCTGGAATTCGCCTTCGGGCGCGGGCAGCCAGTTCGCGTCGCGCGCGCGTCCCGGCGATTTCGCCGACACGATCACGTCGACGGAACCATCGCGATTCTTCCTGAGCCGGTCGCGATCGGAGATCGACAGGCGCGGCAGCTTTGCGTCGGCGAGCGCGCCGTCTTTCGTGTAGGCCGTGATCGTCCAGAAGCCGCGCACCGGCGGCAACTGGTCCGCCGTGAAATGCAGCGTGTACTGGTTCGCGCCGTTCAACGCATGGCCGTCGCGATCCACGCGCGTCACGGGCTTCACTTCGCCTTCCTTCGTGCCCGTCGCGGTCTGCCGGCGCGCGAGGTAGGCGCGCAGCGTGTAATCCGTGCCGTAGATGCCGACGCCGTCGCCGAACCAGATCCAGCCGTTCTTCGAGAGCGCGTTCGGCGGCACGGTCGCGAGCCGCTCGTGCGCGTCGGCGAGGCCGGCATCGAGCAGCGGCCCATCGGTCTTTTTGAACTGCACCGGCTCGCCGGGCTTGACGCCGAGATCGGCGAGCTGGCTCATCACGTGGCTGTCGTCGGTGGCGGCGGGATTGTCGTCGAGCGAACGGGCGAGGCGCGCGAAGAACGCGTTCGCGTCGAGCGCCTCGGCCTGCGCGCCCGGCGCGATCGTCGCCAGTGCGGCGGGCAACGGCGGCACCGCGGGCTGCTTCGCGCCGCCCGCGGGCCACGCGCTGGCGACGGCGGGCGTCGGATCGGACACGGAACCCTTCGCGGGCGTGAGCGTGTCGATGTGCATCGCGGTTTGCAGCTTGCGTGCCTCGCGCACGTCGTTCGGGCCGTTCACGCGCACGCGCACCGAGAGCCACACGTAGCGCGTGCGCGTTTCCACCCGCGTCGCGTTGGCGGGCAGCGTGCCGGTCCAGCCCGCAGGCACGAACGCGATCAGTTGCATCTTCGGATACGGCGTCGTGTCGGCGCTGGAATAGAGCGCGTTGGTCCACGCGTCGAACGCGCGGGCGTCGAGATAGCGGCCGCGCGGCGCAGCGGGCAGCGACACGATCACGGGATCGGCGGAGACATCGAGCCAGGCGGTCGATTCGAGCGTGTCGACGCTCGGCGCGCCGCCCGCGCCCGAGGGCGGCAGCGCGCTCGCGTGGCGGAAGGCGTTGAGCGGCGCCTGGCCCTGGCCTGTGCCGCCGCTCGCCCGCTCACGCGCGATGTCGGTGGCGACGAGCGGAAAGCCGAACGTATAGGCATCGGCGACCTGGTTCTTCACCCAGCCCGTGCTGGTCGGTTTCGCCTCGGGCGGCTTGCTCGCGCAGCCGGCGAGGACCGCGATTCCGGCGAGGCTCACGCTCATCCAGATGACGGGGTTGAGCGCAAACGTCCAGCGTCGGTTGTTCTTCATTCGAATGGGAATCCGGTTTTCTTTCGATGGGTTCGCGCGCGCATTATCGCCGCATCCAGGCCCCGCGCGGCGCGCCACGAGCATTATCTCGAAATTCGGGTTTTAACTTATCCGCGGACGATAGGCAAGAAGTCAGGCAAGCCGAAGCGAACAAAAGCGCTTCGGCGTTGCGAAGCATGCACCAGTTGCCGGGCAAAAGCACTTCGTGACTTGCCGTATGCCGGGCGCATCGGCAGGCTGCATTTCAGAATTGCACGACGCCGTACATTCCGCCCTTGACCTTCCAATCACTGGAAGGTCGATACTGGTCTCGTAGGGGATCTTCGCGATCCCGGCCAGACTGGAGCGTTTCATCATGTCCACAACCGATCAACAAAGAACCGCGGAATTCGCCGTGACTGGCATGACCTGCGCGTCGTGCGTCGCGCGCGTCGAGAAAGTGCTCAGGCGCGTGCCGGGCGTCGAGAGCGTCGCGGTCAATCTCGCCACCGAGAAGGCGACCGTCCACGCGAGCGGCGCCGTCTCCGACGATCAGCTCGTCGCCGCCGTCGCGAAAGCCGGTTACGACGCCGCGCCAATTCTGCCCGAAGCGCCGCCCGCTGCCGCCGCGGCGCCCGCATTCGATCGCGAGCTCGCGGCGGTGTTCGGGTCCGCCGTGCTCACCGTGCCGCTGCTCGCGCCGATGTTCGGCCTCGCGCTGAACCCGTGGCTGCAACTCGCGCTCGCGAGCGTCGTGCAGTTCGGCTTCGGCGCGCGTTTCTATGTCGGCGGTTATCGCGCGGTGCGGGCGTTCGCGGGCAACATGGATCTGCTCGTCGCGCTCGGCACGTCGGCGGCCTGGGGCTTGTCCGTCTATCAGATGTTCGCGCACGGCGGCATGACCGAGCATCTGTTCTTCGAGGCGTCGGCGGTGGTCATCACGCTGGTGCGCTTCGGCAAGTGGCTGGAGGCGCGCGCGAAGCGGCAGACCACCGACGCGATCCGCGCGCTCAATGCGCTGCGTCCCGACAAGGCGCGCGTGCGCGACCGCGACGACCCGGCGCGCGAACGGGAAGTCGCGCTCGCCGATGTGCGCGTCGGCGACATCGCCATCGTGCGGCCGGGCGAGCGTGTGCCGGTCGACGGCATCGTGCGCGAGGGCCGCACGCATATCGACGAATCGCTGATCACGGGCGAAAGCCTTCCCGTCGCGAAGGAACCGGGCGCACGCGCGACCGGCGGCTCGATCAACGGCGAAGGTGTGATTGCGATCGAAACCACGGCGATCGGCGCGGAAACGACGCTTG
>Ga0160459_100763_pt1 | contig 10718 bp, 11 predicted proteins | sample HID1973K_E6MG_FD_108208 | JGI IMG/M metagenome (GOLD analysis project Ga0160459, IMG submission 108208) | Enriched mosquito-associated microbial communities from UW Madison campus, WI, USA - HID1973K_E6 MG | ecosystem: Host-associated > Arthropoda: Insects > Digestive system > Unclassified ... | reverse complement strand
GGCAGGCTGCGCCGCCGGTTCGGGAAGCTCCGGTGGAAACACCATGCCCATGAACCACGGCAGCTCCGCACCGATGTCCAGCATGATGCCGGACGCAAACTCCGACCATAACCAGGCCGACATCATGTTTTCCCAGATGATGATTCCGCACCACCAGCAGGCCGTGGAGATGAGCGGCATCATGCTGGCCAAGCAGGATACGCCCGCCCCGGTGGCCTCGCTCGCCACCCGGATCAGGGACGCGCAGACGCCGGAAATCAAACTCATGACCGGCTGGCTGGAGGGCTGGAACGTGCCAACCATGATGAGCGACCAGTCCGGCCACGGGATGGGCGGCATGGTGGACGGGGACGGCATCGCCAAACTCAAGGCCGCGCAGGGCACCGAAGCGGCCAGGCTCTTCCTCCAGCAGATGACCGGGCACCACGAGGGCGCCATCGACATGGCCCGGCAGGAGATCAGCTCCGGCAAGTACCCGCAGACCATCCAGCTGGCCCGCGACATCATCAAAGCCCAGGAAGCCGAGATCGCGGAGATGAAGGGGCTCCTGGCCGGCTTCTGACCCCCCACCACCGAAACGCACGCTCACTTCCGGCGGCTCTCACCGAAACGCGCGCCCACCATTCCAGCGCGAGGTGAGCGCGTCAGCTCCCAAGCAACCAAAGGTGAGCTCGCGTGCGGGGTGGGGCGGCCGCCGTCGGGCGTGTGCGTGTTAAGTTGAGAGGCACGGACTGTACGGTCCCGGCACCGGCTGGAAAGAGTAACTTCCCTTGGATATCCCCGCACCAGTAAGAATCCTGACCGTCTGCACCGGCAACATCTGCCGCTCGCCCGTGGCCGAGAGGCTGCTGCAGACAGGACTCAACCAGGTGGTGCCCGGCGGGTTCGAGGTGGCCAGCGCCGGAACCAGGGCCATGGTGGGCGATCCCATGCAGCCGATTTCGGCGGACATCGTGCGGACCTACGGCGGGGACCCGGACGGCTTCGAGGCCCGGCAGCTCAACTCCAAGATCCTTCGCGGGGTGGACCTGGTGCTCACCATGACTTCCGGCCACCGCGGCGAGGTGCTGCAGCAGGACGCGTCCATGCTGAAACGGACGTTCACCATCCGCGAGTTCGCCCGGATGCTCGACGTGCTGGACGGCCGTGCCACGGACGCCCCCGCCGAGGATCCCGGTGACGCCGACCCGCTGGCCGCGAACACCGCGTACTGGCGGAGCCTCCCGGCCCGTGCCGCAGGCGTCCGGCACCTGGCCCTGCCGGCGGATTCCGCGGAGAACGACATCATTGACCCCTACCGGCGCTCCCCCGAGGTGTACCGGCAGATGGAGGACGAGCTGGCCCCCGCCATCGTGTCCATCCTGCGGCATGCCCGACTCAACTCGGTGCCATCACGACGGCGGCACCCGGCGGTGTCCGGCCCGTGACCACCGTGCAGGTGACAGTTTGGCCACGGCTGTAGCCAACCGGGCACCGGCGGGCGGACACTGATCCCACCACAGTCACGGTGAGGTGAGGGGCCACTATGAGCACACCAGGCGGTTCGGACCCATCCGGTCCTGCGGGACCCGCTTCCCCGGGCGCCCACCCGCACGGGCGCTGGCTGGTGGCGCACGGCCGCCGCCGCTGGATCGCGGCGCTGCTGGCCCTGGTCCTGGTGGCTGCCGCCGTCGTGGCCGTCGTCAGCCTCAACCGCGCCGGCACCGTCACGCCGCCGGCCGCCCAGGGCACGGCGACCCAAAGCGAAACCACCACCCCCACGCCGTCGGAGACCCCGTCCGAAACGCCCCCGCCACCGGCGCCGGCGGCTCCTCCGCCGCCCCCGCCCATCGCGGAACTGCCTCCCGGGGCCATGAACGTCCTGGTGATCGGCAGCGACATCCGCGGCGGCACACCAGCAAAAGATGCCGCCGCGCACACGGCAGCCACCGGCGAAGCGCAGGACCACCGGGCGGACACCCTGATGGTGGTGCACGTCCCCGCTGACCGCAGCACGCTCTACCTCATCTCGATCAACCGCGACACGTGGGTGAACATCCCCGGTTACGGTGGCGCGAAGATCAACGCCGGGTTGGAATACGGCGGCATCGACATGCAGACCGCCGCCGTCCAGGAGCTGCTGGGAATCACCATCAACCACACCCTGATGCTGGACTTCGGCGGGTTCAAGCTCCTGGTGGACGGCCTGGGCGGCATCGACGTCAACGTGCCCATCGCGTTCCAGTCCACCATCGAGACCCAGCATGTGTTCCCCGCCGGCATGAACCACCTGGACGGCCAGGCGGCGCTGGAGTTCTCCCGGGAGCGGTACGCCTTCTCCGACGGCGACTTCCAGCGGGTCCGCGACCAGCAGATCATGCTCCGCGCCATCCTGGCCCGCCTCACCGCCGGCGGGGCGCTGAACGACGTCACGGCCGTGCGGTCCCTCGTGGAGTTCGCCTCCTGCTGCCTCACCGTGGACAAGGGCTTCGACCCAATCCAGGCCGCCATCCTGGCCTACAGCCTGCGGAACCTGGATGCCAACGCAATCCGCAGCATGACGCTTCCGACGGCGGGGTCCGGGTTCATTGCCGGGCAGTCGGTGCTGTTCCCGGATTACGGCGGCATCGCGGCGGTGGGTGCAGCCCTGCGGGAGGGCCGGATCGGCGAGGTCGCGACGCAGTAGTCAGGGCGCTGTTCAACCCGGGCTTACCCGCAGTTCACCCTGCCGAAAAGACCTGTGTGCACGGCGCCTGAAGGGTGGAGGGCATGACTGACATCTCGCGCCGCACCATCGTCAAGGGCTCCGTGCTCGCCGCCGCACTTGCCTCCGCCCCGGCCGCAGCGAACGCCGCCAACACAGCCACGCCCGCCGCACCCACCCGGTCACCGGCCGGCGTGGCCCTGGTCCGCAACCGGCTCACGCTCCCCAGCGGCATCGCCACCGGGGACGTCACCTCGGATTCGGCCGTCCTGTGGTCCCGGTCCTCGGAGGCTGGCCGCATGACGGCGGTGCTGCGGGCAGTGGACGACGGCGGCGCGGTCCTGCGCGGTCGGGGCGCCTTCGAGCGGGTCATCCGCGGGCCCCGGGCCACCCAGGCGTCCGACTTCACCGCGAAGATCCACGCGGGCAACCTCCCGTCCAACACCCGCTTCGCCCTGGAGATCAGTTTCGAGGACGACGGCGGCGCCACCAGTGAGACGGTAGGCGGCACCTTCCGCACGGCGCCGGACAGGGGCGCGGTCAACGGCAAGGGACGCACCGGCGGGACAGGCAACGGCGGCGACGTCCCGCCGTCGTACGCGCAAAGCTTCGTCTGGACCGGCGACACCGCGGGCCAGGGCTGGGGCATCAACGAGGAGGTGGGCGGCATGTTCGGCTACCGGGCCATGCACCAGACCCGGCCGGACTTCTTCATCCACTCCGGCGACACCGTGTACGCGGACGGCCCGCTCACCGAAACCGTGGTGGAAAAGGACGGGCAGGTGTGGCGGAACCTGGTCACCGAGGAGGTGTCCAAGGTGGCCGAGACGCTCACCGAATACCGCGGCCGGCACCGCTACAACATGATGGACGCCAACATGCGCGCCATGTTCGCGGACGTCCCGGTGATCGCCAACTGGGACGATCACGAAACCACCAACAACTGGTACCCCGGCGAGGTCCTGGACGATCCCCGCTACACGGTCCGGGACGTCAACACCCTCGCCGCCCGCGGCCGGCAGGCCTGGCAGGAAACATGCCCATCGCGGACAGTTCAGCGCTGTGGCGGCCGGGCACGTTCGACGACGGCGGCCAGTACCAGCCGGCCCGCATCTACCGGAAGATCTCCCGCGGCCCGCAGCTGGACATCTTCTGCCTGGACATGCGCACCTTCAAATCCCCCAACACGGACGGCAAGGAGGCGTATACCACCAACATCCTGGGCCAGGAGCAGGTGGACTGGCTGATCCGGGAGGTCTCGAAGTCCAAGGCGACGTGGAAGGTCATTGCCGCGGACCTGCCGCTGGGCATCATCGTTCCGGACGGTGCGGTGAACCAGGAGAGCCTGGCCAACCGCGACGACGGCGCTCCCCTGGGCCGCGAGCTCGAGATCGCCGGGGTGCTGAGCGCCTTCAAGAAGAACCGGGTGAAGAACGTGGTGTGGCTGACCGCCGACGTGCATTACTGCGCGGCCCACCACTACTCCCCCGAGCGCGCAGCCTTCACCGATTTCGACCCGTTCTGGGAATTCGTGGCCGGCCCCATCGCCGCGGGCTCGTTCGGACCCAACTCCATGGACGGCACCTTCGGCCCCGAGGTGGTGTTCGCCAAAGCAGGCCGCTTCCCGGGCGAATCACCGCGCGACGGCGAAAACCAGTTCTTCGGGCACGTCCAGCTGGGCGAGGACAACAGTTTCACCGCCAGCCTCCGGAACGCCAACGGCGCCACGGTGTTCTCCAAGGTGCTGACCCCGGAGCGGTAGGACGCACGACGCCGGCCCGGGCACCCTGGACTCCGCCACCGGGCGCCCCGCCCCCGTCCGCCCGTTTATCTTTCCGGCCCTGTGGGTACGGCCGCTGGTAGTGTTCCGGATTCGGCACGGACGCGGACGGGGAGTGATTCTTCATGAACGACGACGGACTGACGGAAGCGGTGCAGGAAGCCGGCGCGGTGGAACTGCTGCTGATCCGGCACGGCGAGAGCGAAGGCAACGTGGCCGCCACCGAGGCCCACCTGGCGGGTGCGGAGATCATCGAGGTGCCGGCACGCGATGCCGACGTGAACCTCTCTGACGTGGGCCAGGACCAGGCTGCGGCACTGGGGACGGCTTTGGCCCGGATCGCCGAGGACTACCGGCCGGACGCTGTGGTGTCCTCCCCCTATGCCCGGGCACACCAGACGGCGGAAATCGCCGTGGAATCTGCCGGCTGGTCCGTGAAGGTGCAGGTGGACGAGCGGCTGCGTGACCGTGAGCTGGGCATCCTGGACCGGCTGACCCGGGTGGGCGTTGAGACGCGCTACCCGGAGGAAGCCGAACGGCGGTCCTGGCAGGGGAAGCTGTACTACCGTCCGCCGGGCGGGGAGTCCTGGGCTGATGTGGCGCTCCGGCTCCGCTCCGTGCTGGCCGAGCTGAACAACCTCGGCACCGGGCACCGGGTGATGCTGGTCTGCCACGACGCCGTGATCCTGCTCTTCCGCTACCTGCTGGAGGGCATGACGGAGCAGGAGCTGCTGGACCTCGCGGCCAGTACCTCGGTGCTGAACGCGTCGATGACCCGGTATGTGCGCCCGTCCGGTGCGGGGCCGTGGACGCTGGAGAGCTTCAACGTCGCTGACCACCTGGCCGAACAGGGCGTCGAAGTCACCGAACATGCCGGAGATGCCAGTGTCCGCCCGCGGTGACTCCGGCCCCGAGCTGGTGACGCCCTCGCTGCTGCGGGACTGGCGGCTGCCTTCCCCGGGTGAGGACAAATATTCGCGCGGCTCGGTACTGGTGGTGGGCGGTGCACGGGCCACCCCCGGTGCTGCGCTGCTGGCCGGCACCGCCGCGCTGCGTGCCGGTGCCGGGAAGCTGACGCTCGCCGTGGCCGAATCCGTGGCGGTCCAGGTAGGTATTGCCCTGCCCGAGTGCGGTGCCATCGGACTGCCGGAAACCGTTGACGGCTCGGTCACCGCTGAGGGCGTGGACCGGATGTCGGCCAATCTGGACTCGGCCGACGCCATCCTGGTGGGGCCCGGGCTCGATGATCCGGACCTGGCACGGGAGCTTCTTGAGGCCCTCCTGGCCCGCGAAGAGGCAGCCGGCACTTCAGGAGGGGACGCTGATGGTGACCGGCATGCCGGCGGGAAGCACGACGACGGCGGCGCAGGCCCCGGCGCGTCCGGCCGGGAAGGAGGTCCCGCCGTCGTCCTTGACGCGTTTGCGCTGGCCGCGCTCGCAGAGCTGGAGGATCGGGTAGGGCCGTGGCGGGGCCGGCTGATCCTGACCCCGAACCCCACCGAGGCCGGCATCCTGCTGGGCCGGGACACTGAGGAACTGGAAACGGACGTGGCCGAAATCGCCCGCAGGTTCGGTGCGGTGGTGAGTTGCCAGGGGCTGATCGCGCGGCCGCCAGGCGTTGGCCCGGAGGAATCCGAGCTGTGGAAGATCACCACGGGATACGGCGGGCTGGGGACCTCGGGCAGCGGGGATGTCCTGGCCGGGGCGATCGCCGGTGTGCGCGCCCGCGGAACCACCGGCGCGCAGGCCGCCTGCTGGGGCACCCACCTGCACGCGGCAGCGGCCGACCGGCTGGCCAGCAGGATGGGACCACTCGGATTCCTGGCCCGCGAACTCGCCGACGAACTGCCGGCGCTCATGCTGGAGCTCGGCACCTGACGATGCCCCGGCAAGCGGATGGCCCCCCTGCATCAACGCGGAGGGCCACCGTCTCGGAGGGGATCACTCGCAACTGCCGATGCGCTACCGGCGCTGTGGCGTTCCATAGTGGCAATCGCCCGAAACTGGCAGATACAACGCGTTCGGATCCTCCCGGTATCCCCCGTTCTACACCGCGGGGACGCCCATCACAAGGCATCCCCGCCGGTAACTTGGACGGCGCGGAACCTAAGCTGCGATTTCCTGCTTGGCTCCCTTCATCTCGATTTCGATCTTGCGCGGCTTGGCCTTCTCGGCAACCGGGATCCGCAACGTCAGGACACCGGCGTCGTAGCTGGCTTTCACGTTTTCCGTGTCCAGGGTGTCGCCGAGGATCAACTGGCGGCTGAAGACACCGCGCGGCCGTTCGGAGGCGATCAGTTCGGTGTTGTTGGCGGCGGGATCCGGGCGTTCGGCGCGGACGGTCAGCACGTTGCGTTCCACATCCAGGTCCACGGACTCGGGCGAAACTCCGGGCAGGTCGAAGGCGACCACAAAGTCATGGTCCTCCCGCCAAGCGTCCATCGGCATGGCTGCCGGACGGGCTGCCGTCCCGAGGACCTGCTGGGCCAGCCTGTCCAGCTCGCGGAACGGATCGGTTCGCATCAACATGGCTTCCTCCTCATTAGGGTGGTCCAACACTGTGTAAGTTTTCAGCCGATCTATGGTGGCTGATATAGATTTTTTAGCACCGGCAGCAGAGGTATGCAAGCCCGTCCGGCGAAAATTTTCCGGCGGTTCAGCGCACGCTCCGGGACAAGCCAAAGGGGCCCTCCGCACATCTGCAGAGGGCCCCTTCGACAGGTTCGTTCCGGCGCCTAGTCCCGCGTGGGATCAGGCCGGAGGGGTGCCGGCCCGGGGTCGGGGACGGGCAACGGACCGGGCGGCTCGGGGGTGGGGAACGGGCTGGGCGCCGGCGGGCCGGGGTGGCCGGGCTGCGTGGGATCGGGCGATGTTGGATCCGGACCGGGCTCCGGCGGGAACGGCGACGGTTCGTGCACTGGCGGGATGGTCATGGATCTTCCCCTCTCACGCTGGGCGTAGGTGCCTTGAACTGAACACGATACGCCTGCCACACCCGGCCGGACAGGCCTTACTCCCCGCAACGCGCGCTCACTCCCCCTCTGCCGGAAATCCGCGTCAGCCAGAAATCCCCGCTGCCGGTGGCGGAAGGAATCAGGGGTTTCTTCCCCGGTAGCGAACGCCGGCCCCGGTGAAGTGCCCGGTCTATATATTGAGTCCATGACCTCCACTCCGCTGCAGAACTCCGCCAGCACGCCAGCGTCCGCCGCCACCCCGCCCGTGGCCAAGAAGGTGCCCACCGAAAGGACGCACCATGGGGACACCTACGTGGACAACTACGAGTGGCTGCGGGACAAGGAGTCCGCCGAGGTGGTGGAGCACCTGAAGGCCGAGAACGCCTACCAGGAAGCGGTCACCGCCCACCAGGAGCCCCTGCGCGAAGCCATCTTCCAGGAGATCAAGGGACGCACCCAGGAAACCGACCTCTCCGTCCCCCACCGCAAGGACGGCTGGTGGTACTTCAGCCGCTCGGTGGAGGGCAAGGAGTACGGCATCCAGTGCCGCGTCCGCGCCAGCGACACCCATGACAGGATCGCCGACTGGACCCCGCCGGCCGTGGAACCCGGCGTCGAAATCCCCGGCGAAGAAGTCCTGCTGGACGGCAACATCGAGGCCGAGGGCAAGCCGTTCTTCTCCGTGGGCGGCACCGCCGTGACAGTGGACGGCAACCTCTACGCCTACGCCGTGGACAACTCCGGCGACGAACGCTTCACCCTCCGGATCAAGGACCTCCGCACCGGCGAACTGCTGCCGGACGTCATTGAAAACATCTTCTACGGAGTGTCCTTCTCCCCCGATGGCACCCGGCTCTTCTACACCGTGGTGGATGACTCCTGGCGCCCGTACCAGGTGAAGGCGCACGTCCTGGGCACCCCGGTCAGCGAGGACACGGTGATCTACCAGGAGGACGACACCGCCATGTGGCTCGGTTTCGAGCTCTCCTCGGACCGGCGTTACCTGGTCCTGGGCATCGGCTGCTCCGAGTACAGCGAAACCCGGCTGCTCCGCTTCGACGACCCCGCGCAGGAGGTCACCACTGTTATTTCGCGGGACGAGCGCGTCCTGTATGAGGCGGAGCCGTTCCTGCTCGAAGGCCCGGACGGCGTCAAGGCAGAGAAGATCCTGCTCACCCACAACCGCGGAGCCATCAACTCCATGATCTCCCTGGCGGACCCCGCCGAGCTGGCAAAGCCGCTGGCGGAGCAGGCCTGGCAGACCGTCGTCGAGCATTCCGACGACGTCCGCGTCAACGGTGCCAGCGTCACGTCCACGCACCTCATCGCCTCCATCCGCAAGGACACCATCGAGCGCGTCCAGGTGATGGGGCTGGCCGGGCTGGGCACGCCGGCGCAGCAGGCTCCGGTGGAACCGGCGTTTGACGAGGAGCTGTACACCGCCGGGGTGGGCGGCTCGGACTACGAGGCACCCGTCATCCGGCTGGGCTACACGTCCTACTTCACGCCGTCGCGCATTTACGACTTTGTCCTGCCCACCGCGGAGCAGCCCGCCGGCGAGCTGCTGCTGCGCAAGGAAAGCCCCGTCCTGGGCGGCTATGACGGCAGCGACTACGTGGCCACCCGCGAATGGGCGACAGCGGCGGACGGCACGCGCATCCCGCTGTCCGTCCTGCGGCACAAGGGCGTCAAGCAGGATTCGACGGCGGCCGGCCTGGTGTACGGATACGGCTCCTATGAGCTGAGCATGGACCCCGGGTTCGGAATCGCGCGGCTCTCGCTGCTGGACCGCGGTGTGGTGTTCGTGATTGCCCATATCCGCGGCGGCGGTGAACTGGGCCGGCACTGGTACGAGGACGGCAAGAAGCTCACCAAGAAGAACACGTTCACGGATTTCGTGGACGCCACAGACTGGCTGGCCAATTCGGGGTGGGTGGACCCTGCACGGATCGCGGCGCTGGGCGGCTCGGCGGGCGGCCTGCTGATGGGCGCCATCGCCAACATGGCGCCGGAGAAGTACGCGGCCGTCGTGGCCCAGGTGCCGTTCGTGGACCCGCTCACCAGCATCCTGGACCCGGACCTGCCCCTCTCCGCCCTCGAGTGGGAGGAATGGGGCAACCCGATAACCGACGCCGACGTGTACGCGTACATGAAGTCCTACTCGCCCTACGAAAACGTGCGGGAAGTGGCCTACCCCAAGGTCGCCGCCGTGACGTCCTTCAACGACACCCGCGTCCTCTACGTGGAGCCCGCCAAGTGGGTGCAGGAATTGCGGAACCGCACCACCGGATCCGAGCCGGTCCTCATGAAGATCGAGATGGACGGCGGCCACGGCGGCGCGTCCGGCCGGTACGTGCAGTGGCGCGAACGGGCGTGGGACTACGCGTTCATTGCCGACTCCCTGGGCGCCACCGAACTGCTGCCGGGGGCCGGACTCAAGTAGGCCCTCCTGAAGCGGGGCGTACGACGGCGGCCCCGCGCCGCCGTCGTACGTCCCGCCTTCCTCCCGCGCCTGGATGCCCGTCCGCTCCATGGGTATCCAGAAATGATCACCATGCTTACTATTGTTGGGCAGTTGTTTTCCGCCACCGGATGCCGAAGGAGCAGCAATGTCACTCAGCAAGGGAACGCACGTGGAGTGGAACACCTCCCAGGGCAAGACGCACGGCAAGATCGTGGAGAAGAAGACCAGCGATTTCGAGCTGGACGGCAACACCCACCGCGCCAGCAAGGATGAACCGCAGTACGTGGTGGAATCAGACAAGACCGGTGCCCGGGCGGCGCACAAGGCGTCGGCCCTGACCGAGAAGAAGTAGCGCCGTGGCCGCTTTGCATGAAGTGGTCATCATTGGCGGCGGCAACGCGGGAGTGTCGCTGGCGGCGCGGCTGGAGCGGTACGGGGTCAGGGACGTGGCGCTCATCGAGCCCAAGGACCACCACTTCTACCAGCCACTGTTCTCGCACATTGCCGGCGGCCGCGCGCAGGCGAAGGAGGCAGTCCGGAGCCAGGCCGCGGTGATCCCGCCCGGAGTCGAATGGATCCGGGACGCTGCCGTGGACGTGGACGCGAACACCAACACGGTCACGCTGGCATCCGGCTCAACTGTTGGCTACGGGCAGCTGGTGGTCTGCCCTGGGCTGCAGTACGACTGGGACGCCGTGCCGGGCTTGGCCGATGCTGTCCATTCGCCGTACGGCGCCACGCACTACGAGTTTGAGCTGGCATCAAAAGCCTGGACCCTCCTCAGCGGCCTGACCTCGGGGACGGCCGTGTTCACCATGCCTGCCGGCCCCATCAAAT
>Ga0160459_100762_pt1 | contig 10740 bp, 9 predicted proteins | sample HID1973K_E6MG_FD_108208 | JGI IMG/M metagenome (GOLD analysis project Ga0160459, IMG submission 108208) | Enriched mosquito-associated microbial communities from UW Madison campus, WI, USA - HID1973K_E6 MG | ecosystem: Host-associated > Arthropoda: Insects > Digestive system > Unclassified ... | reverse complement strand
GCGCTGCAGGACTTCCTCGAACAGGCAGGAGCCGCCACGCGCGTGCAGTCGGCCATCTCGATGACACAGGTCGCCGAGCCCTACATCCCGCGCCGCGCCGAGCGCCACATGGAGAAAGGGCGCGTGGTGATCTTCGGGGCCGGCGCCGGTCTGCCGTACTTCTCGACCGACACCGTCGCCGCACAGCGCGCGCTCGAGATCGACGCGCAGGAGGTGCTCGTCGCCAAGAACGGTGTGGACGGCGTCTACACAGCGGACCCGAAGAAGGATGCCTCGGCCACGAAGATCGACCGCATCACCTACCTCGACGCGCTCCAGCGAGGCCTCAAGGTCGTGGACTCGACCGCGTTCAGCCTCTGCATGGACAACCGGATGGACATGCGCGTGTTCGGCATGGAGCCCGCCGGCAACGTGACCCGCGCTCTGCTCGGCGAATCGATCGGCACGCTCGTCACGGCATGACGCCTGCGCCGTCGGTACACTTGACCAGCCCCATCCATACGAAGGAGACACTGTGATCGCGGACGTCTTGGCAGATGCCGGAGCGCGCATGGACCGCGCCGTCGAGGCAGCGAAGGAGGACTTCGCGACGGTGCGCACGGGTCGTGCGAACCCGCAGCTGTTCCAGAAGGTCCTGGTCGACTACTACGGGACCCCGACGCCGCTCGCGCAGCTCGCCTCGATCAACAACCCCGAGGCGCGCACGCTCATCGTCACCCCGTACGACAAGTCGGCGCTGAAGGCGATCGAGCAGGCGATCCGCGACATCCCGAACCTCGGCGTGAACCCCACGAACGACGGCAACATCGTGCGCATCACGATGCCCGAGCTCACGGAAGAGCGCCGCAAGGAGTACGTCAAGCTCACGCGCACCAAGGGCGAGGACGCCAAGGTGCACGTGCGCGGCATCCGTCGCAAGGCGAAGGACGACATCGACGCGCTCAAGGGCGAGGTCGGCGAAGACGAGCTCGCCCGTGCCGAGAAGGAACTCGACGCGCTGACGCGCGCCCACGTCGACGCCATCGACGAGGCGCTCAAGCGCAAAGAGGCCGAGCTCCTCGAGGTCTGAGGACCCTCCATGACCGACGCATCCGATCCGCAGGGCGAGGTCGACCCCGAAGCGCCGCCGGCGCGGCACGGGGCCGACGACGCGAGCCGCGTCGCGGGCGATGTCCGGCCCACCGCCGATGCGGGGGATGCGGCGGGCGACGCCGATCCGGGTGCTGTCCTGCACGCACACCTGCGTGCGGCCCGCAGCGAGTTCGAGAGCCAGGTCGCGCAGGCCAAGGCCGACTTCGAAGAAGCCAACGAGCGCATCAAGGAGCGCACCGGGCGCGACCTGCTGCTCGCGACCCTCATCGGCCTCGCGATCGGCGTGGCGCTGCTGGGCTCGCTGCTGTTCGTGAAGTGGCTGTTCCTGGTGTTCGCGCTGGCCGCCGTGCTGCTGTCGATCTTCGAGTTCTCGCGCGCGCTGGTCGCGGCCGGACGGCGCGTGGACGTCGTCCCGCAGCTGATCGCCGGGGCGCTGGTGGTCGGTGCAGCGTACTTCGTGACTCCGTGGCTGCACTGGGTGATCCTCTTCGTCGCGCTCGCGTTCGTCGTCGTGTGGCGTCTGGTGGCGCAGATGGCCTCCCGCGACGGACGCACGTACGGCACGGTGCTCGGCGACGTGCTCATCGCGACCTTCATCCAGCTGTACGTCGCCTTCCTCGGCAGCCTCTGCATCGTTCTGCTCAGCAAGGACGGCGGCGAGTGGTGGGTCCTCGGGTTCATCATCGTGGCGGTCGCCGTCGACACCGGCGCCTACATCGCCGGCATCTCGTTCGGCAAGCACCCGATGGCGCCCCGCATCAGCCCCAAGAAGACCTGGGAGGGCTTCGCCGGAGCCGCCGTCGCCGCGATCGTCGCGGGCGTGCTGGTCGGTCTGTTCATGCTCGGGCTCGATTGGTGGATGGGCGTCGTGTTCGGCATCCTGATCCTCGCGACCGCCACTGCCGGCGACCTGGGAGAATCGATGATCAAGCGCGATCTGGGCATCAAGGACATGAGCTCGTGGCTGCCCGGCCACGGCGGTGTGCTGGACCGGCTCGACTCGATCCTCCCCTCGACGGTCGCGGCGCTGACCCTGTACTACCTCTTCACCCCCCTGGTGGCATCATGACGGCATCCGAAGCTCCTGTGCGAGCATCCTTCCCCGAGACCCGCGGACGCGAGAAGGGCTACGAGAAGGAGGCCGTCGACGACTTCCTGGCCGAGGCTCGCGGCGCGTTCGAGACCGCTGCGGCGGGCATGACGGCCGCCGACATCCGGCAGGTCGCCTTCCCGCTGGTGCGGCACGGCTACGTCATCGGATCGGTGGATGCCGCGCTCGGCCGCATCGAGGACGCCTTCGCCGCGCGCGAGCGGACCACCGCCGTGGCCGCCACCGGCGCGAACGCGTGGGTGGGTCACACGCGCGAGCTCGCGCAGGAGGTGCTTGACCGCCTGTCACGGCCCCGCAAGGAGCGCTTCGACAGGGTGTCGGCGCTGCGGTACGGCTATCGCGTCGACGAGGTCGACCTGGTGGCCGACAAGCTCGCGAAGTACCTGGCCACAGGTCAGTCGGTCACCGTCGAACAGGTGCGCTCTGTGGCGTTCCGCATGCAGCGGGGCGGCTACCAGGAGGCGCAGGTCGATGCCGTGCTCGATGCCGTCGTCGAGGTCATGCTCGCGGTGAAGTGAGGCCCGGCCGCGTCGGATGGAAACATGCCGCGCGGCTGTGCGAGAATCGGGACACTGTGACTTCCGGAAACGATCTGACCTCGACCAGACGCTCCCGACGTCAGGACGTGTCGCCCCGGACCCGTCGTCGTGATGTCGCGGCGTCGCAGCCCGCGTCCTCGACGTCGCGCTGGTCGCGGCGACGTGGGGTGGTCGGCGCCTTCGCCGCGTTCGCGGCGCTCGGTTTCGTCGCCGCCTACGTGGGTCCGATCGGCGTCGCGCTGGCCGATGTCAGCACGGGCGACGAGCCTGTGTCGCTGTATGCGAGTTCCCTCGTGGATGTGCAGTCGATCGCAGGAGACGCCGCAGCCGAACCGGCGCCGGCTGCGGAACTCGACCGCGGCAGCTACTCCGTATACGTGAAGCCCAAGCCGACTGTCGCGCCGGTGGCAAAGGGGTCCACCGCATCCAGCGGCTGGCGTCCGCCGTTCGTCACGCCCGATCCCGGCAGTGCGCAGGCGATCGCGTACGACATGGTCAAGGCCCGCGGTTGGAGCGACGACGACTTCGCGTGCCTGGTGGCGCTGTGGAAGAAGGAGTCCGGCTGGCGCGTCAACGCCTACAACGCCGGCAGCGGCGCGTACGGCATCCCGCAGGCGCTTCCCGGTCGCAAGATGGCCAGCGCCGGCGCCGATTGGGAGACCAATCCGGCGACGCAGATCACGTGGGGGCTGGGCTACATCGGCGGCCGCTACGGCACTCCTTGCGGCGCATGGGGCCACTCGCAGAGCACCGGCTGGTATTGACCGATGCCGCGGTCCAATCGCCGCCGGAACGACTCGAGCGGTGACGAGTCGTTCGAGCGCCTGCTCGCGGGCTTCAAGCGCACGGAATACCGCCGCGGCGTGGAGTGGACTGTGCAGCCGGTCTCGGACGCGCAGGCCCAGAAGGTCTACCGGTGTCCCGGCTGCGGCGGTCCGATAGAGATCGGCGTCGCGCACCTGGTGGCCTGGCGCGCCGACGGTGTGCTGGGGGATGCCGCCGATCTCGCGGCCCGCCGGCACTGGCATCAGCACTGCTGGAAGGTGGCCTGACATGGAGATCCGCGGTCCGATGCTGCTCCCGGCGCGACGCGAAGAGGTCGAGCTCGAGACACTCGACGGGTTGACCCTCGTCGGCGAACTCGCCCTGCCGGCAGACCGTGAGCCGGTCGCGACGCTCGTGACGCTGCATCCGCTGCCCACCGCGGGCGGATTCATGGACTCGCACATCCTCCGCAAAGCGGCGGGGCGCCTGCCGGCGCTGGCGGATCTCGCGGTGCTGCGGTTCAACACGCGGGGCACGTCGTCGCCGCGGGGGACCAGCGACGGCGCCTTCGACGGCGGTCGTGCCGAGGCGTTCGACGTGGCCGCCGCGATGGGCTTCGTCCGCGCCCGCGGTCTGCCGCGCCCGTGGATCGTCGGCTGGTCATTCGGCACCGAGCTCGCGCTCAAGTACGGCCGCGACCACGAGGTCGAGGGGGCCGTGCTGCTGTCACCGCCGCTGCACCGGGCGACGGACGAGGAGATCGCCGCATGGGCGGACGACCCGCGCCGGCTCATCGTGCTGGTGCCGGAGTTCGACGATTACCTGCGCCCTGAGGCGGCCGCCGAGCGCTTCGCCGTCGTACCGGACGCCGTGCTGATCCCGGTCGACGGCGGCAAGCCCCTGTGGGTCGGTGAGAACCAGACGCGACGGGTGCTCACCGAGATCGTCGCCGCCGTCAACCCCGACGCACTTCCGCTGCCGACCGAGTGGCACGGCGACATCGTCGCCGAGTGAGGGGATCTACCGCTCGTTCTGCCGCGGGATCACGACCTGCCGGTAGATGATCAGGATGCTGGCGGCCACGGGGATCGCCACCAGAGCGCCCAGCAGGCCGAGGAGCGATCCGCCCGCAAGAGCGGCGATCACCACGACCGCACCCGGCACCGATACGGCACGGCCCATGATGCGCGGCGAGATCACGTACGCCTCGATCTGCATGTAGACGAGGTAGTAGATGGCCGCGATGATCGCGGTCGTGGGGATGTTCGTGCTGAGCCCGGGGATGAGGCAGGTCAGGACGATGATGATCGACCCGGTGAGGGTGCCGACGAGCGGGATCAGGGAGAAGAAGAACGCGATGACGGCGAGTACCGCGGGGAACGGTGCGCCGATGATCGTGAGGAAGATCGCGCTGAGCACACCGTTGATGACGCCCAGCGTGACCTGCCCGATGACGTAGTGGCCGACGGAATCGGTGATCTGCTCGCCGAGGTCCATGACGCGCGCCCGCTTGGACGCCGGGACGAGCTGGTAGACGGCGCGCTTGAGGCTCGGCGTGGAGGCCGTGAAGTAGATCGTCAGGATCAGCACGATGAACGCGCCGGCGAAACCCGTGATGATCGCCCCGACGATCGCGATGATGCTGCCGCCCACCTCGGAGCCGATCGCGCCGACGTCGAGACTCGCGTACCAGTTCTCGATGTAGGTCCACACCTCGTCCACGTCGAGGGCGGGGAACACGGTGTGCAGCCAGTCCTGGATCGCTCCGACCGGGTCGTCGAACGCGCCCTTCTCGGCCTGCTCCTGGATGGCGGTGACGAGCTGCCCGATCTGCTGCACGATGATCGGGACCACCATCAGGACGATCCCGGCGAAGACCGCGAGCACGCCGATGACGGTGATCAGCACGGCGGCCCAACGAGGGAGTCTGCGGCGTTCGAGCCAGGCGACGACCGGGTCCAGGCCGAGCGAGAGGAACAGGGCGGTCCCGACGTACAGCAGGATCGTCTGCAGATTCTGGATGCCGCCGATGAGCAGGAGACCGAGGCCCACACCCAGAGTCGCCAGGAGCGCGGTGCGGAACGGGCTGTGGATCTTCATCGATTCCTCCTCTTGCCGGCTGCGTCGATACCTGTTCGCCCAGGATACGCATCACGGTCGCCCGGCCGGGGAGCGGCACCCTCCCACGCGGCTCCCAGGTCGTGTTCGCTAGTCTGAACTGTCGAATCGAGGGGCCGCATTGTGTCTGTGCGCCCCGGGAAAGGGTTTCTTCGTGCGTTTCGTGTGGGCTGTGGCGGCTTTCGTGCTGGCCACCGTGATGATCGGTGCGGGCATCGCCCAGCGGACGATCTTCGAGGGACCCAAGACCGAGACGGCGGCGATCTCGGTCGAGGATGAGGCTCCCTACATCCTGATCGACGGGGCGGTGCTCAACCAGATGCCCGGTACCCAGACCCTGCGCGCGCAGGCCGAGGGCGATCTCTTCGCCTCGTACGGCCGCACCGCCGACATGAAGGACTGGCTGGCCGATGCCACCTACGACCACGTGTCGCTGGGCAAGAACGGCAAGATCGAGACCACGCTGGTCGAGGCCGACACGACGACGGCGCCTGCCGAGGGCGATGCCACGACCGGCGATGCCACGACCGGCGATGCCGCCGCGGGCGACGCCGCTGCCGGCGATGCTGCGGCGGGTGACGCCGCTGCCGGCGATGCCGCCGCGCCCGCTGAAGGCACCGACGCCGCGACGACGACCGGTCGCAACCCCGCAGGCTCCGACCTGTGGCTCGACGAATACGCCAACAAGGACCTGCTGATCGCCCCACTCCAGCTGCCCGAGGGCATGAGCGTGCTCGTCGCCGCAGACGGCACCGCGCCCGCCCCCAGCAAGGTCACGGTCACCTGGCCGCTGCAGACCTCGACCCCGTGGGCCGGCCCGCTCATCGTCGGCGGCGCCATCCTCATGGCCGTGGGCGTGTTCCTGTACATCCTCGGCATCCGTCACCTGCGCCGCCGTCGCGGCCCCCGCCGCAAGGGACTGCCGCTGCCGGTGACCGAGCCGATCGACATTTCGACGATCGATGACGCCGACAAGGGCGTGATCACCAGCCAGGCTCCTACGCGGCGCGCCGTGGCCGGAGGTCGTCGTGCGTTCGCGGTCCTGCCGATCGTGGCGGTCTCGGCTCTCATGTTCTCGGGCTGCTCCGCCGATGCGTGGCCGCAGCTCGGCTCCTCGCCGACCCCCACCCCGACCGCGACCGTGATCGCCGCGGAGGGGCAGCAGGCGCCCGCCGTCACCAAGGCGCAGGCGGAGCGCATCCTCACCCGCATCGCGGCCACGGTGGCCGACGCCGATGCGGCCCTCGACGGCGACCTGGCCGAGACCCGCATGTCGGGCGCGGCGCTGGCGGCGCGCGACACGAACTACAAGCTGCGCTCGCAGATCGCCGACTACAAGGCGCCGGACCCGATCCACGCCAAGCCGCTCAGCGTCATCCTCCCGCAGGCGTACGACGACTGGCCCCGCTCGGTGATCGTCGTCGGCGCCGACGAGGCGTCGAAGACCTCGAGCATCATGGTCATGTCGCAGGCCGACCCGTGGTCGGACTACCGCCTGTCGTACATCGCGAACCTGGAGGCGTCGACTCCGCTGCCCGATCTCGCACCCACCTACATCGGCGCCCCGCAGGTCGAGCCCGATTCGCCGTTCCTCTCGCTCGCTCCCCAGGACGTCGCGACCGCGTACGCCGACGTCATCGACAAGGGCGAGGCCAGCGAGTACTACGCGCTCTTCGATCCCGATGGCGATCAGCTGCGCACCAGCATCGCAGCGGACCGTGAGCGCCGCCTGGCCGACTTCAACCAGACGGCCAACACGACCGCGGTGACCGGCACCCTCCAGTTCCAGGCGATGGCCGGCGCCCAGCAGCCCTTCGCGCTGCAGACGGTCGAGAGCGGCGCGATCGTGGCCGTCAACATCGATGAGACCGACACCGCCACGCCGGCCAACCCCGATGCGGTGATCAAGAACAACCCGACGGTGACGGCGTTGGCCGGGACCGACCAGTCGTCGACGGGATTCACGACCACGTACAGCGACCAGGTGTTCTTCTACGTCCCGGGTCCCGGGTCGAACGAGAAGATCCGCCTGCTCGGCTACTCGTCCGCCATCCTCGAAGCGAAGGTCATCTCTTGAGCGATCCCACCATCGGCACCGCGGTCCGCGGTGCGGTCGACCTCTCGTCGCTGCGCAATCGCCCTGCCGCACCCGCGCCGGGTGAGGCGCCGGCGGCCGACGCCGCAGTGGCCGTCCCGGCCCTCGTGCTCGACATCACTGACGACACGTTCCCGCAGGTGCTGGAACTGTCGCGTACCGTCCCGGTGGTCGTCGACCTGTGGGCCGAGTGGTGCGGGCCGTGCAAGCAGCTGAGCCCCATCCTGGAGCGGGTCGTCCAGGAGCTCGCCGGCCGACTCGTGCTCGCCAAGGTGGACGTCGACGCGAACCCTCAGCTGTCACAGGCGTTCCGCGCCCAGTCGATCCCCATGGTCGTCGCTCTCGTGGCCGGCCAGCCGGTGCCGCTGTTCACCGGCGCGGTGCCCGAGCAGCAGGTGCGCGAGGTGTTCGCGCAGCTGTTGCAGGTCGCGGCGCAGAACGGCGTGACCGGCACCGCCGCGGTCGACGGCGACGCGGAGGCCGCACCGGAGGCTCCGGAGGAGCCGCCGCTGTCGCCGCTGCACGCCGAGGCGTTCGAGGCGATCGAGAGCGGTGACTACGCCCGTGCGATCACCGCCTACGAGAAGGCCCTCGCCGAGAATCCTCGTGACGAGGATGCGCGCGCCGGTCTCGGGCAGGTTCGCCTGCTCGACCGCGTGCAGGGACTGGACCTGCAGGAGGCACGCGCGGCTGCCGCGGCAACCCCGACCGATGTCGCAGCTCAGCTCGCGGTGGCCGATCTGGATGTCGCGGGCGGTCACGTCGACGACGCCTTCAGCCGACTTCTCGACCTGTTCGCCCAGCTGCCTTCGGACGAACGCGGCCCGGTGCGTGAGCGCCTGCTCGAGCTTTTCGCCTTGGTCGGCGACGCCGATCCCCGCGTGGCCTCGGCTCGCGGGCGACTGGCCTCTCTGCTCTTCTGAGACGCCGACCCGGCGCCTTGCGCCGGGCCCGTTCAGGCCGTGTCAGCCGTTCGTCGGCGAGGGCACGTGTGCCGCCGTCTCGTGACGGAGCCACAGCACACCCAGCGGCGGCAGGACGAGCGACGCGCGTCCGCCCTCCGCGGCGTGCACCACGCCCAGGTTGCCGACCCCTGAGCCGCCGTAGGCCTGGGAATCGGTGTTGAGGATCTCGTGCCACACGCCGCTCTCGGGCAGGTCGAGCTCGTAGGCGTTCAGCGGCGTACCGGAGAAGTTCGCCGCGACGACGATGGTGTTGCCGTGCCAGTCGCGCCGCGCGAACACGACGACGTTCGGGTTCCAGGTCGGCGCGCCCAGGCGTGAGAATGCAGCACCGTCGCTGTCGCGCGCCCACAGCGGCGGGTTGGCGCGGTAGACGCCGTTGAGTGCTCCGACGAAGCCGTGCAGCTCGGCGTGGCTCGGCTGATCCAGCAGCCACCAGTCCAGCGACCGGGCCTCCGACCACTCCGACAGCTGGCCGAACTCCTGCCCCATGAACAGCAGCTGCTTGCCGGGGTGCCCCCACATGTAGGCGAGGAAGGCGCGCATATTGGCGAGCTTCTGCCAGTGGTCGCCGGGCATCCTTCCGAAGAGGCTGCCCTTGCCGTGCACCACCTCGTCATGGCTGATGGGCAGGACATAGTTCTCGCTGAACGCATAGACGAACGAGAAGCTCAGCTCGCCCTCGTGATGCGATCGGTGGATGGGATCCCGCTTGATGTACTCGAGCGAGTCGTTCATCCACCCCATGTTCCACTTGAAGCCGAAGCCGAGCCCGGCCTGGCCGGTGGGAGCAGTGACGCCGGGGAAGCTCGTCGACTCCTCGGCGATCATGGCGATCCCGGGGTAGCGCTTGTAGGCGGTGGCGTTGACCTCCTGCAGGAACCGGATCGCCTCGAGGTTCTCGCGACCGCCGTGGATGTTGGGCTCCCACTCGCCGTCGCTGCGGGAGTAGTCCAGGTAGAGCATCGAGGCGACGGCATCCACTCGCAGTCCGTCGACGTGGAACTCTTCGAACCAGTACAGCGCGTTGGCAACGAGGAAGTTGCGCACCTCGTTGCGGCCGTAGTCGAAGATGTACGTGCCCCAGTCCTTGTGCTCGCCGCGGCGGGGGTCGGCGTGCTCGTACAGGGGCTCGCCGTCGAAGCGGGCGAGGGCGAACGCGTCCTTGGGGAAGTGCCCGGGCACCCAGTCCATGATCACGCCGATGCCCGCTTGGTGCAGCCGGTCGATGAGGTACCGCAGGTCGTCGGGGTGACCGTATCGGCTGGTCGGGGCGTAGTAGCCCGTCACCTGGTATCCCCACGAACCGCCGAACGGATGCTCCGCCAGTGGCAGGAACTCGACGTGCGTGAACCCCTGAGCAGTGACGTACTCGATGATCTGATCGGCGGCATCCCGATACGACAAGCCCTGGCGCCACGAGCCGAAGTGCAGCTCGTACACCGACATCGGCCGCGAGACGGGCGTGTTCCGGGCGCGCTCGTCGAGCCACGCCGCGTCGCCCCACGCGTAGGACGCACGGACGACGACGGATGCCGTCGCGGGAGGCACTTCGGCGAACCGCGCCATCGGGTCGGCCTTCAGCGCCCACTCGCCGGCGCGGCTGCGGATCTCGTACTTGTACGCGGTGCCCGGGCCGATGCCGGGGATGAACAGCTCCCACACGCCGGACGCGCCCATCGAGCGCATCGCGTGTCCCTTGCCGTCCCACCCGTTGAAGTCGCCGACCACGCGCACCGCGCGGGCGTTGGGCGCCCACACCGCGAACGAGACACCCGAAGTGCCGTCGTCTTCGCGCACGTGGGAGCCCAGCACCCGCCACAGCTCTTCGTGGCGGCCCTCGCCGATGAGGTGCAGATCAAGCTCGCCGACGGTCGGCGTGTGGCGATAGGGGTCGTCCGCGACGTAGTCGGGCCCTTGCGGGTACGTGGTCACCAGTTCGTAGCGGTCGCGGGAGCCGCCGCGGGTGCCCTCCCAGATGCCCGAACGCACATGCTCGAGCGGGATGCGCGTGCCGTCGTCGAAGACCGCGGTGACGCTGCGCGCGAGCGGCCGGCG
>Ga0160459_100758_pt1 | contig 10828 bp, 9 predicted proteins | sample HID1973K_E6MG_FD_108208 | JGI IMG/M metagenome (GOLD analysis project Ga0160459, IMG submission 108208) | Enriched mosquito-associated microbial communities from UW Madison campus, WI, USA - HID1973K_E6 MG | ecosystem: Host-associated > Arthropoda: Insects > Digestive system > Unclassified ... | reverse complement strand
CACGATGACGAGGGCGGCTCTTCGGGTTGCTCAGCTTTTCGGTTTGGCCTTGGTGGTGCGCTTCGTGACCTGCATTTCCTTCGCGCCGGTAGCCTTCGCGGGCGACGCCTTGGTGCCGGCCGTTTTCTTGCGGCTCGACATTTCGGTTTCAGCGGGTTGGCTCGCCTGAGCCTTGCGTGGGGATGGCATGCTGACCTCCTTCAGTGTGTGTCCATATCGACACACTGATAACCATAGGATGCGCTCAGCCGGTATTCAAGCGCCGGCGGGACTTGCGCGCAACGCATCGGCCAAAAAACTTCTGAGGACGAAGCATTTCGATGCGATGCGATGCGACGTGCACCCGGCGCGCGCGGCGATCAACGGATCAGCTTCAGCCCGGCCGGCAGCGTTTCGCCGAACACGCGGCCGACGTCCGCGCGATCCAGCTCGACGGTCTCGCGGACCATCGCGGTCCACGCGTGCGCCGCGCCCATCGCTTCGAGGCGCTGCACGACGGCGGCGCGCGCCTCGTCGGGCAGGTCGCGGGAACGGTCGCCGGTCATGCGCGCGATCTGCACGGCGGCGAACGCGGCCGGATCGATCTTCTTCCAGTCGAGCGCGAGGATCGCATCGAGCCAGGCGACGGCGACCTCCGGCGGCACGACGCCGTGCGCGCTGCCGTAGAACGGCGCGCGCGCGCCGATGCGGCCGAGCGCCCACCAGCTCTGCACGTTCTCCGAAGGTTTCTTCAGGCGCGTGAGCAACCACTCGCCGACCTCGACTTTGCGTTCGACCGGCACATGCTCGAGCGATGCCGCGAGCCGCACCATGTCCTCGTAACCCGCGCGCGCCGCGCCCGCCGCACGGCGATAGCGGCTCGTGCCGGGCGGCTGGAGCACGAAAGCCATGTCATCGAGAAGCCGCAACTGCGCCGCTTCGGGAAGCCCGCCCGCCGCGCGGCGCCAGAGTGTCCACCATTCCGACCAGATCTGGCTCTCGTTGCTGTACTGGATGCCCTGATCGAACAGCGTCCACAACTGCTCGGCACGCCATTCGTCGAGCGGATGGCCGAAGCCCGGGCGCATGCAGTAGCCCGCGAGATTGAGCCACAGGCGCTCGTGATCGGCGCTGCGGCGGCGCTTCTTCGCGCGCTCGAACAGCGCGCCGAACAGTTCGCGCAGCAGTGCGATGTCCCAGGTGTCGCGCGCGCCGAGCGTCTGTTCGAGTTGCGCGCGCAGGCGTTTGACTTCCTTCGGGCCGACATCCTGCGCGCGCGAGCCGAAGGTACGGTCGATCAGTTCGATGGCTTTCGGCAGCGCCGGATGAGCTTCGCTCGCGGCGTCGTCGGCCTCGGGCGCTTCCTGACGAAGCTGGAATTCGAGCAGCCAGCGCTTCGCGGGATCGTCGACGGCGATGCAGTGCATCTCCAGCGTGCCGACTTCGGTGAGCGAGGTCGTCAGGTGCACGGGCGTTTCGCGCGCCCGGCCGTGATGCGCGGCGTGTGGATCGACGACCGTCGCGATCGGCGGCAGGCGCACGAAATCGCCCGATCCAGCCGCGAGGTCCGCGAGTTCCCCCGCCTGATACGCCGTCTCCGCCACCGACGACGCCAAATGAAAGCGCACCGGCGCGCCGAGCGTGAGCGCGAAGGTGCGCTCGGCGAGATGGATGGCCTGACCTTCCTCGGTGCCGCGCGGCAGCACGCACACGCCGCGCGTCGCGCTGGCTTCGTCGTCGAGCAGCAGGAAAAAGCTGCGCGCGGAACCGCCGCCGATCTTCGGCGCATGGCCCGCGCGCGCGAGCGCATAGGCGACCGCGCCGCGCGCGACCGCGACATCGGGATTGCCGTTCGCGAGCACGTTGACAGGCGCGCCGCGCCAGCCGGAAAGCGTATCGGCGATGCGCCGCGCGAGCGGATCGGCGCGGAACACGCCGCCGTTCAGCAGCAGGGTGTCCGGAATGGCGAGCGTGTCGGCGGACGTGTCGAGCGCTTTGCGCGCTTCGCCCGCGTGCTGGCCGAGAAAGGCCGCGATATGGCGCGTGATGGCCGCGTCGCTCGCATACGGCAGCCCGAATTCCACGATGCCCCCACGCGAGCGACCAGGCCGATCGTCCACCGGCACCTTGGGAAAAAAGCCTTCGATGATGATCTGTCCGATCTCGTCACGCGTGACGTCGGTCGAGCGCGCGCCGCCGATGAGCTTCGCGCCCGCGCCGAGCAGCGTGATCGACGTGGACTCGGGCGCGTTCTCGCCGAGCAGCAGTTCCTTCGCGGCGCGGCAGCGCTCGACGAGCTGCGAGAGCCGCGCGGCCGACAGCCGCGCATCGTCGCCTGCGAGGCGCTTCTCGACGAGATGCGCGAGCGCGAGGTCCATGTTGTCGCCGCCGAGCATCAGATGGTTGCCCACGCCGATACGCGTGAGCGCCGGCTCGCCGTTGTCCATCGCGACCTGGATGAGCGTGAGGTCGGTGGTGCCGCCGCCGACGTCGACGATCAGCACGAGCCGCGTCGAAGCGAGTTCGCCGGCGAGCGTCTCGCGATGATGAAACAGCCAGTCGTAGAACGCGGCCTGCGGTTCTTCGAGCAGCCGCAGTTTTTCGAGTCCAGCCATGCGCGCGGCTTCGAGCGTGAGGGCGCGCGCGCCTTCATCGAACGAGGCGGGCACGGTCAGCACCACGTCCTGCGCGTCGAGCGGCGCGTCCGGAAAGCGCTCGTTCCACGCCGCGTGCACGTGCGCCAGATAGCTCGCGCTGGCGATCACGGGCGAGATTTTTTCGACGTCGTCGCCCGCGCCCCACGGGAGAATCGGCGCGAGGCGATCCACCGCCGCATGCGACAGCCAGCTTTTCGCGCTCGACACGAGCCGTCCGGGCACCTGCGCGCCGAGCTTGCGCGCGAATGCACCGATGACGGCGGGCGCTTCCATCTCGCCCCACGGCAGTTGCAGATCGTCGGACTTGAGTTCGCCCGGCGCGAAGTGGTAGCGCAGCGACGGCAACAGCGCAAGCGCTGCGACTTCGCCCGCGCCGACCAGCTGCTCGATCTCGAACACGCGGATATCGTTCGAGCCGGCCTCCGCATACGCGACGACGGTATTGCTCGTCCCCAGATCGATGCCGACGCTGTACCGCGCGCCCACCGCCTTGTGCTTGCGCGTGGACACTTACAGGCCCATGCCCTGATCCGCGCTGACACCGCCGCGCACGTCGAACTCCACTTTCCAGCGCTCGGACGAGCCGCGCGGAATCGCCTCCAGTTCGAGCGTGCCCGCTTCGGTCACGCGCGCATGCAGCTTGACGGGCACGACTTCGCCGGGCGTGCGGCCTTCGGGCGGCAGTGAAGCCTCGATTTCTTCGAGCTCCTGCAATTCGTCCGGCTGCCAGTAATCGAGCAGCGTGCCGACCTGATCCTGACGACGCACCGACGAACCGAAGAAGCGGAAATGCACCGGCTCGCCGACGACCAGCCCGAATTCCTGCGCGGGCAATGCGGCGTCGGTGCCTTCTTCCATGCCGAACGGCGCGACGCACAGCGCCTGCACCGGCGGCTCCAGTCCGGGCACGGCGGGCATCGCCGATTCGACCGCGACGTAGTACGCGCGCGCCGTGCCGCCACGGATCCGCACACCCTTGCCATGCCGCACGTAGCCGTAATAGGCCGCGCCGCGCGCAACGGCCAGATCGAGGTCCGCGCCTTCGAGCAGACGCGCGGCGGGCGCGCTCTCGGCGGCGAGCCAGGCGTTCAGCGTCGACATCACGCGTTCGACCAGCAGCGGCGACTTGAACACGCCGCCGTTGAAGAGCACGGCGGTCGGATGCAGCAGCGTCGCGCCTTGCGGCGCCTGATGCTGAAGGCCTTCGACCTCCGCGAGCGCATTGACCTGTCGGCCGAGGAACGCGGCGAGATGGCGCGTGACGGCGGCGTCCTGTGCGTAGGGCAGGCCGAGTTGCGTGAGACCGACGCGCGCGCGCGAAACCGACCGCGCCGCTGCATCGACTTGCGGGAAAAAGCCTTCGAGCAGGATCTGCGTGAGTTCGGCGCGCGTGAGTTCGGTGCGCAGCGAGCCGCCGATCAGCTTCGAGCCGCGGCTCGGCACGACGAGCGGCACGGTATCGACCGAGGGATCCGAGAGCAGCGCTTCCTTCGCCGAGCGGCACGCGTAGGTCAGCGCGCGCAACTGCCACGGATCGGGCTGCGTGCCGGACGCCGCGAGCTTGCGCGCGACCGTGTGCGCGAGCGCGAGGTCCATGTTGTCGCCGCCGAGCAGAATATGCTCGCCGACCGCCACGCGATGCAGTTCCAGATTCCCCTCGCGTTCGACGACCGCGATCAGCGACAGGTCGGTGGTGCCGCCGCCGACATCGACGACGAGAATCACATCGCTCACCTTGACCTGCTTGCGCCAGCCGCCGCTCGACTTCTGGATCCAGCTATAGAGCGCGGCTTGCGGCTCTTCGAGCAGCGTCATGCGGGTGTAGCCGGCGGCCGCGGCGGCTTCGGCGGTGAGTTCGCGGGCGGCGGGATCGAAGGAAGCGGGAATCGTCACGGTGACGTCCTGCTGATCGAACGGCGCATCCGGATGCGCGTGATTCCACGCCTCGCGCAAGTGCGTCAGATAGCGCACCGAGCTTTCCAGCGGCGACACGCGCTCGACTTCCTCGGGCGCATCGGAGGGCAGGATCGCCGCGCGGCGATCGACGCCCGGATGACACAGCCAGCTTTTCGCGCTGGACACGAGGCGGATCGGCGTGCCCGCGCCGCGGCTTCTCGCCAGTTCACCGACGATAAATTTGCGCTCCTGCGTCCACGGCAGCGTGAGATCGCCGGGCGCGAGTTCGTTTTCGTGCGGCAGATAGAGAAACGAAGGCAGCAGTTCGCGCTCTTCGGCGGCGCCGGGCGCGGTCAGTTGCGCGACCGGCAGCACGCCTTGCACGGTCTTTTCGCCGTCGCTTGCGCTCATGTCGACGTAGGAGAGCGCGCAATGCGTCGTGCCGAGATCGACGCCGATCGAATAGCGCGCGCGGTTTTCGTTGCTGTTGATGTCGCTCACAGTTCCACCTCCGCCGGCGCGACGATGCTCGCATCATGGGACGGCGCGAGCTTCGGCAGGCGCGTGTCCTCGACCTTCCAGCCGCGATGGCTGATGCTGCCGTTGAAAGGCGGCTTGCCGACGACATTGCCCGTCAGGCGCACCGCGGCGGCGTCGAAGCCTTCCTGCAGCGTGATGCGGCTGCCTTCGGCTTCCGTGCGCACCGGCTTGATGGAGAAATGCTCGCGCAGCACGGCGCGACAGCCGTCGTGCACGAGACGCGCGGCCGCGCCGATATCGGCATCACTGTATTTGGCGATGTCCTCTTCGACGAAATCGATGAAACGCGCATCGCGCTGCAGAAGGCCGAGCAGTTGCAGCGCGGCGATGGGACTGGCTTCCTTCAGCACGGACGGCGCGGGCTGAACGGGCTGAACCGGTTGAACGGGTGCGGCGGCGGGCCTGGGCGCTTCCGTCGCGAAATCGGGCGCTTCGGGCGCTTCGCGCAGGCGCTGCACGCGGCCCGCGAACGCTGCATTGCCCAGAATGCCGAAGAAGGCGCCGAAGGCAATGCCTATCCTGCCGAAAAAGCCTGGATTCATGTCGGTCATGTGATGCTCCTGTAGGCCGCGCGAGGACGACCCCATCCTCGGGCGGCGCGGGTGGCCGGTGTTCGGTGCCGTGTCGGCGGGTGTGATGCCGGGATTCGTCTGTTCATGCGGCTCTCGGGCGCGCCGAAAGGCATGAAAGATCAAAAGGACGCTAGCGGCCTTTATACCGCATCCCGATATTTTCCATGATGTCGCGCCCTGGCCGGAAAAAAGCGCGGCCGGGGCGCGCAGCGGGCGGGCCTCATTCTCGCGATTTGCGCCATCAAGTCAAGGCGCGGCGGCCCTTTGGGCGTGTTTCAGGCCTTGTAGCCGATCTTGCGCAGCAGGTCGTGGCGCCACTTCACGTCCTCGGCCGTTTCGACGCCGAGCGGCGGCAGGCCATCCACCACGCCGACGATCCCGCGCCCCTGATCCGTCTGCGCGACGAGCACTTGCGTCGGATTGGCGGTCGCGCAGAAGATACGGCAGACCTCCGGCACGGCCTTGACGGTATTGAGCACGTTCACGGGAAAGAAGCCATCGCCGAGCACGATGATGAAGCTGTGCCCCGCGCCGATGTTCTGCGCATTGCGCGCGGCCAGCTCGACGAGCCCGTCGTCCGTGCCCGAGGTTCGCACGAGCCGCTTGCCCGACGCCTCGCAGAACGCGAGCCCGAAGCGGATGCCCGGCACCGCGCCGACGAGCGCCTCGTGCAGATCCTCGACCGTCTTGATGAAATGCGACTGGCCGAGGATGAAGTTGGTGTCCTCGGGCTTGTCGATGGCGATGGCGAGCAGTTCCATGGTGGATCTCCGGTGCGCCCTGGAGATTTCATGGTAGGCGCTTTTCTACGCGCGCATGTCGAACCCCGCGAGATACCTCGCCCCATCGCCGCCGTCCCACACGCGGCCGTCGCAGAAAGTCGCGGCGGCCCGTTCGTCCGGCAGCGCGACGCCCGCCGCCCGCGCCGCCTCGCGATAAAGCGCGGTCTGGTTGACGCTCGCCGCAATCGCCGTATCGTCGATATCGGCATCGAGCATGCCCCAGCGCCGGTACTGCGTGATGAACCATAGCCCGTCCGACACGCGCGGATAGTTGACCGCGCCGCCATCGAAGAAGCGCACCGGCAATGCACGCGCATCGCCGCCGTTCGCTGCGACGAGGCGCGGCTCGATCAGCCCGTGCGGCACGCCGAGCAGTTCCGGCGCGGCCAATGCCTCCGCGATTTCCGCACGATGCGCACTCGCATCGAGCCATGCGCACGCGTCGAGCATCGTCTGCACGAGCGCGCGCGCCGTATTTGGATAAAGCGCCGCGAAATCGCGCCGGCAAGCGAGCACCTTCTCCGGATGATCCGGCCAGATCTCGCTCGTATAGGCGACCGTCCTGCCCGCACCGCGCGCTTCAGCCACCGCGTGCCACGGCTCGCCCGCGCAGAAGCCGTCGAGTGCGCCTTCGACGAGCGCATCGGCCATGCGCGGCGGCGGAATCACGATGCTCTGCACGTCGCGCAACGGATGCACGCCGTGCGCCGCGAGCCAGTAGTACAGCCACATCGCGTGCGTGCCGGTCGGAAAGGTCTGCGCGATGACAGGCGGCCGCCCGAGCGAACGCAGCGCCTCTTTCACGCTCACGCCTCGCTCGACCGCATCGGCGAGCGGACGCGACAGCGTGATCGCCTGGCCGTTGCGGTTCAGCACCATCAGCACGCCCATATCCGCCTGCGGCCCGCCGATGCCGAGTTGCACGCCATACACGAGCCCATAGAGCGCGTGCGCGGCGTCGATTTCGCCGGACAGCAGCTTGTCGCGCACGGCCGCCCACGACGGCTGTCGACACAATTCGATAGTGATGCCGTGGCGTGCGCCGAGATTGCGCAGCGCGGCGACGGCGAGCGGCGCGGCATCGGACAGGGCGACGAAGCCGAGCCGCAGATGCGTGCGCTCGGGTGCGGGAAGAGTCGTGTCTGGGGAGTTCATGAGTATCGTGGCGCTAGAACAGATCGGACAGCGCGAGCAGTTGACGCGCGATCTCCGCGACCTTCACGCCCTGATCCATCGCGCGCTTGCGAAGCGCAGCATAGGCTTCGTTTTCGGACATGCCGCGCTTGTCCATCAACAGGCGTTTCGCGCGGTCGATGACCTTGCGCTGCTCCAGCTCATCCTCGACTTTCGCGAGACGCTGACGCAACTGCGCTTCATGCGCGAAACGCGCGAGCGCGACGTCGATGATCGGCGCGAGACGCGCCGGCGCGAGCCCTTCGACGGAATACGCGGTCACGCCCGCGCCCACCGCCGCGCGAATGAACTGCTGGTCGGCGTCGTTGCTGAACATCAGCACGGGACGCGGCGCGGCCTTGTTCATCACGGCGAGTTGTTCGAGCGTATCGCGCGAGGGCGATTCGGTATCGATGATGACGACATCGGGTTTCTGGCTCTCGACCGCCGCGTGCAACGCCGAAGGCGCGGCCACTTCAGCGAGCATTTCATAGCCCATGCGCGCGAGTTGTTCGCGCAAATCGCCGATGGGCTTGTCGGTGTCGGTAACGAGGAGAACGCGCAGCATGCGGGCAGCGGAAGAGGTCATGCGAAGAACGGCACAAGCGGCTGATGCGACTTTATCGACTTTAGCGCGCCGCCTGCCGTTTGAGAACCTGCTTCACGCGGCATGGGCCAGACCTTCGGCGCTTGCTGCGCGCGCCGTGAATTCAGCCGCTTCGCCGATCGCGCCGCCAATTAGAATCACCGCGGGACTGCCGAGACCCGCCGCGATCGCTTCTTCGGCGAGCCTGTCGAGCGTCGTGACGAGGCGCTTTTCCTGCGACGATCCCGCGTTCTGCACGACGGCCGCGGGCGTGCTCGCGGGCAACGCTTCGAGCAGCGCCGCCGTGAGACTCGCGATGCGGCTCATGCCCATATAGATCGCGAGCGTGGTTCCCGTGGCGGCGAGCGCGGCCCAATCCGGCTGACTGTGATCCTGCATGTGCGCGGTGACGAAGGTCACGCCCTGGCAATGATCGCGATGCGTGAGCGAGATGCCGAGTCCCGCCGCCGCTGCGAATCCCGACGAAACGCCATTGATGATGTCGACCGTAATATGCGCTTCACGCAATGCGGCGATCTCTTCGCCCGCGCGGCCGAACAGCAGCGCATCGCCGCCCTTCACGCGCACGACGTGCAGTCCCTTCTTCGCATAGCGCTGCATGAGGCGCTGAATGAACGCCTGCGGCGTCGACTTGCAGCCGCCGCGCTTGCCGACGCGAATCACGCGCGCATGCGGCGCAAGCGTGACGATATCGGCGTTGGCGAGATCGTCGACGAGCAGGATGTCGGAGGCGGCGAGCGCCTTCGCGGCGCGCAGGGTCAGCAGATCCAGATCGCCGGGACCAGCGCTCAACAGGGTGACTTTGCCTTTGATGGTGCTCATCGTTGCTTCCTGAGTCCGTGCGTACTTGCATATGTGAGGCGCATCGGCGCGGCAAACGCCGATAGCGTCCGCTCGTGTCGTTGCACGATGGGGACGCCTTTGTCCTTGCTCTTCTGAATGGATGTGCCGTGAACGCCGTTGCCCGCAGCGCTTGCATCAACGCAATAAGCGGGCCATTGCGTGGAACGAGGCTGCGACGCGATTCATCGCACTGTCGTTGTGCGCGGGGCGCACACGCGGCACCGCTTCGGCGCGCATGTGCTTCCTTCGAGTGAACGCACTGGCTAACCGGATGGTACAAAAATCATCCGGCCCGCATTGAATGTCGATACACGCTCGCACGGCATCAGTGCTGCGTCGCACCATCCCTGTGCCCGTCTGCATCGAAACGCGCCGCCGCATGACTGTGCGCGCGCGTTGCACGCATCCCGTCGAGCCTTTGCCAGCATGCCTTTTCCGGCCGAACCATCACGCATGGCATAGCCCTTGCCTTATGACTTGCCATCGGATCAACGGCGATCCGTCCTGAATACAGCGCCCGGCAGGTTGCAGCCATGCGGGCATCGGACAACGGCGTCCCCCGCATTCGGCCAACCGGTCGAATGCGCGGGACGCCTTTCTTTTTGGCGGAAAGACGATGGACAAAGCCACCCGGATCGATCTCTTCAGCATGCGCAGCGCGCCGATGCGCGCCTTCCATCTCACGTGGATGGCGTTCTTCGTGTGCTTCTTCGCGTGGTTCGCCTGCGCGCCGCTGATGCCGCTCATCAAGCGCGAATACGGACTCACGGCGGATCAGGTCGCCAACATCAACATCGCCGCCGTGGCCGTGACGATTCTCGTGCGTCTGGTCGTCGGTCCGATGTGCGATCGCTTCGGTCCGCGCAAGGTGTATAGCGCGCTGCTGCTCGCGGGCGCCGTGCCGGTGCTCGGCGCGGCGCTGTCGACGGGCTACGACAGCTTCCTGTGGTGCCGCCTCGCGATCGGCGCGATCGACGCGAGCTTCGTCATCACGCAGTACCACACCTCGGTGATGTTCGCGCCGAACGTCGTCGGCACCGCGAATGCGACGACGGCCGGCTGGGGCAATGCGGGCGCGGGCGCGGCGCAGGCGATCATTCCGCTGCTGGTCGCGGCGGCGATCGCGCTCGGCGCAGGCGCTGCATCGGCATGGCGCGTCGCGCTGATCGTGCCGGGCCTCGCGATGCCGGTGATGGCCTTCTTCTACTGGCGCTACACGCAGGACTGCCCGCAAGGCGACTTCGCGACGCTGCGCCGCGCGGGCATCGCGATCGACGGCGGCAAGAAGGGCGGCTGGCAGAGCTTCGTGACCGCGTGCTCGAACTATCGCGTGTGGATGCTGTTCGTGACGTATGGCGCGTGCTTCGGCGTGGAAGTGTTCATCCACAACATGGCGGCGATCTATTACGTCGATCACTTCAGTCTCACGCTCGGTCAGGCGGGCATGGCGGCGGGCAGCTTCGGCCTGCTCGCGCTGTTCGCCCGCGCGCTCGGCGGCTGGCTCTCCGACAAAGCCGCCGCCAAGAAGGGCCTCGATGTCCGCGCGACGCTGCTGTTTGCGCTGATCGCGGGCGAAGGCATCGGCCTCTATGCGTTCGCGCATGCGCCGAGCGTCGTGCTCGCGATCGTTTCGATGCTCGTCTTCGGTCTCTTCACGCACATGGCGTGCGGCGCGACCTACGCGCTCGTGCCGTTCATCGACCGCAAGGCGCTCGGCGGCGTCGCCGGTGTGATCGGCGCGGGCGGCAACGTCGGCGCGGTCGCGGCGGGTTTCCTGAT
>Ga0160459_100756_pt1 | contig 10842 bp, 7 predicted proteins | sample HID1973K_E6MG_FD_108208 | JGI IMG/M metagenome (GOLD analysis project Ga0160459, IMG submission 108208) | Enriched mosquito-associated microbial communities from UW Madison campus, WI, USA - HID1973K_E6 MG | ecosystem: Host-associated > Arthropoda: Insects > Digestive system > Unclassified ... | reverse complement strand
CGGCACAGCAGCACGTTCGGATAGATACCGATTTCGCGCAGCTTCTGCACGCTGTGCTGCGTGGGCTTGGTCTTCAGCTCGCCCGCGGTCGCGATGAAAGGCACGAGCGTGAGATGCACGAAGCACGCGCTGTTGCGACCCATGCGCAGGCTCATCTGACGCGCGGCTTCGAGGAACGGCAGCGACTCGATGTCACCCACCGTGCCGCCGACTTCCACGATCGCGACATCCGGCTGACCGCATGTCGCCGCTGCGGCGCCACGCTCGACGAAAGCCCGGATTTCGTTGGTGATCTGCGGAATGACCTGCACCGTCTTGCCGAGATATTCGCCCCGGCGTTCCTTGCGGATCACCGATTCGTAAATCTGGCCCGTGGTGAAGTTATTGGCCTTGCGCATCTTCGTGCTGATGAAGCGCTCGTAGTGGCCGAGGTCGAGGTCGGTCTCCGCTCCGTCTTCCGTCACGAACACTTCGCCGTGCTGAAACGGGCTCATCGTGCCGGGGTCGACGTTGATGTAGGGATCGAGCTTGAGGAGAGTGACTTTCAGACCGCGCGATTCGAGGATCGCGGCGAGGGAGGCGGCGGCAATACCCTTGCCAAGGGACGAAACTACGCCGCCGGTGACGAATACATATTTGGTCATCGCTAGATGCTCGCGGGAAAAACGGATTATACCGTAAAGGCAGGTTCCCACGAAGCGCGCGCGAGCCGGAAATTGCCTGCAAATGCGCGCTTTTCGAAGCGATTCGCGCGGATCATTTCGCCGCGCGCGCGTCAAGTCCTCCGCGCTTTTTTGCGCACCGCGTCACGTCGATGGCCGCATCGCCTCCAGCAGGCGTTGCACGGCGCGCGCGGTGTCGATCGGGCGCTCCATCGGAAAGAGATGGCTGCCGTCCATCCATTCGAAATGCTCGCCGGCGATGCGCCGCGTCATGCCCAGGCCCACCTGCCGCACCTCGCGCGAGCGCGTCCCCGCGATGAAGCCGACCGGCACCGGCGCGCCGTGCGCGAGCCGCGCGCCGAGCGTGTGCGGCAGCGTGCGGTAGATCAGATATTCGATGTGACGATCGAACGCGAGCGCGCGCGTGCCGCTCGCATGCGCCGGCGGAATGCCGAAGTCGATATAGTCGGACAGCATGCGCTCGTCCCAGCGCGCGAACGCGGGCTTCGCCAGAAAGTGCCGCCAGGCCTCGTCGCGGCTTGCCCACTGTGTGCGGCGATTTTTCGTCGCGGCGGCGGGCGAGAGACGCTCGTCGAGCCCGGTCCATTGCGTGACGCGCAAAAGCCCGCTCTTCCAGCCAGCGATCACCGGCGAATCGAGCATCACGACACCTTTCACCCACTGCGGGCGCTTCAACGCCGCCATCAGCGACAAATAGCCGCCGAGCGAATGCCCGACCAGCCACACTTTCGGATGCGCTTCGTCAGCTTCGCGGCGATAGCGGCTCATGTCGTCGATGAGCTGATCGACGAGATACGGCCAGTCGCGCGTGACCGGAAAACGCGCATCGTGACCGATGCGCTCGATGCTGCGAATCTCGTAATCGTCGGAAAGTTCGGCAAAAATCGTGCGATACGTCGACGCCGGAAAACCGTTCGCGTGCGAGAAATGGATGATGTCTTTCAAGCGTGTCTCTATTTTTCTAGCGCGCCATCCAGTAGCGCGCGTGCGTTTGCCTGAAGCGCTCGAGCACGATTTCCGGGCCGATCTCGATGCGCGCGGCGCCGTCGTCATCGCTGCGCGAGAGCGCGATCTCGCGCAGCCCGTAGCGCGCGTACACGCTCGGGTGCGGATGGTGAAAGCGGTTGCGATAGCCTACCTGAAATATCGCCGCGAGCGGCCCGACGGAATCGAGGAAAGGCTCGGTCGACGAAGTGCGGCTGCCGTGATGCGGCACGATCAGCACATCCGCGCGCAACGCGGCGGCGTCGCGCGCGATCAGCGTGCGTTCGACATCCGCTTCGATATCCGCCGCGAACAGCGCCGCGCGCCCCGCCGCGCTCGTCACCTTCAGCACGCACGACTGATGGTTCGGTTTGCCCGAAAGCGGCCCCGGCTCGGGCCACAGCATGCGGAACTCGACGCCGTCCCAGGTCCAGCGCTGCCCGGCGGCGCAGCGCAAAACCGGCGCGCCGCGTGAGCGCGCGCTGGACCACAGCGCGTCGTTCGCGGGCAGCGACGCGAGCAACTGGCGCACGGCGATCGACTGCAACACCGCGGGCGCGCCGCCCGCGTGATCCGAATCGGAATGGCTGATGACGAGCGCATCGAGCGCGCGCACGCCTGCGGCCTGCAGATACGGCACCACGATGCGCTCGCCCGCGTGCGTCGATTCGGGACCGGGACCGGCGTCGAACAGCAAGGCGTGCCGCGCCGTTTCGACGATCAGCGCCGAGCCCTGGCCGATGTCGAGCGCGGTGACGCGAAACGCGCCGTGCGCCGCCGGATGCGGCACGCTCGCGACGAGCGGCAGCCACGTCAACGGCGCGGCGAAGCGCAACGGCCAGCCGCGCGGCGCGAGCGCCCACGCGACGCCGATGCACGCTGCCGCCAGCGCGAACGCATCGGGCTGCGGCAGATACCAGAGCGGCGACGACACGGCATCGGCGAGACGCGCGAGCAGGTCGCAGAGCACCGACAGCGCGGCATGCGCGGCGTGGAGCAGCGGCGCGTCGAGCGGTGCGGGCAGGATGAGCCCCGCAAGCGTCGCCGGTGTCACGAGCACGCTGATCCACGGAATCGCGAACGCATTCGCGATCGGACCGACGAGCGGAATCTGCGAGAACCAGTAAGCCGTGAGCGGCGCGAGCGCGATCGTCACCGCGTATTGCACCCGCGCGCCCGACGCGATGTGTCGCCGCACGCGAGCGCCCAAGCGCGCCACGATCGCGACTTTCCGGCGCCTCACCGCCGGCTCGGGACGCTGCCCGACCTCGCCCGGATCGACGCGATCCCATTGATCGATGTCGTCGTGATCGTCCGGCTGCGCGCGCGACTCGACCCGTCCCGCCGCCGCGATCGCATGCAGGATCGCCGCCACGGCGCAGAACGACAGCCAGAACCCGGGCGACGTTACCGCCCACGGATCGGCGATCAGCACGAACGCGAGCGCCCACAGCAACACGAGCGACGACGCCGGTCGCCGCCCGCACAGAAACGCGATCGCGACGATCAACAGCATGCCGAGCGTGCGTTGCGCGGGCACATTAAATCCGGCGAGCGCGGCGTAACACGCGGCGAACAGCGCCGCACCGACCGCCGCCACCTTGGGCGCGGCGACGATCAACGGCGCGGGCACGCCCCGCCACCTCACGCGCTTCCAGACGAAGCCGGCGATCAACGCCGCCAGCCCCGCGACGAAGCCGATATGCAATCCCGATATCGCGACGAGATGACTCGTGCCGGTCGCGCGCATGACGGCCCAGTCGGCATCGCTGACGGCGTCCTGCGCGCCCACCGCGAGCGCGACGATGATCCCGCGATGCGGCGCACGTCCGAGCACGGTTTCGATCCGCTCGCGCGCGCGTGCACGCAGGCGATCGATCGTCAGACGCGGGCCCGCTGCATCGGGATTGAGGCGTTGCGGCGCGCGCGCGGCCGAGACATAGCCCGTCGCGCGAATGCCGCGTTCGAGCAAGGACACTTCGGCATCGCGCAGGCCGAAGTTCGCGTTGGCGTGCGCACGCTTCAGACGCGCGCTCAGCGTCCAGCGCTCGCCAGCATGGAGTTTCGTGCGATTCTCAGATAGCCACGACAAACGCACGAGGCGCGGAAAGCCTTGCAAACCGGCGCCGTTCGCCTCGACTTCGAAGAGAAAGCGCGTGCCGTCCTCCCGTTGCTCGGGAAGCCCGCGCACGAAGCCCGTCAATTCGATGTCGCGCTGTTCGTATTCGACCGGCAAGCGTTCGCGCAGCCGGATATCGGCGCGTACGGCGGCATACGCGAAGCCCAGCACGCAAACCGCGACGGCAAAGCTGGCAACGCGCAGGCGCGGCCTGAGCAGACCGAGCGTTATCGCACCGCCGAACAACGCGCAACACGCGAACCACGCAAAACCATCCGGCAAGCGAGCCTGCTGCTGCAACCACCAGACGCCACACGCAAATCCCAGCAGAATCGCCCGCACATCTTCCTCTTCGTTTTCGTTGCCGCAGACGCTCGCTCAGAGAGACGAACGTCGATCGAAACGATTATGAAGAGGCGAGCGCGAGCCGTGGGAGCGCGGCGTGAGCGTTAGCCATTGTGCCTAGGGAAAGCGTGCTTTCGTCGATGCCGCGCAACTGCGCGAGCACCTGCGCGATGCGCGCGACCTGATCCGGCGTATTGCGCTGCTTGTAGCGCCAGGAGGGCGCGATATCCGGCGCATCGGTTTCGAGCACGATCGCGTCGAGCGGCAGATCGGTCGCGAGCCGGCGAATCTGCAGCGCGCGCTCGAACGTGAGATTGCCGCCGAAGCCCAGGCGCATGCCCTGCGCGATGAACGCTTCGGCCTGCTGAAAGCTGCCGTTGAACGCGTGCGCGATGCCGCAATGAATGTCATGCACGCGCAGCCCCTTCAGCACCTTGTCCTGCGACTTGCGCACATGGCAGATCACGGGCAGATCGAACTCGCGCGCCAGCTTGAGCTGTTCGTTGTAGAAGAACTGCTGGCGGGCATCGTCGAGGGTCGGCACGAAGTAATCCAGCCCGATTTCGCCGATGCCGACGAAACGCGGATCGTCCAGACTCGCTTCGATCTCGTCGCGCAGCACGCGCAGATCGTCTTCATGCGCGCCGGGCGTGAACAGCGGATGAATGCCGAGCGCGTACGCGCCGCCCGCGATGCGATGCGCGAGCGCACGTACCGTCGCGATATTGCCGCGATCGACGCCCGGAATCACGATGCGCGTCACGCCCGCGTTCAGCGCCGCAACGGCCACGGCGTCGCGGTCCGCATCGAACTCGCCGGCGTCGAGATGACAGTGCGTATCGATCCACATGGCGTCTCCCGCGCGGAACGCGTTATACCGGCACGGACGGCTCTTCGTGCAGCACGCCGTCGCGCAGGCGCATGATGCGGTCGCAGCGCGCGGCGAGATCGGGATCGTGCGTAACGATCACGAAGCTCGTCTCGAGCGTCTGCGACAACTCCAGCATCAGATTGAATACGGTGTCTGCCGTGCCGCCGTCGAGATTGCCGGTCGGTTCGTCGGCAAGCACGCACGCGGGGCGCGTGACCAGCGCGCGCGCGATCGCCACGCGCTGGCGCTCGCCGCCCGACAGCTCGCCCGGCCGATGCTTCGCGCGATGCCCGATGCCCACGCGCTCCAGCATCTCCTGCGCTTCCTTGCGCGACGCCTCTTCCGACATGCGGCGGATACGCAACGGCATCGCGACGTTGTCGAGCGCCGTGAATTCCGGCAGCAGATGATGAAACTGATACACGAAGCCGAGCGCGCGATTGCGCAGCTCGTTGCGCTCCTTTTCCTTCAGCTGCGTGAACGGCTTGCCGAGCAGCGAAACCTTGCCCGCGCTCGGCTCGTCGAGGCCGCCGAGCACGTGCAGCAGCGTGCTCTTGCCCGAACCCGACGCGCCGACGATCGCGAGCTTTTCGCCGCGATAGACATCGAGTTGCGCGTTGTCGAGCACCTGCACGTTGAAGCCGCCCTGCACGAACGTCTTCGAGATCGCGGACGCCTGCAGCACCAGATTGTTGGCCGGAATCAGATCACTCATAGCGCAGCGCCTCCGCCGGACGAACTTTCGCGCCGCGCCAGCTCGGATAGAGCGTCGCGAGCGACGACAACACGAACGCGATGACGCCGATCTTCGCGACATCGCCCGGCACCAGCTCCGACGGCAGTTCGCTGATGAAATACACCGAAGACGGCAGGAACTGCACGTTGAACAGATGCTCGATCATCGGCACGAGCCACGGAATGCTCCACGCGATGAGACAGCCGAGCGACACGCCGAGCGCGGTGCCGATGAAGCCGATCGTCACGCCCTGCACGACGAAGATCTTCATGATCGAGCCGGGCTGCGCGCCGAGCGTGCGCAGGATCGCGATATCGGCCTGCTTGTCGGTGACGGTCATGACGAGCGAGGACACGAGATTGAACGCCGCGACCGCGATGATCAGCGTGAGGATGATGAACATCATGCGCTTTTCGATCTGCACGGCGGAGAACCAGGTCTTGTTCTGCTGCGTCCAGTCGCGGATATAGAGATCGCCCGAAAGCGTGCGCGCGAGCTGGCGCGCGACTTCGGGCGCGCGCTGCATGTCTTTCAGTCGCAGCCGCACGCCGGTAGGCGCGGGCAGGCGGAAGAGCGCCTCGGCGTCGCGGATCGAAATGAGCGCGAGCGTCGAATCGTATTCGTAGTGCCCGGACTCGAAGATGCCGACCACGGTGAATTGCTTGAGACGCGGCATCATCCCCGCCGGCGTGATGGTGCCTTCGGGCGCGACGAGGGTGATCTTGTCGCCGTCCATCACGCCGAGATTGGCCGCCAGATCCTTGCCCAGCACGATGCCGAATTCGCCTGGCCTGAGATCCGCGAGCTTGCCAGCGCGCATTTCCTTGCCGATATCCGACACTTCCGGCTCCAGCGACGGCTCCACGCCGCGCAATGCGACGCCGCTCACCGCGCCCTGGCGCGTGAGCAGCGCCTGCGCTTCGACATAGGGCGCGGCGCCGGTCACTTCCGGATTGCGGCGCGCTTCCTGCGCCGTCAGTTGCCAGTTGGGCATGGAGCCGGTCGGCGAAAAGATTTCGACGTGCGCGAGGACCGACAGCATCCGGTCGCGCACTTCCTTCTGGAAGCCGTTCATGACCGACAGCACGACGATCAGCGCGGCGACGCCGAGCGCGATGCCCGCCATCGACACGAGCGCGATGAAGGAGATGAAGCCGTTGCCTGTGGTGCGTTTGCTGGCGCGCGTGTAGCGCCAGCCTATCTGCCATTCGTACGGAAGTTTCAAGCGATTCCTTTCTGCTGCTGGTTCAGCGTTGTTGTGCCCCGGGTGCATCGTATGAATACGCGGCGGCGGTCTTCGCGGATGCGTGCCGCCTGCGGCGAAGCGCGTTGACGACCACGGCCAAGCGCGAAATTTGCGAAAGTTTGCCATATATGAGGAAAGCGTCGCACGAGCACGCGTCGATCGCGAGGCAAAACCGGTCTGGCGCGCCCCGTCGCCCTATCCGCTTTGCCCTACAATGCCGAGCATCATGCCCGTTCAACATCTCCATCTCCTGTTGCCGTTCGCCCTGCCCTCGGCCGCGGACGCCGCCACCGCCCTGCACGGACTGGAGAGCGCGGCGCTCGACAAGCTGCTCGCCCGCGCCACGCTCGAAGAGCGCATCGTCGGCGAGGATTTTCAGCGCACGCTGCCGCACGAACGCTGGATCGCGCGGCGCTTCAACGCCGTCACGCCCACCGACCAGCGTTACGCCGACGACGCCCCGCTCGCGCCCTTCATGCTGCTCGCCGATGGCGGCACGCCCGGCGATGCGATGTGGGCATGCATCGAGCCGGTGCACGTGCGGATCGCGCACGATCATCTGGTGCTGATCGACCCCGACACGCTCGGCGTGCATACCGAGGAAGCGCGCGCGCTGCTGCAGACCGCACGGCCGGTGATCGAAGACCTCGGCGTGACGCTGCAAGCGCCGACGCCGCTGCGCTGGTACGTATCCGGCGACGCGCTGGGCGCGCTCGCGGGCGCATCGCCGCTGCGCGCGACGGGCCGCAACATCGAAATCTGGCTGCCGCACGAGGCCCGCACCGGCGAACGCTCGCGCGCGTGGATGAAGCTGCAGAACGAAGTGCAGATGGCGTGGTTCGAGCATCCGCTGAACCTCGAGCGCGAATCGCGCGGGCGGCCCGCGATCAATTCGATCTGGCTGCACGGACAAGGCGCGCTGCGGCCCGTGCAAAGCCCGTTTGCGCGCGTGATGTCGGACGCCGCCGCGACTCGCGGTCTTGCGCTCGCGGCGGGCGTGAAACCGTCGATGCCGCCGGAATCGTTCGCATCGCTGCCGGACAGCGGCGAAGGCGCGACGCTCGTCGAGCTGAATCCTTTCTCCGCGCCGTTCATCGAACTGGACTGGGCGCGCTGGAACGCGTCGCTCAAGGAACTCGAAAGCACGTGGTTCGCCCCCGCGCTGCGCGCGCTCACCGATGGCTCGCTCGGCCGCCTGAGCCTCACGCTCTGCGGCGACACCGGCTCGGTCACGCTCTCGGTCACGCGCGCGGATCTGCGCAAGTTCTGGCGGCGCCGTCCGATCGCGGCGCTCTTTATCGAATAAGGTACTTCCTGCAATGACGCGAATCGTTACGCGCGCCTCATCTCCCGCCGACGCCGAAGCGCTGATGCGCCACGGCCTGCATCCCGTCATCGCCCGCCTGTACGCGGCGCGCGGCGTCACGTCGCCCGATGACGTCGAAACCGAGTTCAAACGCCTGCACGCGCCCGCCGGCCTGAAAGGGTGCGACGACGCCGCCGCCGTGCTCGCCGATGCGCTCGCGGCAGGCAAGCGCATGCTAGTTGTCGCGGATTACGACTGCGACGGCGCAACCGCCTGCGCGGTGGCCGTGCGCGGGCTGCGCATGTTCGGCGCGCACATCGACTATCTGGTGCCGAACCGCTTCGAATACGGTTACGGGCTCACGCCGGAGATCGTCGAGCTGGCCGCGCGTTCGAAGACCGGCCTGCCCGAACTGCTCATCACGGTCGATAACGGTATCGCCAGCGTCGACGGCGTTGCTGCGGCGAACGCGCTCGGCATCGACGTGCTCGTCACCGATCATCACCTGCCCGGCGACGAACTGCCCGCCGCGCGCGCCATCGTCAATCCGAACCAGCCGGGCTGCGCATTTCCGAGCAAGTGCATCGCGGGCGTGGGCGTCATGTTTTATGTGCTGCTGGCGCTGCGCGCGGAGTTGCGCCGCCGCGGCGCGTATGACAACGCGCCCGAACCGCGTCTGGACGGCCTGCTCGATCTCGTCGCGCTCGGCACCGTCGCCGATGTCGTGAAGCTCGATTGCAACAACCGCATTCTGGTCGCGCAGGGTTTGAAGCGGATTCGCTCGGGGCGCATGCAGCCGGGCATCGCCGCGCTCTTTCGCGCCGCCGGGCGCGACGCGCGCGCGGCGTCGGGCTTCGATCTCGGCTTCGCGCTCGGCCCGCGTCTGAACGCGGCGGGACGGCTGTCGGACATGTCGCTCGGCATCGAATGTCTGACCACCGACGACGTCGGCCGCGCGTGGGAACTCGCGCAACAGCTCGATTCGATGAACCGCGAGCGACGCGAAATCGAAGCCGGGATGCAGCAGCAGGCGCTCGCCGAACTGCAGACGATCGATCCGGGCGAGCGCGCGACGCTCACGCTCTACGACGCGAGCTGGCATCAGGGCGTGATCGGAATCGTCGCGGGGCGGCTGAAGGAGCGGTTTCATCGGCCGTCGTTCACCTTCGCCCATGCCGACGACAGCGGTATGCTCTGCAAGGGCTCCGGCCGCTCGATCCCCGGTTTTCATCTGCGCGATGCCGTCGATCTGATCAGCAAGCGCGAGCCCGGCCTCATCCACAAGTTCGGCGGCCACGCGATGGCCGCGGGCCTGTCGATGTCCACCGCCGACATTCCGCGCTTCACTGCCGCGTTCGAGGCGATCGGACGCGAATGGCTGACGGCGGAGGCGCTGTCGCGCACCGTCGAAACCGATGGCGAGCTGGAAGACGCCTATTTCACGCCGCAATTCGTCGAAATGCTCGACGCGGCGGTCTGGGGACAAGGCTTTCCCGCGCCGACGTTTTCCGGCGAGTTCGAAGTCGCGTCACAGGCGCTCGTGAAGGAGAAGCATCTGAAGTTGTCGCTGTTGCGTGGGCGCCAGCGTTTCAACGCGATCTGGTTCAACCACGTCGACCCGCTGCCGCCGCGCGCAACGGTCGCGTACCGGCTCGTCAGCGATTCGTGGAACGGCGTCGCGCGGGTGCAACTGATCGTCGAGCACGCGGGCTGAGCAGGCGCACCGGGCAGCGCCGAAGCCGGGGAAACACTGTCAATCGGCTATAATTTCACCTTTTTACGAAGCCGAAGATCGACATGGAAGCGGAACGTCTCAACGCGATCGAAAGCCTTCTGGCCGACCTGCGCCGCCGCGCGGGCGAGCTACGGGGGTATCTTTGACTACGACGCCAAGTCCGCGCGTCTAGCCGAAGTCAACAAGGAACTCGAAGACCCGAACGTCTGGAACGACTCGAAGAACGCCCAGGCGCTCGGTCGTGAAAAGAAGCTGCTCGACGGCGTGGTCACGACCATCAGCGCGCTCGACAACGATCTGCGCGACGCCAGCGACCTCTTCGAGATGGCGCACGAGGAAAACGACGAGGACACGCTCGTCGCGTGCGAATCCGACGCCGATGCGTTGCGCGTTCGCGTCGAGGACATGGAATTCCGCCGGATGTTCTCGAACCCGGCCGATCCGAACAACTGCTTCATCGACATTCAGGCGGGCGCGGGCGGCACCGAGGCGTGCGACTGGGCGTCCATGCTGCTGCGCCAGTACCTGCGCTATTGCGAGCGCAAGGGCTTCAAGACCGAAGTCCTCGAAGAATCCGAAGGCGACGTCGCGGGCATCAAGAGCGCGACCATCAAGGTCGAAGGCGAATACGCGTACGGCTATCTGCGCACCGAAACCGGCATTCACCGGCTCGTGCGCAAGTCGCCGTTCGATTCGTCGGGCGGCCGGCATACGTCGTTCTCGTCGGTGTTCGTGTATCCGGAAATCGACGATTCGATCGAGATCGAAATCAATCCCGCCGATATCCGCACGGACACGTATCGCGCATCGGGCGCGG